>Ga0169931_10004953_pt1 | contig 20518 bp, 14 predicted proteins | sample Kivu_15m_20L_FD_129675 | JGI IMG/M metagenome (GOLD analysis project Ga0169931, IMG submission 129675) | Freshwater microbial communities from Lake Kivu, Western Province, Rwanda to study Microbial Dark Matter (Phase II) - Kivu_15m_20L... | ecosystem: Environmental > Aquatic > Freshwater > Lake... | reverse complement strand
GACCCCGTCACTCCGCATTTCGCCACCGAAATCATTCCCATCCTGACCAAGGCTGGTTGCAATAGCGGGGCCTGCCACGGTGCCACCGCTGGGCGCGGAGGTTTTCACCTTTCCTTGTTGGGCGCTGATCCGGATGCCGATTTTGACGCGATCGTCTTAGCCTACAAGGGGCGACGGATCCACCTGGCCAAGCCCTGCGAAAGCCTCTTGCTGAAAAAACCGACCGGCCACATCCAGCATGGCGGGGATGTGGCCCTGCCACCCGACGGTGCCGGTGCCGCCTTGCTGGAACGTTGGATCGCGGGAGGAGCACCCAAGGGAAGCGCCCGGGGACTGAGCCGTTTTGAGGTGGTCACTGATTCGCCCATGGTGGCCCAACCGGACCAACAGGCCACCGCGCGGGCCTGGGCCACTTTCAACGATGGCCCACGGGTGGATGTCACCGCCTGGACCGTTTTCACCCCGGGAGATCCGGGCAGTGTCACCGTAACCGACGGGATGGAACCCGGTGAACCGGGACGATTCACCGTTCACCGCCCGGGCAGGCACACGGTGACCGCGCGGTTTTTGGACAGGGTGACGCCGATCACCCTCACGCTTCCTATCGGCAAGGATCTGGTCGATTCAAAGCGGTTGCCGGCCGACCATTGGATTGACGAGGAAATCAACGACACCCTGGCGCTGCTGCGACTGGAACCCGCCCCGCCCGCGGAGGAGGCTGTTTTTCTCAGGCGTTTGTCCCTGGTGCTGACCGGCACCCTGCCCACCCCGAATGAGACAGCCTCTTATCTGGGTGACGGTTCCCCCGACAAAAAGACCCGGCGCATTTACCAACTGCTGAACAGCGAGGCGTTTCAAGATTACTGGACGCTGAAATATGCACGGTGGCTTAGCCTGCGCTCCCAACCCAGGGATCAGGGGGAAATGGCGGCATACACCGGCTGGCTGCGCGAATCCCTGCGGGGTGAAAAGCCCATGGGGCTGGATCGTCTGGCTCGGGAACTGGTCACAGCCACCGGCGACACCCGAAAGGTTGGCCCCGCCAACTTCGCCCGGCAAAGCCAGGATGCCCGGGGTCAAGCGGAACTGGCCGGCAGGGCGTTTCTTGGCGTGCAATTGGGCTGCGCCAATTGCCATAACCACCCGCTGGACCGCTGGACCCAGGATGATTACCACGGCCTGGCGGCTGTTTTCGCCAAGCTGGACCGTGGCCCGGTGGTGAGGGTGGCTCCAAGGGGTGAGGTGACCAACCCACGGACTGGAAGTCCTGCCATCCCCCGCCTTCCAGGAACCCGCTTTATCCCGGGTGCAGGCGACCCACGCCAAGCATTTTCGGACTGGATGGTTCACCCGGACAATCCCTTATTCGCCAAGGCCCAGGTAAACCGCCTCTGGAAGTCCATGTTTGGCAGGGGATTGGTGGAACCGGTGGATGACCTGCGGGACACCAATCCTGCAAGTCACCCCCGCCTGCTGGACCGGTTGGCCGCCGATTTCCGGGACCATGGCTACAACCTCAAGCACCTGCTTGGGCAAATCGCATTGACCAGGGCCTTTGGCAGGTCGGCCTCCTTCGCGCCAGAAGGTCTGGCACATGGAATGTTTTACACCTATTACATCCCCCACCCGCCCGAGCCGGAGGTTCTGGCGGATGCGTTCAGCCAGGTACTGGGAGTTGCGGATGAATACCCGGGAAAACCCGCTGGAACGCGGGCGATCACCTTGTGGGATCCGCTCAGCCCCTCCCCCTCGCTGGATTCGCTGGGACGATGCCAGCGGGGGGTACCTTGCCAGGAGGGAACCGCCGGAGGGGGGCTGCCCGCCCGGCTTCACCTGCTCAACGGGGCGCTGTTGAATCAAAGGCTGGGGGCCGCCGACAGCCGGCTGGGCCGCCTGATCGCCGGTGGAAAATCCAATCCCGAGATCATTGCCGAGTTCTATCAGGCAGCCTTGGGGAAAAAACCTACCCAGCAGGAATCCAAAACCTGGGAGCGCCGACTGGGATCTGAAAACAGCCCTGCTGACCGAAGGGCAGCCCTGGAAGACTTTGTCTGGGCACTGGTGAACAGCAAAGCCTTCACCACGGTGCACTGACCCAACGACAGGAGGCAGGATGCGACCACCAACGATCATGCCCACCGCGCAGCGTGGACCGTGCCGGCGTGACTTTGTGCGGGTGGGCGCCTTGGGCAGCTTTGGGCTGGCCGATGGCCTGAAATTGCGCGCCGGGGATAGCCAAGGCCGGGTGAAGGCGAAAGCCTGCATCCTGATCTGGCTGGATGGCGGCCCCAGCCATCTGGAGACCTTTGACCTGAAGCCGGATGTGCCGGCGGATGTGCGAGGGCCCTTCCGGCCGATTCGCACCACCGTTCCTGGTTTGGAACTGTGCGAGCACCTGCCCAATCTGGCCAAGCAAGCCAGGCATCTGGCCGTGGTGCGGTCGATGACATCACCCTTGGGTGAACACGGCATTGCCAACCATTACCTGCTGACCGGATACAAGCCCTCCCCGGTGCTGGACTACCCCAGCTACGGAGCCGTGGTATCGCATGCGAGGCCGCAGACCGGGGTACTGCCCTCCTACATCGCGGTGCCGGATTACCGTTCGACCGCCGGGTCGGGGTTTCTAGGTCAGGCCCATCGCCCGTTTGCCACGGGTGGCGATCCTGCCAAGCCGGAATTCCAGGTGAGGGATCTGGACCTCTTTCCCCGGGTCACGGCCGGAAGGATGGAGCGCCGGCGCGAATTCCTGAACTTGTTTGAGAATGCCCAGCAGGCGGTGGAAACCGCGGCCCCGAAGGACCCGGGATTTGAGCAGGCCTTCCGCATGACGGTTTCCCCCCAGGCCAAGGCGGCATTCCATCTATCCCTGGAAAAACCGACAACACGCGAACGCTACGGACCCAGGACCATCGGCCAATCGTGCCTGCTGGCCCGGCGTCTGGTGGAAGCCGGCGTGCCATTCGTGACGGTGCTCAATACCGGTTGGGATACCCATGATTCCCTGACCCTGCAATTGCGGGACGGTTTCAGCGGTGCCAAACAGGGCGTGGGACTGATCCCCTCCCTTGACCTGGCGCTGTCGGGTTTGTTGGGTGACCTTTCTGATCGGGGACTGCTGGAGACCACCCTGGTGGTGGTGATGGGCGAATTCGGCCGCACTCCCAAGCTGAACACCCGCGCGGGGCGCGACCACTGGCCGCGCGTTTTCAGCGTGCTGCTGGCGGGGGGTGGAGTTTCCGGCGGCCAGGTGTTTGGATCCAGCGACCGGGTGGGGGAAAGCCCCAAGGACCAACCGGTCACGCCGGCGGACCTGGCAGCCACCCTCTTCACGCTGATGGGAATCGACCCCATGGGGGAATTGCGGACGCCGGATGGCCGCCCGGTCCGGATCAACCAGGACGGCCGGGTGATCCGGGGTTTGATCGGATGAGCACAGTGTTGCCTTGGCTGTGCGCCTTGCTCTTTGGGCAAACCAAACCGCCGGTCACAGCGCTGGCTTTTTGCCCTGGAGGCAAGCAGGTGCTTGCGAGATCCCAGGATGGTTTGCGGTTGCTGACCTGGCCGGAATTGAAGGAAACGGGCCGGCCTGACAGCCGCCTGGCCCACATTCACGCCTTGGCGTTCAGCCCGAACCATTCGGCCCTGCTGGCAGTGGGTGGCAAGCCCGGGGAAGCTGGCGGGGTGGAAATCCTGGCATGGCCGGGTCTGAAAACCCTGGCTCGTTTCCAAGCCCATTCGGATTTGATTTACAGTGCCGGCTGGTCCCCCGACGGGGGCCGATTTGTCACCGGTGGGGCCGACAACACCTGCGCCGTTTTCAGGTGGACTCCCGAAGCCGGGCCGGAACGGGTGGCCCTGAACCCCGGGCATTCCAAGGCGGTGGTGGCCGTCGCCTTCCTGCCGGATGGCAAGCGGGTGATTTCCGCCAGCGTCGATCAGTCGCTGCAATTGTGGGACGCGCAAACCGCCCGGCAGGAGAAATCGATGGACAACCATCTTCGTCCCATCAGCGACCTGGCTGTCCGGCCGACCGTTGGCAACCCAAGCTCGCCGGTCATGGCGGTGACCACCGGTGAAGACCGGACCGTGCGCCTGTGGCAGCCGACAGTTGCACGGCTGGTTCGGTTTAGCAGGTTGGGCAGCAACCCCCGGGTGGTCCAGTGGTCACCCGCCGGGGACACCCTGGTGGTGGCATGTGATGATAGCCAAGTCCATTGGCTGAATCCGGACAGCGGGAGTCTGGAGGCGAAACGGGTCTGGGAAGCCAAGGTGGGCAGGATCCACACCCTGGCCATCCACCCTGAAACCGGGCGGGTTCTTGTCGGCGGGGAAAAGGGGTTGGCCGCGGGGCCCAACCCCTGAGCAACCTTTCAGGCCTTCAGCACCCCGCCGGGCGTATCGGCCACAAATCCACCCTGCAAAACGACCGCGCGGTCCGCCAGGGGACCGCGCAGCGCCGTGAGCCAACCTTGTTTGGAACGGGTCACCTCGGTGTCGGTCATTCCCAACTCCTCGGCCAACCGGGTTTGCACCGGCAAGTCCCCGGTATCCCGGAGACTGCGGAGGATTCCCTGCCCCACGGCCATTTCCCTTGGATTTCCGAGGGACTCAGTCAGGATTTCCGCCTGGCGCAGGAGTTCCTCCCGCTCCAGGCGATAACCCACCGGATCTTGCTGGCGCCTGCGCAGGTTTTCCCCATGCAAAGCCAGCCTGTCGTGGTGATCGAGGCGGGTCCTTTCCCTGGCCAGCAAATCGAGGATATCGCACTGGATGGCACTGCTGAGCCATGAGCCGAGCTTGCCCTTGGTCGGTTTGTAGGCTGTCTTGCCCACCAGCAACTCGCACACCAGATCGGTGGCCACCTCACCGGCCAGGTAACAATCATCCCCGCGCTGGAAGCGATTCCAGAAGAAGGATTCGAGCGAACGGCACGGCAAGTCCAGGCGCTCGAAAAGGCGGTGGCGCCTTTTTTGAATGCGGGACTCGGAGCCCATGCCGGCCAGATGCCGGGCCAGCATCGGCTGCAGGCGATTCAGTCGTTCCCTGGCCACGGAAGGCCGAAGCATTTGTTCGTTTGCGAATTCCATGTTTTTCCCCTCCATAAAGTTTTTGCCAAAGCACACCGCCAAACGGTGCCGCCGGGGAAACTTGCGCCCCGGCGGCACCCGGACATACGGCTTGTTCATCAGGCGGACAATTCACCCGAATGGTTGTCGCCACGCGCCAACAAGAACCTCTGCTCCAGGAGCACCCCGATTTTTTCCCCGACCCAAGCCGGGCTGACCCCAAGGTCCCCGGCCATTTCCAACAAGCCACTGTTCACGCCGGCCGGATCAAGAAAAAGGCAGAAAGCCAACCAGCGCACCTTCGGATCCATCATGGAGCCCACCCAGTCGCGGACACGGCTTTTCTCACCATCATCCCGGCTACGGGATTTTGGGCGCCGGACTTTTTTGGCCACCTGCAAGCAACCGTCCAGCCCCGACTGATCGGGACGGGGGAATTGGCCCTGATGCCATTTTTTCAGCAGGGCCAGCCGGCTATGGAGGGGTGTCAGCCATTCTCTCCAAGCGCCGATGACGGCGGGAACCCAACCCGGTTTGGCTTTTGCCAACTGGATTGCCCCGAAGTGCCTGACGGGCCTAGCGTCCTGATTTTTTTCCGGTTCTTGAGCCATATTCTCTCCACATGCGGGCTGCGAAATTACCTGGAGCGCAGCCGACTCCTGCGATGCGCCTACCCCCGCCGGCCCCGACCCAACCGGGAGCAGCGCGCAAAGATGGTGGGCCCGGGGATTCCCATGGAAATCCCGGCCTTATCCGGTGATAGACCCCGTTTTCAGGGGGTTGATACAACTTCACCCCGGTCCATCGGGACAGGGGTTGAAGACAGGCGGTTCAACGCGCCCGGGCTGAAAACGGCGTTTCAGCAAATGTGAATCAGCAGAGCCCGTCAGGCTCGCCCGAGGCCCCATCCGGGGCCAACTTCTCACCGGAAGTGTCCGGATCCAAATCGAGGAATCGGGTGTGGGAACATGGCACGGCATTCAGATGGGCGGCAGATTTGAACAGCACGCCATCCGGTTCAACCACAAAATCCTGCACCTCGACGCGGTCCTTCACGTAGGTGCGAACCCTGGCCGTGAACACCATTCCCTTTTTCAGCGCCACCTCGTGGGTGCCGTCTCCACCCTGATTCACCACGGTGAAGGCCTTGCGGACCTCGAATCGGTGGGTGTGGGTCTTGGGTGTCGCCATGGTGCATTCCTCCCGGGTGACGGGGAGAGGATTTTCCCCCGTCCACACAGTATTCGCACGAAGGGATGAAAATTTCCAAAAAATTTTCACCCGCGGTTTTCGTGGCGGAAAACAGGTTCGGAAGGCCATGGTATTCTGCGGATCGACCGATTCCAAGGGCCAAACCTCCTCCCGGCGCGACCCACCATGCCGCAATGCACACAAACCCTTTCTGCCGCAGTTCTTGCGATTTTGGCCCTGACTTGGCCACAGCCTGTTTTGGCATGGCAGGGCGGTTTTCCGGAACCCAAAAACAGCGAAAAAAGTGCTGCCAGCCCACTGGCTTCCGCGCAGGCGGCCCGAAGCTTTGCCAGTGCGCCAGCCGGGCTTTCGGTGGGGGTTTTCGCCAGCGAACCGATGGTGCGCAACCCCATCGCGGCCGCGTTTGACCCGAGTGGCCGTCTGTGGGTGGCGGAGAATTACACCTACGCCGAACGGGAACTGCGTTTCGACCCGACCCAGCGGGACCGGGTATTGGTGCTTTCGGACACCAATGGGGATGGTGAGGCGGATGACTCCCGGGTGTTTCTGGACAACCTGCAGCGTTTGACCAGCGTGCAGGTGGGCCATGGTGGTGTGTGGCTGCTCTGCCCGCCCCAACTACTTTTCGTGCCCGACGGCGATGCGGACGGCCGACCGGACGGGCCTTCCCGGGTAGTGCTGGAAGGTTTCCAGGTCCCCATGGAAAGCCACCACAACTTTGCCAATGGCCTGAAATGGGGGCCCGATGGCTGGCTATACGGCCGGTGCGGAGCCTCGGCCTTCACCCGGGTGCGGTTGCCCGGCCAATCGGAAGCGGAATCTATCCCCTTGGCAGGGGGAATCTGGCGTTTTCATCCGAAGCGCAAGGTATTCGAGCCCCTGTGCCACGGGACCACCAACCCCTGGGGCCATGATTGGGACGCCCGGGGCGAGTGTTTTTTCGTCAACACCGTGAACGGGCATTTGTGGCACCTGATTCCCGGTGGACACTGCCGGCGCCCGCACACTGTCAGCCCGAACCCGATGGTGTTCGAGCCGCTGGAAATGATCGCGGACCACTGGCACTTCGACACCGGCAAAGGCTGGACCTCGTCCCGCGATGGGGGCGGCGGCAGTGACCGGCTGGGAGGTGGGCACGCACACAGCGGTGCGCTGATCTACCAGGGTGACCAATGGCCCCGAGCATTCCGTGGCAAGCTGCTGACTTTGAATTTCCATGGGCGAAGGGTGAACGTGGAATCGCTGGAGCCTGTCCAATCAGGATTTTTGGGGAGGCACCAACCAGACATTTTGCAGTCTGCCGATCCCTTTTTTCGCGGCATCGACCTGCTGGAGGGGCCGGACGGGTCTGTGTTGATCCTGGATTGGAGTGACACCGGCGAGTGCCACGACGCCACGGGCGTTCACCGCACCAGCGGCCGCATCTACCGTGTCTCGGGACCAAACAAGCCCAAGCCGACAACCGGGGGACTTGTTGCCGAAGCCTTGGGAGCCAAAGGCGCATGGAAGGCCCGAATGGCATGGATCGAATTGTCGAATCAGGAGAAGCCACCGACCATCGACCCGCACTTTTTGGGAAAGGAAAGTGCGCCGACGGTTCGCCTGAATGCCCTTTGGACCATGCATCAGCTTGGCCAAACCAACCAGGAACTCCTCGTAAAACTGCTTTCAGACAGTGATGAAATGGTTCGTGTCTGGGCCATCCGCCTGCTGCTCGACCACCATCCACTGGACACCGTGGAAGGGAATGCGCGTGCGGAGGGTGTGCCTGTCGCCCCCGAAGTGCTGAACAGCTTGAAGGAGTTAGCCCTGAATGATTCCTCGGCACGGGTTCGACTTGCCCTGGCCAGCGCGTTGGGGAGGTTGCCGATCCAAAACAGGGCAACCTTGGCCAAGGCCCTGCTGCAGCGGGGAGAAGATGCCTCCGATCCCAACATTCCCAAGTTGGTCTGGTACGGCTTGATACCAGTGGCTCGCCAATTCCCCGACGTTTTGCCGGAACTGGCCATCGCCAGCCGGTTCCCCGCCACCCGCGAGTGGATCGCCCGGGGGCTGGCCATGCACCTGCACAACCAACCCGGCCCCACGGATCGTTTGCTGGCCCTGGCGTTGAAGGCACCTGAGAAGGACCGGCTGGATGTTCTGCGCGGATTGTCGGCCGGATTGGCGGGGGTTCGAAAAATCTCCAAGCCAGGGGCGTGGGATTCCTTCCAGGAAAGTCTGGCGAAAACGGGCCATCAGGAAGCCATTCGGGCCTTGGAGGTGGTGTTTGGAAATGGCAGGGCCCTGGAGGAATTGCGGGCCCTGGCACTGGATCCCAAGGGGGACATGGCCAGCCGCAAGCGGGCCTTGGCCACCTGGATGGAGGCCAACCCTGCCGATTTACAGGCTGTTTGCGGGCAATTGCTCGGGGTCCGTTCGCTGAACGCCGTGGCGGTGGAAGGCCTGGTGCGCACGGATGCTCCAGACCTGGGGGTTAAAATCACCGCCCAATTCGCTTCTTTTTATCCGATTGACCGGCCAGGGGTGGTTACGGCCCTGGCCTCCCGGCCCCGGATGGCAATGGCGCTACTGGAGGCGGTGGGTTCGGGAAAAATCCCCAAGGATTTGCTGACTCCGGCAGTGGCACGGCAATTGGCCGCCGTTGCGACCACCTCGAACGACAAGGCCCTGCAAGCCAAGCTGGAAACGGTGTGGGGCACCCTGCGCCAGACCCCGGAAGACAAGCAAGCCAAGATTCGCCGGATTCGGGAAAAGGCCACGCCCGAAGCCCTTGGTCGGGCCGATGCGAAACTGGGAAGGGACCTGTTCCAGAAATCCTGCGCCACCTGCCACCGACTTTTCGGGGAAGGGCAGGATATCGGGCCGGACCTGACCGGGTCCGGCAGGAAAGACCTGGATTACCTGCTCACCAATCTGGTGGATCCGGGAGCGGTCTTGGCGGCGGAATATCGGTTGAGTGTGGTTGAAATGAAGGATGGGCGTGTGCTGACGGGGGTGGTGCAATCCAAGGTTGGGGCCGCTGTGGTCCTGCAAACTGACAAGGTAAAACTGGTCCTGCCCAAGGAGTCGGTGGAGGCCATTCAGGTCACGGATCAGTCTCTGATGCCGGATGGGTTGTTGGATTCCTGGACAGAGGCACAAACGCTTGGCTTGATTAAATATTTATCTTTAGATAAATAAAGATATTTATCAATATCTTGCAGGCCGCTCGGCTCATTAAAATTGGTGTTTTTCAAGAAAAGACTGTATTCCCATTGGACTTGACCATAAATTATGTAGGTCGCCCTAGGGTGACCTAATCACGTAGCCTAGTCTTTATTTTTTATCTCTCCCGGGGTTTTTGGAATGAAAAAGACATCGACTCGAAGGGGTGGATTCACCCTGATTGAATTGCTGGTGGTGATCGCCATCATCGCCGTGCTGGTGGGGCTGCTGGTTCCCGCTGTGCAAAAAGTGCGCGAAGCAGCCAACCGCATGAGCTGCTCCAACAACATGAAGCAGATTGGTCTGGCTGCCCACAACCACATCAGCACTTTGGGCTACATGCCTTCCTGGGCGTATGACTTCGCGGTGGCTCCTGCCGGCAACCCCTTGGGCGGCCAGAGGCAGGGTCACGCCCCACTGATGTCCCTGCTGCCCTATCTGGAACAGGAAAACATCCTGAAGGCGATGGACCTGAAGCTGTCCGTCATTGATCCCCGCAACTGGCCAGCACCTTGGGGCAACTCGATTTCTGCCAGCGCGCGAGTCAAGTCGTTTGAATGCCCGTCTGCCCCGAGCCGGGTGATTGATTACGGGCCCTACTTTGTTGGTTTGGGGCTTCCCAACCGTGGGGCATTCCCACTTGGAGCCACTGACTATTTTGCCACCCGCGGCATCCACAACACCTTCCGAACCGCCTGCGCCCCGGCCACCCCAGCCAATCCGGATGACACCGGTGCTTTGGGTGGTAAAGCTATCATGGACGCCAATGGCGTGCTGAGCATCAAGCCGAACCTTTCCGACATCACGGATGGCACCTCCAACACGATCTTGTTCGCGGAAAGCACCGGTCGCCATCAACTCTACGGTGGTCGCACCCCGATCATGCCCAACACCGCCGGTGCAGCGGGCTGGTCACTGAACGCCGCCTTCTTCGACTACAATGGCGCTATTCGCCTGCGTGGCTTCAGCAACACAGCGCCCCCTGTGGCGGATCAGGGCTGCAAGGGCATCAACCAGACCAACTCCGGCGGTGCTGGTGGCTACCAGATGTATTCTTTCCACAGCGGTGGGGTGAATATCGTGCGTTGCGACGGGTCGGTCACCTTCCTGAACGAAAACGTGCAGGGCCCTTCTCTGGCCGCCATGATCACCAAGGCGGGCGGCGAAGTGTTCAGCGACAACTGATCCGTTTTCCAAAGCGAAGATTGAACAAGTCCCCCGCATGCCAAATGCGGGGGATTTTTTATTTGGGAGATTCAGGTGATACAACTTTTCCTGTTTTGCTTGGCTGGAAGCCTGCCATCCCCGGATTCTGCCAAACCCAATGTGGTTTTCATCCTGGCCGATGACCTGGGATGGGCGGAAGTGGGTTGCTTTGGGCAGCGAAAAATTCCAACTCCCCATATCGACCGATTGGCCCGGGAGGGAATGCGTCTGACGCGGCATTATTCCGGGGCCCCGGTTTGCGCCCCTTCGCGCTGCGTGCTGATGACCGGCAAACACCTGGGCCATGCCGAGATCAGGGGGAACCTCCAGGCCAAGACCCGGTTCCCACAATTGACGGAAGGCCAGCTTCCCCTGTCGGAACAGGCCACCACGCTGGCCATGACCTTCCGCGCCAACGGGTACAAAACCGGTGCCTTCGGAAAATGGGGGCTGGGGCCGGTTGGCAGCACTGGCGATCCAAACAAGAAAGGATTTGACCAGTTTTTCGGCTACAACTGCCAGGCTGTGGCGCACAGCTATTACCCGGAATTCCTATGGGACAACGACCAGCAGGTGCCCCTGAATCCCAAGCCTGTGCCCGGACACCGAAAACAGCCCGAAGGTGAGGTGAATGAGGAACCCTACCTTGGAAAAACGTACGCCCCGGACAGGATCCTGACGGAGGCCCTGCGATTTCTGGATTACAACCGCCAAAACCAATTCTTCCTGTACCTGCCCTTCATCGAGCCGCATGTGGCGATGCACCCACCCAAGGAATGGGTGGACCGTTTTCCGGCCGAATGGGACAGCGCACCCTACCGGGGAGAGCGCGGGTACTTGCCCCACCCCAGACCCCGGGCCGCCTATGCCGCGATGATCGCCCACCTGGATGACCAGGTCGGCAAGGTGATGGACAAGCTGGAACGGCTTGGGTTAAAGGAAAACACCCTGGTTGTCTTCACCAGCGACAACGGGGCAACCCACCGATCCGGGAACGGCTTCGTGGGCGGGGCGGACCCTGAATTTTTCCAGAGCACCGCCAACTTGCGGGGTTTCAAGGGAAGCGTATACGAGGGAGGCATCCGTGTGCCGACCATCGTCCGCCTGCCATCCAAGATTCAACCCGGGTCAGCCAGCGATCAGCCGGGCTACTTCGCTGACTGGTTTCCGACCTTGTGCGAGGCAACCGGGATCCCCTTGGCGGGAACGACGGACGGGCAAAGCCTTTGGCTCGGCCTGACAGGCAAAACCTCCAAGTTGGAACGCAAACCGATGGTTTGGGTTTTTCCGGAATATGGGGGACAGGTGGCAGTCAACCTTGGGCGGTACAAGCTTGTGCGGACCGGGTTGAAAACCAAACAGCCTGGAAGCTGGGAGCTGTATGACCTGGAAACGGATCCGGAGGAAAAGACCAACCTGGCCAGCCAAAAGCCGGAAATCCTGGCCCGGGCACGGGCCATTTTGAATGAACAGAGCTCCGCCAACCCGATCTTTCCGGTTCCGGTTCCAGCGGAGTGATGGGCACCCAAATGCCATGAAGGCGCGGGAGATGACCCGCGCCTTCATGGCTTGAAAAACTAACCAGGCTCAGCCGCCGGTGGAGAAATTCTTCTGCTTGACGCCCTTGTAGGAGTCTTTCATCTGCTCGGGAGTCATGGCGGGCTTGGCCTCCTCCTTCTTGGTCTCGCCACCGCACCCGGTGAGCAAAATGGCGCCAACAAAAGCGGCCAAACCGCCAATGAGCATGCTTTTCATGGGAGTCGTTCCGGAATTGCGCCCCAAACCGTCCGCCACCGAAAACACCACCGGGGCTAAACTTTCCGGCGGTTTGGAAACGAGTCTCCATTAGATTACATTCGGCTCCATTCCGCAAACATTAGGACACGACTGATTCCCGGGTCTCAAGACATTGCCCCGCAAGTATTTTTCGGAGAAAACCCGCCATGCTGCAGGCACTGGTCATTGCATTGCTCCTGGCCCCCCGACAGCCCACTCTGGAAACCCGGCCGAAAGCCATCGTGCTGATCTATGCCGATGACCTTGGGTACGGGGATTTGGGTTGCCAAGGCGCGTCCCGGGTCAAGACACCCCACATGGACCGGCTGGCCCGGGAAGGCTTGCGGCACACCTCGGCTTATTGCACCAGCGCCACCTGCACACCCTCCCGGTACGGACTGCTCACCGGTGAATACCCCTGGCGGCGCAAGGGCACCACCGTGCTGCCGGGGGATGCCAACCTGGTGATAGAGCCTGGCAGGACCACCCTGCCCCGCCAACTGCAAAAGGCGGGATACCGGACCGGCGTTGTGGGCAAATGGCACTTGGGCCTGGGCAAGGGTAAGGTGGACTGGAATCGGGAAATTTCCCCGGGACCCCAGGACATCGGATTTGACACCTGCTTCCTGGTTCCGGCCACGGGTGACCGGGTGCCGTGTGTCTACGTGCGGGATCGCACGGTGGAAAACCTGGATCCGGCGGACCCCATCACCGTGTCTTACGGCAAGCCGCTGGATGATGGCCCGACAGGCAAGTCGAGGCCCGACCTGCTGAAGATGAAACCCAGTCACGGCCATGACATGACCATCGTCAACGGCATCAGCCGGATCGGCCATATGACAGGCGGGGCCAAGGCGCGGTGGGTGGACGAGGAAATGGCGGACACCCTCACCCGGGAGGCGGTGCGCTTCATCGAGCGGTCCGCCGACCAGCCCTTCTTCCTGTTTTTTGCCCTGCATGACATCCATGTGCCGCGCGTGCCGCACCCGCGCTTCGCGGGCAGCAGCGGCATGGGCCCCAGGGGTGACGCCATTGTCCAGGCGGACTGGTGCGTCGGGCAGATCCTCCAGGCGCTGGAAGCCAAGGGAATCGCCAAAAACAGCCTGGTTTTGCTGAGCAGCGACAACGGCCCGGTGGTGGATGACGGCTACCAGGATGACGCCGTGGCCAAGCTGGGCAATCACCGTCCCGCCGGCCCGTGGCGCGGAGGCAAATACAGCCGGTTTGAGGGAGGAACCCGCGTTCCCCTGCTGGTGCGTTGGCCGGCCCGGGTGAAGGCTGGCACGGAGTCGTCGGCTTTGGTCAGCCAGGTGGATTTCCTGGCCAGCTTTTCCGCCCTGGTCGGGAATACCGAGCCGGCCTCCACCGCACCTGACAGCCAAAACCAACTGGGGGCCCTTCTGGGTGAAGAAACCCGGGGACGCCAAAGTCTGGTGATCCAGGGGCTGGGGGATGGCCCGGCGTCCAAACTGGCCCTGCGCCAGGGGGACTGGAAATACCTTGAACCAGCCAAGGGCCCCGCCAGAAGCGCCCCCACCAACACCGAACTGGCCAACGACCCGAAACCCCAGCTTTACCATCTGGGCAACGATCCGGGCGAAACCAGGAACCTGGCGGAGATCGAGGCTGCCAGAGTCTCCGCCATGGCAAAGGCTTTGGAAGCTATCCGCAAAGGAGAAAAATAAAAGCCCCGCCTTGGCGGGGCTTGGATTCCCAGGTTCGGGGCGGGATCACTCGTCCCGGCCCCCGAGCAACCCAGCCTCATAGAGGTAATAAACCAGGGTCAGGATGCCGGTGAGTGTGCCCGCCAAATAGGTCAGGGCGGCCGCATCCAAAACCTTTTTGACCTCCTGATCCTCCTCGGTGGAGACAATGCCCTGCTCCACCAGGGCGACGCGCGCCCGCCGACTGGCGTCGAATTCCACCGGCAGGTTGACCAACTGGAACAGCACGGTCACCGAGAAGAGGCCGACCCCGGCCAGCAGAACAACCTTGCCCAGAATGGCCCCGGCAGCCAGCAACACCATGCCGGCCAAAATGATGAGCCAACTCAGGTTGCCCGCCAGATTGGCCACCGGCACCAAAGCGCCACGCGTGACAAGCAGCGGATATCGCTGGGCATCCTGCAGGGCGTGGCCGGCCTCGTGGGCGGCAATCCCCACTGCCGCCAGCGAGGTGGAGCCATACACACCCTCGCTCAACCGCAAGGTTTTGGACTGGGGATCATAATGGTCCGTCATCTCCCCGGCGATGGGTTCAATACCCAACCCGTTGACCCCGTTGGCCTGCAGCATGTGGTTGGCCGCCTGGGCTCCTGTGAAACCCTGCATGCAGGGAATTTGGGAGGCCCGCCGGTATGCGCTGGTCACCTTGTACTGGGCCCAAGCCGCCAGAAGCATGCCAGGCAGGGCAAACAGCAAGTAGGTGAAATTCATGTAGAACATCGCGCTCTATTCCTTTCAGGGGAAGGTGCCCTTCCTTCTTTATCTTCGCCGCATCGGGGTTCCGGGTTCACTTCCTCCTTTGCCATTTTACGCCCAAACGATCAGAAAGTCATTGGCCACAAGCATTTGCAGCGAGGCCAACCCTGCGCCAGGATTCCTGTTAAGCTGTCCGGAAACACTGTCCGGATGATCAGGAAGCCCTCCCATGCTCAACAGATTCGGCAAGTTCATCCTGCCTTTGCTAACGCCGGCAGGAATCGCCCTGAGCCAAACCCCGCCGGACAAGGCGGTTGCCACCCTGCAGGTTTCGGACGGCCTGAAGGCCACCCTTTTCGCCGGGGAACCGGAATGCGTCAATCCGACCACCCTGGACATTGATCACCTGGGCCGGGTGTGGATGTGCGAGGCGGTCAATTACCGCCAAAAGCTGCGCAACCAGCCTCCGCTTCGAAAGGAGGGAGACCGGGTTGTCATCCTTCAGGACAAGGATGGCGATGGCCGGGCGGAAACCGCGAGCACCTTCTATCAGGGCCCCGAACTGATGAGCCCGCTGGGCATCGCCGTCGCGAAGTCGGCCAAGGGGCCGGGCTGGACGGTGTACCTGTGCCAGTCGCCCGACATCCTGGTCCTGAAGGATGCGGACGGGGACGGCAAGGCTGATGGCCCGCCGGAAAAATTGCTCACCGGATTCCAGGGCATCGACCACGACCACGGTGTGCACGGCATTTTCATCGGCCCGGAAGGTCGGCTGTACTTCAGCGTGGGAGACGCCGGAGTTCGCAACCTGAAATCCAGCGATGGCAAGGGCAAGTCCTTCACCAGCAACGGCACCGATTGCCGGGCGGGAACCATCTGGCGCTGCGACATGGATGGGCGGAATCTGGAATTGCTGGCGCACAATTTCCGCAACAACTACATGCCGGCCCTGGACAGCTTTGGCGAGCTTTTCATCTCCGACAACGATGACGACGGGAACATGCAGACCCGCATCTGTCTGGTGTTGCGCGGCGGCAACTACGGCTACCACCCGCGTGGTCCCGGACAGACCCATTGGCACGAGGAACTACCGGGCATCGTGCCGAAAATCCTGCGCACCGGATTTGGTAGCCCGACAGGAATGACAGTGTACGAGGGGAACCTGCTGCCGGAAAAATACCGGGGCCAACTGCTGCATGCGAATGCCGGCCCCCGCCAGATTCGCCTCTACCGCCTGAAATCCAGCGGCGCCGGTTACGAGGTCGACCGGGAGGACATCATCCAATCCGCCGACACCTGGTTCCGGCCCAGCGATGTACAGGTGGCCCCGGATGGTTCGGTTCTGGTCGCTGACTGGTACGACCCGGGTGTGGGCGGGCACGGCATGGGGGACATCAAACGGGGGCGAATTTTCCGACTTGCCCCAGCCGGTAGCAACTACTCGGCACCCGCCGTGGATGTTTCCACCGGAGAGGGGATCCAGGCGGCACTGGGTTCCCCCGCCAAATCAGTCCGCTGGATGGCGATCGATGCGTTGCGCCAAATGGCACCGGAGGAGGCGGCCAAACTTCTCCGCCCGCTGGCGGACCCACGGCAGAATCCCGCGTGGGTAGCCGCGCGGGCCCGCTGGTTGCTGGCGGATTGCCAACTGCGCGCGCCCCAATCGGACCTGGGTTTGGCGGCCAATCTGAACGGCCTGGAGGATTCCAGGCTGGCAGGCCAAGCGGAGCAGATCCGCCACTGGCTCTTCGGCCAGGGCGTCACTCTGGCACCGTTGCCGCTGGGGTCCTCCGCCCAGGTGAAGCGTGAGGAACTGCTGAACCTGGCGGACAAACCGGCTTCCGATTTTGGCGAGGCGTTTTACTCGATCGCTCGCTCGGTCCGACCCGATGACCTGTTCCTGGTCAAGGCGCTGGCCATTGCCGCCGGACAGGCTCCCATGGGCAAGGACCCATTGCTGGCCCCTTTCTTTGAGGTGTTTCCCAACTGGGACGCGAGGACCGAGGCGCTGGCGCTGGAACTGCGGCCACCGGGTTTGGGTGACCGGCTTGCCAAGGCTCTGGCCAACCCGCAGTTGAATGACGAACAACGCAGTCGCCTGGCCGGTGTGCTGGCATCCGATCCGAGCCTGGAAGCCGGGAAGGCCACGCTGAACCTGCTTTTATCGAACACCTCGGATGGCCTGCGCAGGCTGGCCCTGGAAAAAGTCTCGGCCCGCCTGCAAAAGGCGGAGGACCCGCTCCGGAAGGATCCCGCTTTTCTGGCAACCGTGGATGGTTTGGCCCAAACAGGACGGCAGTCGGAGGCTGTGGAACTGATTGCCGCCGCACGGTTGCAAGACCGGCGGGATCTTGCCCGCGATCTGGCGGCATCCGCCACCCAGCCGATCTCGGCGCGGCAGGGCGCCATCCGTGCCCTGGGGCGGATTGGGTCAGCCGAGGCCTTCGACAGCCTGCTGAAACTGACTGAAACGGACGGCGTGGATATTTTCGCCATCCGAACCCTGGGGGAATTCCTTCCCGGCGATACCCTGCCGCCCTTGGCCAAACGGGCCCTCGATGCCTTGAAGGGCCTCGTGGAAAGCCCGCAAGCCGACCGGCAATCCGCAGCCGCGGAAACCCTGGCTGGAACCCTTCCGGGCGGTCGCTACCTGATCAGCCAGCAGAAGGCCGGCAAACTGCCGGGATCGGTGATTCCCCAGGTGGGACGCATCATCCGCAACAGTTCCTTTGCCGATTTGCGCCGGGAGGGGACCGCTGTATTCCCCGCACCGGGCAAACTGGATCCCAAGAAACTTCCGGCCTCGGCCGAACTGGCCAAACGAAAAGGGAGCGCAGCCAAGGGACAGAAGCTCTGGGACGCCAGCGCCAAAAGCGACCTGCAATGTGCCCGGTGCCACCTGGTTGGCGGACAGGGAGGGCGCATCGGCCCAGACCTCTCACTCATCGGCATCAAGGCCAGCCGGGAGAATCTATACGATTCGATCCTGTCACCCGGCAAGGCCATAGCCGACCAGTACATCACCCAGGTGATCACCACCACCAAGGGGCAGACCATATCCGGACTGCTGGCCGAGGAAACCGCGGAAGCTGTCACACTGCGGGACGCCAATGGGAAGGACTTCCGGATCCCCAAGGGGGAAATCGAGGAGCGTGGCAAATCCCAGGAATCCATCATGCCGGCCAACCTGGTTGCCCACCTGACGGAGGAGGACCTGGTGGACCTGGTGGAATACCTCACCACCCTGAGAACCGCCTCCCTCACCCCGACCCGGTTGAAAATCATCGGGCCGTTCGACAACGGGATGGGTGACGCCGGGTTCGACCGGGAGTATCCCCCGGAAAAATCGCGTGATTTTTCGGCGACCTATCCGGGCAAACACGGGACCGTCTCCTGGAAAAGCATCAGTCCGTGGCCGAGCGGTTACATAGACCTGCAATCCTGGTACGGGGACAAGGGTACCGAAGCTGTTTCCTACCTGGTGGCCCGGATAAACAGCCTGGAATACCAGGCTGGAAATCTGGTGCTTGGCGCCGATGATTGCAGCCGTGTGTGGGTGAACGGCAAGCAGGTGCACGAGGACCGCGGTCACAACGCCGCCAGCCCGGGCATGTTCCGTCCCGCCATCCGGTTGAAAAAAGGCCCGAACGAGATTCTGGTAAAAATCAACAACGGCAACCACCCGCACGGGCTGTTCCTGACAGTTCAGGCGGAAAAGGAGCTGCGGGAAGATAGCCCCCTCCCATGACCCTGGTGCCATGAACGCCCGCCAAGTCCCGAATCCGGCCCGATTCGCCGTGCGCGTGCCGGCGTCTTTGTGGCGTTCCTTCACAGCCCGGTGGCTGAATACCCGACGGGCCCGGTTGCCCCTACTGACAGGCAGCCACCCGCGCGCCGTTCCGGGCGACTGGGAAGGGTTGGACTTGGCTGGCATTCGTCCACTTCAGCCAGGGGATTCCCAGCGCCGGCTGGTCGCGCGGGCGACCGCAAGGATGAATCGCCCCATGGTGCGGGTGGACCTGCCCGCTTGGCGACTACCCCTCATGCTGGTGCTGGACATGTCCCCTGGCATGCGGGTGGAAGCCCCGTTTGGTTCGGCTGCCCGTGTGGCCGCCGAATTGGCCAAGGCATTAGTCGCCACCGCGACCCGCATGGGGGACTCGGTGGGTGTCTGCCTGGTCACCGAAAAAAAACACGCGCTGACGCCGCCTCGAACCGGTTCCGCCGAAAGTTGCCGCAGATTGCTGGAAGATGCCGGGGCACCCCGTGACCTATCGCCGTCCACCTTCGGTTTTTTGAATCATTTACCCGCGCGATTGCGACAGGCGGCCGCCTACGTGGTGTTCACCGACGGCCTGAATCCCCACCTTCCGGCAGCCTTGCGCACCTTGGCCAGGCAGCACCCCGTGTGGCTGGTACTTTTGGAAAGCCCCTTGCCCGCCACTGCCATGCGTATGCTGCCCTGGGAATCGGCGGATGGGGGGCTGCAGGGAAATCCCCTGGATGAATCCGCCTGGAACCGTCTGGGGCAACTGTACGCCTCCCACCGGCACAGGTGCCACGAAGCCGTGAGTGGTTTGGGGCAACCGGTCACCCGACTTCACCTGGACCGGCTTGAAACCGCAGCATTGTCCAGCGGTTGCTGGATTCTCGGCCACCAAAGCGTTGGGTTGGAGTGATGTTGCTTGCCCTGTTCCTGCTGTTTGGACAGCGCCCGCTGACGGTGGAATTAGTCGGTCCGGAGAAAATCGGAACGATTCCTCACCTCCGGGTCATCCTGGTGAATGCCAGTCCCCCTGCCACTTTGGAGTACGAAGTCTGGGTTGAATCATCCCAGGGTCCTTTGGCTCCCGAGGGAAACGTGGAACTGGTGCTGGCCAACGCCGAGGGTTTTGACGCGACCCCCCTTCCCGCTTCAGGGAAACATCTGAGGTGGCGCATCGCCCAAAAAACCGAGGGCTCCAAGGATATCCCTGCGCCCACCGTGCGTTGGAAAGGAACGGATTCCACCTGGCACGAGCACTCGTGGCCGGATCCCCTATCGCTACACGCCAGCTTCACCGAAGCGGAAGACCAGCCGAAGGCGGGTATCGGACAACCCCGAATCACGCTTAACTCGATCCTGATCGCGCTGGGCACCGTCCTGGCGATCATCCTGTTCACCGCCTGGTTGTCCTTTCGCAACCCCGCAGAGTTGGCCCGCTTGTTGGACCACCCGGAACCCAACTCCGCCTGGTGGAACGCCCTGCACCGCCTGTGGGACGAATTCCTTGCCCAAAAGATCGAGATCCTGCCCGGCACCAGCCCCTCGGATTTGGTGGCACGCTGGGAACAGGCCGGGCTGCCAGAACCCCAGACCCTGCTGAGGCTGACCCGGGCCCTGGAAGAATTCCGTTTTCAACCACGCCCGCCAGACGAGGACACCCGCAAAGCCTGGATCGGTGATGCCCGTGCCTGGATCGCCCTCGTCCACCGGGAATCCAGCAAGAAGCCCGAATGAACAAAGTTCTGAATATTCCACCTTTGCCGCTTTTTACCATCGCGTGAGATAGGAATGCCGGGCGCTCTGGCTATTCCCGGCAAAAGCCATAGATGAGGAAGGCGGGCCAAGGGGCGCCGACGATAACT
>Ga0169931_10004952_pt1 | contig 20518 bp, 18 predicted proteins | sample Kivu_15m_20L_FD_129675 | JGI IMG/M metagenome (GOLD analysis project Ga0169931, IMG submission 129675) | Freshwater microbial communities from Lake Kivu, Western Province, Rwanda to study Microbial Dark Matter (Phase II) - Kivu_15m_20L... | ecosystem: Environmental > Aquatic > Freshwater > Lake... | reverse complement strand
TGGCGAAGTCGAAACCATCGAAGACAAAACCGCCTGGATTTGCAATGATTGCCGCTTCGACAAAAAAGATCCGAGCAAATGGAACCTCATTGGCCCACGTAAAATTGACCGCCATTCAGTGATTTCTCAGGGTAAATACGCCACTAAAAACGATAACAATCCCAAATTATTAGGCTAATGGATACTGCATTGCTTATTGAAAAATCTATTCTTGTAGTTCTGTTGTTCCTGATTTCTCTCGGAGCAGCGGCCTACATGACCTATTTTGAGCGCAAACTTGCCGCCTGGATCCAAGACCGCGTTGGCCCGGACCGTGCAGGACCATTCGGTATTCTTCAGCCAATTGCAGACGGCGTCAAAATGTTCTTAAAAGAAGATTTTATTCCGGCAAAAGCCGACAAATGGCTCTTCATTATCGGTCCAGGACTCGCCATGTTTACGGCGCTCATCACAAGTGCAGTTGTTCCATGGGGCCCGAAACTTCACCTTTTTGGCCGCGACATCAGTCTTCAGGTGGCCGATATCAACATCGGAATTCTTTACGTTTTTGGCGTACTATCCGTTGGCGTCTACGGCATCATGATCGGTGGCTGGGCTTCCAATAATAAATATTCACTCTACGGAGCCATTCGTGCAAGTTCTCAAATGATTTCTTACGAATTGGCCATGGGTGTCTCAGCCATCACCATTGTTTTAATTTCTGGCTCCTTGAGTCTCAACGATATCGTTGCACAGCAAAGTGGTGTTTGGAATGTGCTCTACCAACCCCTCGCCTTCTTAATTTTCTTTATTTGTGCCTTAGCTGAACTCAACCGCGCACCTTTCGACCTTCCAGAATGTGAATCTGAGTTGGTTGGTGGTTACCATACCGAATACAGCTCCATGAAACTTGGTTTGTACCTGTTTTCAGAGTATACCTCCATGTTTGTTTCGTCTGCCATCATGGCTATTTTATTCTTCGGCGGTTATAATTTCCCGGGCATGAGCTATTTTAGCGGCAACACCTTGGCGATATTAGGTATTGGTGCTTTTGCCATCAAAATTTTCTTATTTATTTTCGTCATTATGTGGATTCGCTGGACTATCCCGCGTTTTCGCTTCGACCAACTGATGCACCTTGGCTGGAAAACCCTCTTGCCACTTGCGCTAATTAATTTATTGATCACTGGTTTGGTCATCGCCTTTAAAAACGGCTGGTTTTAATTGATATCACCTTATGGAAAGTCTTACTAATCGCAAAAAAGTAGTTTCTGATAAACCCATGACCCTTTGGGAAAAAGCCTACTTACCGGCTATTATCAGCGGGATGATCACTACGTTGCGCCACATGCTACGCAAGCGTAAAACCATCAAATACCCTGAAGAAATTCGCGAATTTGCTCCTGTTTACCGCGGGCAACACGTGCTTAAGCGCGACGAGCAAGGTCGCGAAAACTGCACCGCTTGCGGACTTTGTGCGGTGGCCTGCCCTGCTGAAGCCATCACCATGACTTCCGAAGAACGAAAGCGTGGAGAAGAACATCTGTACCGCGAAGAAAAATATGCAGCCACCTATGAAATCAATATGTTGCGCTGTATTTTCTGCGGTCTCTGCGAAGAAGCGTGTCCTAAAGAAGCGATTTTCTTAACAGACAGACTTGTTCCGACTTATTTCGAGCGCGATAACTTTATTTACGGTAAAGACAAACTTGTCGAAACCTTAGATGAACGCATCGACATCACAAAAAGACAACACACCGGTAAACGTACACAACTATGAGTTTGCAAATCATTTCCATTATTCTCGGTAGTCTTACACTTGCATCTGCCCTCATGGTTGTGCTTAGTAAGCATCCTGTCCGCAGCGTCATTTACCTCGTGGTAACGTTCTTTTTCATCACATCGATGTACATCATGATGAATGCCCAATTTTTGGCAATTGTCAATATGATTGTCTATGCAGGTGCCATTATGGTTTTATTCCTTTTTGTATTGATGTTGCTCAACCTAAACAAAGAAGTAGAACCCACTACCACCAGAGGAGCACAATTCGCTGCTTTTATTGCAGGTGGATCTTTATTTCTGGTGCTCATCACCGCGCTCAAAGAAACGCTTATTTTAGGTCAATCTTATCGCCATCAAGACAACCAAATTGGTTTGGTCAAAGAACTAGGTAATTTACTTTTTACCAAATATGTGGTCGCATTTGAATTGACCTCCATTTTATTTATTGCCGCAATGGTTGGGGCCATCCTTTTAGCCAAACGCGAAAAACAAATCATCGAATAACATGCAAGCAGCCTCTAGCATCGGGACTTCTCTCGACTTCTACTTATTTGTGTCTTTTGCCCTCTTCACCATTGGCGCAATTGGCGCCATGACGCGCAAAAATATGATCGTTCTGTTGATGTGCATCGAATTGATGCTCAATGCAGTCAATCTCATGCTCGTTACTTTTTCTACCTACTACGGTAATGGCGATGCGCAAATTTTTGTCTTTTTCACCATGGTGGTAGCAGCCGCCGAGGCAACTGTCGGACTCTCCATTATCATTATGGCTTACCGCAACCTCAAGTCTATCGATATTGACATGTACAACCAACTTAAAAACTAATCATGGCTAAAGACCTGACTCTTTTATTCATACTTGCCCTGCCGCTTATTGGCTTCGCCATTAACGGCGTGTTTGGGAAAAAATTGCCAAAGGCTTTTGTAGGCGGACTTGCTACAGGTGTGGTTTTTATCGCATTTTTATTGGCCACCACCCTCTTTTCTGGATTGCACGGCACCCAAATTGTGAAACTGTTCAATATAATAGATTTCGATGGCTTGCGCATCAATGCCTCTTTTCAGATTGACGCGCTTTCTATTTGGATGACACTCATAATTACGGGAATAGGTTCCTTAATCCACCTTTTTTCAATGGGCTACATGAGCCACGACGAAGGTTACCACAAGTTTTTTACCTATTTGAATCTTTTCATTTTCTCGATGCTTATACTGGTTTTGGGTTCAAACTACTTTGTACTCTTTTTCGGTTGGGAAGGCGTCGGGATGTGCTCTTATCTCTTGATCAGCTTCCATTACAACGATGCGCAAAAGGGTGAAGCTAACAGTTTAGCCGGTCGCAAAGCTTTTATCATGAACCGCATTGGCGATGTTGGTCTATTATTGGCTCTTTTTATGCTCATTGGTCAATTTCAAACTTTGGAGTTTCTCCAAATTGGCAAAGCCCTAAATGACAACGCTATTTTACAAGGAGGCGCACTTTTCTTCATTACCTTGTGTTTATTTATTGCCGCCACCGGAAAAAGTGCGCAAATTCCTTTGTTTACTTGGCTCCCTGATGCAATGGCTGGGCCAACACCTGTATCGGCACTCATTCACGCCGCAACCATGGTAACCGCGGGTATTTACCTCACAGTTCGATCTAATTTCCTTTTCGAATTGGCCCCAGCTACCAAAGATATCATCTTGTACATTGGTTTGGCAACCACCCTCCTAGCCGCTTTTATGGCGCTCAGACAAAACGACATTAAAAAAGTGCTTGCCTACTCTACAGTTTCTCAGCTGGGTCTCATGTTTGTAGCGCTCGGATTCGGTGCATACAGCGTAGCTTTGTTTCACGTGACCACCCACGCCTTCTTCAAAGCCCTACTCTTTTTGGGCTCTGGCTCAGTTATTCACGGAATGCACGAAGAACAGGACATTCGCCAAATGGGTGGTTTGGCCAAACTGATGCCCATTACACATTTTACATTTTTGATTGGCACTATGGCCATTGCAGGAATTCCATTTTTATCTGGATTTTTCTCCAAAGACGAAATCATGGCGCAAGCCCTTCACCACAACCCAACAATTTATGTGGTTTTGGTACTTGCTGTTACCATGACCGCCGTTTATATGTTCCGACTTTATTTTCTAACTTTTCATGGCACGTTCCGTGGTGGCGACACCCTAAAAAGCAAAGTTCATGAGAGCGGTACTTCTATGACCCTACCGCTAATTGTATTGGCTGTGCTTTCTGTTTTTGGAGGCTTGCTCAATTTACCTGGACTGTTTTTCAAGAATGCAGCACATTGGTTTGATCACTACCTGAGTCATGGAACTATGGGCTTGGATCAAGTACACAACGCCCACCTATCGTTTACCACTTCTATGGCCCTTATGATTTTCGCCAGTACTATTGCAATTGGCGCATTCGCATGGGCATACCTCACCTATGCTAAAAAAGGCAACATTGCGAAAGCTGATGAGGCGCAAAATGGCTGGGAACGCCTTTCGGCACAAAAGCTATACGTCGATGAAATCTACAACAGCATTTTTGTCAAACCATTACTTGCACTTTCCGACTTTGCCGGGAAGGTCATTGATATTCAAATGCTCCGAAACGGCGTCTATGCACTCGCTGACGGCGTGCTCAATACAGCGAATCTCAGCCGCAAATGGCAAACAGGTTTCTTGAGTAACTATCTCTTCTGGATGGTTTTTGGTCTGATCACTTTTGTTGCATATTATATTCTAAAACTTTCGGTTTGGCACTAATTCTCTTACCCCTCATTTTTAGCCTAATTGCTTGGTGGATACCAAGTAATTTCACGCGTATTTTTGGCCTGATTTCCACAATAAGCACCCTGACTTTAAGTGCAGTTTCCGTTTGTTGTTTCAAGTCTAACGAACCGATATTAATTGACCTTGGGCTGCGCTTTGTACGTTTTTCTATTGATAGTCTTGGTTTTACCATGATGCTATTGACGAATGCAGTTTTCTTTTTGGTCTTTTTGAGCAATTTCAAAAGAGAACTCGTTCATGACATACGCTTTACGGCGCTTGCTTTGCTTATGCAGTTTGGCTTGTTGGGTGTCTTCACTACCAATACAATCCTTGGATTTTATCTGTTTTGGGAATTGACGCTTTTGCCTATTTTCCTTATTTTGTATTGGTTTGGTAACTTTGAAAAGCCGCGTGCATTATTACAATTCTTCCTATATACTTTACTTGGTTCTTTGGCCATGCTATTGGCTGTTATTGGGCTGATGCATGCCACCAATCAGCAAACTTATGAAGGTTTACTCAGTGCTGACCTCAATGCACTCGGCAATACAAGTACTTTGTTAATGGGTGGTTTTTTACTGGCGTTTGCCGTTAAAATTCCGCTCTTTCCTTTTCATACTTGGCAGGCTGAAACTTACACCAAAGCGCCCGTTGCTGGCACCATGTTGCTTTCGGCCATAATGCTCAAAATGGCCTTATTTGGTTTACTTAAATGGGTACTTCCCATTTTCAATGGTATTGCTACTGATTTTTGGCGTTGGCCGGTTATCGTATTGGGCTTGATTGGAATCATTTATGGGGCAATAATAGCCATTCGCCAAAATAACCTCAAGACTTTGTTTGCTTACGCGTCTTTGAGCCACTTGGGTCTTATTGCCGCTGCGCTCATGCTACAAAACGGCGAAACCAATCAGATTGCTGTTGTTCAAATTGTCAATCACAGTATTGTCTCTATCGGACTGTTTTTAGCTGCAGGTATTATCGAGCACCGTATTGGTACCGCAGAATTAACAGGTTTGGGAGGTATAGCCAAAGTTGCACCGCGTTTTGCTTTTTGGTTTGGGGTCCTCACCTTTGTTTCATTATCAGTTCCGTTCACAGCCGGCTTTATAGGCGAGTTTTTCTTGATTAAAGATCTTTTTGCCGCGCACAACCTGACGGGTATTTTAGCCAGTGCCACGCTCATCTTAGGTGCCGTTTATATGCTCAAGGCCTACCAAGCCCCAATGTTTGGACCAACCAAAGTAACATCTTTTGAAGATCTTCATTGGTCGGAAATCACCGTTTTCGCTATTCTTTCCATTGCAGCTATATACCTAGGATTGTCACCTCAATGCCTTACAGATTTCGTTGCACATAGTCTTTCTCAACCTACCCTTTAATTTGTATCATGGATAGTATTGTCATTCTTTTTATCAGTGGACTACTCGGTTTATTTGTAGGCATGCGCCGACAACCGCTTAGCGCTTTGGTTATCTCGAGTCTTGGTCTTACCGGAGCGGCACTTGCTGCCTATTTCCGTGGTCAATACACATCGCCTTTGGCGGCGTATACGGCTTACATTCCAACGCAAAGTGCCGTGATAATTTTGCTTTGTATTGTTACACTTCTTGCTATATGGGGAGGTTATCAACGCTACCGCCAAGAAAACGAACACACCGGTGACTACCTCAGTTTGGTGCTTTTCTCTTTGTGTGGTGCTATTATGATGGCGCAACCCAATGACCTCATGCTTTTCTTTATTGGTTTAGAAATTTTATCTATTCCGATATACGTATTAGTTGGTATTGAAAAAGGAAGTGCACTTTCAGCCGAAGCAGCTGTAAAATACTTTTTTACGGGTTCCTTTGCCTCTGCTATCTTGTTATTTGGCATCGCACTACTTTACGGCGCAACAGGCAGTTTTCAGTTGGTAGAAATTCAATCTAATCTTGCTATCGGTATTTGGCAAAGTCCAATGGCCATGATCGGCAGTCTCTTTTTACTCGCTGGATTCGCTTTTAAAATTGGAGCTGTTCCTTTTCATTTTTGGGGTCCCGATGTCTACCAAGGTGCTTCGAATGCAGTGCTGATGTATATGTCTACTGTTGTCAAAATCGCAGGGATTTACGCGATCGTAAACGTCTTCGGGCAAATTTTCAGAGATTCCTATTTCTACTGGATCGACCTCATCAGTCTTCTCATTGTACTTTCCATGTTTTATGGATACATCACAGCCTGGAAACAAACTTCTTTTAAGAGACTAATTGCCTATTCTTCTATTGCCAACGCAGGCCTAATGCTCTTTGCGCTTGCTGATATACATAACAGCAATATCTTTTTGTTTGTTGCTGCATATGCTTTTGCAACTATTCCACTTGTCACCATCAATGAGTTTGCCAATCAAAATTCAGATGACCTGTCTAATTGGGAAGGTATTGCTTGGAAAAACCCACTTGTTGGCGCAGCTTTGGTATTGGCTTTATTCTCATTGGCTGGCATTCCACCTCTGGCTGGATTTTTTGGTAAATTTTCGTTACTATGGTCGGCCGTACCGCACATTCCTTACACTGCTGTTTTGGCCTTGATTGCATCTGTAATTGGTGCTTTTGTGTATTTGCGCCTGCTCATGTTGGCACTTAAAAAGCCCGAAGTGCAAGTCAAAAAAGCATTGAGTGCCGAACAAACCATTGTTCTTTTGCTCACAACGATATCAAGTATTACAGCATTGTACCTTATTTAAATACTATCTTTGCTTTTATTTGATTGAATACATGTCAAAAATAGTTTTTATTACCGGCGCCAATGGCATGCTTGGTGCAAGTGTAACAAGAGAAGCGCTATCTCAAGGCTTTCAAGTTCGAGCACAAATTTTACCAGGATCAAGCCACAATGTTTTAGCCGACTTACCTATTGAAATTATAGAAGGAAATATCCTCGATACCCAATTTTTGGACCAAGCCATTGCAGGCTGTCAGTACGTCATCAATATTGCCGCCCTCACCACTATCTGGCCAAGAAGACTCGAAAGTCTTTATGCTGTTAATCTACAGGGCGTCAAAAACATAACAGCTGCTGCACAAAAACACCAAATTAACCGAATGGTGCAAATTGGCACGGCCAATTCGTTCAATCATGGTACTAAAACAGCGCCAGGTGACGAAAACCAACCTTATACTGGTGATCAGTTCAAAATGGACTATATGGACAGCAAATACCAAGCGCAATGTTTTTTGCTCGATAAATACCAAAAAGAACAATTTCCAGTCATATTAGTTAATCCGACCTACATGATTGGCCCTTTTGATTCGGGCCCCACCTCCGGACGTATGTTTTTGGAGCTCTATAAAAACAAACTACCCGGCTATGCAGGCGGAGGCAAAAATTTTGTTTACTCCAAAGATGTAGCCGTGGCAACAGTCAATGCTTTACATATGGGCAGAGAAGGGGAATGTTATATTGTGGGTAATGAAAACCTCTATTATAGAGAAATTTTCAAGAGAGCTGCAGTCGTATTTGAACAACCCTTTAAAGTCAAACAATTTCCAGAGTTTCTTATCAAATTAGTTGGAGCTATCAATTCTATTTTAGCTAGACTTACCAAAAGCACTCCGAAATTGAGTTATTCAATGGCCAAGATGGCAAGTGTTAAACAATTTTATAATCCTCAAAAGGCCCGCACCGAACTGCTACTACCAAGCACTCCAATTGAGACTGCAATTTCCGACTGTATCTCTTGGTATAAAGCGAATGGCTACCTACCAAAATAAACGACATGTTCACCTATTTGAAACTTCCTTTTGACCAAATACCAAGTCTGTCAGGCGGAATTGCCCCTATTTACCTAGCTTTAATTGGGTTTGTCGTTTTTTGGTTTATTTCTAAATCCGAAAAAATCAAAGCCTACTATTTTTCAAAATACAACCACGATACCGCTTGGTTGCGCTTTATTTACATGACCAAATGGGTCGGATTTTTGAGTATGGGTTTGTTTCCACTACTCTTTTTGTTGACAACTGAACCCAATCGTGACCTTGCCTATTACGGGCTCAATTTCAGAGCAGATACGCTGCTGTTTAATTTGGTGCTGTGTATTGCACTTGCTGCAATCTTAATTCCACTCGCTGCATTCTCGGCCAAAAAACCAAAAAATTTAGTCAATTACCCACAAATTCGGGCACGCCTCTGGGATACCAAGACTTTTCGACTGAATTTATTTGGTTGGGTTGTTTATTTATTTGGATACGAATTGCTCTTTCGAGGCATTCTATTGTTTCCTCTAGTTGAAGCATATGGCATTTGGTTAGCAATTGCCGTCAATGTTGCGTTGTATTCCGCAACGCACATTCCCAAAGGCCTCGACGAAACCATTGGAGCAGCTCCACTTGGATTTTTACTTTGTATTCTTACCCTAATGGCAGGCAATATTTGGATCGCATTTATTGTTCATGTCATCATGGCCTGGACCAACAGCTTAACAGCACTTAAATACCACCCAGATATTCATTACAGCAAATGGCAAAAAAACGCTTCCTAAATAAAGTAGCTATTGTTACTGGTTCGAGCCGCGGTATAGGCCGCGCTATTGCGCTTGCTTTGGCTCAAGAAGGCGCCCGAGTTGTATTGAACGGCCGCGATGAACAGCGTTTAAAGGAGGTTGCAGACGAATTGAAACAAATCGAAGCACAGGTGGTTTATTTTCGTGGAGATGTTGCCGATGCAGATCAAGCCAAAGCACTCATTGCGTTCACAATAGCATCATTTAACCAAATTGATATTTTAGTGAATAACGTAGGGATTTCTAGTCGAGGCTACGTTGCAGATCTTCACCCTAGCGTTGTAGAACAAGTTTTCAAGAGCAATGTTTTTGGAACCATGCATCCGTCACATTATGCCTTGCCGCAATTAAGACAATCCAAAGGGCAAATCGTTTTTATTTCAAGTTTAGCGGGTATACATGGCTTGCCTGGGTTAGGTCCGTATAGCGCATCAAAAATGGCCCTCACCGCTTTTGTAGAATCATTGCGCATAGAAGAATTTCAAAATAGTATACACATTGGCTTGCTTCAAGTAGCTATGACAGAAATTGTACACAACAAAGAAGTAGTGGCAGCCGATGGCAGCAAACAACTTTTGGAAAGCCGCCAAAAAGGTAAAGTTTTAACTATGGATCAAGTAGCCCAAGATTGTTTGGCATTACTTGAAAGAAGAAAATATAAAAAAACACAAACACTTATTGGTAAGCTCAATAGTATTTTAAATCGCATTTCCCCGGTACTTGTAGAGCGTATCCTCAGAGCCAACTTGCACAAATTCGAAGCAAATAGTAAATGATTGGTCAAGATTACCCTAAAATTGAGTGGCAATTTGCCGGACTTGATTTACTCGAGCCAAACGCCTTGATTGGCGACCTCATTCTTTTTTCAACGGCTCTCTTTTTAGCCGCTAAAATCAAAACCAATTACCCGCAAAACGACTTTTATTCCAATTGGAGACGTTTCTACCTCGTATTTGGCTGGAGTTTTCTATTTGGTGGCTTTGGTCATCTCTTGTACAATTACTTGGGGCTTTGGGGTAAATATCCATCTTGGTTACTTGGCATGGTTGCCACTTATTTTTTAACAAAAGGCATGCTCAGTTTATGGCCAAATGTCAAACAAAAAGAAATCTTTGAAAAAAGTGCGCTACTCCTTCTTGGTATTGGTTTTACTTTAGAATTGCTTGTTTTTTGGAGAGTTGACTTATCCTTTGACCAAAGCAAAGGATTATTTATCCCCACTTTAATAAGTGGTATTGGCTTAATTTTTTCACTGGTCATAGTTGGCATCCGCTACCAACGCCAAATCCATTCTGGGTACAGATTCTTATGGATTGCTGCGCTTTTATTACTACCAAGTGGCTTGATTCAAAATAAAAAAATCAACTTACATCAATGGTTTGACCGCAATGATTTTTCGCATGTGCTTCTATTAATCAGTTTGGTTCTTTATTTTACAGCACTGCAAAAAACCAAGGAGGCCAATTCTATTTTGGAGAACTAAAATCTTTAAGTCAAAAAAAAAGGACGAATAAATTCGTCCTTTTTATAATGAGTTGAAAACGCTTTAGAAATTGTAGGCAACACCTACAGTTGCGTTCATGTATTTAGTGATACTTCCGTCAATTTTATAAAGCTTGGGCATATAGGTTGCATCTAGTAAGATTCGCACATGATCGGAAATGCGATAGCTTGGGGTGATGCCTGCCATAATGGCAACCATGTCGTCTCCGCGGAGTAAATAAGTATCATTAAATAAGTAATTTCCGTTGTTGAGTAAGGCAGCCCCTCCGTGCAGTTCTAAACCAAATTTGGCATCTTTATTGGCTAAAGCAACCACATTGAGGTTGAGTTGTAAACCAAGTCGGTTGAGGTTGTCATTACCAACGAGGTCTAAACCGCCATCTAATTTAAGACCAAAGCTTGGTACAAAGTTGTAGGTTAGTGCCGCATTGAAGCATAGACCTGTACCGGCTTCGCTGAGAAGGTGTGCTCCTGCATTGAATTGTACGCCCATTTTACCTTTTTGAGCAAAACCCAAAACTGAAGTTGACAAAGCGAAAACAAGTAAAATCTTTTTCATATTATAAATTTTTGTACACGAATTTATCAATTTAATTTTAGTTGAGCCTGAATCATTAGAAAAAATATAAGTTCTCCTAATCAAACAGATAGCCAAATTGCAGCTCGAAGGCACTCTGAAATTGTGGCGCTTTTGAGAAACTAGAAACCGTAAAGTCATATGCGCATGCCAATTGAACTTGCCTCAATTGCATTTTGAATTGAACAATGACCGCATCTTGCCAGCGATTGTATAGACCAAAACCCAGCGTTTGCACATTGCCAATACGACTAAACGGACCGCCATCAAGATAATGCTTGATCCCAAATCCATATAGTAATTCTTGAGCTGGTTGCTGTAGCTGGTAGCAAAGCAGCGGTTCAAGTGCCGTTCGGACACTGCCCAAGCACCATTCGGCTTGCATTAAGACAGCCAAACGCGGTCGTAAGCGTGCATTCACATCTAAAAGCTGAATCTGGGCTCGGTTTAAATGGTGTGCGCCAATACCGACTTCGAGGTGGCTGAGCGTTTTTTCTCTGGCTGTTCCACGCTGATAGGCATATGCAAACCCCAAACCTGCATCCAAGTAACTTGCGCTGTATCGATTTTGCAAAGAAATACTTGGTTGAATATTGGCATCAAAGGCCAAACCATCGTATTGGCCACCCCATTGTCCGGTAGGCTCAAAATTGCGCTGTGCAAAACCGAATTGTAGCCCTGCCGAAAAGTGGTGATTTCGTTCAAATGGTAAATGATACGCTAAATGCAATTGCGCTGCGTTGGTTCCGATATTTTGAGCTGCGATGTCACGCGCCAATAAAAGACCTAGGCCTAGGAAGCCGGATTGTCGGCGAGCTGCTAAAGGCCTAGCCTGAAAGCCGACGAGTTGTGTCTGAAACGGCACCCCTGCGGTACGCCACTGCTGGCGATATGTTCCTTGGAAGGTGATCGGATTATTTTGGGCTGTGAATGCAGGCGAAATGCTGAGCAATTGACCACCTGGTTGAGATACATGAAAGTCTTGCGCATATCCATTGACAAGAATGCCGAAAAAAAGAAGGAAAACCAATTTATTTTTCATGTCAACGGATTAATTGTATCGAACCAGCTTGATCGACAAAAGTACCGTCTTGAAGCTTAACCTGAAGTTTATAGGCATATACGTCTGAATGTAGTTCCCTGCTTTTAAAAGTGCCATCCCAACATGTGGCCTGATCTGAAGTTTCAAAGACGACCTCTCCCCAGCGGTTGTAAATCACCAAGTTGCATTCAGCAATACAATTGCCATAAATACAAATCGTTTGATCGGCAAGTTCTGCAGCTGCCGGTGCTAAAATTGTTGGAATATATACCGTACCACATAATTGTGTGACGGTAATGAGCAACGTATCTTGGTCCGTGCAACCATTGTTGGCTGTACCGGTAACAATATATTGGGTAGTGATTGTTGGGCTTGCATTTGTACTCGCACATGTTGGGCAAGACAGCTCTGTACTTGGTTCCCAAAAATAAGACAGTGCTCCAGAGGCATTTAAAACGACGGTTTGGCCTTCGAGAATGCTTGTGTTACTTGCCCAAGAAGTGATTTCTAAATCATTTAAACTTGGAATGACATATGTTTCAGTTGCACCGCAGTCATTGGCATCAGTAACAAATATCGTGAGGGTATCATTAGGCGCTAAATTATAAAGGGTTGCCAACGACCCTGAGCTTGGATTCCATGAAATGGTATAACCAGGAGTGCCGCCAGTAATAACAACTTCAATTGCTCCCGTATTGCTCATGCAAGACGAAGCCGTAATTGTTTCGGTAAGTACAGGGCCATTGCTAATCAATACCGTATCGGCAATGCTTGAAGAACAGCCATTTGCGTCCGTAACTGTTACTATGTAAATTCCAGAAGGTAAATTGACTGCGGTATTTGATGAATTCGTTATCGGAGACCAGCTGTAATTGTAAGGAGCTGTTGCACCAGAAACTTGCACAGACATCGAACCTTCAGAAAGACCGCAAGGAGTAGGTTGTGTGGTGCTGTTGAGCTGCAAAGGTGTAGGATCGGTAAGGGTTATACTTACCACCGCAGCACAATTATTGACATCGGTAATGCTGCAGGTATAGGTTCCTGAGCTCAGATTAGACAAAGAATTTGATGAAGAAACAATTGGACTCCAGTTATAAATAAAGGGTGCTGTGCCGTTGCTCACGGAAATAATCAAGCTGCCATCGGAGGCGCCTGCACAACTTGGATTGCTCTGGGTTTGTACGCTAGCCGAAAAACCCGCGCACGGATTGGACGCGCATGGCGCAAGTTGACTGAGCAAAAACTGATAAACGGTACCAGCGTTGTCGGTTACTTGCAATTGATTTTGGGCAGCTGGGGGTGGTGCGGTGGTCCCGGTTGCAAAATTGATGTAGCCTGCAGGTGTACTGCAGCTTGTAACGGGTATAAAACCGTTTAGGCATTGCCCAAAAAACCAAGTATAACCACAATTTTGACATTCGGTTTGATTGGTGATTGGTGTACTTGATGCGGGCGTGTAATAAGCCCAAGTGTATGGCGCTACCCCACCCGATACAATCATTTGGCCATTTGCGTCAAGGCAAACTTGCAAACCTGTGCATGGACTTACCGTAATTTGAATTGAATCAGCACCGCAAGGCAAAGTGTATACGATTGTTTGAAGACCAGCGCCGGCAACCGACGGATCAAATAAGCCTTGTGCGCTCACACCCGGACCACTCCAGGAACCCCCAGATGTGCCCGCGACCAACTGGATTGGTGCATCAGACTGGCAAACATTTTGTGGTTGGCAGATGCTTGCATCGCAACAAGTGAGGGCAATTGGTGCACAAGCACCAACAGCCATAGAACGAATGGCACCCGTGCGGGTACTGGCTGTGGAGGTACCCGTACCGCCGCTCACTAATAATTCTCCGTTTGTATTGATTTCGATATCGTAAACCGCAAAACTCGTTGGGTAAAAAGCTTGTTGAACAAGTAATTCATCATACTTGACAACCCCTGTTGTGGAACCCACATAAATGTTGCCACAGGCGTCTATTGCGATGCCAGCGCATCCGGTTTGGTTACCGCCCAAAAATACACTTCCAAATTGTCCACCTGGAATGGCATTGGACTGTATCAAACTCCCGTCTTGCAAACTGCGTTTTTGAATTTCGTTGCCGCGGTGCATATAAAGATGATTGGCGGTTGTAGCCAAAGCATTGATACCCGCGTTGTCGTAGCGGAAATTTTCACATTTGTATCCCCACCCTGCACCATGTGGACCTTTATAAAAAGAACTTGAACCCGTCGGACAGCCGCCAAAATTGTCGCTGAGATAGCCAATTGTGTCGTGGGTCATGAAATAGTACTTTCCATTGGGCGCGGAGGTAATAGCCCTTACCTCTTCCAAATTGGGTGGAATACTAGTGGTGGGGCCATTGGAAATAAACTGTTGGTTACTGATATTGAGTGTTGTGGTATTGACATTATACACTACAGCATCGAGTTGGAATAACGCGCCTCCCGTACCTCCTATCACCAATCCTGTTTCATCACAATTAAACGCAATTGTCCAGAATTCGGCACTCGATAAAATGCCACCAGGACTCGGGTTATTAACCAACAAAGCACCTGCTGGGCTTATTTTTTGAATTTGAGCAACTGAACCAGCGGTCACATAAGAATTACCTGCGTTGTCTACAGCAAAAGTGCCCAACCAAACATTGGAGGTGTCATAGGGCGTGCTGTAAGTCCAAAGCAAAGTGCCAGTAGCGCTGTACTTCAAAATTTGCATGGGCATGATGCCTCCGAGTGCATACGCATTGCCAGCACCGTCGCGTTCACATTCCCATACGACATCCCAATTGGTTGCAAAGTTGGGACTTTGGGTCCAGGGATCAATGACTAAAGTTTGTGAATGGTCGTATGCGCCTATTTGGAAACCAACGGTTGGTCCATTTAAAGTAAAACATGAAGCCACTACCCTACTCGTGTCGCCCTGAAAACTAAAAGGCGCGTGGTCTCGAACGGGGCCAAAAGCAGTTGGGATCAGGATATCTTTATGCAAATCCAAGCTGACGGGGCGGTCGTATTTCAATTGAATATGTGCAGGATTAGCTCCGGGATGCACAATGAAAGCATATTTAAGGCCATCTAATGGATGTACGGTATATTCTAAATCGATGAACGGATAAATATTTTGATAAACCAAACGCTGATAAGCACGACAGGCGCTGGCCTCAGGATAAGAGTAATAGGCCTCTTGTATTTCCTTACCCACAAGTTCAACATCCTCATTTTGACCAGTAAATTGAATAGAAAAGGCATCCGTTTTAAAAGCGAACTTACCGACTATTTGTTCCTTTTCTTTGTAAATGGGGACTTGAGTTGCATACAGCGCCCTAAGGCTATCGCGGGTTTCTTTTGCGGTTTGGCGTGCCTCTAAAAAATAATACCGAATACCTTTGGTTCCGAAAAAAATACGCGTTGAACCAAAATCTATGGCGTAAGCAATGGGGCCGGTTTCAAGTGTTTGATACGCATCAAATTGTCCTTTATTTTCTATAAAAACGCGTGCTTTTTGGTAGGATTGTTGCCAGTCGTTTTGGAAGGGTTGTGCAAACCCCTTCGAAAAAATCAAGGCAAAAATAGCCGCAAAAATAAGGGCATGGAACAGTTTCATTCAAGCAATAGTTTGCTCTAAAATAAGCAAATAAATTGCAAATCAAAAAGTTATTGTTTCACTACCCGTAATATTTGCGTATGCTTGTCAATGGTACATACAAGCTGGTAAGTACCTGAGGCCAAATGGCTTAAATCAATTTCTTGTGCATCGTTAAAATGAGTGATATGACGCCCTTGCAAATCGAATACTTTGAGCTGCACTACCGCTAGATTTAATTTAAACAGTCCAGTACTCGGATTGGGATAAACTTCAAGGTTTGTTACAGTGGCGTTATTCAAACCCAATACGTCGACAAAAACGCTGTCCGAAATACTACACCCATTTGCGTCAGTTACGAGCACTGTATACCATCCACCGTCAAGGTAAACCGCCATACTATCTGACTGGGTGTTTGGTCCTGACCATGCGTATTGATACGGCGAAACACCACCACTAACCGCGGCTGAGGCCGTTCCGTCTAGGCTACCAGCTCCAGAAGCCAATGTAGCATTTAAGGTTAGCGTCAAAGCAAGTGGTTCGGCAATTTGAATGGATTGATTGGAGGCAACACAACCCAGAGAATCATTTACCATTAAAACATAAGTGCCAGCAGACAAATTATTAAATTGACCAGAAGTATTGACCAACGAACCTATTTGATAAGTGTAGCCACCATTGCCTCCGGTGGCAGTTGCGTTTACTTGGCCGTCTGTAAGACCCGAACAAGAGACCGACTGAATGTTGTAATTCGACACAAGTAAATCAGGTTCGGTAATGACATACGCATACGTTGCCGTACATGGGCGTGCGTCGGTAACAGTTACATCATAAGTACCCGGACTTAAATTGGCGTTGTAGGCTTGACCAACCCCATTGCTCCAATCAAAAGTTTGAGGAGCAAATACCAAACTGACATCCAAGTCAATACTGCCGTTGGCCGCACCATTACAAGTAACCATTTGGAGGGTTGCGCTATTAACTACTGGGGCAGCATAAGGCACAAAAACGGAATCTACCACCACACAACCATTTGTGTGGGATATAGTGACGGTATTCCAGCCTTCTGTAGCCGACAAATTGGTTTTACCACTCACGCCGTTGTCCCATAGAAACTGGCAGGTATTGAACATACAAGGGCAACCAGAACTGTTTACCACCGCCTGACCATTGCTGCCTCCTGGGCAGGTCGGCGCCACCACACCTCCAAAGGTAATCACAAATGGATCAACCAAAGTAGTGGTATAGATTTCATAGCAACCTGCATTATCAGTAACCTGTAAAGTGTAGGTACCAGCTGGAACATTTTGAAGTTGTGGGGCGGTACTTCCGTTTGACCACAAAAAGGTGTAAGGAGCCGTTCCTAGACTAGCTACTGGAATGATGGCACCAGAAGAACTGCCATTACACCACGGTTGCGTAACGGCAACATTCGACAAAATGCTACCAGGACCACAATTGGTTGTTTGGTTAAAATAAACGCCATTGTTTTGGGTACTCAGATAAGAGCCCCATGCCAAACCAGCGTTCGGAAAAACTGAACTGAGTTCTACTCTATTCAAATATACGCCCTTCCAGCCCATTGGGTTAAGGCTGTCTTTCTTGACGACATAAACGAGGTCGAGCAAGTTGTCGTTATCTAGGTTGGTAAAAAGCGGTGTTGAGCCAATATTGACACCAGTTTGCTGGCCAACCAAGGGTTGAATGGTATGCGCCACAAAATCAAAGACTTCCAAACGGTGTTTCCATGCGCCACTTTGCATGTAATTTACCGAGAGAATTGCTTCATCGCGGCCATCGTTATTGAGGTCAATTGCATTACCCGAGGCAAATTGCAGCAAGCCAATACTGTCTTTGAACACCTCTTGACCGGACTCACCATCGAGCAAGACTTGGTAATAGTCGGTGTAAGAGGAGCTGGTTCCTTTTGCCAATGACAAGAATACGTCGGGCGCAAAGTTACCTGTAAAATTACCGATCACAGGTTCGGCACTAGACTCCGTATTGGGTAAATCGTAGCTCCAAACGGTGCTCCAGTTGGCCGCTTTGATTTTTGAAACCTTGCCGCCATAAGACTGAATTATGATGTCATACTGTCCAGACGCATTTTTAATCAAAGAAGCGGGCGCCACAAAACCCAGCTGGGGGTCGGTCATGAGCGCTATTGACGGCGCCAGCGTATTATTGAGCAAAGCACTCAGTGGGCAAGCCCAAAAACTGCCGCCCAGCGTTTCGCCGCCAGTGCCATACAAAACCCATTGGGTACCGTTGCCCTGCACATCGGCTACCAATGCAGAACAATAAGTTTCTGCGCTATCTGGCACAACGGCTTTAGCCAAAAGTTGGCCATTCATGCTATTGACGACCATCAAATGCCCAGGTGGGCGCGTGGTATCCCAAACCGGAGCGGCGTGGTCTCCACCATTTGCCACTAAAATATCTTGTACGCCGTCACCACTCACATCGGCAATAAACTGCGGATTATAAAAATTATACAAACCGCTGTCTGCAGGATTGACATTGTAAGGAAAATAATCCCAAATGAGCTGACCATTTGACCCATTTATAGCCAGCAATTGCGCCTGCCGACCCACTATAAATACATCTTTGATGCCGTCGTTGGTAATGTCCTTGAAAATGGCACTTCCAAATACTTCGTTTCGCGCAGGTCGTTTCCAGAGCAAGGCGCCATTAGCGCCGTTGTAGGCCATGATGCCATTATTGCTATAAACGCCATCGGTACCGCCCCCAAACACCACATCTTTGATGCCATCGTTGTTTAGGTCACAGGCACGCGGCGACGACAAGGTCGAGATTGAATCGGTAAAAGACTGCCAGTTTTGAGCAAAAACAACAGCTTGCAAAAAGCAGATGGTCGTAACAAATAGTTTTTTCATCATAGACTTCAATTTGAACAAGGTAAATTTAGGCAATTATCGCATGAAACTACTATTTTTGCTACAGCACTTCAAAGGTGCAACCTGGCTCCGTGGCGCAACTGTATAGCGCACTGGATTTCGGCTCCAGCGGTTGGGGGTTAGAATCCCTCCGGGGTCACAAAAAAAAACCCTGATGTTCACATCAGGGTTTTTTGTTTTGTATTGTGTCACCAATTTATTGGTGTAAACAAATAAAAACAAAAACCCCAGACTTGCGCAGCAAGGCTAGGGTTTCTATGCTTGGATTGAACAAATCCTTGGGAACACGCGCAGCGTAATCCTACTCAATAATTAATCCCGAATTAGTTGCTCCGTATTTTATAACAATTGCCTAAAATCTTGTCTGCCAATGATCGTCATTATTTCCACTACATCTTCATTTAATTTGAAGAATATATTATCTACTCCGCAAATACAGCGTCGATATCCGGGTTTTATAAAATCAACAGACTCGAATGAATATGGATTTTTGGCAATCAATTCAAAGTGCTTAAAGAATGAGTTAAAATATTTGTCAGCTTGTTTCATTCCAAATTGATGCACGCCATAATGATGAATTCGGATCAAATCCTCTTTGGCAACATTACTTAATTTGTAATTACCCATTGAGCAAACTTTTGGCTTGCTTCAAAATTTCAGATTGTGAATCAGTTGTAAACCCTGATTTTTCAGCACGGTCTAACTTCATTCGAATGAGGTCAATTTGCTGTTGCTGATTTCTTGCCTGTCGGATGAGATCATTTACCAGTTCACTTTTACTTGAATATTCTTTATTGTCAATTTGACTTTTAAGCCATTCATCATTAGGCTCCGTAAAAGAAATACTTTGTCTTCTCATAATATAAAGTTTAATGGTGTAAAAATACACCAAAAACGAACCAATTCAAAATATCCCTACTGTTAAAATGGATAATGTATCTTTGCCCATGACTTTTCGCGACTTGAATTTGAAAAAACCGCTATGGTCGGCCTTGGATGACCTCGGTTACCATACCCCTACCACCATTCAAGCAGCTGGTTTCAATGTCATGATGTCGGGCAAGGATACCATCGGGATTGCCCAGACCGGTACCGGAAAAACACTGGCTTACCTCCTGCCCTGTTTGTGCATGTGGAAATTTTCTAAAGAACCGCATCCGCAAATTTTAATTATTGTACCTACCCGAGAATTGGTATTGCAAGTAGTGGAGCAAGTGGAGCAACTCACGACCTACATGAATGTCGCTGTTGGCGGCGTTTATGGAGGTGCCAACATGAATACCCAAGCCGCCATGGTATTACAGGGCCTCGATATTTTAGTCGGTACACCTGGGCGTGTTCACGATTTAGCGGCAAGTGGTTCTTTACAACTCAAGCATATCAAAAAAGTGGTCATTGACGAAGTAGACGAAACGCTTAGTCTTGGCTTTCGACCCCAACTTTTGAACATTTTTGAATTCCTGCCTACCAAAAAGCAATTTATGGTGTTTTCGGCAACACTCTCCGATGAGGTTGCTGGTTTCTTGGAAAATTACCTGATTTCGCCCGTTCGAGTGGAGGCCGCAAGAGCCGGTTCTCCGTTAGAAAAAATCGACCAAATTGCTTATCGGGTTCCTAACTTTTTGTCCAAAGTAGAATTATTACATACCATACTCGAAGAAGCTACCGCTGAAGCAAAAGTGCTGGTATTTGTTGCCTCTAGAGTTTTGGCCGATTTACTTTATGAAAAAATAGAAGACTTTTACGGCGAAACCTTGGGTCTCATTCACTCCAATAAAGCCCAAAACTACCGTTTTGAAATGGTGCGTGCTTTTCAAGCTGG
>Ga0169931_10004950_pt1 | contig 20521 bp, 12 predicted proteins | sample Kivu_15m_20L_FD_129675 | JGI IMG/M metagenome (GOLD analysis project Ga0169931, IMG submission 129675) | Freshwater microbial communities from Lake Kivu, Western Province, Rwanda to study Microbial Dark Matter (Phase II) - Kivu_15m_20L... | ecosystem: Environmental > Aquatic > Freshwater > Lake... | reverse complement strand
TGGTAAACTTTGATTTTAGTTCGCACTCTTTCTTACAAAAACTCTTAGCAGTTAATATTCCAGCAGTTTTGACTGAAGTAATCACTTATCCCCTTCAAAGAGTACAAACACAACTTATTAAAAAGCAATACTATAGTTCAAAGAATCAAGTAAGTGAAATACCAATAATCTTAAAACAAATGATCTAAAAATAAGGATTTCCTAAATGCTATAATGGTCTAAGATTTTCAATCGATTTAGCTGTCACACAAATGACTTTTAAGTTTTTTCTTTTCGACCATCTTATGCTATCTAGCTGGGCTAATAGCAGCACCTACGGTGTGTATGTAGCTTGCATCATCGCTAATGCACTTGGTACTGTAGCTAGTCAAAGCGCTTTTAATTATCAAACGATAGCTTCTTCTTTAGAGCCTGATAAAAACAATAGAGTTGAGAAGTTAAAATAAATATTGATCAGATTTACTTAGAAGAAAAGTGCATTAAAAACAGGATTGAAGTATACGATTCCAGTGAGTGTTTTGAATTCACTGACTTAAGTTATTCTTATTAGAAATTTACAAGGATTATTTTTAAATAAGTAACCTGTTTATTCTTAAAATGAGCTAGCGCTTAAAGATGATGGTTTTAAATTTTAAGAAATAATCATAGCTGCAATAGTATTTTCGGCAACTAGTTTTGCCAATCACTTCGCTTTACAAAGACAAGTATAACTTTGTTTTGACATCAAAGAACGTCTAGCATTTAGTAAAGGGCTGATTGGCACATGGCTGCGAAGTACGGCGAAAGGAATGCTACTTTATGGCATGTATTTCAGCTACTTTGTTTGGACGATGAAAAAAGATTTTGATGAAATCTAGGAAAAGCGATTTCTTCACCAAAGAATGATTGAATCAAAAATAGGGAATAATGTCTCATCATTTTGAATGATAAATAACAAAATAATCAAATTTTAATTTTTAATTAATAGTTGATTACTATAATGTCAAATCTAACACATATGTCATTCCACTTAAGCCGATACTGATTTATATGTTGTTGCTATGCCAAAATAGATAAATTTTATTGCATAATTCAAATTGTAATTCTTTAAAGATATTATTGATGGGTAATAACGCCTGTTGTGATGATGGTGTGGTACGTAAAGGAGGTAAGCTAGAGCAGTAAGAGAATAAGGTTATCGCGCTTTCTCATGCTAACTCAGAATCTGTACTTAAAAATATATACAGAAAGTATATCACTCTTGAGCAAGCATCAGTCAGAGCATAACTTCGGACAAAAATAGGAAGAAAAATAAAAAAGAGAACGTCAGGAGATCGTCATTTTGCCAAAAGTCCAACAGGCTCTTGATGAGCACAGTAAAAATATTTGAAAGTTAGAATTTTTTGAAAACTAATTGCTCTCTCTTGAACTTTAACAATACAAATATGCTTCTGATATTTATGAAGGCGAAGTCGGTGATGTAACTCAGACCATATTTAGTAAAAACCTCATGGACTTGGAAAAATGCACAAAGAAAACGGAGATCTATATATTGGTTACTTTAATCACGGAAGAGCGTAAGGAAACGGTGTTTTTATATTTGCCGATGGATCCTACTATCAAGGACTATTCAAGCAAAATTATGCAGAAGGAGATCATGGCACATATTCGTCTTCAGAATTCATTTACGCAGGTGGCTTCCAGAGAAACACTTTCCATGGTAAAGGACACTAAAAAGGAGCAAATTACAATTTCGATGGATTTTATTAAAATGGAGCAAGAACCAAAGGCATTTTAACTTGGAAATCTCAAGAAGGAGAAACATATTCATACTAAGGAACTTTTGACAGAAACAATCAGTTTAATGGTTAAGGTAAAAAAGATCTTAGATAGGTGAACTGAAAGAACCTCAAGGCAGCTATACAGGATCTTTTAAAAACGGAATCAAGGAAGGAAAAGCTGTTTACAAAGCTAAGAATGGTACAAAATATGAGGGAGACTATCGTAACGGAAAGAGAGAAGGAAAAGGAACAGTCTTTCATGGTGATGGCAAAATCGCGTACGAAGGAGAGATGAAAAACGGCCTGCCTCATGGAAAGGGCTATATTCTGGTCGATGGTCAGAAGAATTAAGCTGATTGGGTTCAAGGAATCGACGTTCTTTTGCTTCCATAGAATCGAAGATGATTCATATTCAGCATGATAAAAAATATTAATATGAAAATCTATTGATTGAAAGAATAAAATTTTGATACATTGGCTTTAAGTTTTTCATAAATTGTATTTCATGCTAAAATTAGCGCAAAAAAAGTCAAATTATTATAATATTAGTCTAAGCTCTACCATGGAGGGAAATGCAGAGACAATTCGCAGAAATTATGATGAAAAAGCCACAACAGGTGAGAACAGACTAGGCCGTTAGGCTAAATAAACTTTTGATCTGGTTGCCTTCAATAACTGGATCAAAGCGGTTCTAATTCAGACACAAACTAAGCATATGTGCAATCAAATCTAAAGACAGCTTGATCTCCCTCGAAACACAGATAGCAAGCTTTTACATGTACTAGACATTGGATGTGGCAGGGGTCAAGATATTTCGAAATGGCGATTAGCACGTGTAAGATATATGGTTGCTGTTGACTTCAGCGATTAATGTGTTAAAAAATATGAATAAAGATGGAGAGATGCTCATTAGCCTTACAAGCTATACACTTTAGTCGAAGATTTTACTTCAAGAGATCTCTATTACCGAATAGAACATTCCAACTATGACATTGTTTCAGCACAATTTTGCTTCCACTATATGTTTGGCACCTAACAAGGACTTAAACAAGGTCTTGCTTCGATTCTTTCCAATTTGCTTATTGGAGGTGCCTTTATCGCGACTATCCCAGACAGCTATACAATTTTGAAAAAAGTAAACTAGTTAGGAAAAGTTCAAGAAGATGGCAGTAAAGTTTATAGGAACAAATATTTTTCACTAAAATTCAAAAATACAGTGTTTGAGACTCCTTACGGTAACGAATATGGTTTTTATCTTGAAAATGCCGTGGGTAAAAAGAACGAAGATGGATCGATCTAGTACACAAATTAGTGGCTTATAGAGCTTGATAACCTCGGCTAAATTCTTCTCAAATAGCACGGAGTCTAAATATAAGAGACTATGAATTTTCTACATTACTATAACAAACATAAACAGCAATTCAAAGAATTATTTCCGAAATTCAAACTAAATTTTGCTGTAGGTGAGTCTATGAATCCTTAATTATGGTAGATAGCTCATCTTTACAGAGTCTTGATATGTCGTAAAAAAAGAATGGGAAAAAATATTACTTAATTTGGACAAAACAAACGTATCGAAGCAAGTGATCGTTATCAATTAAAACCGACTCATCGTCCACCGAACAATAGGGATCGCGATAATAACAATTTTTCACGCAGTAGAGATCACAGAGATAGAAGTCAGCATCATAACGCTCATCATAGCAATTCTCAAAATAACCAAAGAGGGCATCAATCTCGCTGATTTTGCTACTAAATGATGTAAATGTTAACATATATAATTTGCTTTTTGTTATTTATTGAATTATTTTTGATCGATGATTCTTAATTTAACTGGATTTCAGTGAAGCTTATTATATTTCCACAACTAATCGTAGCGTGGTCTTTATAAACGAATTGTTATATGATGGCAACTTAGAACCCAAAAGCAGAACCCTTTGTCGTGCAACCTCTTTTTTAGAACTCCTCATGTCTTCTTAAGAAACAAATTACTTGGCCTAAAAGTTAACTCATTAAGTTTTCAGTGTTCCTAAAATTTACTATCATGCATCCACTAAGCGATATGCGGGAATCTATCGGAGACTGGACCTACTTTAGGAGACTATCCATGTTTGTTCAGACCAGAAACCCAAATCAATGCAGGATTTTCTACAAACAGCTTATCGATCAGGAAACAACAACAGAAAAAATGTTATACAAATTAATGAATCTCATATAAAGATTTGAGGAATGGTACTAACATTATGAGCCGATGATCATCAACCTGAGGAACTGTCTTGCCAAAGAAAAAAGAATCATATAAAAGGATTTCTAACCCATAAAATCTGAGGCTGTTAAAGACATCAAGACTGTCGAGCTTAAATCGTAAGCTAAAAATCCTAAGGATGAAAAATAAGACCAAAGACCAACGAGAACAGAGTACGACGAAGATGAAGCTTTGGATCAGCGTGCCAAGAAACATGTTTCAGAAAAAAGATCATTCCAACGAATCTCATATATGGATGAACATGCTCCACGTCATTTTAATGATTGGAATTTCTCAAATCCGATGAGAAGTACAGAAAGAGGGCCATTTTTCGCTGCTAATCCTTTTTAAAGCAACAATATGGGAAACTATCAAGCTCTTCTTTATAAATTTCTTGGAAAAAGCAACGCTTAACAGTAGGCACTCCAGAACAACCCCATGAATCTTTGAAAACCATAATTACAGATATTGATCACTATAGATTGATTTGATCATCAAAATATTAAAAATTTCTAATCTTAAATCTTAATTTGATTGAGGAATCTACAATATATTGTTCAGGACAATAAATTATGGAGGAACTGAGGAGATCTATTCTGATCGATAGTCAGATTATAGAACGCAAAAGTAGATTCGGACTTTTCAATCAGCCATCTCCTATAGGTCTTGGCGATGATTCGGCCTACAAGAAAAAGCAAGGTTTGATTCTTTTTATATAGTTTCAAGAGGAGAAGATGGAAAACCAAAAACTCTTCCTCGAAATATGCTAGCAGGTCCTAATAGATCAGGAGTTGGTAAAAAAGACTTTGTAACTAGCATGTCAAGTATTTGTGTAGGTGATACATACCTAGATCCATAACATTGTGATCATCTATTAAGGAAAAAATATATGAAAAAAGGTTAAACTATTCATGAAACTTAGTTCAAAACGCTAAACACTTACAAATCGCAGTAAATAATAAAATATGCAGACAAAAATATCCCTACATTCATATGGACTAGAATCCTTTAATAAAACAAAAACCGAGGAAAGATTAAACAGGCAGAGTTATTACTAAAGACAAAAACATAACTAGCAATTCTATGTTAAGAGTTAAAAAAGATCTTTTTAAGCCACTCAAGTATATACCTGATCCGTACGAGCGGAAACAATAACAAGATTTAAAGGAACAGCACCTTAGCAAACAAAAAAGAATTTCTGATTAATGTTTTCGAAGTATGAGTCATGGAAATTTGCTATTTAGTAGCGATAAAGCCGCATACGGAGAAGATCAAAAAGCCAAGTCTATTCTGAAAAGCAAAACACCATTTGTAGAAACAGCTCAATCTATTGTAAAACAATAAGATGCATTTAAACCTGCCAAAGGATGTTTTGGGCACCCTATTGGAAAGTACCCCGAATATATGCCTGACAAAAATGAATCAGATATGTATGTAAGAAACAAATCTACCGAATTGTCAAATGATTTATAGAAATGGAAGCCATGCAATTATGGAACTTTCAGTCGTCCTACGCCTTCTATAAGCTGTAGCGTCTTAAATTTGAGAAAGTATAAATGAAATGATATGATTAACATCAAAATTTAGAAAAATTGATAGCTAAGAATGAATCGTTATGGTATTCATATTTATTATATTATGATTCAAATAAGTCTTAGCCATTAAAAAATATAATAAAAGGTTATTTTAAAACTTTATTTTTTATTTCATCTATTTATAAAAGATTTTTATTAAAGTTATTATTTGAGATTTTTACTATCAATCTTGAGATTCTGACTTAAGGCAAGTCATCAATATTTTTTGAAGTTTTCCATAAAATCGGCCCTTGATCGAACTTTAGCTTTTACCGGGTAGAAACTATTCCATTTTTCTCCAATATCTTCCATGAGTCAGAACGAAGCGACATAACTTTAAATCTTCCTATAAAGTAAACTCTTAATGTGTAATATTCGGACGAAGATAGTTTAGATATCTATCTCTGACTTGTTTCGCAGAAAATTCTATAATAGAAATAAGATTACTTGCCATTTTTTTACTTATCATTTTCCATTTTTCACCAAATTTTTACACGCAATTCAATAAATATTTTTAATCTTATTTGGTCCAACTTTTGTCTCGAGCACCTAAAGAAATACGCCTGTATCGACTGTAGCACATATTTTGGGTTCTGTTCTCAAAATACTTTGGAATTTATTTCCATTACAATCTATCAATCTAGACAAGACGCCCGAGTAGCCTATCTTCTTAGGGTTTCCAGTGCACTTTTTTGTTTTAATTTGATCCAAAATGTACTTCTTTGAGTTTTTACTCGAATTTTATCATATCTACATCTTCTAAACTCAAAGATGATTTTTCTTGAATAATTTAAACTTCCGCAGGAGCTTCCATAGGGTTTCGCACAGGGTTTTAAAGATGATGAGGAGCAACATGCATAAACTGATACGGATACATAGGCAGCGGCATTATGTAACTCGGAGGTAAGAAATGAAAGGGTGAAAAATTCATTAAATATAAGAGTTATCATACCAAGTTTTAAATGATTTAATCTAAATCCAAAAGAAATAAGTATTGAAAAAAATTAATCAATTATATCACAAAAGCATTAAAATTTTATTATTAAGAAGATAGATGCGAGAATAAAAAATTATATTTTTTTAGTAAAAAATAAAAAATGAAAAAATAAAAAGTTTTTTTCAGCAAGTTAATTAAATAGAGAGGAAGTTTCAATTTTAGTCATTTTATCATAGATTTTGTAATATTAAACGCAAACAGTAGAAAAAATCACAAGAACACATTTTACATTTTTTATAATTTTGTGAATTATCTAAAAATAGTATGAATAGAAGCATTTTTTGCTATTTGTTAAAACTTTGCTTTAATTGTCGTAAAAATATGTTATTATGTTATACTAATAATGATAAGAAATATGATGACACTTCGATTAATACAAAGATTCAGTAAGCAAATTTAGCCTCAAAAAAATAATAAATTGCCTCTCAAAAATAAATCTCTGCCTTCTGATCTTTTGAAAAAACAAATGGTAGACAGAATGTACCTATAATTTGAAGCCCTCCCGACTGATCCTCTTAACGTAATACAACAACGCTACATCAAAAAAAAGCAAATGATTAGTAGAAAAGGTTTCTACATGCCTAAGGTGAAAATCACTAATTCAGAAAGCTCAGTACTTGAAACAACTTGACACTTATATGTCCGAAATTGAAGCTATTCACAAGGAGAACATCGCTCGTTAAAGCTATTAAATACCCTCTACTATAGGAGAAAAGATCTAACTCTAAAGTAAACGAAAAAATATTTAGTGTAAAATTAAAGACTACGCTTCTTTTTCAACATTTTTCGCGAGGATAAGTACATTATTGCAACTAGCGTATCAATTATTGTGTTCTGTGCTATTTTCGAAGTGCTTTATTGCAGTATATAGCTTTGATTCATCATAAATTAATCTTGATTATTTGATTCAAGTATATGATATGCATTAACATCACTCATTTAGGCACAAGTTTGCCTTATTTGACCATATTAGGTACCTAAGCAGCTAGCCAAGGTCCCAGAGCCATCGACAAGGCATGAGCAATACCTAATTTAGGCACATGTTTGGCCCAAAGAGGAGCAAAATGTATATCTTGACATATTTTACCACCTCTATACATTTTTATTGTTTTTCCTTATAATTAAGGCAGCTACAGTTATATAGGGCTGCTTGGATACATGGCTGGAATCTAAAATTGAAGTTTGAATTCGTATCTAACTAAATTATGAGTATAGTAGCACACCCCATTCCACTTGATTCCATCAGGGGATGGCTATATTTTGAACCAATCATTGTCCTGTTGCTTATTTGATTTCACATACAAAATGATAGCTTTTAGTTATTCTTTCATTCGATCTTTCCATTTTTAATCTTTCGGACCCGCATGGATAGTAAGCAGAGGTATTTTATTAGCAGCTTCTTCTATAGAGCTCATCATTGTTGAATCAAATATAAATATCAATAGTTCAAAAATCATTTGATAGTTTTTGTTTTTTTGAGAGTGTTTTCTTTGATTGTTAGAAGCTTTTAAATTAGCTAGCCGTTCTGTTCTGAAAGAAGCTCGAAAAATTATTTATAGGCTCTCATCCAATCTTCTACCTATACGCAATCTTAAAGTTTTTATCTGAAACTTATCTCGAAATTTTTCAAAAAACCCTAAGAATTTTATACTTATCCCAGTAGTTTATCAACTGTCCACAAGATCCCTTAATAATAAAGTGCCTTTTCAGAAAAAATGTTTTACGTTTAAAAGAGCTTGACTCTTTATCTCAACAGGCGTAATTCGCGTTATTTAAGATGCAGATGATCCTAAAATTGACCTCGATGCTTGAGACCTTATATTCTTGGCGCATTCTTTGATTTCTTGGCACTTTTTGCAGTACTTAGTTATTTTTTAAGTCTAGTTATTTGTTTTTTAGCTATGATTTAGTTATATGATTCCTGAACTTTCTTCTTCCATTTAGAAATCTATTGTTTGTGCTGCTCTTTGATTTTAAGAGTAACTTGCTATTATCTAGCTGAGTAAAGTCTGTTGATTTAGAAGAGAACTTACTAAATGCAATCTTAACTTAAGTAATCATATTTAATCTTCATTTCAAGCATCGTTTTATAGCATCCTGTAGGGCTCCAAAGTATTTTTTATGAACCATAAAAAGGAATACAACCACAAGTTCTTTTAACACAGTTTTTTTAGTTAATCTGAAGTTCGCCTTTTTTGAATCTTTTTAGTACATTTTTTAAATAATGCATTCCTTTAGTTTATTAGAGAAGATTTGCGAATTATTTGTATTCCTATGTTTTTCTCAAAAGCTATACAAGACGATTTATAGTTTGTCTGGCTTCGTTTAAATCTAACAACTGTGATGCTTCACTCTATTTTTAAGCAATTATATTCAATTATTGTGTTTCAATATTTTGCTGCGCACTTAAAAGTGAATTCAATCTTTACACCTCTTCTTCTAGAGTTTTATTTTAATACTGTAGAGATTTTATTTTAAGATTAAGATGAGAAATTTCGCTATTCAAGACTTAAATTTGTTTAAAACTTCCTTAGCTATTTTTTCTTACATTTTATTTCATAAAAATATTGTCATTTTCTTTTTTGTTTTCATATTTATTTTTGAGTTTCTTCATTTAAACATGATACATATCTTTGATTTGCTTAATTTAACTGGTCAAGACTTAATTTTGATTTGTTACTTCATGTAGTCTTTTTAGCAAATTATCGATAGCTTGATCTTATTTGTATTTTTTGCTTTAGTCTTTAGTTCTAGAATGTTTGGAAGCGCTTTAAATCGATCTTAAATGTTATGGGAGAGGCATAGTTTTCTTATCCTAATTGTATGTTTGCTTATATCTTAGGCCTAACTCTTTAGTCTCTTTAATGCTATTCCAGATAGATTGTAGACGAGAGTTCTGAGGAGAAGGATTTTCAGAAAAGCTTAGCTCGCTGTCTGAACTCATAAGTTTGTTATAAAGCTAACGTAAATAATAACTAATTGAATCAATCAATCAATATTCCACTTATGAAAAAATTATTTTGATTAAAATTAATCTAAGTATAATACATTTAGAGTTAGCTCCAAAAGCAAATATTAATTTTTAAGCCATTCAATACAAAATTTTAGTGATTTCAAGTATACAAAATATTGTTTAGCAGAGCTTTACATGATTTTAATACTTTTAAGTAAAATTTTATATAAATAAACTCATCAAATTTTTTTATACTTTAAAGTCTTTTGATCGTTTTACCAAAATTATAAGCTATTCTATGAAAATCTGATAAAAATAGACCTATTATAATTAAGGAACGTTTTAATGGTTTCATAATAGTTAATTTATGGAAAAAACTGAGCAAAGAGCCAGTAGAATATCTCAAATCAGAAGCCAACTTAAATGTTTAGATGTTTTAAATAAAAACTCTTTAAAAGTCTAAGCAAAATAGCAAAAAATAAGACAAAGACGTTGTAGTTTACAGATCGTGAATGAGGCCTAAGCTTAACTACTTCTTCGAAAGTTTTCTTAAGAAGATTAAGAATAATATAAAAGCAATATCAGCACATTTCATCGCTAATATGAACTTATTAAAAAGATAGGAGAAGGGGCTAATGCAGTAGTTCACTCTTGTCTTTATAAAAAAACCGGCAAAATATATGCAGTAAAGATAATAAAGATGGACGAAGAACAAATATTAGAGCTGAAAAGAAATTTTATCAATATTCGCAATCTGAGACATCCGCGTATCATTAGATACAAAGCTCTTTACTTTGATATCAAAAAAAGAACAAGTTTTCTAGTAATGGAGTATTTCCCTTATTCAAACCTTGCATAAATAGGAAAGGTTAATCAATAAGTAACTAAAATATAAACTTAGACGTTGAAAATTATTTTTTCACAAATTTTAGAAGCAGTATAGTATCTTCATACAAATAATATAATTCATCGAGATCTGAAACCTTAAAATATTCTTTTTGATTAAACCAGACAGTAAATTAAACTTATCGATTTTGGAATATCTACGAAAACACATCAAAGAGGAGCTCGAAGAGACTTGATGACTGTTATAGGCACACCCTTTTACGTTGCTCCAGAAATGCTTCAAATAAAGGGTTATAATGAAAAAATAGATCTGTGGTCAGTAGGTATAACAATATATTTTATGGTAGCACGATACACTCCTTTTGAAAGCGAATTCAAAGGCGATACAGTCAATAATATAATAAGAGGAAAAGTTTAATTCAATAAAGAAATTTGGCAGAACTATAGTCCTCTGCTGAAAGATCTTGTTTATTGGCTGTTAAAACCCGCGGAAGATAGATTAACTGCTAGTGAAGCTCGGAGTCATCTCTTTTTCGAGCCGATAACTAAAACATGCAACAGATTGAGAAAATACTCAGAATAGGGCTGCTAACCAAACGGGAAATTTAGGTGCCAGCTTACAAAATACTTTCACCAAGAACAAACCAAAAATCTAGCTAATGCTCAATCAAAAGAATAAGGATCTAGAGCAAGCCGTTAGTATCCGCAAAAACATCTTAAGTTTGTTTAAAGCTGGCCTAAAAAGTACAATTAGAACTTTGAGCTTTATGATTCATAAGATGAAGGTTAGTAAACAGCAACTTCTCGTCCAAAAATTATGATTTCCTTGCAAAAATAAGTTAGCCCTTTAAGCAGAACAGAAAATTCAATACTTTGAACAAAGAACAAACAGATAAAGCCGAGCTTAATCTGATACTGTCAATTTTAATCACTTAAATTAATATGCAGATTGTTACTATTCAATAATAAAAATCAAGGGTTTTGTTTGATATTTGCACTGTTACGCCGAAACTGACCAAATCTTGTGAACTTCGGCTATACTGGATCATTTTTTACTGCCTTGGAGTATTTAAGTGTTTTTGATTATTTAGTGGTTAGTAGCGGTCTTGTATTCAAATTCGGTTTAAATTATCCGCTCAAACTTTAAGATGGTACACTTCTTTCTGTAAGTCGTTTTTAAGCTGAGCTCGTTTTTTCGAGGCACAGCTTAGGGATGTCTTCTAGACATATATCCTAAATAAGATCATGACATTTAGACTAAACAGGCTTGCTACGCTATAATTCGAAGATCTTTTTTTATAATCTAAGTTTATCGCTAGCTAATCTTTTGACTTGTTCTGACATAAATTTTATTTATTTTTTCATCGAATCGTTCAAGGTGCTTATTTTTTTAACATTATTTTAAGAGAAAATCTGTTTTTCTTTGAGCTATTAGATGTTTAGCTTAAGCTCTCTGATGTAAATCATAAGCTCTTAGCTTTCGTTTTTGCGAACCATCTATTTTTTGTCTCGTTTATTAATAGGAGTTGGTGGAGCTTCAAATTTATCGGGGTCTAGAGCAAGAATATCCTTGAATTGAAGAATATCTGACTAATCGAGGTAACTTTTTTCGTCTCGCACACATATCATGCCACCAAGATTGTCAAAAAGCATATCAGTTGATTAAATTTAGTAGCTGCATCTTAGATTGTTTTTCTAAAACAGTCTTATTTATGTTTTCAGATTGCTAATTTAGCTTCTCAACTCTTGATTTTCCTTGATGGTTTAGGTCATTTTTTAATCATAATCTTCTCGCAATTGCTATAATTCTTCGTCGTGGAGCTGCTGGATCTGTCTAAATGAGGATGGGCTTACAGAACTTGCATAAACGACTGATGGGCCTTGTCCTTTAATTTTATGATTTAGGCCATGAGACTCTGTTTAGTCGATTTACAAAGCGAACAGAGGAATTGGCTGTCCTCATTCGTGCCTATACTTTTGATGGAGTCATTATTGGCTCTCTCGATGCTGTTGATAGAGTCGCTATTTTTATGGGTCATAGAAATCGATATTTCTCGATAATTAATATATTGCAGCCTACTATAACAGCTTTTAATTAGGTAATATCGTTACACGATCTGAAAACATCAGAAACATACACAAAATTATAAATTTAGTATTTATATTTCGTATCGAAAGGCAAATAATCATTTCTTCAAGCTATAAGGAAAACTAATTTAAAATTTGAAAAGTTTTTTGATAAAAATCATCTTTTTAATTAGTTACTTTAAATATATCAAATTTTTATTTCTTAGCCCATCAGAAGCCCATTTTTTTATCGCAAAATGACTGTTTAAACTCTTTACTAAGGATCGTTGCAGTAGCTAACTGCAATCATGTTTCCTAGATAGTTAAAGTTTGCCTTGTAAACAGGTCCACTGAAGTGTCGAGTTTCTTTCAAAACTAACTTAAATTTTTTTTAATATTTTACCTACCATATTCTCACTACACCATCCTATATATATAATAGTTTACCTCAGAACAGCTGATAACGCATTTAGTCGCGTTCATTTAGTAGGCAGGTCTCCATTGAACATCCCTTACTTGCTTATCGTGAGCCTTTGTCTAGCTCAGTAAAATCAATTTTTTTTATTAGAATCGCCAAGCCTTTATAAAGGAATCTGAGGAGCCAGTTATAAGCAAAGGAAACTAGTCTAAATCTCCTGAATTTTTTAGGTGTTTAAAAGATTCAGTGATCCACTTATTTTTTTAGAAAGTTAATATGCGATGATCCCAAGCCAGACAGTTGATTGCTTAGTTATGTGTGCGCACAGTAGTCAGTTCTTTAAGCTCCTAATTTAGTAAACAAACCGAACCATCAGACAGACCCACTGCAAGAATCGCTTCAGTCTCAATGGGGCAAAATGCCAGAGAAAGAGGAATGTATGTCATGACTTTACATGCCTGATGTGTAAGTGATCCTTTGCTACAAGCGTATAGGTCAATTTACTGAGATATTGAAGCTGAAGCAAAAAGATCAAATACAGGCAGACTCCAAGCTATTTTGAGTATCGCTGCATTTTTCTTTTAAGTGTTTTTGATGCGATCATTAGTGAAGAGTGGCTATCGATTTTGTTAATCGCTTTCAGCAGAATAGAAAAGGATTTCTCCATTTGATGTCGCTATGGCTAGAAGATTTGACTGATAGTTGTATTGTTGATCAAGTATGACTCCGTCTTGAGTGTAGTTATAGTGGAATAAAGCACGAAGTATAGGGGGTTCTTAAGTCATTATGATTATTAATAATTTTACAAGATTCACGATTATATTGTCAAATTTTTATAAAAAATTAATAAAGACTTTGCAAATTTAGAATTTCAAACATGATAAATAAGAGTTTTGAGGCTTTTATATTTCAAAGATATAAAAAAATTAAATTATAATTATTACAAAAATTAATCAAAGTTCTATTTTTATTCAGGATTAAAATTTCGTCAGATCATGCAGTTCTGACTATTCGACCTTTACTTACCAACCACTGATTTATTTTTCAATGACCGTTTCAAAGACTTAGGAGCGATGCTTTTGCACAGTTTTAGGTCTTTTTATCGAGTATTAAGTCAAAAAAGGAGTCTAACGAGGATTATTTTTAGAAGACGAAAGTCTACGAAATAAAATTTAAAGATTACTTTTATTGTTCTGTTGGCGCTTTCTAACAGTTTTTTGAGTGATCGATTTTTTTTAATTGTTGATAAACTAGATTTCTTTGCGAAGCCTGATTTTGCGTTTTAGACGATTACTGTTAACGACTTTATGAATAGTGTTTGCTTTTTCAGGGCTAACTGCTGTTTTTTGTCGTAGTTTACTTCCTTTATTAAAAGAAACATTTTTTGCTTTCTGAGATAGACTGTTGATATGAACCTTCATTCTAATCAAATCTAGTATTTATTTGTCTTTAAGTTTCAGCCCTGAATTAACAGTTTCGTTAATCGATTTGTTTATTTAATTTCGATTCTGCGGCGATAGGTTTAAAGTGACTCCTAGCAAACCATTTTTGTTAGATTTTTTAAGTGATTGATGACTCCGATATTTATTAAGAGTTTCTGAGGGAATGATCCGATTACCGAAAAGGGTCATAGACTTACTTTTTTGTATGCAATATTTTTGAAATATTTAAAAATTTGTTTTTACTGTGGGTGATACTTTCTAATAGTTTTTTTTCTTAAAGCTCATAAATTGTAGAATTATTTATAAAGTGATATTCGAAAATGCGGAAATTGAATGATCAAAAATCAATATCGATATTAAATTCTCGTTCTGCTTTTCCGCCCATAACTCCTGCCTTCTGATACTCGCCCACCCGTCTTTCGAAGAAATTAGTCTTTCCTTGCAGAGATATCATTTCCATCCATTCGAAAGGATTTTTGCTATGCCATAGTTTGGGCACTGAAAGCGAAAGAAGTAGTCTGTCAGCCACACACTCTATGTATTGCGACATCATCTAAGTTAAAAAATCCTTACCTTACAGTTAATCCCTATCAAATCACTGGGTAGACTGTCGATTATGAATCTTTTTTCGATTGCCACTGCTTCTTTGATGATGCTGTGGATGATTTATGGTCGTAGTTTATTTTTCAACAAAGAGTAAATGTGGCAGGCGAAGTCGGTGTGAAGTCCCTAGTCGCGAGATATGAGTTCGTTAGAGAAAGTAAGTCCAGGCATCAGAGATCGTTTTTTAAGCCAAAATATGGCGCAAAATGATCCTGAAAAGAAGATGCCTTCAACTGCTGCGAATGCCACTAGTCTTTAATGAAAACTTCGGTCCTGATTCATCCATTTCATTGCCCATTGAGCCTTGTCTCTGATTGCCTCAATGTTGGAGATGGCATTGAAGAGATAGTGTTTTTAGTTGGAATCCTTGATGTAGGTGTCTATAAGCAAGGAATAAGTTTCAGAGTGAACGTTTTCCATGGCAATTTGAAAGCCATAAAAACATCTGGCTTCGGGTATTTGAACTTCGCTGCAAAACTGTTGCGCCAGGTTTTAAAGCACGATTCCATCTGATGCGGCGAAAAATGCAAGCACATTTTTGATGAAGTGCTTTTCGTTGTGATTAAGTTTGGTCCAGTCATTCAGGTCTTGAGACAAATCGATTTCGTCAGCAGTCCAGAAGGAAGCCAGGTGCTTCTTGTACATTTGATAAACTGAGTGATGCTCGATAGGAAAAAGCACGAATCTGGAGTCATTTGGAGTCAAGAATGGTTCAGTGATTGCTGGGTTCAGAAAGGGAGACTGGATGTCTAGAGATGGACTCTAGCTAGTGTCTTAGGTCGACATTTTGGTACCGTTAATTTATAAACAAGTTCTATTGCAAATTTACCGCTCATTATAACCAGAATACCTCACCTTATGTAGCCCAGCCTGTCTAAACTATGCAGTTTATATATTTTTTTTTTCAAAAAAAAAATCGATCTATCGATTTTTCATCATTAACGAATTAAGATAGTAATAAACACTTTGATTTTAATCAACTAAGTTCTTTCAATAAACTCTTGACTTATTGATAATTAATGAGACAATAGATTAATCATTCAAATAAATAGAAATTTTCGTCTATCTTTTTCTACATACTCCACCATACTTCATCGATCAAATTTTAATTGTTTATTTCTTTAAAAAGTGACTTGTCAGGAAGCACGGCGGTTGATGGCAGTTCATAGCATTCTTCAAAAAATTGAGTAGGCTGATGCTCGATTTACAAGTAACTACGTTGAATTCTGTATTCCTGGGCATCTGCTGCATACTTCATATGTTTGATAGTCGACATAGTGTCGTGCTTCATTGGAATCTCGCGAACAATAGACTGAATCATGATTTAAATACATTGAGAATAGTTTATAGTGAGCCTTCGCGTGTATGTAGGTCTAGCACTCGTTCCATAAAGCACTCTTCAAGAGAAGTTATAGCCTGAGAGTAGGCTTTTGATTTTTTGATCATTTTATAAATAAAATTTTATCGTTTAATTACTACTTTAACAACTCAGTACTTTAATTGCCAAAAACAATATCAAATAAAGATCAGCTGTCTAGCGAAAACAAATAGTATTGTAACTACTATAGAACAGCTCACTTTCTGTTATAAGTGCTCAATTGTGATTTAAAAACGGTCGTCGAACTTGAACTCTTTGCATCTATATTCTGACTTATATTTATGCCCTAGCATCTACGCTCCTTATCCAGCCCTGCCAGCTTTGATCAGATTATGGGCAATCTAAAAAATATTCGCCAACTTCTGTACTTTTGAGACCTTTGCACTTGTAAAGTCGCATCTTGAACTGTCCGCTCATGCCGTGTTTTAGCTAATAGGTGAACTCAATTTCTTCGTTGTCGTTATAGTTCTTCATGGGTGATTTTAAAATCTTCTAAGCAACAACCAGTTCGCACCAGAGTTGCTGGGGACACGAACTCATGAGCACAGTGGTCAAGTTTGTTATAGTTATGATAAGCTGATATTTCGATTTGGGATTTGAAGTACGTTTATTCCACTCAATGTAGCTTTTGTAATCTAAGTTATGAATGTTTTACTTTGATCTCTTATTGAAATATGGTTCGATGCTTACTTGCGTTCGGCCACCTAACGATTTTTGTAGTTTAGAAAACTAATCTCTTTTTGCTTGTGCTTTTTAAGAACTACTGCTGACTTAGTTTCCTTTAGTCTTTTTGCCATGCTGGTGTTAGCCTGCTTTATGTCGAGTGGACTCATAAAACAAAAGTTTTTGCCACACAGGGATCTCCGCAGATTGTTAGTAGAAGATGCGTTTAAGGAAATTTTAGATGTTTGTAACTGCTTGTAGTCTTCGTTGGGAGCCGACTTGAATGCTGAGTTGTAAAATTTCGGAGATTCAGAAGAAAGTAGATCAGGAGTATGACTAAGATCATTGGAAGCCAATCGCGCGTGTTTGCGACGGGTATTAGCTTGGCTTGAAGTGGAAAACTTTATTTGCAGCAAATTGAACAAATGTTGTTCATAACACTTTCTCTAAAGCCACAACTGGTACTTCTTCATTGTTCCAAAAATAGAATATTTTACACAACCCTTATAGACATTACATCTTACTCATAAAACTTAATCTAATTCGTCTTAAACTTAACTATTTTAATAATCACACGTTGGAAATCAATTCGCTTCTGAGATGTCTGTTCTCAGTCTACAACTGATCAATTTTAGACTGAATGAACTTTAAACGATGCTAACGGGTCCTCTACAAATCATTTTCTTATTATTATTTTACCCTGTAGTACGATGTAATCGGTGGTCTGCTTTCGGGCTAAACGATTCGTTTCTTTACTGGAATCTTTTAATTTGAAACTGAATATCTAGGCAAGCTAGAACTTCTCTAAACTGGAACTAAGATAGAATTTCTAACAGGTTGGTTGTAAAGTACTTTAGGAGAATAAAGATTTGAAGCTACAGGAACAAGTTGAGTACTAACTACAGGGACCTGTTGTGGAGCCATTACTGGCACATACTGAGAATTTGTCATAGGTAGATGTTGAGCTGCGACTATGGGTGTATGTTGAGTTGTCATGATGGGCGTGTGCTGTACGTAAGTATTAAATCCTGATCTATTTTGTTATAACTCTGCCTGCAATACTTCAATATCTCTATTTTTTGCATTAACGATGCGATTGAGTTCTTATACTTTGGCCGATAGCTTTCTGACTTCTTGATTATCCCAAACTGCACTTTGTCGAAGATTAGAATCGGGGTATCTACCAGTGGAGCTAAGCTGTTGCTTAAGTGCTTGCAGTTGTGATTACTTTTAAATGATTATTTTATGTAATTTAGCATTTTATTGGTTGTACATCTACTACCTACGCAAGGCTATTACGTTTCTATTCTTAAGGGCTTGATAGTCAGCAAGCAAAGACTAGTGTTGAGAACGCATACGAGCTAACTCTTATTCGGGTAAACCAGAACTCACGTATCCTTGATGCATATCTGTATTAGTGTTTCTCTATTATTATAGTCAAAAGATCATTTTTACCTGATTTATTGATTTTATTCAGCACTTAGCAGGCTAAAATATTCATGATTGATATAGTATTATGATTATTGTGCATTAATAAATGATAATGCTCATTAATGGGAGAATCATGAGGGAAACTGTTTACGAGAACTTTCCAACTGCTGTTCAATTTTGCTAAGGAAATCGCTATCGGTTCTACCGCCATGAACTGCGACCTTGGCTGGTTGCGTGCTGCTGATTCCTCCTTTGACTGGTAAATCGCTGATTTTAGTGTCCATTATGTTTGTATTTTTCACTGGAAGATCCTGAATGCGAGTGTCAAGGATATGAGGAGGGTACTGTGGTTTAGACTAAGAAGCGAAATCAGTTTGTCCAGCTGCGTACTTATTAAAAAAGGCATGATGTACGGATGTATTATCTCGAGCTGGAGCCTAAGTCTTGGAGACCAAGTTTGTTTGTGGCGACACATTAGAGAATGTGGGATTAGTTGGGAAGCCGGATGGCGACGCGAAAGATGGTACACTGTTACTAAAATTAATTGTTTGAGCAGGTGCGGCATTTGATGGTTGTGTTCCTAATTTTGTTTGTGGAATAGAAATATTTGACCGCAAATAGGCTGGCTGTGGGTTTGTTGGCGAAGGAGCCACATAGTTCGAAGTGGTTATGTTAGTGGCAGGTGGCAAATAACCAACCTGTGAAGTTGTTGTTGGTTGCAAATTAAAGCCTGTTTTGAGTGTGGCTGAGGGCTGAGAGACAGGTAGTTGCGTAGATATTATTTGGCTATTTGTACGCTCTATGATCGGCTGAGCTGGAGCTAGGGTATTGAAAGTAGGAGCTTGTTGTCCTACTTTATGTGTTTATGTGTAATTATTGATATAGTTAGGCAAGAATTGTTGAGTATGTCTGTTATCCTGCTGATAGCCTTGAGCTTGTTGTCCCCACTGAACATGAGTAGTGTCAAAGGGCTCCAGAGAATAAATTTGATACTCGTAAGGCTTTAGCATTTGATAAGCCTGGGCCGAAGAAAGACGATTCGACGGATTGATTTCTAGCATGCCGGCAACCATGTTTCTAAGGAGTCGACTGTATGTTCTCTCTCTTGCATCGTCTCCTAGGAATACTAAATTATGCCATTAATTGAGCTTGCTGGTTAGTTTTTAATTGTCGAATGTTTTATTTTTGACTGAGTAGAGTTCTGCGGGGTCATAGAGCAGTCCAGACTCAAGAAGAGTTAGACCAATAGAGAACGTTTCAGCTGTTTGTTTGTTGGTGTTGTTAGGCAGATTCTGATCCTGCAACACGGCTATTTCTTCGGGTGCAATGTATGTGACCTACTGTTCATAGTTAAACTTGTCGACATTGTTCGTATCCATCGGCCAGGAGAATCGGTTGCCGACCTTTATCTGTCCCTGATCGTTAACAAAAATGTTGTGAGGACGTACATCACCAATTTTGCTATTTATGTAGGCAAATTATTGCGAACAGCCCAGTAAAGCGTACATAATGTACCAGAGCTAGGCCTCAGTAAAATGTCGATTTCTTGCAGTCCTGTTTCGAACCTACTACTCAAACAAATAGGAATAGTTATCGTAGTAAATCTGTTTTACTGAAAATATACCTTGAGGGTGTTGGTTGTACCGCACAATCCAGTTTTTTAGACAGAGTGGTTTTTAGCCAAGAACAGGGGCTCGACATTTTAGAACTGCTTTGTCTTCTTGAGATCAGTCTACCACGCCAGAAGGGCATTTTCGCTAATGGATGTCACAACCTCCATCACTCCATTATCACCCTTTAGGTACTTAAGGTTAATGAGCTTTTAGTGCGGAATCGTATGAGACTCTTTGTTTAATTCTTAATTCTTAGAATTGCCCTGACCCATCGACTCAAGATATTTTAACGAAAAATAAAATCAACAATAAAATCACCCTTATATCACCCAAAAACATCAAAATATCATTCAACTGCTTGAAAGTTATGACTAAGATAACATCTAAAACATTAGACTAAGATTTAAAACTTGTTGGCATATCGGCCTTGATATATTTTTACTAAATTATATGAATTGTATATGGTGTATACACATAGTTATTTTTATGTATTAATATGGGGTTGGGGATGGGATTGGGGTTGGGGTTGGG
>Ga0169931_10004949_pt1 | contig 20524 bp, 21 predicted proteins | sample Kivu_15m_20L_FD_129675 | JGI IMG/M metagenome (GOLD analysis project Ga0169931, IMG submission 129675) | Freshwater microbial communities from Lake Kivu, Western Province, Rwanda to study Microbial Dark Matter (Phase II) - Kivu_15m_20L... | ecosystem: Environmental > Aquatic > Freshwater > Lake... | reverse complement strand
TAAACGCACCTGAAAGGTATGAACCACTGTGAACCATTGCCTGCAAAAGATTAGGAGTAATTTCAGTTCCAGCATCCATTGCCCAGGTTAGGTCAAATATTTTGCGTCCAGAATCTTGATCCTTAAGACTTTCTAACTTTCGCACTCGAATTGAATTATGCACTTGATTATCTTATTGGTGCGCCCGCAGGGATTCGAACCCTGAACCTTCTGATCGGTAGTTCGCTAAGACCTTACTCTGAGCGTATCTGATATTTTCTAATGATTCATAAAACCTGGACTTAAAGCGTAAATTACATCTTATTGATCCATGTGGATTAAATAGGATTAGACCACTTTTAGACCTCTACTTGCCACAACTAATTAGATTATAGATTGGGATATTTGCTTATGTACGAAACACAATTCTACCCAATCTGTTCTGAAATTTTTAGGATTGTAACTAATAAATGGTATCGAAAACAATAAATGATTAGGTAATAAATCTTCAATTTTTCCGATTTTCGAACTGTTCGAATACAAATCGTACATGCTTACCTCCAATAAAATCACTTTAGCATTACTGAAAGTATTCACCCCACCCTCTAAAACAGATAATTCATGGGCTTGTACATCAATTTTTACTATGTCTATATTTTTTACACTCATCGAATCTAACATAAGTGTCTTTACTATAATACTACTGGTTTTAGTTTCTGTTGCGTAAGATATTGAATCTGCGCTGTCAGTGTTTATTTTTTCAATTGAAGACATGCCGGCAAGCGCATGTATATAAAATTCTTTATAAGTATTCTCATTGGATAATGCAACTCTATGAATAAAAACTTTGCCAATTCTCTTATCTACGCTAACTTCGAGATTTGGATTTGGTTCAAATAAATGTGCAACTGAAATATTAAAGTGCTGAGCAAACCAATTCGTGCTTTCACCGTATCTTGCTCCGATATCCAATAGTGTAATTGATTTATTACCTAAAAATGACCTAATTAATTTTACGTAATTAAACCTTTCATAATACTCTTTGTTTCTCGAAAAACTACCTGGATATAGACCCCCCCCCCACTGCCTGGTTTTTTTATTTTCACCCATTAAGTATAGCGTTAAATTTAAGCTCAATGTCATAGATAAATAGCATTCTCACTGAAACTTCTCATAATTTAGTTTAATAATTTAAAGTTACTTGTTTGGAGGCGATTTAAACTACGTATGGTTACAATATAGTGCACTCCAGTAATGTTTACTCCAAAAGAAAATTGGGAATTCAACACTTTAGGAATCTATAATTACAATCGTTCTGGTCCATATGATCTTTACTTCAACAACATTCGTTTGCATGCTTTGTTAGATCCAGGAGACTTGATTCAAGCGGGAGTTTTTAATGGTCGAACACTTCTTGCAACCGCCTCATTGCTCAGAGAAATTGGTTCAGAAAAATATTATGGGGATTTGATTCATTTTCAGGTTTTCCAAATTCATCATCAAAGTTTAATGAAATACAACTAAATGAAATTGATAATAATCTGGGACCAGAATTTAAAATACGACAACAAAGATTACTTTATATTCGAAAATTTCTTACTAATTCTAGAATTGATATATACGATATATCATCAAGTGAGAATTTTCAGATAGTAATAAATCTGTAATTGAAGAAAAAATTGAATTTCTTGATCTAAAAAATATCAGACTGGTGCCTGGATTATTTGTCGACACAATGACAAAAGAGAATTCTATACATGACGAAATTTTTTCCGCATTTATTGACTGCGATTTATATGATTCTTACACCACAAGTCTAAATTTTTTATGGCCAAAAATAATTAAAAGTGGTGTGCTTTATGCTGATAAATATTACAGTCTAAAATTCCATGGAGCACGCATTGCTGTTAATAATTATTTAGAGGATAAGAAATATATAAAAATTATGTACTCTGGCGACTTTAATGACGAATTTGAGCGAAATCTTTTTATTAAGTTATAAGAAATAGATCTTAGTTAAGTGCGCCCGCAGGGATTCGAACCCCGAACCTTCTGATCCGTAGTCAGATGCTCTATCCGTTGAGCTACGGGCGCTAATTTTGGACCTAGCAACATACTAACCATTGAAAGCAAACCAGCCAAGTTTAATTGTCAATTCTGCTGATTTTTGATATCTCGGTGCTCGTGCGCTGATTTTCTGTGTAGTTTATTGTTATGCAACACATTAATATTGCGCCTAAAAATATAAATAAAATTCTAAGTAAATTTTTGTCACTACGCTAACATAATTGTTTAGCTTCTCAATTTAGGCAAAATTGTATCCTATAGGAGGATGTCAGAAACAAAAATTTAATCATTATGTTTTTAAAAGTTATTATAAGTTTAAACAAAAATTCTTGATTTTCCTTAAAATCAAAAATTTTCCTTAAATATAACTCCGTGTGACTCTAGTATTGAAGCAATTTCAACCACTTCATCGAATTTTATTTGAGTTCTAGTGGATACCTCGACTAAATCAGTTTTGCCGTCAATATAGGAAAGAATATTGAGAATTTTTCTAGAATTTATACCACTACCTTTTATTGAAACTTTTGAGTACAAGTCATACTTATCAAGTTTTGGTTCACACAATACACTTGGACTATATATCAAGTTTTTTTCCAAGGCTAGAATACAAAGTTTATACAACTCAAAACTTCCCCAAAGTCCCTCGCCTGAAATAAAATCTAAATTGTCCAAGCTTGTATGATATTCATCATATTCACCGTATTTGCTTCGCGTAATTGAAGCGACCGGTAAATCAACACCTGGCGAATTAAACTGCCTCTCATCAGAGCCGCGATCTAACCAAGAATACTCTATATACCCATTTGTTAAATCTTTTAGGATCAACTGTGAGATTTTGTCTGTCAATGTGTTACCTAATCTTGTTGGGATATAAGAGAAGTTTCCATCGTCTCCTACACATGTAAGCACCCAACCTGCCACTATATTCTTCTGAAGTTGTTTCAAGTGCTTTGAAATATAATAAATTGAGCCGATAGTTTCAGGAATAAAAATTATTCGATAGCTGTAATAAGTTTTCCCTATATTTTGTAACCATTTACATAATGCAGTCAGCACAACAGGGCCGGAAACTTCGTTATTAGCCAAGGATGGGTGGCAAATATTTGCACTCAATAGAACAGTTTTAGGGCTCCGTCCTAAAATGATTAATTCTCCATAGTTCATATACCCATCAAATAATTTTGAATTAATTACCACTTTAAATGGAGGATGCCGGAACAAACGTTTATCATTTTCTGCTATACAAAAACCCCAATTTGGCTCATAGTAAGACGTTACATAGGGTATCGCATTGGGTTGATTGGGAAGTGTGAAAAGATGCTTTTCAAGTTCACTAAACGAAAGTATTGTGTGAACCGGTATTGAATATCCCACCACGTGCAGATTATTTTTTTTCCAATCTACAAGTTTTGAACCCGTACTATCTTCTATATAAGCATCTGTAATTTGCCACTCTTTAGGGATTGTCCAGTCAAATACTTTCGTATTGGACTTAACTTTTTTCACTTTTAGTTTTGGTATCTTCGATTGCAAGTAAATTAACGTTTCACGAACACCTTCGCCAGTTAAACTCCTGTTAAGCGGAAATAGGTCGGTTGCCCACTCAAACATTTCATTTTGGAAAGTGCGGGAATTCTTTAGGTTGTCTGAAGCCATGAGAGATGATCATACATGTAATAAGTGTAAATTGCTAGAAAAACAAATTTTGCATTTTTGTCACAATATTAAAACAAAACTTAATAATACAGTACAAATATGCTAAAATTAACCATATGAAATTTATTGGAAAGAATATTCTTATTGTAGTTGCTCATCCAGATGATGAAGTCCTTGGATGTGGAGGTTTAATTTCAAAATACCATGACAAATCACACTTCAAAATTTTAGTGATCGCGGAAGGCACTTCTGTTAGATATAAAGATCGTAAGTCGGATCATATTGAAAATGATATCCAATCAAGAAATAACGGAACATTAACTTTAAATAAATATGGTATTTCAGATATAGTATTCTCAAACTTACCGTGTAGTAATCTAATCAACCAGGATCCGAAAGTGATTCATGACATCATTACATCTGAGTCTAAAGATTTTAACCCACACTTTATTTTCACTCATAGCAAATTTGATAATCATCAAGACCATCGGTTAGTTTATGAAGCTGTCCTTGTGGCTTTTAGGCCAATTAATGAGCTTGCAGAAAATACAATTTTAAGCTTTGAATCTCTATCAAGTACGGAGTGGAACTTCGATGAGAATTTTTCGCCAAATTGTTTTTTAAAACTTTCAGATCTAAATTTAAGTGATAAAATTACGATGCTTCAGCAATTTCCAGGGGAAATTAGAGAATTCCCTTTCCCAAGGTCAGACGAAGGTTTAACAACTTTGGCTAAATTTAGAGGAATGCAGTCGGGGCTTGGATTGGCAGAAGCGTATAAAATTATTAGACACTCAGTTATGTAGCCTTATCCCACTTAAGCCAGATGTCACCAGCCTGTGAAAAAGGAAATCTAATTCCATTTCTTCTTAGTTGGTCTTTTACTATCTTTGAAAAAAAATTTGCGTTTCCTAAAATTATTTTTTTGCCCAATAAAAAATTAGTTGATTTATTTTGATAACTGAAAAATAACTCATTTTTTTCTAAGTTAAAACTTATTTCAAATTTCTCATGCTTAATTTCAGGCCTACTTCTAATCTGTTTTATAATTTGATTAATCAACATTAATTTTTCTTCTGATGTGAGTTTTTTCGGCAAATAATCTTGAATTAGAACTTTAACCGGTATACCGCCTGCTAATACCCCACTTGGGATTGATCTGTTCACTAAACTTTTTGCTGCAATAACAGTATTACTACCAATTGTAACGCTAGGATTTACCCATGCATTTGGCATCCAAACATTACTCCCAATTTCAACACCACCCCATTGAGTAGGAGCTCCCAAACTGTATGAATCGAGATAGGCGCCGTGAGTAAATATTTTTGACTCTATCCCAAAACCGAATTCATCCCCAATTTTAACCCCTCTTGCGATGTTTATATGTGAATTGGTCCCCATATGAAACCAATCACCTGCCCTTAAGTAAGCTGTTTGGTCAAAGCAAGATCCACCTCCAATACTTGCAAACCGCCCGATATATGCTTCCCGCCCAATTTGAATGTTATTGCCTTCAATGACTGCAAACTCGCAAATGATAGAGTCGTTGCCTATTGACCCATCTTCCACATCTATCACTGCGGTGGGGTGTATTTTACAACCACTTCCTATTTTGAATGCCATTCAATTACAAAACTAATCCAGAAATTAGTCTCTCTCTATCAATCCCCATATTCTCAAAATCACAAAGTATTGATGGATAACTTTGAGCTGCTGCAATAATTACATAACCTTTGTGAGATTTCAAATAAGATGGTGGAAATACGGGTAGACCATTGAATAGATGACCATCTATTTCTTGATACCTATTATCAACAAATGCAACAACTTTATTTTGCCTTAAAAATATGCTGTTTTTTATCATATCTAATCCAATTCCACCTGCACCCCAGATAATAATGTCTTCACCAAGTAAATTTCTAGCTAACATTTTTTTTTGCTCTAAAATTTTAAATTTTGCCTGAAGCTTATCTCTGTTGATTTGATAAAATTTACGTAAACGCAACCAAACTAGATCATCCAAAAAGACAGCATTAGCACCAAGTTCTAAAAGGTCATTATATAAAGAAATACAGGCTTCAAAGTTTTTTACTGTAATCAAATCCATATTAAAGTCGACGCTTATTTGGAAATTACAAGGCAATAGTTTATACTCTTGGATTAAACGTACAAATTCATTTACTTGCCATTTAGTAGAATTCAATTCAGTAAAAATATACTTGATTGTTATATTGTGTGGCTTATTTTCAGCATATTTTGCTAAATTTTCAAGTACTTTATGTAATTTATTTTTACCCCTGATAAGTTTATAAACTTCCTCCGTACCTGCATCAATGCTCGTCGTTAAATATACATTAAATTTATCAAGCATAGACTTAAATCTTTTTTCATAATTTAATGAATTTGAAAATACACGAAAACTTATCTGAGGATTGCATAACAAAAGTTCCTCCAAGGCATTGAAAACACCCTCTTTATCGGGATCTAAAAATGGTTCTCCGCCACCCCATACTATTGACTTTAATTTATCACAAGAATTTGAATCAATTATTTTTTTCAAAAATTCTTGTACGTTGTATTTAGCTCGTTCCCCACCATAGTAAACATCACTGCAATATGTGCATTTCAAATTACATATTGAATGATATTCTAGTGAAAGATTAGATGGGACTAGATTTGGTAAACCCCAATCAGATTCGCGTAAGTATGGACATCCGGAGCACACATTTTCAGTATTTGTATTAATTATTTCAATTAATTTCAACTTACTCTCGTATATTTTAGTTGGTGACAAATCATCAATAGGGTTATAAATGGTTAATAGCTCCACATCGCCTTTACGTACCCCGTTGACAAAAAATCTCTTGCAACATACTCGAACACTGTTAGGTGCCAAATAAAGGCTATTCTGAATGTCATCGCACGATAAAAACCTATCATTTGTCATGTGTACGATTGTAGCACTTGATAAAATTTATAGCCTGCTGATCAAGATAGGTATTCTCGGTAGTGATTAAACTCTTGTCAACCAAAGGATAGAACTCGCGAATACAACTTGAGAGATGAAGTCGCATTTGTTCTTTGTCAGATTCGGCACAGTTAGCTAGATCGATGTTCATCACCACCTGCCCTATCAAACCTCTAATGCTTTTATCGATATAATTGGATATTATTTTGCCTGTATAATTATCGAGTAACAAGTTATGAACAGATTTCCAAGCTTTTGTGTAGCAATAGATGTGAAAAATACTAAAAGTATTTGTGATACTTTCGCCAGAATTATTTTTTAGATAAAGTTTTTTGTCCAAAAAATTAATATATTCTGATCTTAATATTACTTGAAACAAAAAATAAATATCTTCATAATATCCCTCATCAAATAGAATCTTGTTTTTTAACAATAATTCCTTGCTTAATAATATTGCGATTATGGAATTATCTGTATCCAGGGTTACATATTGCCTAAGCAATTCAGATTTATTCCTACTGTATGTGTGTAAAATTCTATTTCTTTTTTGGTGACTCTTGGGATTAATAATTTCATAATTAAAAATTATTACTGAAGTTTCATCTCCAATATTACTTTTCAATTCTTTAAAAATATCAACCTGAAAATTATCATCTGCATCTAGAAACAGTACCCATGGAAACACTGAATTTTTTAATCCTATGTTTCTTGCCAGACCTGGACTATTTGGAGTAGTCTCAGAAAACAAACGCAAAATTATGTCAGTATTAACCTTGTGCCACGATCTGATAATCGGTAGGCTTGTATCAGTTGACCCATTATCAACCAAAATTATTTCAACTAAACTTGGGTCAAACCATCTCGCAGCATCCCTTACGCTGTTGAGAGTGTCGCGGATAGTTGATGCAGAATTAAAATTTGGAATAATAACTGAAAACATAGAGTACTACATCTTAATCGCCTGCAAGATTAATTTCATTCCAATTCGTGCATGTTCTATCAAAGAGTGAGGAGAATTCAATGGATTCATCCAGTCCAGAGGTGAATAAATTATTTGAAGATTCGCTTATTGAATTATGCAAATCAAAATACAAATTAGCTAAAGATTCCACAAAGCCTGTTGGGTGCCCAGCTTTGAATCTTTGGTATCTGTTTTGGCCGGCATGTACGAGTTTAGAACCCCTATCAATAATAGTTTTCTCCCCGAGCGTAGAGCACTTTAGGAAAAAATCTGGTATTTCTTGAGTCCATGAAAAGCTTCCTGACGTGCCAATGACCTTAAACCTTAGACCGTTTCTTTCACCCAAATGGATCTTCGAAAAGCTTAGGTGCGCATCTATATTTCTAGAGGCAGAAATTAGCTCGCAACTTGCATTGTCTATGACATTGTAGTTATTATTTAATCTTCTATAAATTCCACTTGAAAAAAAGAATTCTTCCGTACTTAAAAATTTCAATAAATGAAAAACGTGAACACCTAAATCTAGGCTTATACATGGTATATCATAATCTTTTTTACGCCAGTCCTGAATGTTGTAATTTCTTGCAAATGTTTCTTGAGGCATTTGAATTTCAATAAAGTAAATCTTGCCTATCTCATTTTCTTTGATTCTTTGAGCAATCTCTCGAACCATAGGATACCCTGAATAATTTAGAGTAGTAAATATATTTCGTTTTTTTATCGCATTTACTTTCTTTAAATCTTTGCTTTCTTCACATTTGGTGGTTAATGATTTCTCAGAAATAATATGTTCGAACGAGTTAAAACTAAACTTGACTTGATCATAATGTTGAGGTGTTGGAGTTAATAACAAAACTACATCGGTTGAATTTTTAGACAGCAATTCGGCCTCGCTATCTACTAATTCAAATTCTTCGAGATTATATTGCTGCAAACTCAAGACATTTGTGGTTTGATTTCTTGAAAAGCAGCCTCTTCGTATCCTAAATAATCCATCTATTTGTAAAGCTGAAACATGTGCCCGACCAATTGCAGAGTTAATGCCACCACCTAGAATGGAAATATCAATTTTTTGAGTCATTTAGACAATATCTTAACAGTGAAGATCTATCGGGTTTACCTGCTGTCGTCATAGGAATCTCATCGACAAAAAAAACTTGTCGTGGTACTTTGTACGACTCTACTTTATCGATGAAAAAATTAATGATATCGCCAGTTTCTAGCTTACTGTTCGAAACCACTGCCAGTCCTGCAACTTCACCAAAAACTTGGTGTGGAATTGGAAATGCAAGGCAAGAGATAACACCCGGGATTTTCGAAGCCAGATTTTCAATCTCTATCGGATAAATTTTAGAGCCTCCAACATCTATAATTTCGTTATCTCTTCCTAACAATACAAGACTATCATCTTGCTGCATTATGCCTAAATCACCAGTATTTAGATACTCGCTTGGCGACACCGGCAACAAATTCAAATTTCTATCAAAAATGTAATTTACTACCTGATTGGACTTGACCGTAATTAGTTCAGCGCTATTAGTAACCTTCGATTCAATTAACTTGATCTCACAGCCAGGGACTACGTAGCCTACCGATTTTAGCAAATTGTAACTTTCTAATCGATGCTTAATCGAAGTACAAATTGCGACTTCTGCTGTTCCATAACACTCATAAAAATTACCAGAAAAACAAGACAAGATCATTTTTTTTTCGTGAACATTCAAATAACTAGAAGAACTCAAAAGTCTGATATTTTCAAATTTATGTAATTTATCTGAAATTAGTAACCTTTTAATTTGTGCAGGCACAAGCGTAAGAAACACTTGGCTTTGTGTATCAATTGAACAAATAATTTCTGGGTTAAATGGCCAACACAGCAAAGTTTTGAATCCTCCATGCATTGCATTCAGTAAATTACGTATTGCCAGAGTTTGATGAAAGCTACTACTAATTAGCACTGATTCATGTTTGTTGATTTCATAAACAGTTTGAAAATTCATGAATCTAACGACTTTAGTGTCCAGTGAAAACGCTAAGTACTTTGGGTTACCGGTTGAACCTGATGTCCTCGCAACTAAATTAAATTGTATTCCATTAAAAAAATCACCAATTACGTCATCTAGTCTCACAGCAATGTAATTTTTTATAAGGCTGATGTCAAAAAATTTGGATAGCAAAGATTTAAAATAGATTTGTTTATAGGTAGGGATTAAGATCAAAGACGGACTGAGTAGTTGAATCTCTTGTTCTAATTCGAATATTCCAATATTAGCACTGTAGACGTGGCACCTTATGTCACTGCTCAAACTTCCAACTAACAGCTCAGCCGCTTCGGGTGATCCGTCAAGAAGTACAAACACCCGAGCGTTATAGTGAAGGTTGAGTAGAAAATTATGAAAAATACTTACACTTTCAAAAAAGTTTTTTGTATTATATACACTATCATTTAATAAATTTATTTTGAATCCATTTTTTTGCGCAGATAAAACTATTTCATTTATTGAATTAATTTTGTATTCCTCATTTCTTTTGTTAAATAAAAATTTAAATCTGACTCTGATAAAGGTGGCCCAACAACCAAACTCCATGGATCATTCAAAGTACAATTTTTAGAAAAACCAAAATACTTGCGATAATCAATTACGCAAATGTCTGATAATCCAAATTCACTAAATTGCCATAAACCTTGGCTTTTAGCAGCCAGTCCAACTTTTTCACCAGAACCACGAGTACTAGAGTGTCGAACAGCCACATGATACTCCCATGTTAAATCGCTCTCAACTTCCTGGTCTATCAATTTCCCATAAAAAGTCTTTTTATACCTATATTTTGATTCGCAAACAAAATCTAAATAATGTATGAATGGCATCCATTTGACTCCTAAACCTAAATTCAAAATTTTAACTTGATTATCTGTTATCAAAAGCTTATGAAACAAAGAATTAAATCCGTATGAGCTATCTATATTTGTAGCGAAATCCTTACCGAGTTCGAGATTCGAAAATGAACACGAAATCATTGGATCACGAGTTCTTATTTTTCCAAAATTTTTCAAAAACCAATTACTGTATAGCCCCAATTTAGATTTTGTTTGTTGAATATTGTATATAGACTTCTCAAATGTGTCTGAGAATGAATATGAGTAGGTAGGTACAATTATTGTGCCATGTTCGATACGGTCTGAAAGAGTGCGAGTAAAAAGCAAAAATAAATCCTCTAATTCACTTAGGTTCTCAAAAACTTGAATAGTGCCGAATCCAGCTGTCAAAAATATACAGTCGCCTGATTCCACTGAGAGTTTGTCTAGGGTTAAATTTATATATGATTTATCGATATTACTCATTTGGTCTTATCTAGGATCAATGAGGCAACTCCAGAAAGTTTTCTAAACTGATCAGATTGAATCTCTTCTCGAGTGAATTTTACATTAAATTCATTTTCTATTTTTATTACAAACACTAAAAAAAATAGCGAATCAACTAGACCTAAATCCTGGTAAAACAAATCCAAAGCTTCTCTAGACGAACAATTCCATGTCGCCCGACTGTATCCAGCGCATTCAAGTAGAGTGGCGTGCAGTGATTCAGGTGTCATAAGCATATATTCCTTATAAATTTTTTGCTACAAGGAGTAAGTAACTTTTCATATTAGAAACTATAATCTAATTTATGTAAGATGGTGGTACTTTGCCAATAATTACTGAAAATTTCGTCGTTAGAACGAATAAAATGATCCTTACCATATGTGAATTTTATCTTGGATTGTAAGAATGATCACCCAGCTCATTTATCACTAAATTAGCAATCTTCAGATCTAGTTGGGTATGGATATCCAAATTCGCCCGAACATCATTATCAATTTCAAAAATAACATTGTCTCCAATTCTTCGACCGTTATGCCAAATTCTCGCCTGTGACACCATTCCTCTTCCTGTATCTTCACGGTAAATACTTTTTCTTGTTTGACGAGATTCATATATTGACATCCATTCATAAATTCTTTTTCCGGATTGACCCTCTAGGGTCCAATAATTTTTCTGTGTTGGGTGACAAGAAAAATAACTATCAATTTTTTGATCTTGGCTTAACAAACTAATTCCACGTTCAACACATGCAGGATTTAAAAATCCTTCTGAAGGAGAAAAATATACGCAAAGATCAACAGTAAAGTTTTTTATTTTTTCAAATCTTTGTAATGCGTCTGATAATGTTGTTTCAGTTGTTGCAAAATCTCCAGAAAGTTCTGGTGCTCGAATGAAAGGAACGTGGGCACCATAATTTCTGGCTTCATCGGCGATCTCTTTACAATCTGTGGTCACCACTACGTAACTAATTGCTGAAATAGATTTTGCTGCAAGCACTGCCCTTCCAATCAAACTGACACCATTTAAGATCCGTAAATTTTTACGTTTTAATCCTTTCGATCCAGCCCGTGCAGGAATAAAAGCAACTATGTTTTTAGCCGTCAATTAAAATATGCCTGTTCTGCTGTAAATATTGCCATTGCTCATCAATTCCATCTCTGAGGTCTTTTAGAGAGGTTTCTTTCACCCCTAACCTGTTATCTATTTGTGAGGCTGTGGTACTAAACTGATCTCCGATTCTATCAGCCAAATGGTGTATAGGAACTCTGCGTTGTGCTACTTCAAAGCAAATATCTAAAACCTGATCAATAGTATAAGTTTTTGAACCTGAAACATCTGTCTCCAAATTCTTCAATTCCACATTGGATGCTTTTATTGTGACTGCCGCGCAGTCCTTTACAAAAGTGAAATCTCGGGACTTACTACCATCACCATGAATTTGTATTGGTTGATTTGCTAAAATTTTAGTTAAAAAAATTTGTATAGCCATATCAGAGCGCTGACCAGGACCATAAACAGAAAAATATCTCAATATGGAATAATTCAATGAAAAATTTTGACTATAACATTTAATAAGATTCTCGGCTGCTAATTTCGTCACCCCGTAAGGTGAAACTGGAGTCATAGGTCTTTTCTTATCTGAAGTAACGATGCTCCCATAAACCGAAGAAGTACTTGCAAAAATAAACTTAGAAACGGATTTTTCGATTGCAGCGTCAAGGAGGTTTTTAGTTGCTATAACATTGCACTGATTGTACTCGTTAAAGTATCGCCAACTTAAAGCTTGGCCAGGCAATGCCGCGCAATGTATAATAACATCATCAGAATTTAATATTTTGGTCAAGGATTTAGTCGCTAAGTTAAGATTAAGGTGGACAATCCCGAACTCGTGATTTAGTGTTTTAATTCGATGGCTTTTTATTTTTTTGGAATAGAGTAAATCATTGAGATTATCCACGATTATCACTTGATAATTATCTGCTGCCAACTGCCTTGCAATCTCCGACCCAATAAATCCGGCTCCACCGGTGACGATGTATCTCATATCCTTAACTCGTTTTATCTTTCATTATACTAATCAAATGGCGATCAGAAATAACAGAACATTCAGGAATAACAAATTGTATTGCTTTGACTGCTTGATATAGATTCATATCCAACCCATCCAAGTATGAGTACTTTTTTGTTTTTGCAAATTCTTTTATTTGTGAATTTTCAACTCCGTAATTAAAATCATAAATTAATCTAATATCCAAAGTCTTATTTGTGCGAAGAAGTTGGGAGACTGGATTTAAATGAGGAAAACTTCTAGACCCGCCTGGAGTTGCATTTACCAAAATTAAGTTTGATAGATTACTAAGATCTGCTAACTCAATAGATAGAACTTCTGAATTTCTTATTCTCATATTTTCTTTATTCTTACTTGATGTAAGAAAACATACTTGTTTTGATTGTAATCCTAATGAAATTAAAGCCTCTTGAAAACTTAAACCAGTACTTCCTGTACCAATTATTGCAAATGTAAAATTCATTAAGTTTTCACCGATCTCAGTTTTAAAAAAATAATCTTGCAGGGCAAATAAGGCTCCTGTACCGTCAAAATTTTTTGAAATCTTTTCCTTTGAAGTAAATTTAATAATATTAATTCCACCATGAATACTAAGATTGGGATTCAATATTCTATCTATAATTATCTTATTGGGATATGCAACAGCAGCTGCTAGCAAATTAGGGAATTTTGAGAGATATATTTCTAAATCTATTTCACTTCTAATGATTAAATCGTGTGGTTCCATGTAATAATCTAAATCTAATTGGGAAAACACTTTATTCCATAGGATCGGAGAGCGGGCGCTCCGCTCAACATTTTCGCCAATGATATGAATTGGTGTTTTCAATTAGCAGCACCAATAGTACGATTGAGAGATACAGCAACGCGCTTGCAAAATTCAAAACAATTTTTCAAATCTGTAGCGTTAAGTGGTTGCAGTGGGTCAACTGCGGCATTCTCTGGATCTGGATGAGTTTCAATCATTAACCCATCTGCCCCCGCAACTATACTTGCGCCAGCCAAGGGTGTGACCCAATTAGCCCAAAAAGTAGCATGTGATGGATCGGTAATTACAGGAAGATGGCATATTTCTTTGGCAGCAACAACTACTTGTAAGTCCAAAAGGTAGCGTGATGTCGCTCTGTGTGTATGCGGCGCCACTATGCCTCGTTCACAAAGAACCACAGCATCATTTCCATGATAGAGAATGTACTCGGCAGCAGCAAGCCAGTCTCTCAGCGAAGCCCCAAAACCTCGTTTTAAAAGAATCGGCTTTCCAGACCGAGCAGCTTTTATCAATAATGGATAGTTTTGCATGTTGCGGGTTCCTATTTGAATCATGTCAGCAAACTCAGCTACTTGTTCAACCTGCTCACAACTAACTGCTTCCGTAACAGTGGGTAAATCAAACTCGATTCCTGCTCTTTTCAACCATTTGAGCCCAAACTCACCTGTTTCATAATACTTTGAACTTCTGTAAGGAAAGGTTAAGGGTTTAAAACATCCACCTCTTAACATATTAGCACCAATACTTTTTGCATACTCTGCAACTTCAAAAATTAATTTTTCGGATTCCACCAGATTGGGTCCGACAATAAAAGGAATATTATTGCCACCAAATACGACTGCTTTTGAGACATGTACATACGATTTGTGATTAATGTTAGTTTTAGAGACCAATGGTAATCGCTCTAATATATCATCCGGCGTGATATCTTTCCCAGGATGCTTATTTTCCAATTACACCCCAAGGCGACTTGATGTTAAGTTCTCGGTTGCAAGCACCTCTCGCCTAAGTTCTTGACTGGCATAGATTGAATGAATCAATTTTAAAGTCTTAACTGAATCACCCCAAGTTACCTTGTAACTTTTTTTGCTGCTGTTTATACTTGAAATAACATCGTTTATCAATGCCTTATGACCAATCCCATATCCTGAATCGATTTTAGTTTTAACGTTTAATAACTTCCGTCGAAAGTTAACGGGGCAAAGGGTCGATTCCAATTCTTGAATTTCATTTAGGCCTATACCACCAATTTTGATGTAACCCTCACTTCCGAATATTTCAATCGAGGCCTCCAAGTCTCTATTTAAAATAGTAGTTGTTGCTTCAAAAGTTCCTAGGGCACCAGATTGCATAATAAAATTGGCAACACTCGTGTCATCAGCCTCTAGGTAATGCTTTCTCTTATCACCAATAGAAAAAACAGATTTAAAATCTCCTAGCAGAAATAATAGCACATCTAAATGATGGTAGGCTTGTTGCGCGATAACACCACCATCCATTATCCACTTACCATGCCACCCATCGTTATAGTACTCCTGATCTCTCGACCATCTAAGGCGTACTGAAAAGTGAGTTATTTCGCCTAACATTTTTTGTTCTAACAAATTATGTGCCTCAATAATTGCTTTATTAAATCTATTTTGATGTATACAACCTAAAAATAAATTATTTTTTAGCGCAATTTCCACTAGAATCTCACTATCTTTAATAAGAAGTGTGCTGGGTTTCTCAACTAACACATTTTTTTGATTTTCAAGAAGTAGTTTACACACCTCAAAGTGAGTACCGCTTGGGGTGGCCACTATATATAGATCAATTTCCTCTAAATTGATTAATACTGATAGGTCGCTGAATGGCTTTGCTCTAAAATCTTTTGCCAAATTAATAGCCCTCTCAGGGACAATATCCATGCAGGCAACAACTTTGAACTTTTGTAGAAGTTCATCATCTTCAAATAATTTTAGGTAATGATACGAAATTCGACCACACCCAATGATTGCTAATTTCAATTCAGGCAATAGTTTCATCCTCATAGAGTTTATAACTTACCATCGACCGAACAACCATTTGGGCTCTTTGTGGATCACCATTATGATTTATGCCGTGCCAATGATTGACAGTTGCAGTAGGTTGGTATAAAACGCTAGAGCCATTACTCTGCTGTGCTTTAACCCAAATTCTATCCTCGATATTGGTTGTGTGTTCGTTGAACTGTACCCGCTCCCAGGCCGCGCGAGTTATTGCGCTATTAGCATTGTGAAAAAATGGGTCTTTTTTTTGTAATTTTGCTTCTAGCCCAAAAATCGTTAGTAGATCTCTTATATCTAAATCTGAGCTCTCGTCTGTCGGAATTTGCCTGCCATAAACTCCCACTAACTTATCTTGATTCTCAACAAGTGGTTGAGTTAAATTCCATAACCAACTACTACTAATTGGTTCGCAATGTCCCGAAATTATTGCCACTATTTCGCTCGATGTAAGTTTAACACCTTGATTAATTGCTAAACCAGGCTTAAAATCTTTAATCGTACATAGTTTGTCTATATATTTTGATGCAATAGATACCGTACTGTCAGAAGAGTTATTATCAACTAAAACTATCTCAACATTAACATCTTTCTGATTCCTTATTTTTTGAAGAACTTTTCCAATATATTTCTCCTCATTGAGTGTTCGTACAACTACTGAAACCTTAACTACTGAATTGCCATTTTTCACCTCATGAGTATATATTAGTATCCTTCTTAAATTGCCGAGATTGCCAAAATGTAAAGTAGGTGGGCATAGAGCCAAATGCAGCCCGAGGTCACCCTGATAAGATATTCGAGTGTTAATTGGAATTATTGGAACTTCTGAAATTGCACGCCAGCATGCTAGGGCTGTCATAAAATTTGGCCATCAAGTAATCTTTGCCAAGTCAGATAATTCGGAATCTCTAAACACAATAAAATGCAGGAATGAGTTCCCCGAGTGTCCACAAGTTAACTTGGATACATTGCTGTATAAACATGATTGCGATTCAATAATTTCATGCCTACCGGTTTCTCTTGTGGATCATTACTTTGATGAGCTTTACGCTTATAATAAAGCAATTTTGTTTGAGAAACCTCCTTATTTAAATAAAACTTCTTTTTTGGTTCAATCTGATAAAAATACCATGCATCGTGTGGGATTCAATAAGCGCTTTTTTACATCGGTTCAAGCATTAAAAAATAAAGTAATGCAAGAGGCCCCAATACACGTGGCTCTTACAATCTCAGAATCGTCAAGTGCTCATAAATACGATAGGCTAAATTTTCGTAAACTCAATTACCTTTATTACTCATCTAGTTCTCACCTGTTAGATTTAGCATTATATCTATTTGGAGCTAGTGACAAAGTTAATTTTCGGAGCGTCACAAATAAATCAGGCAACCATTACGGATATGTTGGCACTATTGAATTTTTCAATGGAGTCTTTGCGGGAGTTTCTATACTTGTTGATGACCCAGTACGAATTGGAATAAGTTGTTTCTTTGTGAATGGCGAACGCTGGATTCTCTCTCCTCTAGAGCAGTTAACTACTTATAAAGGTTATGACATCAGCGTAAGGCAAAATATAAACACGTACAAACCTAGGGTTGAGTCGTGGGTAAAGACTGATATAAACTCGGAAATTAAACCGGGTATAGAAGAACAAATGAAGGCATTTGTAAACAAAGTAGATGGTACATTAGCCACATTTAGCCAATACCAGAATTTTGTATCCTTAGTCTCTAAGATTAGTAATTCATAGTGAAATTTCCATACAAAAAATTCCGTAGTAGAAAAACTATTGACGTAGATAAAATTAATTCTGTTCATAGATTTGCTTTACAAAGCGAAAGGATCTTGAACAATGGCGCTTTTAAGTGGATTGAAGAAGGTTCTGAAGATGGTTCAACTTCAGATTTAAATAAGAGAATTTTTCAAAATTTCTCAATTATTCCAAAGAATCTGGTGGACACATCTAGATTAAGTTTGGGAAATAATTTTTTTGGGCATTCGATGAAAAATCCAATTCTTGGAGCACCTATGGGTCATTTAGGCGCATTTCACCCTTTGGGGGAATTAGGTGTGTTCGAGGGGTTCCGCAGGAGTTCTGGTTACACCTTCTGGTCCTGCTTATCTCGATTTCACTTTCGAAAGATTGAGCAGGTGACTTCAGATAATTATCCGTTTGGTATTCAGATCTACCCGTATGGGGATATTGATTGGATAATAACTTTAATTTACGATGCCATGAGCTACGGCGCAACTACTGTTTGTCTCACCATAGATTCACCTGTTCGAGCAATAAGTCATAGCAAACTACCTGATTTTGATTTACGTGAATTTGGAGTAGGTAACACTTGGGTTAACGCTGATGTTGATCTACGCTCTAAATTTACTTTTGACTCTCTCTCTAAAGTAATTGACCGATCGCCATTACCTATAATCGTTAAAGGCCAATTAGATTTGAGTGACGCAGATCAAATACTAAATTTAGGTGCAAAAGGAATTTGGATCTCAAATCATGGAGGTCGAGCCTTAAATTCCAATATGCATCCAATAATGAGCTTGCATAAAGTCCGAACCTTAATTGACCAACGATTTGATTTGGAATACAAGCCTGTTTTAATAGCAGATGGTGGTATTAAAACTGGAACGGATGTATTAAAAATGCTTGGTCTTGGTGCAGATTTTGTGGCAATTGGGCGTCCGTTACTTCACGGACTTATTGTTGGTGGAATACAAGGGGTTTGTAAAGTTTTAAATTTGCTAGATCATGATGTAATCACTTCACTAAAACTTGCGGGTGGGGTAGGGTATGAAGTGGTATCAAATAGATATTTTCATGATTGGGAAGAATAAAAGCAAATCAAATGCTCAGAAAAAATGCTTCATGAATTTAGTCCATATCGGTGGAAAAGATTTTGCAAAAAACTGTTCTGATGAACTGACATGTATTTTAGACAGTAGCTTAAGTCCTAAAAATATTCCACCTTCACTATTAGTATTATTAAAGAATATTAAGGATCAAGGTATTAAGAATAAGACACAATTAAATTTCATGCTTAATCTTCAATTATTTTTGCAAAGATTAGGCGAATTCAGCCAATCTATGGAGGTCCGAAAATTGATATATAATTCTTCATGTACCAATCGAATACTCCAATCTAAAATTATGATAGACACAGGTAAGATACCAAAACTTAATACTGTAAACATGATCAATTGTAGATCCAAAATTGATTTTCATATACTTATGAATATTATTCGTTTAAAAAAAATTTTAAGGAGAACTGAATTTACTAACAACGTATTTGAGAATGTGCAACAATCAAAGCAATTTTCAGATTTGGTTTATAGAAAGCGAATTGCACTCGTAGGTCCTGGATTTACAGATTCAAACTTAGGAAAAGAAATTGACTCACATGATGTTATAGTGCGCATTAACATAAAAGGTGACTCTAATCTACCAAATGAAATTACACATGGTTCTAAGACCCATGTGCTTTATTTAAATGGTAGATGGTCACGTGAATTTAAAATCGATAACTATAAGAATTTAATTTCAAATTCCTGCTATGTAGTCTTTAGAAATAATATTTGGTCCACCAAAATAAAACGCTCTCACACTCTAGTTCCTTTAGATTTTGTTGAGCTTAGCGGTAGTTTTTTGATGCTTCCTCGAATCCTAGTTGACTTGGTAAGATTCAATCCGGAAGTTATTAACATATATAATTCTGATTTTTATTCTGGAATTACGCCTTATACCGAAAACTTTAAGACAATCCATCAGGGAGCCAATTTATGGCAATTAGCTGGGCATGATTTGATTACAAATCTTAATTTCACTAATTTTATCATAAATAACGTTAGAACCAAAATTACATTTGATAACCCATTCTATAAAAATGGAGTTTTAGACATCTCTAAGTATATTGCACTAATGAATGCTCGTAAGCTAAGTTGGTAATTAAGGTTAGAGGGTCTTTAATTGTAATTAGATTTTGATAATTTAATCAATTTTTTTCTATCAGATACTTTTAATCTAGGTTTTTCCAAAAATTCACCCATAAGAACCTCACTGGCATTAATTTTTTGCCAACCAGATTGATCTATTACCTCGTGCCCTGATCTTAATAAAGACGTGATTCCCTCACTTGACTTTGGCTCTTTCAAATTTTCAATAATCAGATCAACTACATCAGTTGAATCGCTCTTGTTAGTACCAATCACACCAGTTGGCCCACGCTTTGCCCAACCTACTGCATAAACATTATGTTCAACATGCCCCGCAATATTAGAAACACGGCCACTTTCAATTGTGATGCCAGCGTATTCAGCTGAATCATAACCAATAGCTGTGATAACTATCCCAGCCTTAATTGAGAATCTATCATTGGTTGCAATTACTTTGCCAGTTTCAACCTTATTAATCTGAAACACGATCTCTTCAACCTTCCCATTGCCCTTAATCTCGACTGGAGTGGATAAAAACTTTATCTCAAGTTTTCTTGCAACTCCTTTTTTCTCAGGCTCTGCAATTGCCTTCATCGCCTCAATATTGTTCCTCAAATCTTTCTCAACCTCATCCATCCCTTTAATGCGCTTAATCGCATCTTCAATTTGCTTTGGGTCAATAAAGACATCTGTGTTTTCAAGTTTTGGAAGATCTCGAAGCTCTG
>Ga0169931_10004948_pt1 | contig 20524 bp, 21 predicted proteins | sample Kivu_15m_20L_FD_129675 | JGI IMG/M metagenome (GOLD analysis project Ga0169931, IMG submission 129675) | Freshwater microbial communities from Lake Kivu, Western Province, Rwanda to study Microbial Dark Matter (Phase II) - Kivu_15m_20L... | ecosystem: Environmental > Aquatic > Freshwater > Lake... | reverse complement strand
TTGTAGCCTCCTGTGGATCTGAGTCTAATTTTTTCTAAATTTGGGCATTTTCAAGCTCTTGACCCATATGGATTTGGATATGTCTGTTTTTGTCTATACCAAATTAGATGCGATTACCCTGGTCGAGTGAGCGGCTTCTTCAGCCGAGTAATAATCCTCTTTCGTGTAATAGGTCTCCGCCTGAGCGGCAGACAGGTTGCTCGTGGAAAGCATGGAGAAGCGAGGTTAAAAACACGACGCCACCCTGAGGCGAAAGCGGTAGCGTCTTCAAAAACGGTAGAAACCCTGATGGGAGGGCCGTTGCCCGGTTTTTGCCAAAACCTTGGCGTACTGTGTGGCCTCTCCGCGAAGCCCCCGACAGGGGCGCAGCACTCGGATACATGACCCGAAATACTCCTCCCATACTATCCCCATTTTGGCGTTTTGGGTTGAATTTACGAATATTGACATCCCATATATTCCCATTCTTGTGAATGTGGTCTATGGTAGGGATGTCGCGTTTGGAACGGCCTATGCCGCACGCTTTGAATGAGAAACCAATAGTTTTGATGGTGGCTGACCTCGGTTCGTCAGCCTCGAAGGTGTTCTATCGAGTTGGAGGAGGGGCTACCTTACCGTTGTGGATGGGTGCAGAAGTCGCTCCCAATTTATCCCAAGCAGTGCTAACCCAGTTTCGAGGCAGCACTCGTCCTCAAGATTCCGCCTGGCTGGAGTTGGGCGATCAGGTGGTATTGGTGGGGGAGTCGGCGAAGACCTGTTTGGAGAGCAACAGCATCCGCGCCAATAAGTCTGAGCTGGCAGCCTATAAGATCGCAGCAGCACTGGGGGTAGTGGCAGAGCTGGAGTCGCTGCCCAGCTCGTTTGAGGCGGTTTTGTGGCTGGCCTTGCCCTTGACTGAGTTGGGTACTCGCGATGCCATTCGCACTCAAGTGGAAGCGATCTGCCAGGGTGGGTTTCGATTTCGCGGCGAACCGTTGCAGGTGGCCTTGACTATGCAGGCGTTTCCTGAGGGGTTTGGGCTGTACTTGAACCGCAAGGGTGAGTTGGATGCGGTGGGAAAAGATATCAACCAACGCCGCACCTTGATTGTGATGATGGGCCACCGCAATCTGTCGGTGCTGTGCTTTGATGGCGGATCCCTGCGGGCGGCGGGGTCAAATTCCAACGGGCCAGGTTTTTGGCCGATGTTTGAGAAGGCGGCGCGATCTGCCGGGGTGACGCAGCCCGACTATGGGTTTCTGATGGCGGCGATCGCCTCCAACCAACCCCAGCAGCTCTCGGTAGCGCGGGGGCGGTTGTTTGACTTCAGTGAACCGATGACGGCCTGCCTCGATACCTACTGGCAGGCGGTGCTGACCTACTGGCAAGACCAGGTGATGCCGCAGTTAGAAGCGGTCAATACTGAGGTGATCATTAGCGGCGGCGCGTCATCGATTCTCAGGTCGCGGCTGAGTGCTTACTTTACAGAGCTGGGCTTGTCTCAACGGGTGCTGTTTACCGAAGGTGGCCCCCGGCGGCTGGAGGCGCTGGTGCGGGGGTTGCCCGAATCGGCCCAAATTCCGTCGATGACGTTACGAATGGCCGATAGCTATGGCCTGTTTCGAGGGCTGATTGGTACGCTCGATTCCGTCGCCGTTTAGAGTTTAGAAAGCACGTCACAAAACCTATGGCTTCCAAGTCTCAGCCCGATAAACGTCAAAACCGCAAGCGGATCCTGTTCTCCTTCAACGTCGATCTGGAGTCGCCCTTGGGGGTGGTGTTTCAGTACCTGATGCACAACCCCAAGTTACCGAGCCAGATGGGCAAGCAGAAGGGGGTGGAGGCGATCGCGGCCTTTTGGCGACCGTTTGCCTTTCAGATGCAGGGCCAGGTCAATGACGATGAGCTGAAGGGGCTGGCTCGGGAGTCGTTGATGGCCTTGCACCGGCAGATGGAGCTGATTGCGGAGACCTTTGAGGTAGAGCTGCCCCAGTCAGAGGCGGTGACGCCGGAGCTAGAGGTGGCCCTGGAGCGCACGGTGGAACGTACCGTAGAGCGGGTGCTGCAACGGTATGTGGGGGCGGGGGCGCTGAGTCGTCCGTCAACGCCAACGCTACCGGCTGCGGACGGGGTGACATCTACCGACCCCATGCTGGTGCCGCCAGGGGAAGAGGCCGTAGGGTTCGAGCTGGACATGTTCAAGGAATTTGAATCCGTTTCACCCAAAGATCTGGTGTCGTAGGGAGTTAGGACGATGGAGTTGACGCCAAAGGAACCGGCGACCGAAGTAGGGGTGCAGGCCCGGCAGGCGTATCTGACCTTTGCCCAGCGGGTAGTTGGGGATGAGGTGGATTACGCCACGCTCTACCAGCAGTTTGCCTCGAACGATTGGGCGGCGATCAAGCTCGACGATGCCGTGGCGGAGGCGGTGCTGCGGGCGGGCTATTCGCAGAAGTCGGCGGTGGGGGTGCTGCACCAGGGGCCGTATGTGCAGCATCAGGTGCATCAGAAGGGGGCTCCAGCGGCAGCGATGAGTCAATATGTGCGATCTACCGTGCTGATGGCGATGCAACGGGTCTCTGGGCAGAGCCAGGGGGCACGGCGGCAGCAGCAACCTGGGTTGGAGATGGAGTAGCCCTGGGGCATTGGAGTCTTGGCTCGATGACAAAACTCAACCTGTCAGAACTCGATAAGCGGCTCACCCTACTTGAGGCTCAGCAGCAATGGGTGTACCGCGTTTTGGAAACCTACGGGATAAAAGGGCTCTGGCTCTCTCCCGGCAAAGCCTCTGCACTGCTGGGCATCAGCCGCGATCGCATCCTGGCGGAAGTTGAACGGGCCGAGAAAATGCGCTCTTTGGGTAAACGAGGGGACGTAAGCTACGGTGTTCACTACAGAAATATTCAGGATCCAGAAGTCGGTCAACCCACCTGGCAGATTCATGTCGCGGCGTTCGACCAAGTGCTAGCTATTCCTCCGGAGCAGCGGAAAATTTAGCTGTTTTGACAATGACAGCTTTGTAGATTTTGAGGTCTGAATCCTCGCCAAGCCAAGCTTTGTAGACCTTGGTGTGGACATCGTAGCTATGCCCCATTGACCGGGCTAAAAACTCTGGGGGAAAGCCTTGCTCATATCCCCGGCGAGCGTAGGCATGACGAAGGTTGTAAGGAGGGAATCCCACACCGGCTTCCCTAAATTCCTGTGAAATTTTCATGCCCAGTTGGTTGTTATTCTTACCCTCAACTTGAACGGCGGGTAGCTGAACGGCTTTAGCGTCAAACTCCCAAAAATCTGCCGTCATGGGAAACACTAATCGTCTGCCCGTCTTACCTTCTAGCACTTCCACAAGAGCAGGGCTTTCATCAAGCCGGTCAGTGGATAGCCTAAACACCTCATGGGGCCGCAAACCATAGATGGTTAGCACGTCGTACACCCATAGCCACCCAGGGGTTCTCATCTTGCTCCTGGCTTCAGCAATTTCCTCATCACTGGGCAAATCTCTAGGAGAAACCGATTTAGACGAGTAACCTCGCTCTAACGCTCCTAGGTCACGGGAATCCGGCAAGCCTGCAAATTCTGCTAACCGTCGGTAGGCCATGGCATATCCTTTACGGCTGCGCGTGCCGGGCTGAGTCCGTTCCAGAATGACTTGCTTCAGAAGATCTAGTGAGAGGGGCTTATTAACGGGCAGATGGTTGAACTTCAGCCGATAGTCTTTATGGTAGGAGTTCAGTTTAGAGGGCTCTTCGGGGACTTTAGTCCAGTGGTCTTCCTCAAACTTTTGTATCCAATCGCCCACCGTTTGCGCGGGCTTGGACTTGGGCTTGAGAAATAGCTCCCAGTCAAATCGTTCTCTAACCAGCAGGCTGTCAATTTCCTGGGCTTTAGCCTTGTTTTGAACGGAGAGGGAGGGATTCGAACCCTCGTTGGGTTTCCCCAAAGCAGTTTTCGAGACTGCCGCATTCAACCACTCTGCCACCTCTCCAAGGGGCTACGCTATTCTACCGCCGAATCGGGTTTGCCGACGACCCTGGGGCTGAAAACCCCGATCAAACTGGCGGGGGTGAGGGGCTATCGGCACCCCATCTGCGATCGCGCCCTTTGCAGAGGTACCGCTATCCGCGAAGATGGAGGGGATTATATCTTGCCCCCGCCCACGGACTGCTATGGTGTCTGGCCTGACCGACGATTCGCTGGCTGAGAAATTGATTGACCTGGCCCTCCAGCGAGGGGCCGAAGCGGCGGAGGTGTTGCAATCGCGATCGCGATCGCAGCTGGTATTCTTTGAGGCCAACCGTCTGAAGCAGCTGGAAACCTCCGCCGCCCTGGGTACCGCCCTGAGGCTGTGGGTGAACGGTCGGCCTGGGCTGGCGGTGGCCTATGGCAACGTTGACCCAGAGCCCATTGTTGACAAGGCCTTGGCCATTAGCGCCCTGAACGACCCCGAAACTATCGACCTGGTTGGGGGCCTCAATCGCCACTACCCCGATATGGGCCATGGGGTGCCGGTGGAGCAGCTGATCGCGTGGGGTGAGGGCATGATCGATCGCATTCGCAGCGCCTACCCCGACGTCATCTGCGGTGTGGATGTCGAGTGCGACATCGAAACCACCCGCATTCTCAATACCCAGGGCCTTGACTGCCGCTACAGCGACGCCACCCTCAGCAGCTACCTATCGGCGGACTGGGTACGGGGCGATGACTTTTTAAGCGTCGGCGATGGCCAAACCCAGCGCGATAGGTTAGACAGCGAGGCCCTGGCCCGCCAAGTGTTGCAGCGGCTGGCCTGGGCTGAGCAATCGGCGGCGGTAGAGACGGGCCGCATGCCGGTCATTTTTACCGCCAAGGCCGCTGATATGGTGTGGGGCACGCTCCAGTCGGCCCTCAGCGGCAAGCGGGTGGTGGAGCGATCGTCCCCCTGGAGCAGCGCCCTGGGTGAGCAGATGACCTCTCCCCGCATTACCCTATGGCAAGATCCGGAGGCGGGTCCCTTTAGCTGTCCCTTTGACGACGAAGGCACCCCCACCCAGCGGCTGGTGTTCATTGAGCAGGGGGTGGTGACGCTGTTTTACTGCGATCGCACCGTGGGCCGCCGCCTAGGCGGCGGGTCGACCGGCAATGGCTTTCGTCCGGGCCTAGGCAGTTACCCAACTCCCAGCCTCTACAACATGCTCGTGCAGCCGGGGACTCAGTCCTTGGTGGAGCTGGTGGCCAGGGTCGACAATGGCATTTTGGTGGATCAGATTTTGGGCGGTGGGGCAGGCATTTCGGGCGATTTTTCGGTCAATGTCGACCTGGGCTACCGCATTTACCGGGGCGAGCTAGTCGGCCGGATCAAAGACACCATGGTGGCGGGCAATGTCTACACCGCCCTGAAGGACAATGTAGAACTGGGCTGCGATGCCGACTGGAATGGCTCTTGCTACACGCCCTCGGTGCGGTTGGATGGGCTGTCGATTACGAGCAGCTAATCGGCTGGCAGGTTGGACAGACATAGCACCGTCGCCCGCCGATCATAATCTTGGCGATGGTGTCGCCGCAGCGGTGGCAGGGTTTGCCCTCACGGCTAAACGCCCAGTGGCGGTATTCGCGGCGGCGATAGCCGCTTTGCTTAAGGTGGGTGGCCAGCGCTAGGTCGTTGGTAATGCCGCTGTGGCGGTAGGACTGCTGGGGCAGCGCTAGGGCCGCACTGGCAAAAGCCGCAATCTGCTCGGCGCTACAGTCTATGGGCCGCTGGCTGGGGTGAATGCCCGCCACGGACAAAATTTCAGTGCGCAGGTAGTTGCCAAGGCCGCCGAGAAAGCCTTGGTCGAGCAGCAGGGTGGCAAACTGACGACGACGGAAGGGGGCGCTGAGGGCACGGGCTGCTACCTCTGCCGGAGTTACGGTGGGGTCGAGGGTATCGGGGCCAAGTTTGGCGATGTAGGGGTGGTCGGGTACGGCCTCAGCGGTCAGCACCTCAATGGTTGAAGCGCTGTAGAGCAACGCCCACCGGCTTGGAGTGTGGATGGCAAAGCGCAGCTGACGACGGGTGGCGGGGGCGGCATTGGGTTTGCAGGTCACCCACTTGCCGTAGAGCTGGTTGTGGCTGTAGACCCCCAGACCGTTGTCAAAGTAGGTGACGATGGCTTTACCGTAGGGGATTACCGCGGTCACCGTGCAGCCCACCAGGTCATCTTCGTAGGGTTTGAGGTGGTCGAAGGCAAAAAATACGTCGCTGGCTATGTTGCCCGCGATCGCCCGGTGGATACTGTCAGTAGCACGGCGGATTTCGGGGCCTTCGGGCATGGGCTATGGCTCGTAGCCCCAGAGGGCCATGAGTTCGCGGGCGCGGGTGACCCCTTCGGTATTGCCCTGGCGCTCGTACAAAATCGCCGCCAGTTCCACATTGGACAGGGCCTGGGCTTGGAAACCCTGCCCCCACAGCGCTAGGCCCAGGTTGTAGAAAGCGGCGGGGTCTTCGGGCCGGGCCTCGACCACCTGGCGGTAGGAGAGCACCGCCTGCAGGTACTGCTCGCGCTCGAGCATCAGTTCGCCGAGTAGGGCGTGGGCGGCCACGAGGTCAGGGTCGAGGCGCACCGCCCGCACCAGGTAGTCAAAGGCCGCTTCGCGATCGCCCTGTTGATACAGCACATAGCCCATCAGGTGCTGAACCTCAGCATTTTGTGGGTCTACCCGCACCGCTTCGCGCAGGTTCTTGGTGGCCTCAGGGTAGTTATCTTGCATCAGGTAAATGTTGGCAATGATGACGTAGAAATTGCCGTCGTTGGGGTTTGCCCGCAGCCCCTGGTTGAGGTAGGTGAGGGCCTCCTCGTAGTCCTCTTGCTGAATGTAGAGCGCGCCCAGGGCCTCGTACACCTGGGCATCGCCAGGGGCCAGGCGGGCTAGGTTTTGGTAGGTGGTGAGGGCGTCATCGTAGTCGCTGCGCTCGATCTGAATGCCGCCAATGCCCAGATGGGCGTTGATCTCGCGGGGACTGATGGCGAGAATGCTCTCGTAGGTGGCCAGGGCCTCGTCGATCTGGCCATTTTTGTACTGACTGAGGGCCAGGCCGTAGCGAAAGGGCAGGTTGTCGCCGTCGAGGGCGATCGCCCGCTGGTAGGCGGCAATGGCCTCGCTATACTCGCCCTGCTGTACGTACAGGTAGGCAATGCCCGAAAACAGCCGGGGGTTTTGGCCATCGATCGCGGCAGCCTGCTGGTAAATGGCGATCGCCCCAGCGTAGTCTCGGGCCGTGACCCGGGTTTGTCCCTGGCGTAGCAGTTCATCTACCTGCTCCTGCTGGTCGGGACTGAGGCTAGAGCTGGTGGCCTGGGCCAGCCAAGGAGAGGTCTCGGGAAAGGGAATGCTCAATGCCGGGGACAAGATCCCCGGTACGGCAGCGGCTACAGCCCTGGGCACTACCGCCCAGCTGCCTATGGACCCGAATAAAATGGCGATCGCCGCGTGACTGCGTCTCACAGGAAACTCTCCTTAACTGCTAAACCCTAAACCGATACTGCTAAGCCGAGTGATTAAACGGTTCACTCTCTATATTACAACTTGCCAACCGTTGTAAAGAATAGTCACCGTTAAGATCAAACCGCTCATAATCCCATAGCGCCTTGGCCAGTCGTTGTAAAGAATGATCACCATGGGGATCAAGCAACCGGTTGATCCCGTTAGGATTTAAGTGTCAGGCTACACAAAAAAAACTGTCCATTGCTACATCGCTACAGGCTATAGACTACGTCGACATCACTATTCCTTTTCCACGAGGTGCCAGTCATGAAAGATCTAAATCTCTCAGTGTTAGGCTACTTTTTTAATGGGTTGCTGCAATATTTTGCCGAACCTGTTGGCAGGATATTTGGCCCCGATGATGACAATTATCCTGTCGTTGGAGTTCAGCCCTTTGACGGGGATACCTACGGCGAGACCGTAGAAATTCTCTAGGGTTAAGGCGACTTCTCAATGGTTTCCTCAAGGGTGGGTAAGGCCCACCCTACAGCTAAGATAGAACATTCTAGCCCCCTAACTCAGGGGGCTATTTATTAGGAATGCCTATCGGGATGAGAGGTTGTTTGAAAAGGGTTGTCCCAGGTATAGTTTGACGCCAAGAGGCAGCAAAACCGCTGAATTTTGAGGCCATTAGCTTACTCCAAAGGTATGACCTGAAACGCTTTTCGGCTTTTCAAACAACCTCTGAGGGCGAAAAAAAGGAGTAGCCCGTGAGAGCTACTCCTTTTGCGATCAGCCATCTCTATAGGCATTCCTTCCCCCTTGGTTTAAACCAGGGCAATACCGAATCCGACCTATAAACCCCCGATTTGAAACCGATATCCAGTAGTGGCAGTGCAGTGCAATGCCCCTACAAAACGGGGGTATACAGACAGAATTTGGTATGAAACAAGGGTTTCCCGTTCTGCCTTCTGCCTTGCTGGGCTAGCCCAGCAGAGCCTTGGCTTTGCTGACCACGTTCTCCACGGTAAAGCCAAACTTCTCCATCACTAGGTCGCCGGGGGCCGAGGCTCCGAAGCGGTCAACGCCGATCACGTCGCCTTCGCCACCCACGTAGCGGCACCAGCCCATGGTAATACCGGCTTCCACGGCCAGGCGCTTGGTCACGGCCTTGGGCAGTACCGACTCGCGGTAGGCGGCATCTTGGGCATCAAACAGTTCCCAGGATGGCATGGAGACCACCCGTACTTTGGTACCCACCTTGCGCAGCTCTTCCGCCGCCTTCACGCAGAGGCTCACTTCGCTGCCGGTGCCGATCAAAATCAGGTCGGGGGTGCCGTCACAGTCATCGACGGTGTAAGCGCCCTTGGTCACCCCTTCGATGGAAGAACCGGGCAGGTTGGGTAGGTTCTGACGGCTAAAGGCCATCAGGGTAGGGGTCTTGCGGTGCTCTACCGCCACCTTGTAGGCCCCAGAGGTCTCGGTGCCATCGGCGGGGCGAATCACAATCAGGTTAGGAATGGCTCGGAGGGAGGCAATGGTTTCCACCGGCTGGTGGGTGGGGCCATCTTCGCCCAGACCGATGGAGTCGTGGGTCATGACGTAGATCACGCCCGCCTGGGAGAGGGCCGACAGGCGAATGGCCGCCCGCATGTAGTCGGCGAACACCAGGAAGGTGGCGCAGTAGGGAATCAGCCCGGAGTTGTGCAGGGCAATGCCGTTGCAGATCGCACCCATGCCGTGCTCCCGCACCCCAAAGCGCAGGTTACGGTTTTCGTAGGCCCCTTTCTGGAAGCTGCCGGAGATTTTTAGCTCGGTCAGGTTCGAGTGGGTGAGGTCGGCGGAGCCGCCAATCAGCTCGGGTAGAGCCGGAGCCAGGGCGTTGAGGGTGACCTCGGAATTTTTCCGGGTGGCCAGGGCCTTGTCGGCGGGGGTGTAGGCGGGGAGCGCGTCGGCCCAGCCCTCGGGGAGCTGGCCAGACAGCAGGCGCTCAAACTCAGCGGCTTCGGCGGGGTACTGGGTGCGGTAGGTGGCGAGGGTGGCCTCCCACTCGGCCTGGAGGCTGGCCCCGCGCTCGATCGCTTCGCGCATGTGGCTAAAGGCATCGGCGGGAATTTCAAACTCGCCGTAGCTCCAGCCCAGGTTTTCGCGGGTGGCTTTGATTTCGTCACCGCCGAGGGCCGCCCCGTGGATACCGGCGGTGTTTTGCCGGTTGGGGGAGCCGTAGCCGATGGTGGTGGTGACTTTGATCATGGAGGGGCGATCGGTGACGGCTTTGGCGGCGGCGATCGCATTGGCGATCGCTTCCAAATCCGTATTGCCATTCTCCACGTGCTGCACGTGCCAGCCGTAGGCCTCAAACCGCTTGGCCACATCTTCGGTAAACGAGATATCGGTCGAGCCGTCGATGGAAATGTGGTTGTCGTCGTAGAGGGCAATCAGCTTGCCCAGGCCCAGGTGGCCGGCCAGGGAGCAGGCCTCGCCGGAGACCCCTTCCATGTTGCAGCCGTCGCCGAGAATGGCGTAGGTGTAGTGATCAACGACGGTGGCGCCGGGCTGGTTGAACCGAGCCGCCAGGTGAGCCTCGGCCATGGCCAGGCCCACCGCATTGGCAATGCCCTGACCCAGGGGCCCGGTGGTGACTTCGACCCCAGGGGTTTCAAAGTTTTCGGGGTGGCCGGGGGTGCGAGCGCCCCACTGGCGAAACTGCTTAATATCCTCAAGGGTGACGCTGTCGTAGCCCGTCAGGTACAGCAGGGCGTACTGCAGCATGCAGCCATGGCCCGCCGACAGCACAAAGCGATCGCGGTTAAACCACTGGGGGTTTTTGGGGTTAAACCGGAGGAATTTGTCCCACAACACGTAGGCCATGGGGGCGGCTCCCATGGGCAAACCGGGGTGGCCCGACTTGGCCTTTTCCACCGCATCAATCGCTAGGAAGCGAATGGAATTAATACAGAGTTCTTCTAGGGATTGGGTTGCAACAGCCATAGGTTCAACAGCTTAACGACGGTTTTTCGGAGCAGCACACAGCACAGAGAAAGCCCAAGGGCCAACACGGTAACAGGCCTCAAGAATTGAAGGCCGCAAAAATTGCCTTTGCCTTTCAGCAGACCCCGCAACCAGGCGATTGTCAATACCCCCTGGCGTAGCAAGACCCAAAGTTCAAGCGCTTCGGGAACGCCCTAAGTTATTATACCTACCAATCTGTAGCTCTAGCTACGGTATTTCTTAAACACCAGGGTGACGTTGTGCCCCCCAAACCCGAAGGAGTTGGAAATGGCCACCTCAATGGGCATGGGGCGACTTTGGTGGGGAATGTAGTCCAGGTCGCAGGCGGGGTCAGGCTCAAAGAGGTTAATGGTGGGTGGGGCGATGTCGTTGGTAATTGCCAGACAGGTAGCCACCGCCTCGATGCCTCCGGAGCCCCCCAGCAGGTGCCCAGTCATGGACTTGGTCGAACTGACCGGCACGTTGTAGGCCACTTCCCCCAAGGCCGTTTTAATCGCCTGGGTTTCGGTGGGGTCATTGGCCCCGGTGCTGGTGCCGTGGGCATTGATGTAGCTAATCTGCTCGGGCAGCACTCCCGCGTCTTTGAGCGCCATTTGAATGCACCGGGCGGCCCCGGTCCCGCCGGGCACTGGCGAGGTCATATGGTAGGCATCGCAGGTCATGCCGTAGCCCACCATCTCGCCATAGATGCTAGCCCCTCGGCTGAGGGCATGTTCTAGCTCTTCCAGGATCAAAATGCCGCAGCCTTCACCAATGACAAACCCATCTCGGTCTTTGTCGAAGGGGCGGCTGGCGGTGGCCGGGTCATCGTTGCGGGTAGACAGGGCGCGGGCGGAGGCAAACCCTGCGACGCCGAGCGGGGTCACCGCCGCTTCGGTACCGCCACAGATCATGGCCTGGGCATAGCCATGCTGAATCAGCCGAAACGCATCGCCAATGGCATTAGACCCGGCGGCACAGGCCGTCACCGCACAGGTACTGGGGCCCTTGGCACCGGTATGAATGGCGGTGAGCCCAGCGGCCATGTTGGCAATCATCATCGGGATCATGAAGGGGCTGCAACGGCTGGGGCCCCGGCTGAGGTAGATCTCCTGCTGGTCTTCCAAGACCTTGAGGCCACCGATGCCTGAACCAATGCAGGTGCCAATTTGCTCAGCGTTGAGATCGGTAATCGCCAGTCCGGCATGGGTCAAGGCCCGCTGCCCAGCGACCACCGCAAACTGGGAAAAGCGATCCATGCGCTTGGCGTCTTTTTTGTCGAGAAAGTCGACTGGATCAAACCCTTTCACTTCCGCCGCAATCTGCGCCGCGTGCTGGGACGGATCAAAGTGGGTAATGCGAGCGGTACCGCTGCGCCCGGCCACCAGCCCAGCCCAGTACTCCTCCAGGCTGTTGCCAATGGGGGTAATGGCATCCATGCCGGTGACCACAACGCGCTTTGAGTCAGAGTTTGCCATAACCAAATTTCAGGTAAATCGTATCCACATTAAGACTGTAAAAAAGACCGGCAGACAGCCGTAACCCCAGGCATCGAGCCATGGGAGTCGGTTAAGGCCCCCTGGAGGAGTGAGAAGGGAAAGAGCAAGAAGGGCGAGACGTTGAGGGCACCCCGCCCCTAGTGGATGGTTGAAAAGGGAATCCCTGGTTACGGTCAACCCTAGGGATTCCGTCGATAGCCTGGCTTGCCCCGCTTTCGCGGTATGAAGGCAGACTCTCTTTAGCTCTTCAACCTCCTCTTGACGGATGGCTAGCTCCCGCCCAATTGGGCCCAATTTGGGCCCAATTTTGCTTAGCCCTAGGCCACCGACTTGTCTTTAATGAAGTTGACGGCATCCTGCACGGTGGCAATGCCCTCGGCGGCATCGTCAGGGATCTCAATGTCGAACTCTTCTTCCAGAGCCATGACCAGCTCTACGGTGTCGAGGGAATCGGCGCCCAGGTCATTGGCAAAGCTAGCTCCGGGCTTAACATCGTCCGCCTCAACCCCTAGCTGCTCGACGACAATTTTTTTGACCTTCTCAAAAACCTCTGCGCTCATGCTTCTCCTACGCCTCGTTTAAAGATTAATCGACAACACAAAACCTTATCATTCTGCGACCCCATCGAGACTAAATCCGATTTTAAGCCCCAGCATAAGGCCGCTCATTTTTGAGCATTTCTCCATAGTATCGGAAAAGGAACCCTCACCAAAACTCCGTCACCCGGTAGCCCAACTGCTCCAGCATAGAGCGTAGCAGGGGCAGGCTGAGACCAATGACGTTGGTGTGACAGCCCTCAATTTTTTCGATCAGTAGCCCACCCTTGCCGTCAATGGAAAAGGCTCCGGCGCAGACCAGGGGTTCACCGCTGTTGACGTAGGCGACGATGGTATCGTCGTCGACATCGGCAAAGTACACGCGGGTGACGGCATCGCGCACCAGGGTGGGGCCGCCGGGGGCAATCAGGGCATGGCCGGTGTGAATTTCGCCCACCTGGCCCCGCATCAGCCGCCACCGGGCGATCGCATCGTCTTTGCTCTTGGGCTTACCGTAGATTTTCCCGCCAAAGGCCATCACCGAGTCGCACCCCAGCACCAGGGAGCGGGGAAACTGGGGGGCGACCGACTCTGCCTTGCAGCGGGCCAGGGTGGTCACGTAGCTGGGTGGGTCGGTGACCGCGACCTGGTCTTCGTCGAAGTTGCTGGGGCACACAAAGGGGGGAATGCCCGCCCCGACCAGAAGCTGACGGCGACCCTTAGAGGCCGAGGCAAGAACAAACTGGGGCCGGGGGGCAGTAACCATGGGCAACACGTCATCAACCTCAATGATAGGAAGGCGCAGTATTCATACTGCCACTTTTCTACGGTGAGGGAAGCAAACGGGTTTAATTTTGCCGACCGCCTAGGGCACGAGGTGGTGGCTAATGGCAAACCGCAGCAGTTCTGACCGGTTGCTGGTTTCGGTTTTGCGCAGCAGGCTGCTGACGTACTTCTCCACGGTTCTGGGGCTCAAAAACAGGCGATCGCCAATCTGAGTATTCGACAGCCCATCGGACAGCAGCACCAGCACATCCTGCTCACGGGTGGTGAAGCCAGGAGCCAGGTCGGCGGCGGGGGGCCAGGGCAATGGGGCGGGGGGCGTTGCACTGGCTTGAATGGCCCGCTGCTGGGCCGTGGCCAGGGCCACCTGCTGAATCCAGGCCGCCTGCATCAGCTGCGATCGCTCCAGCAAGTTGCGCACAATCACTCCAATCTCTTTGAGCTCAAAGGGCTTAGGCAGATAGAGGTCGCAGCCCAATTGATAGCCGCGAATGCGGTCTTGGGTCTGGTTACGGGCCGTCAGAAAAATCACCGGCAACAGCCGAAAGGCCGGATACTGGCGCACCTTTTGCACCAGGGTGTAGCCATCTAGGCCGGGCATACTAATGTCGGTAATAATCAGCTGCGGCTGGTGGCTAAACACCTGCTCTAGCGCCGTTTCTCCCTGGCTGGCCGTCAAGACAGAGTAGCCTTCTAACTCTAAATAATCACAGAGGGAAAGCCGAGTTCCCTCGTCGTCTTCCGCAACGAGAACAGTGAGCGGCATGGCGTTACATCAGGTTTAAGGCCGTCGTCAGGAGGAAGATGGGCATGGACTACGGTCGCACCAGGCGCAGCACCGCATCAAATAGCCCCTGCTACCTTAGCCTAAACGAGAATCCTAACGCCAGGTTGATTTGTTACTGAAATTACGCCCTCCGGAGTAAATACTCCAAAGGATGTAACAAATATCATTTACTGAGCGCTCCTAGGGCCAAATTGGGGTGAGCATTGCCCCTAGGGCTTGGGTTTGGGCCGGCTTAACCGAGGCGGTAGCCAAAGCCCCGGACGGTTTTCAGGTAGTGGGGGTGGCTGGGGTCAACCTCGAGTTTTTCACGAATCCAGCGGATGTGCACATCCACCGTCTTGTTGTCGCCCATGAAGTCGTGACCCCAGACCTGGTCGATAATCTGATCCCGCGACCAGACTCGTCGAGGCTGACTCATAAACAGTTCCATAATGCGAAACTCCTTGGGAGACAAATTGACCTCTTCACCCCTGAGAAAAATTCGGCATTCTTGGGGGTGGAGGGTGATGTCTTCAAACCTGAGGACGTTGTCTTGCTCAGACTTAGGGATGCCCTGGTGGCGACGCAGGAGCGCCCGACAGCGGGCCACCAACTCCCGCATGCCAAAGGGCTTTGACAGGTAATCATCGGCCCCAATTTCCAGGCCGACAACGCGGTCGGTTTCGGTTCCTTTGGCACTGAGCACCAAAATAGGCACCTCAATGCCCTGGTGGCGCAGCAGCCGACATAGGTCTAGGCCATTCATGCCCGGCAGCATGAGGTCGAGCACCACTAGATCAATCGCAGGGCGGTTGGTGCGGGTTGATACTGAGGTGCCCCCGAGTAGATCCAGGGCGGTCAGGCCGTCGCCGGCGACTAGAATATCAAATCCTTCTTCGGCCAGTCCCAGGGCCACCGTTTCTCGAATAATGTCTTCGTCTTCGACTATCAAGACCCGACCTAGGCCAACCCGCAAATTTGGCTGAGCCTGGGGTGCAAGCTGTAGAGAATCCACAGGGAAGAGTTAGTAACTTCACCCGTGATCATACCAGGCTCCCCAGCCTTGAAAGCAACCCTACCCAGTTCACAGCCCTTAAGAAAATTGGGACATTTGCCTAGAGAATTCTCTGGGGGAATTCTCTAGGGGGGGATCGGGTTCCCCTAGAGGCCTGGGTGGGCAGGGGCCACGGCGATAGCACCGGTACAGTAGGGCCAAAAACCCGGTTTCTTCGTCCCTGCGCTAACGGCATGATTGGCCTTTGGGTCAAGAAACCGGGCTTCTGTATCGACGTTCTAGGCCGCACTCACTAAGGCCTCTAGGGCCTCGGCCTGGGTGGGCAGGGCGGCGGTTAAAACGGTGCAGCCCGTGGGGGTAATCTGCACGTCATTTTCGATCCGGATGCCCCGTACCCCATGGAAATCAGCCAGCCGGGCCCAGTTGACGGTCTCCTCGTACTGGCCCGACTGCCGGGCGGGGCCCAGAATCGCCGGTACCTGGTAAAACCCCGGTTCAATGGTGACAACCATGGTGTCGGCCAGGGGGCGATCGAGGCGCAAAAACTTGAGGCCAAAGCGATCGCTGCGGTGTCGCCCCGGTGCATACCCCGCCGCATCGCCCAGGTCTTCCATGTCGTGGACATCGAGCCCCAGCAGGTGCCCCACCCCGTGGGGAAAGAACAGAGCATGGATATCGCGCTCGACCAGATCCTCGGGGTGGCCCCTGAGCAGGCCCAGATCCACCAGCCCCGCCGCCAGGGTCCGGCAGGCCAGCAGGTGCAGGTCACGGTACTCGACCCCCGGTTTGGCGGCCACGATGCAGGCATCGTGGGCCGCTAGCACCACGTCGTACAGGTCGCGCTGGGCTGGGGTGAACCGGCCCGATACAGGCCAGGTGCGGGTAATATCTGAGGCCCAGCCGCTGGGTGCTTCGGCCCCCACGTCGGCCAGCAGCAGGTCGCCGGAGGCCAGGGCATGGTGGTACTGCTCGTTGTGGAGCACTTCGCCGTGGACGGTGACGATGCTGTTGTAGGCACAGGTCATGCCCTGGGCGATGATCACCTGCTCCATGGCGGCCCGCACCTGGGCCTCGGTGGTGGCCCCAGGGGTGGCGGCCATGCCCGCCCGGTGGGCCGCTATGGACACCGCCGCCGCCACCTTAATTTGGCCTAGGGCCTGGTCGTCGTGGTACAGGCGCAGGGCCACCAGGGCTTCTACCAGGGCGGGGCTCAGGGCGGGACCAAGGTCTGGATTATGGCCCCCCTGCCCCGGCAACGTAGCGGCCTCCGCCAGGTAGCCCTCTACCGCCTGATAGGGATAGGCCGCGATCGCCCCGATCTCAGCGGCAATGGCCGCTCGGGTGGGGGTTGGCCCATGCCACAGGGCCGACTCGGGGGAGGCGTCATCCATAAACAGGGTGAGCTGGCCCTGGTCTAACCGAATGGCCACCCTAGGCAGGGTCAACCCCGTAAAGTACAAAAAGTGACTATTGGCCCGAAAGGGATAGGTATTGGCTCGAAAATTGCGGGCCACGGGCTGCCCTGACCATAGCACCACCGGCCTGGGGTGAAGCTGAGCCAGGCGATCGCGCCGTCGCTGAAGCACCTGAACCAGGGGCAATGGAGGGGTCTGAAGAGCCATGGGCCACCGAAACGATCACCCCTTTAGTCTGCCATAGACCACCAGGCCTGGAGACGCAGCAGGCCCAAAAACCTAAACCTAGCGTTAACCCGCTGGCACCAACGGTTAACCCACGCCCCTACATTTATCTTTTAGAATCTACATTTAGAATGAAGTCAATAAATAAATCGAATGGTAAATTCTTTTTGCCAGTGCCGCTCAAAAACCAGTTCAAGTGAACTATTATTTAGAACGTAATGGCTAGCCCCTTTCAGGTGTTGCACTATGGCTTCCTTAACGATTCGGCCAGGTTCACGGGTACGGCTTAAGGGTCAAGACGACCACATCCCTGACTTTGTCGTGGTGCGATGCGATCGCGATCGCTTCTGGATCCGACAGCAGGACTGGGCCCCAGGCGCTGAAATCAACGTCAGCTTCAAGCAGCTTTTAGTCCCTCCCGAGGTCGGCTCGACCTTGCCCCTGGCCCTGGTCAAGCAGGTCAAGGCCGCTGGGCTGCTGGCCCACCACGGCGACCATCGCGCTGGCGACAACGTGGTCTATCTAGATGCCTATCGCCGTCGCCATGTTCCCGGTGGTCACTAGCATATATTCCCCATAGTTGTGGCCCTAGGGTGCTAGGATGCAGGTCTGTCGGTTTTAGCGGGAGTCAGCCGCTAAAGGAAACGGGGAAAGCGCAGTGAAAATCTGCTACTGTCCCGCAGCTGTGAGGCGATTTTAGATTGGCGATTTTAGAGTTTGGATGGCATATATCCGAAATCTAAAATCCAAAATCCAAAATTTCCCAAGTCAGAACGCCCGCCGATGGATGTTCCCCTCCTATTCCATCTGCGAGGTACAGATGACTGCTTATAGTCTTTGGTTTGCCCTGGGGCGTTGTTTCCCTGGGCTGAGAATTTTGGCTGTCTGCGGTGGCGTCGGGTAGTCGCCATGCGTGCAGAGGACAGTGTGTGGCAGGGCTGCTTTGGTAACTGGCAGCCCTTGTTCATTCGTGAATACTGGTTGCCCATAGGGCACCTGGCCTGGCAGGGATTTTTGCACCAGGGGCCGGGCATGGTGGTGTGCAAGGTGCATGTCGCCACTGCCACGGTGGACTGGAGCCAGACGGCGGTGCCCTACACCGCCCGCTTTGTGCCCCAGGCAGATCTATCAACCTGTTGGCATGACCTGGGCTTAGCCGCTGACCAGCAAGACGCGGTGGCAGACGCCATTGCCACCTACGATCCGGCCCAGGACGCGGTTTTGCTGCTGCTCGGCGACTCACATCCTTACATTTCTTGCCTAAAAGGCTGGGCCGTGCCGCCGCCAGAATGCTCTCGCCAGATGGGCGATCGCACCGCCGAGTTCACCTACACCCCCGCCCCGACCTGAATTTTGAATTTTGAACTTTGAATTTTGAACCACCCCTCCCCCATTCCCCTAACCCCCATGACCCACCCTCCCTCCCTCCTAGTCTGTGCCCTGTGCAAATTTCCCGCCGCTGAGGCTGGGGTAGACGGCACGACCGGCGGGCAATACTTACTCGATCAGCTCAGGGAACAGTTGAGTGAGGGCATTGCCCTTCAGCCGGTGCGCTGCATGGCCGCCTGCGATCGCGCCTGCAATGCGGCCCTCACCGCCCCCGGTAAGCTCACCTTTATCTTGAATGGGCTGTCGCCCCAGCAGTCGGCCCCGGATCTGGCCGAATTTTGCCGCCAGTACGCTGAGGCGGAGAGCGGCAAGGTGCCCTACGGTCTGCGATCGCCCGCGATTAAGCAGGCCACGGCCTACGTGCTGCCGCCCTTGGTGGCTGGGGCAATCGAGGTGGTGGGCTGAGGAACGCCTGGTTGATCGTTGGGCGGACAGGGGGCGGGGCAGACACGTGGGTCTGCCCCTACGGATTTGTGCGGTGGAGGGCAGACACGTGGGTCTGCCCCTACGGGGTGACAATCTCAAATTCCATTCCAAAGGCCTGGGCTAAACCGCAGGTCTGGTGATCGGTGACATTCGTGTCGCTGAGCTCCAGGTTGTAGAAGTTGACGGCGGGGTGGCTGAAGTACGGCCCGGCGTGCCAGGTGCCTAGGTCTAGCTTAATGAAGCAGTGGCCGGGGATGTGAAAGGCCTGAATGGCTTGGGGATTGGGCTGGTTGGCTGGCCCAGGGGGGGCCACGGCCATTAGCCAGTCTTTGCCCTCCAGGGATCCTAGGCACTGGGTGCAGCGCTGGTGCCGGGTGATGGTGCGAAACCGGGTGCCCTGGTTCTCTAGGGTCATGATGTAAAAGCGGGGAATGCCGCCATGGAGCTGGAGCTGGGCGTCGGCGGGGCCAAAGACAGCGCCGTCGGCGCTGGGAAAAATAACCTGGCCGAAGGGGGCGAAGGAGTCTGGGGTAATGGGTTGCGCTGTGAGTTGGTGCAGGGTAAGGGGGGGAGCCATGGCAGGAAGTTCCTCTAGAACGTCGGTACAGAAACCCGGTTTCTCGGCTAGAAGGCCAGTCATCGAACACTCCCGACTATCATAGAGCTACTGCCTCAAGACTACCGCCATGACAGCGTCTCAGCTTAGCTCTCCCCAGGCTTCGGCGTATCGGGTGCCACCGTTGGAAAGCGGCGATGCTCTTTCAGAGCCACTGTGTGAACGCCTTACTCGCCCTGAGTTTGAGTGTCGCTATGCCGCTGCTGGTGATTGAGATTGCGGCCAGCAGTGCGGCCATTGACCTGGGCGATAAGAAGCAGGCCTATCGGCGCAATGGGGTAGCGGAGTATCTGGTCTGGCAGGTGTTTGAAAATAAAATTGACTGGTATGCGCTTACCGATGGCGACTATCAGCTGTTACCCGTGGACGATGGTGGGGTGATTTGTAGTCGTCGGTTTCCGGGGCTGTGGTTGGCGGTGGAGGCGATGCTGCGGGGGGAGATGGCGGCGGTGTTGACGGTGTTGCAGGCGGGGCTGCGATCGCCGGAGCATGGGGCGTTTGTGGTTTCACTGGAGCGCTAGCCTATCGGGAGCGTCGATGGGATGCTCCCGGTGTAAGCTCCACCGGAGTCAGGCCAGGCGGAGATGCGATCGCCCCTCCGCTAGCAGCGGTTCAACTCTCCCACGCTGCTATTGTCTCAATGGGACAAGGCGATATCAACAAATGAGAGCTTGTTCTAAAGCAACGGGTGGGCGTTCCTTTAGAACAAGAGGATATTCCTTTGAAACAAGAGAGAGTTCCTTTGGAACAGGACGACGTTAGAAAGAACAGGAGGATCTTTCTTTGTAACGGGCGGGCGTTGCTTGATAACGCTTCCCTGTTGCTTTGTGACAGGAGGGCGTCGCTTTGCAACAGGGAAGCGTTTCTTCGCATCTTGAAGGGCGGCAAGAATTTGCCGCCCTTCCTGTCGTTCCCACGCTCTGCGTGGGAATGCTGCCCGGTGGCGCTCCTGCGCCCCGATCTAGACGACGCGGGAGCGTCTGGGGAGGCGTCTCCACGCGGGAGCGTGGGGACGAGGTGTCAGGAGCCTACGGGGGTGGGAGTTGAAGGCGGTGCATGAGGAAGAGCACCTCGGCGCCCTTCCTGTCGTTCCCATGCTCTGCGTGGGAATGCTGCCCGGTGGCGCTCCTGCGACCCGATCCAGACGACGCGGGAGCGTCTGGGGAGGCGTCTCCACGCGGGAGCGTGGGGACGAGGTGCTGTAGACCTCCGAGGTTTTAAAAACCTCGGAGGTCTACAGCCGCTGGAGGAAGAAGAGCACCTCGGCGGCATGGTCGTAATCGAGGGCGGGGTCGTCGGCTAGGGCGGGGTCGCGGGAGCCGTTGAGAGCTTGTAGCCAGCTAAGCTGTTAGTCATTCAAACTACACTAGTACAATCGCCACAAAAGCCTTGCTGCAAGGGCTTCACAGAAACCAACATGCAATTTAGATGCTCAACAGCTTAG
>Ga0169931_10004947_pt1 | contig 20525 bp, 18 predicted proteins | sample Kivu_15m_20L_FD_129675 | JGI IMG/M metagenome (GOLD analysis project Ga0169931, IMG submission 129675) | Freshwater microbial communities from Lake Kivu, Western Province, Rwanda to study Microbial Dark Matter (Phase II) - Kivu_15m_20L... | ecosystem: Environmental > Aquatic > Freshwater > Lake... | reverse complement strand
CCTATGGCCATCTCCAGGATAGTTCGCTTGAACCAATCGCCTGAAGACCCTGCCCCACATGGATTACACCTTACTGAGGAAGCAGGCCGTTCTGCCTGAGTGGCCGAAACGATGATTAACGCCGTCAAAGGGTAGGGTGGCACCGCCCACCACAAACCTTAAGCAGAATCACAGGCTGAGAACAACGCATCCCAGGAAGTAGTAGAACATCCTCCTCCGATGAGCGTAGGGAGAAGGTGGGCCGCGCCCACCCTACTGCTTCTGTTCTTCGGGCAGTACCAGGGTGCCAACGAACACAATCAGGCGATCGAGCAGCAGCCCCACCAGGCCCACATAAACAATGGCGATAATAATGTCGCTAATCCGCGAGCTGTTCCAGGCATCCCAGATAAAGAAGCCAATGCCCACCCCACCGATCAACATCTCCGCCGCCACGATCGCCAGCCACGACAGGCCGATGCCAATCCGCAAGCCGGTAAAAATGTAGGGTGCTGTGGCCGGCAGCAACACCTTAAAGAAGTATTTGAACCTAGACAGCTTCAGCACCCGGGCCACGTTGTTATAGTCCTGGGGAATTTGCCGCACCCCCTCGGTGGTATTGATAATAATCGGCCAGATCGCTGTAATGAAGATCACGAAGATGGCCGAGGGATTGGCCTGCTGAAAGGCCGCCAGGGAAATCGGCAGCCAGGCCAGGGGCGGCACCGTGCGCAAAATTTGAAAGAGGGGATCGAGGGCGCTATACATCAAGGGACTCGTGCCGACCAAAATCCCCAGGGCCACCCCCACAATGGCCGACAGGGTAAAGCCCAGGGCCACCCGCTGCAGACTGCTCCACACCTGCCAAAACAGCCCCTTATCGGTACCGCCGTAGTTAAAGAAGGGGTTGATAATCAGTTCCCAGGTGTCTTGTACCGTGCGCACCGGGGTGGGCAGGTTGGCATCTGGTCCCATGGTCAACACCTGCCAGATGGCCAGGAAAATCAGCAGGGCTACCGCTGGCGGAATCAGCCCTTTCAGCCAGTCCAACGCAGCATTGGCGAACCGTTGGGTGTTAAAGCGCGATCGCGCCGGGCGAATATCGAGGGGTGCCGTCATTGCAGGGATATCTCCAGGGCTGGGGCGAAGGAACGAGCGGGCCAGTCAAACAGGGAACAGGGAAGGCTTTTTCGGCTCCCTCTCCCTCTGGGGAGGGGGGAGAGGGGCAAGGGGAGAGGGTGGGCAGTGCCCACCCTACGGGAGGGACGCTTAGACCCGTTTGATCTTCAGGCTGTCGAGGTAGGCCTGGGGATTTTCGGGGTCGAAGGTAGTGCCGTCAAAGAAGGTCTCGACGCCACGAGAGGTGCTCTTGGGGATCATCGCCTCCTGGCCTAGGGCGGTGGCCGCCTCGCGCCAGATGTCTTCACGGTTGACCGCTTCGACCCAAGCATTGACGTCGGTATCGGCGGGCAGCTTACCCCAGCGAATGTTCTCCACCAGGAACCACTGGTCGTGGCTCTTAAAGGGGTAGGAGGCTGAGTCTTCCCAATACTTTTGCTTCAGGTCAGGCAGCTCTTCGACCCGACCGGTGCCAAAGTCAAACTTGCCCATGGAGCGATCGATAATGTCCGCAAAGGGCACGTTAAACCAGGCGCGCTCCGAGAGAATATTACACATTTCTTCTTTGTTTTCGTCTTTGCTGCACCACATAGCGCCTTCTAGTACGCCCATCAGCAGGGCCTTAGCGGCCTTGGGGTTAGCATCGACCCAGTCAGCCCGCATGCCCAAGGCCTTTTCAGGGTGGTCTTTCCACAGTTCACCCGTGGTCAGGGCCGTGTAGCCAATTTTCTGGTTCACCGTTTGCAGGGGCCAGGGTTCACCCACGCAGAAGGTATCCATGTTGCCCACTTTGACGTTGGCCACCATCTGGGGGGGCGGCACCACAATGGTCGAAATCTCCTGGTCGGGGTCAATGCCGCCAGCCGCTAGCCAGTAGCGCATCCACATATCGTGGGTACCACCGGGGAAGGTCACCGCCGCCTTCAGTTCTTTGCCCTCGGCCTTGCGCTTGGCAAAGACCTCCTTCAGCGGTGCGCTGTCGGTGGTGACTTTCAAGTCGAGGTAGTCGTTAGAGAGCGAGATGCCCTGGCCGTTGGTGTTGAGGCGGGCCAAGATGTACATCGGCACCTTTTTGCCATCGGTGACAATGCCGTTGGAGATCAGGTAGGGCATCGGGGTCAGAATGTGCGCTCCATCGATGCCGCCGCCGCCGGAACCCAGCACCAGGTTGTCGCGGGTGGTGCCCCAGGAGGCCTGTTTTTCCACCGACACGTCGGTCATGCCGTACTTGTCGAAGAACCCCTTGACCTTGGCGATGATCAGCGGGGCCGAGTCAGTGAGGGCGATAAAGCCCAGCTTGGCAGTGGGGGTTTCCGGCGGATCGGTGGAGGCATCGGTGGGCACCTCTGCCGGGGCCGACGCCTCGTTCGACCCACCCTGACTACAGGCATGGAGCAGCACAGTACCGGCAGCGGCGGTGCCAGCGGTCATCAAAAATCTACGGCGATTTAGTCGAGTCATGGTGCACTCACTCCAATATTTACGTAATGCGAGAAAAAACGGAAAAATTAACTGAAATACAGGCCGATTGTTGCCATATCCTTAGCACTAGAGTCCTCGATCTCACCCAGATTTTTACCCTGCCTAGGCTAGAGCCCGACTTTCCCTAGAGTCAAAGTTGACTCCGATAAATTGTGGCAGCGCTAGTGGAACAGACCCTATCAAGTGTCTACATAGGTAGGGTTTGGGATTACTTTTGCCCTTATACCAAATCCGAGTCATACAACCCCGATTCGAAACCGATACCTCGCAGGGAGCATGGCAGTGCAATACCCCTACAAATCAAGCCTGAGTTAATATGCAAATTCCTAAGCCAACTAAACTCTGTAAAAAACAATGTCCAGACTTAATAAAATTGCCACCCCAAGGTAGATTTCGGACTAAGGTACCAGGTCAAAAACGACATTTCTTTAGCTTTGTATTCAGGCATTTGAATTTAAGCTATTCAAACTTCGCGGCATGTTTTGTATTTTTGGTTACTCTTTGCCCAAGGCCATCCTTTTCTCGCATGACCAACATGTAGGTTCTGCATAATCGACGCTGTTTAGGGCCCTGGTCGGGCCTGCCCTCAACCCCAATCGACGCCGTTGTTCGGGGAGGGAGGCAAGTAGCTCGGTGCACCGGGCTCGAGGTAGGCATCCTGGGAGGTGCGGGTGGGCTCGACCCAGACCTGGGTGCGCAGGGGGCCGTAGCGCTGGCGCAGCAGGGCGTCGATCTGTTCGCCGATCGCCTCCGCCGACTCGACAAACTCGGGGTGCAGCACCAGGTGCAGCTCGATCCACACCTGGCGGCCTACCATGCCCCGCGAGCGAATGCGGGTGCAGCGGGTCACGCCTTCGACTTGGGTGGCGAGGTGAGAAATGGCCTCGGGGGCGATCGCCGTCGGGCGGAGCAGCATCGGCAACTGCTCGTTGAGCACCCGCCACAGACTACGGGCCACCAGGGGCAACAGCACCAGGGCCACGGTGGGGTCGAGCCAGCGCTGATTTTGCCAGATCGCCAGCAGCGCCCCCAGCATTAAAATGCTCAGCCAGGCATCAGCTAAAAAGTGCCGAGTATTCAGCTTGAGGGCCTGGCTGCTGAGGCCGCGGGCCTGGTAGCTGGCGTAGATGCCCAGGGCCACATTGAGAATCACCATGGCCGCCGTAAACCGCAGCACCTGGGGGTCGATGGTGACTGGAAACGGGGTTTCGACCCCCGTCAGCCCGCCGAACACCTGGCGCAGCGCAATCAGCATCAGACTCACGCCCGTAAAGCCCAAAAAAGCGCAGAGCATCAGGGTGCCCGCCACCTCGGCCCGACCGTGGCCCCAGACCTCACGGCCCATCTGCCGCTGGGGCGAGGTCACCGCCACCAGGCTGAGCACCGTGCTAAAGCCATCTACCAGGGTGTGCAGCGACTCGGCCAAGAGGGTTAGCGACTGGTTGGCCCACCCCCCAATGGCTTCTACCGCCAGCAGCAGCAGGGTAGCCCACAGGGTCGTCAGCAACAGGCGATAGCTAATACGGCGTTGGTACTCGCCCTCGTTCATCGGCAAACAGGATTCTACTGGACTAAGGGGCTGGATGTCTGGGTCTGGATGTCTGGGCTCAATGGTACTGCAAGGGAGGATGGCGGGGGCGACCTGGCCAGCCTGATTGGCGATCGCTAGAGCAGGCGCAGTTGTTGGGCCGTTTCTTCGAGGGCCAGGCTGTCCACGTCGTCGAGGGCTAGATCGGCGTCATCCAGGGGGAGGTCGTCGGTTTCGTCGGCCAGCAGGGCGGTGGCGGCGGCGATCATACCCTCGGCAATATCGCTGAGATCCGGGCGGTTAGCCAGGTAAGCGCCCAGGGCGGTGAGGGGGTCGAGGGTGCTGTCGGTGCCCAGTTCCGGTAGGCGGCTCCGGTTGGTTAGAGCCTTGAGTTCGGGCTGGAGGGTGTAGCTGTGGGCCTCGGTCAGGGCCGTTTCTAGGGCCGCTTGGTCAATTTGGTCGACCTGGTCCGGGCGCAGGGTGTACAGGCAGCGCACCACCGCCCCGGCCAGATCGGCCTGGGCAATGGCGTTCTCCAGGCCCGCCTGGGGATCATCGGCCTCGGTGAGATCGACCTGGATGGTTTTGAAGGGGCGCACCGGCAGGGGGCAAAATTCAGCCTGGGTCTGCCCTCGGCTCACCTGCACCAGCAGGTAGCCCTTGGCTTCGGCCTCTTCGCTAAAATCGACCCGCTCAATGCTGCCGGGGTAGATCATCAGGGGCTGCTCGCAGAGTACCTGATAGCGGTGAACATGGCCCAGGGCCACGTAGTCAAAGCAGGGGCGGGCCAGCAGGGCCATGGGGATAGTAAACCCCCGCCCAGCCGACAGGAACCGCTCGGCCCCGTAGGTGGCGGTGTCGATCATGGCGTGGGCCAGGAGAATGGTGGGGATGTCGGGGTTAAGGCGGCGAATTTCGCCCTCTAGGGCCACCCGCAGGCGATCGAGCAGCAGGTCGTTGACCTGGGCCATGGACAGCCCCTCGGTCTCGGGCCGGGTAAGCAGGGTCGAGCGGGTCAGCCAGGGCAGGGTCACCACCTGAACCGGGCCGCTGCGGGTGTCGATGGGGTGGGTTTCGAGGCGATCGCCCACCAGCACATCCGGCACGCCCAGGGTTCTGTAGATCGACAGGCTGGCCCCGCCCAGGCCCTGGGCATGCTGGTCGTGGTTGCCCACCAGCAGCACCGTCGGAATGCCCGCCGCCGACAGCCGACAAAACTGGCTGGCCAGGGCCTGCTGCACCAGGGGGGGCGGGGTGGCATCGGGGAAGGCATCGCCGCCAAACAGCACCAGATCCACCGATTCGGCCAGGGCGCGATCGATGCAGCGGGTCAGGGCGGCGATGAAATCTTCGAGGCGGGTGTTGAGGCCGGTTTCGGGGTTGAGCCGACCATGGACAAACCCGCTGCCCATGTGGATGTCGGAGAGGTGGAGGAGGGTGATCATGGGGTTATGGTAGCGGCTGGGGGGAAAAGCCTACCCTCCCAGGATAAATAAGCCCAACATGGTAGCGCTGTTCCAGGCGCTGTGGAGCACCATGGGGGAAAGCAGGTTGCGCGATCGCGTATACACAAAGCCCAGGATCGCCCCCAGCAGGGTCAGCGGTAGCACCTCCGACAGGCTTAGGTGGGCGGCGGCAAAGATCAAGGCGCTGAGGGCGATCGCCCAGCCCACCGACATATAGCGGGTCAGGGAAGGCAACAAAAAGCCGCGAAAGAGAACCTCTTCAAATAATGGAGCCGCCACCGCCGCCGTTAAAAAAAACACCCCCAGGGCGACCCCATCCTGCTCTTCTAGCACCGTTTGCAGGAGCGGATTGCTGCCCCCTTGGCCCTGCCAAATCTGCTGGTTGAGCAGGGCCACCCCAAACATCAGCGGCAGGGCGACAAAGTAGCCCCCCACCCCCCACAGCAGCGCCGACCCCGAGGGCTTGATCTGAAACATGCCCTCAGGCACGGGGCGGTAGGGGCGAATCGACCACCACACGACTCCCAGGGAGCCCGCTGCCATCAGCAGGTAATAGACCAGGGAAAAAATCGCCCGCCCTCGACTGCCGAGGGCCGCGCCGTTGACGCCTAGCCATCCCAGCACCAGGGGCAGCAAAATTTGCCCCACAAAGAAAAAGCCAACGATCAGCACCTGCCAAATGGTCTCACCCGTCCAGGGAATTTCCCAACCCCGCCCGGCATTTTGGCGCAGTACCGACTGACTACCCTGCAACAGCCGCTGGGCCACCAGCCAGAGGATGAGCCCGATGCCGATCGCGGCCCCCAGGGCAGGCAGGGTAACGACTAGGGCCAGTTTCACCAATTTGGCTTTGGCGGATGCTTGCTCGAGGGCCTGAAGCTGGCTACGTTGGTCAGGGGCTGACCCTGGGCGATCGCTTTCCCCGGCCTGAACCTGGTAACCCCGCTCAAGGGCGCGGTACTCAAACCAGCCGTCGAGGGCCTCCCGCAGCCAGGCTTCATCCCCTGGGGCAGCCTGGTCATCTTGCCAGAGGCGAATCAGGGTATCGGCGGTGCGCAGGGCCGAGGCCGAGGCCGTGTCGCTGTCGCGCACCTGGATCCAGCGGGCGATCGCCTCCTCGGGCTTGCCCTGGTCAGCCTCCATTAATCCCAGGCGAATATCCAGCTTGTGAATCAGTTGCTCCTGCTGGGTGAGGGCATTTTGCAGCCGCCGCGCCAGGGGCTTGCCCCCATTGGCTTCATCCGCCAAAGAATCGGCCTGTGCCTTAGGACTGTAGCGGGCCATGCTCTCGGTGGCTCCCTCGCGCACCTCTTCGTACTGCTTCTGGGCCGTGGCTACGGGGTCTTGACCCAGCAGGCCTTCACGAATCGTCGGCCACTGATCCTCTGGCAGCCCCTCCCCTGTCCAGGCGCTGCCCTCTAGCAGCAGATCGGTTTGGTAAAGCTGGAGCTGGCTGGCTACCTGGGGCTCGTTCCAACTGCTGAGCAGCGATTGCGCCAGCACCAGACCCACCAGGGTCGTCATAATGATTAGAACCAGCCGTTTGAGAGAAAGCCAGGGCAAGGGTAGGTCAGAGTCAGAGGTCATGGGCAAAGTGAATAGGGCCGCAGCTAAACAGGCTGCGCTTTTATTATCCCACTGCGATCGGCCTGCGTTGGTGCCATTGGAGGCACGGCACGACTTGGATCGTCCCCTAGGACAGGCCTAATACCAAATCCTATCTGTATACCCCCGGTTTGTAGGGGCATTGCACTGCAATGCTCCTTACGCGGCAAACTACACCTAGGACAACCCTTTTCAAGCAACCTCTTACCCAGGCGGGTGCCATCTAGCCTTCACCCAATTGCGACGGACGGCTTTTGCCAACGGATTATTGAGCCGCAGGGCAACAATAGTGGCCCGTCCACAAACGCTTGTACCCAACACTTCAACCCCATCCTCGCTCCAGGCAAAGTGCTCATGCCAAGCCTGGTTGCGCGGATTGAATAGCGGGACAGTTTCGTCCGTTTGTGGATCGGCAGCTTCTGTCTTTGTCCATTTGTATTGATTGCACAGTTCACAGGCCAAACAGAGATTGTCCTCAGCATTTGAGCCGCCCTTGGCGAGGGGCAAAACATGGTCAACCTGTAACCTCCCCATCACCAACACTTGAGGACTCAGGCAATATTCACAGCGATCCCCTGCCCTCTGCCGAACTCGCTCTCGAACTGCTTCAGAAATTGTGCTCATCCAGCCAACGGTTCCAGCAAGCCACGCTTCACAGCTTCGGCGATCGCCTCAGACTTTCGCAATTGGCCAAGCTGGTAAATTTGCAATAGAGCCAAAAGCTCGTATCGTTCAGGCTCGGTTAGGCCGGTGGTTTTACCCGTGGCCTGTAGCTCACCCAGTCGAGCATTCTGAGTGTCTTGCATTTTACCGGTGGCAAGCTGTAAAACGTCAGTGTTCTCAAGCTGAGAAATTTCAGGGAAAAAAGCCTCTTCAGAGAAGTTTTCTAAGGTGGGCCAGAGTTGTTCGAGGGCTTCGGTCAGCACGGTGGTTGCGTCTTTGCTAGTCGCACTACCCAGGCGTTGGGCTTCTTCGACCAGACCTTCTGAGAGTTGGAGTGTGACTTCGACCGTCATAAAACAGGCGCTTGAGAGGATCGTGCTTTAAGGATAGCCCATCGCTCTCTCAAGGGCCGTTCGGGATAACGCCGTCCCCTCCCTGGGAAGGGTACCCGGAGGGCGGGGTGGGTCAAACCTACTACAGAATATAGGTCTCTAGATACTGTGAGTTGCTATGGTGGCCTTGATTGACCGGAGTGAATATCAAGCGGGTAAACACCTGGGTACTAGATACTGTGAGTTGCTATGGTGGCCTTGATTGACCCACCCCTACCCCTCCCCGGAGGGGACAGTGGGACTGCTTTTCCAAAAAATTTTCTCATCCCGAACTCAGCTTCGCTAAATTCTCCCGACACCGCACCGTCCAAGGATGGTCGGCCCCTAGCTTGGGTTCGAGGATGGCGAGGGCTTGCTGGTAGAGCGATCGGGCTGCTTCGATACGGCCCTGGGCGGCCTTGAGAATGCCTAGGTTTTCAGTCACTCGGCCAACATTAGGATGATCTGCGCCGAGCAGTTGTCGAAATAGTCCCAGGGCCTCACTCAAGTAAGGCTCTGCCTTGTCGTAAAGTCCTTGGTCACGGTAGAGCGTCGCCAGATTATTGAGGCTAGTGGCGACAGCGGGATGCTCGTCGCCCAAGAGCCGTTTTTGCATCGCCAGGGCCTCTTGGTAGAGGGGTTCGGCCTCCCCATAGCGGCCTTGATTTTTGTAGAGCAAGGCCAGATTATTGAGGCTAGTGGCGACAGCGGGATGCTCGTCGCCCAAGAGCCGTTTTTGCATCGCCAGGGCCTCTTGGTAGAGGGGTTCGGCCTCCCCATAGCGGCCTTGATTGTAGTAGAGAGTGGCCAGATTATTGAGGCTTTGGGCGACAGATGGATGCTCGTCACCCAAGAGCCGTTTTTGCATCGCCAGGGCGTCTTGTAAGAGGGGTTCGGCGTCCCCATAGCGGCCTTGATTGTAGTAGAGCGTCGCCAGATTATTGAGGCTAAGGGCGACAGATGGATGCTCGTCACCCAAGAGCCGTTTTTGCATCGCCAGGGCCTCTTGGTAGAGGGGTTCGGCGTCCCCATAGTGGCCTTGCAGTTCGTGGGTTCTGGCCGCTCGATCTAGGCTGGCGGCGATATCCTCGTGTTCATCCCCCAGAAGATTTCGCCGTAGGTCTAGCGCCTTTTGCAAGAGGGGGTCAGCCAGAGCGTACTGTCCCCTTTCCAGCAAATAAGCCCCCATGACATGAAACACATCCGCCGCTTCGGGAGAGGCGATAGCGTGCTGCTGGCAATGGCTAGCCAGTTCTTGTACATGGTTCACCAGCGGTGCCAGGGCGGGCCAGTTCTGGTACTCAATTTCTTTGCCTTTCTCTGGGGTTAGCTGCCCTATGGCCCTAAACAGCGGCTCCACCCAGTTCTGGCACCCGGCATCCCCCAGCTCCACCCATATTACCTCCTGCACCAGGCGATGCAGGCTAAAGCTCTGGTTCTCTGGCTCCACCCGCACGAGAGAATAGCTGCCCAGCGGGTTCAGCAGGTCGTAGAGGTCTAGGGGGTCGTCGGCTGCGTCGGCCAGGGCCGTGGCCAGGGGCTCCCCCAGCTCCGCCGCCCCCTGGTTAAACAGGTTAGAGGGAATCGCATCGGCATGGAGAAAGGCGCAATAGTTCAGCAGGGCCGCAGCGGCGGGGGCGGCTTTTTGCACCTCCTTGAGGTTCAAGGCCCAGGTGGTGGCCACAGAGTCGGGGTAGCGGCCCAGATTGGGTTTGGCTTTTTCGAGCCGCTTGAGCCGCTGTTTGCGATAGCTGGTGAGGTAGTCGGTAAAGGGCACCCGGTTGGTGACGATGTAGGCAGCGGCCTGTTCGAGGGCCAGGGGCAGGTAGCCCAGTTCGGCGGCGAGGGCGGTGGCGGCTGATTGCTCAATGTCGGAGATTTGATCCCCCCTAGCCCCCCTTACAGAAGGGGGGAACGAGGAATCTGCGGTTGCGCCAGGTCTACTGCCCCCCTTTTCAAGGGGGGTTGGGGGGATCGAACCTTGGCGTAGAGCACCCTGCCCATCTGGCTGATCTTCTGACGGTTCAATTCCCTGCATGGGGCGAATGCCATAGAGCCTCTGGCTCGGCTGCGCCAACGCCCCTACGGGGAGCGTGCGTCCGGTGCGGGTTAGCAGGAATTCGACGGCCTCCTCTGCACTCAGCGTCTCCATCGCGATCGCCTGCACAATGCCCAGGTCTTGAAAGTCTTGGGCGCGGGAGGTGACCAGAATGTTGCCCTGAATCTCGCGGGGCAAAAACGGCTGCACTAGTTCGGGGCGATCGGCGTTGTCGAAAATTAGCAGCCAGCCTTCTTCGCGCCCCAGCCACACCCGCACCGACTGCACGGTTTCATCCTGGTTTTCGGCATCTTTTAGGGGTAGGTTGAGGGTTTGGGCGATGCTGACATAGCCACTGGTCAGATCCAGCTCCGTGTCGGCCCCCACCCAAAACACGTAGCGGTAGTCATCGCGATAGCGGTAGGCATACTCCACCGCCGTCTGGGTTTTGCCGATGCCCCCCAGCCCACTGATCGCCTGGGTCTGAGAAATTGCCGCCGTCTGCCCCCCATGGAGCTGCTGGTACAGCGTCTTCAGCACTTGATCCCGCCCGGTGAAATACGGGTTCCGGCCATAGGGCACAGTCCACAGCGGCTCCCCACCACCCTCCTCACCGTCCCGTTCGGCTGAGCGCGACTCGACTGAGCTCGCCGAAGTCTCACGTCGAAGCCTATCCCCCAGGGCTCCCGGCAAGATCTCCCCCAGCACCGCCTGCACCGCCGCCAACCCACAGCCCGTTGCGCCCTCCGCCCAGCTCAGCAGCGCCGCCACCCGATTCCCCTGGGCCGCCACCCCCTCAGGCACCAGGCCAGGAGGCGGGTTGAGGGTAAAGCGTAGCTGCTCAAACTGCGGCGGCGGCAGCGCACTCAGGATTTGAAATAGCGATGACCGGGCTTGCAGAGACATCGGGCCGGGCAAGGTAAGGGCAATGGTCAGAAACTCGAAGGGCTGGCCCCATTATGGACTGTCTACTGCAAGACTGCACCTAGAACGTCGGTACAGAAACCCGGTTTCTCGACCAGAAGGCAAGTCGTGCCGTTAGCGCAGCGACGAAGAAACCGGGTTTTTAGCCATACTGTACCGGTGCTCTAGTCATGGGCTTCCTGCGGTGCATTGCTGCGCGTAGGCGAAGCCGGGCCTTGACCCTATGCACCCGACAAGACTCTACCTCCGTGGGGATAGGTTCTCCCGCTACCGTAGCCTAGGTAGCCACAGTCTGGCGATCGCCAGCCACCCCAGCAGCACCACCGCCGCCGCCAGGCCCGTTCTTTGAATGGGGGGAATGTCGCCATGGCGGAGGGCGATCGCCACAAAGGCCCACACAAACACCAGGGTAAAGGTGACATCGCCGCGCTTCAAAATGACCACCTGGGCCACTAGGGCCGCCACCACGATCATGATCACCGTCCAGACCACCGGCGAGAGGCCCCAGCCCCCCCAGTCAGCGGCGTAGAGGGCCGAGGCCACATTGACAATGGTGGCCACCGCGATCCAGCCCAGGTACAGGCTAAAGGGAATGTGGGCCATCCAACGCCGCTGGGGAGAGATTCGCTGGGTCGAGCGGCCACCGGCGGCCAGGCCCCGCCCCTCGCCGCCAATGTCCAGGGTGAGATAAATACCAATCAGCGGCAGCAAAATCGCCAGCATGGCCAAAATTGACCAACTAAACTGCTGCAGGGTGAACAGAAAAATCCACACCACCTGGGCTAGGCAGGCCACAATCAGCAATTGGTTGACCCGCTGAATGTGCTCCTCTCGTCGCCGCTGGTAATGCAGCTGGTACAGGGCGTAGGCAATCAGCCCCAGGTAGATCACCCCCCAGATCGCAAAGGCGTAGTTGGCCGGGGTAATCAGCACCCCGGCCAGCACCGTATTGGCGATCTCGCCCACATTCTGCCCGCCCGGCGGGAAAATATTGGAGAGGGTGTTAACCACCAGGGTGGCCGCAATGGCGATCGCAGTGGCCATGGCCAAACCCAGACCCGGACTAGAGCGGTGAGGCGAAGTAGCCATAGGAAAACGTCGCAAGTATAGCCCTATCCTCCCCCGATCAGAGCCAAAGCGCCACTCCCCCTGAGGGGGAAGCAATTCTCATTTTGGCTTCTAGACTCTGAAATCTGGCTCAAACCACCAGGGAGTGAACTCCCTGGCTCATCGCTCAAGTCCGCTCAAGCGGACTAGGCCACTTCCGGAGTCCCCTTTAGGGGACGAAAGCTTTGAGCCTGGGGCTTGAGCCCCAGGCTCAGCGATCCACGATCGCTAGATTCAAACCGTTAGGGATCGGGACATAGTCATCATGAGAATTGCTGAGGGGGAACAGTGGGTCTCACCGAGCACCACCAGAATTGTCCCTAAACCTCGTCATCCAGGCCATCATCCAGTTCCTCGCCCAGCTCCTCATCGGGCGCTTCGACGATGACTGGAGCACCGTTGATGGCCAGCTTTTCACGCACCTGAGCTTCGACCTTGGTGGCAAAGGCGGCATCTTCGATCAGCCGCTGCACGGTGTTGTCGCGGCCCTGGCCAATGTTGTCGCCTTCGTAGCTGTACCAGGCCCCCTTGCGGGTAATGACCTCGGTTTGCTCCGCCAGGTCAACCAGGCAGCCCATGGTCGAAATGCCCTGGCCAAAGAGAATGTCAAACTCGGCAATGCGAAAGGGCGGTGCCACCTTGTTCTTCGCCACCTTGACCTTGGCGCGAATGCCGTACTCTTCGGTGCCCTTTTTGAGGGTTTGAATGCGGCGAATATCGAGCCGTACCGAGGCGTAAAACTTGAGCGCATTCCCGCCGGTGGTGACCTCTGGGTTGCCGTAGGAGATGCCGATTTTTTGCCGCAGCTGGTTGAGAAAGATGACCGTACACTGCGACTTGCCAATGCTGCCGGTAATCTTGCGCAGGGCCTGGCTCATCAGGCGAGCCTGGAGGCCGACGTGGGTATCGCCCATTTCACCCTCAATTTCAGCGCGGGGCACCAGGGCCGCCACCGAGTCGATCACCACCACATCCACAGCCGCCGATCGCACTAGCTGATCGACGATCTCCAGCCCCATTTCGCCGGTGTCGGGCTGGGAGACCAGCAGCTCGTCGATGTTGACCCCCAGGGCCCGGGCATAGACGGGGTCGAGGGCGTGCTCCGCATCCACAAAGGCCGCGACCCCGCCTGCCTTTTGCACCTCCGCTAGGGCGTGGAGAGCGATGGTGGTTTTACCCGAGCTTTCTGGGCCGTAGATCTCAATCACTCGGCCCTTGGGCAGGCCACCCCCGAGGGCCAGGTCGAGGGTGAGCGCCCCGGTCGGAATGATTTCGACCGTCATGCGGCTGGCCTCTCCCAGGCGCATGATCGCGCCTTTGCCAAAGTTGCGCTCAATCTGACCGAGCACCAGGGCCAGGGCCTTTTGCTTTTCGGAGACGTTGCTAGATTTAGATGCCATAGCTATCTGGGGAGGTAATCAAGGGTACGGGCAAATTCACGGACAAAGACGCGGGCACATTCATGGGGTGGGGCCAGGCCAGAGCCGTGACCAGAACGGTGATCTGAGTAAACCCCACGCCAGCCCATAACGTAGTGTACTCGCCCCTACTGTACTTGCCCTGGGAAAAAGCATTCTGCCCGATCTGGGTGCCGAGGGTGCCTAAGGGGGCCGTTGTTTTCATGACATCACTATAGTACACTTGAACCAAATTAGATAGTCCTTGGCGATCGCCCCATATCCAGGACGGGTCGGGTACAGCCAGGGTCACCGCACCGGGATTGTAGCGCTTGAATCGTAGCGCTTGAATCGTGGAATCGTAGGGTTATAAGGGGCCAATACCGATGGATACAGGGCGTTTAATCCATGTCTCGGTATTTCCGGGCTGGGTGGCTGGGGTGACCTATCACCAGGGGCTAGGGTACCGCTGCTGGGTGATCAATCCCGAGCTGGCGGTGCTCAACGACGGTGACCTGTACCCCAGCAGCGAAGCGGCGATCGCGGCGGGTCGGCTGTTTATTCACCACTCCCTTGGGGCTGAGCCCGATCGCGGCAGTAGGGGATAATCAACCCAGGCCCAACGCGGGCCCAACGTGAGCCGGAACGACCGGCTGGCGTGATTCCGATGGCATACCCTCCATGGAATCCTCCAATGGAATCCCCCAATGGAATCCCTCCATGGAATACTGACTAGCCCAGGTGGGAGTGGCGGTGTTGGCCATGTCTGGGGTGCTGTCGGCGGCCCGACAGCGCCTCGATATTTTTAGCATTGTGGTGGTGGGGCTGCTGACGGCGATCGGCGGCGGCACCCTGCGAGATGTCATTCTCGATGTGCCGATGTTTTGGCTGGCGGATCTAACTGCCTTTTGGGTAGCCCTGGGGGCCTCCTTTGCCACGTTTTTGGGCATTCGGCTGATTTTGAAAATGCCGCTGCGGTTGCTATCCTACCTGGATGCCATGGGGGTGGCCCTGTTTGCGGTGCAGGCGATCGACAAAGCCCTGGCCCTTGACCATTCGGCGGCGGTGGCGGTGGTGGTGGGGCTGGTGACGGCGATCGCGGGGGGCATTATTCGCGATGTGGTCACCCATCGACCCACCCTATTGCTGTCCCGCGAACTCTACGCCACGCCGATTGTGCTGGGCGGCCTACTCTACGTGGTGATGCTGCGGGTGATGCCCTCGCCCCTGGGCCGATTGATGGCGATGGGGGTGATTTTCGGCATGCGGGCGATCGCCATTCGCTGGCAGTTGTTTTTGCCCCTGCGGCTGACGCTCAAGATCGATCTCGACCAAGAGCGCTAGCGCCTCAACGCCCTGGGGCAATTTATGTATAAAGGATTAGCCTGCCTACCGCGCCCCCGCGCCTATGGCTGATATCCCCAAGCTCAGCCCCGCCATTGCTGCGAAGATGTCCTGTACGGCAGGGTATCGGCTATGCGGCGGGTGGTGGCATGGTGGTGAGTGGGCGGAGTGAGGTGGAGCTAAGCACACCATCAAGTGAGTGCTGGGCAATATAAAAATCCGGGATAGTGAGGATAGAATGAAATCTCTGGCGGAGGTCAAATCACAGTTAAAGAGAGGTGCATTTGAGTTTACACGGCATGCTTTCAGGCGATCAGTCGAGCGTAATATTAGCGATCAAGAAATTCGCCAAGCCTCGGATAGCCTAGAGGTTATTGAAGATTATCCAGAAGACAAGTATTCGCCCAGTTGTTTGGTTTTGGGGTTTACAAAAACCAGTCGGGCATTGCATATTCAGGTGTCGCTTATGGAGTCAGGTACAGTAAGAATAATTACCCTTTATGAACCAGATCAAACAGTTTGGATTAACTACAGAGATCGGAGATCATAATGTTTAAATGTCATGTTTGCGATTCCACTGAATCAATGACAGAATATAGAACCGAAATCTTTCAAATCGAGGGCAACTTTTACTTGGTTGAGAACATTCCCGCAACTGTTTGTACTAATTGTGGCGAAGAAATTTTTAGCAGAGAAACAACAGAGAATATTCGCGAAATGTTACACAGTAAAGCCCAGCCCATCCGCTCAATCTCTGTTGATGTTTTCGCTTACCACCCCAAGGCTTCTTAGGTATGAGTGATACAAACTGATCCACAACATCACCGCCAGCCCAGACCACTATCTCCAGATTCCCGTAAAATCGCAGTGGTAGTCTACTTCGGCGAGTACATGGGTTCCTTATCGATCACCACTGGCTCTTGGTACAGCAGCGTCGTAAACGTCACCGTCGAGCCCAGCCCCTCGCCCATGCTAATAAACTGCACCACGCCGCCCATCGCCTCCACCAGGCGCTGGGAAATCGCTAGCCCCAGCCCCGTGCCGCCGTACTGGCGAGTGCGATCGCCGTCGACCTGGCTAAAGTTTTGAAACAGGCGATCTTGCTTCTCGAGGGAAACGCCAATACCGGTGTCAGCCACACTAATTTTGACCACGCCGGGCCAGATCTTACCCTGGTGCTCGATCTTTTGGGGCTTGACCTCGGCACTGATGGTGATGCCCCCCTCGTGGGTAAACTTAATCGCATTGCCCACCAGATTCATCAAGACCTGAAACAGCCGCTGGTAGTTGCCGTTGACGGTAATGTCGTCGCGGGTGGCGGGCAGCAAAATGTTAAAGTACAGGGCCTTTTGGTCGGCTTGGTGACGAATTTTGTTCGCCACGTCGGTGAGCAGCTCTTTGAGGCTAACTGGCCCCATCTCGATCTGCATTTTGCCCGCTTCGATCTTAGCGATGTCGAGCACATCGTTGATTAGGTTCAGCAGGTGAATGGCTGACTTGTGGGCTTCTTCAACGAACTCTTCTTGCTCGGCGGGGTCGTCGGCCATGCCGTCGAGCACCAGCTTGAGAAAGCCGATCATGCCGTTGAGAGGGGTGCGCAGCTCGTGGGAGGTGTTGGCCAAAAACTCACTCTTCAGCCGCGAGGCTTCTTCGGCCTGGCAGCGGGCTTCTTCGGCCTGGCGGCGGGCCTCTTGAAACTCAAGCTGCTTTTCCATCAGGCTGGCGTTGGCCTGCTGTAGCTTAATGGCCAGGGCATGGCTTTCGCCAAACAGGGTAGCGTGGGCGATCGCCGTACCCACCTGGTCGGCCAAATCGGTCAGCAGGTTCAGCTCGATCTCCGACCAAACGCGCGTAGGCCGGTCGTGGAGCACAATGAACCCATTGATGGTGCTCTGGTAGCGGGTCGCCACCGCCACCGCCGCCGGGTCGGCAGACCGTCTCGGCTCCACCACCGCCACCGAACCCTGGGCCGCCGCATTAAGGTAGGGGGCCTCGGCCAGCAGCCACACCTGCCCTCGCCAGTCGGGCAAATCGTCGCTGCGCAGGTACTGGGCGGCTACGGTAGCGGCATCGGGGGCCATGCCCGGAGCGGCATCGCAGCTATATACCAAACAGCGCTCCACCCCAAACAAATCGCCCAGGCCCTCGACGGTCTGCTGCCGAATGATTTCTAAGTCCAGCGTCCAGCGGACGTTGCGGGTGATCTGGTTGAGCCGAGGTGAGGAGACCTGGAGTTGGGCACCGACCAGAGGCTCTGGGGCGATCGCCACCGTAGACATCGCCCGCAGCCAGGCGCTACTGGCTAGGCCGTGCAGGTTAGCCAGGTAGCCCGTGGCGGCCACGCGAAATAAACGGCCATCGGGCCCGACGAGGGGCTGTAGCACCCACTTCACATCAATACTGTGGGATCCCAGCGGGCAACGACCGGGGAGATACAGGGTTCCCAGATGGGTGGCCAGGGTATTGAGGGCCTGCCCTAGGGCATTGGGGGAGGCAAAGGAGACGATTTCGGCTAGCGATCGACCCACCCAGTTGGCCGTCAGGGCCACCGGCAGCACCTGAGTACCCGCCGCCTGTACTGACTCCACCACCCCGCTGGGACTCAGCACCATCACCCAGGCCGAGAGGGTTTCACCGGCGGTCTCTTCGTTGGGGGGAATTAGATCAGGCAGGGGGCGTCGCGATCGCATGGGTGTTAGGAGCTTTATGGAGCTTTAACGCTTCCATGGTACCCAACCGACCCTGCCAATGGCTCTAGTAGAACGGAAATTGATCACAAAGCGAAGCGATCGAGTCCCAGGGGGCGGACAAAACCCGGCCCTAGTCGTTCCACTCGCCCTTGGGGGGCACCGTGGGGTTGCGGGGGAGTTGGCGCACTAGGTCGTCTTCGGAGCGGCGATCGCCCCGGAGCCACTGACGCAGGGCCACTTCGATCACCTTGCTGGGGTTGGAGCTGAGGTGGGTAACCTGGTCGAGCAACTCTCGATCGATTTGTACCGAGAGGTCGACCTTTTCCGCCGACCGTTCGCTGGCAGAGGGGGCAGAGTTTTGCATAGGGGTTAGCCTGACAGCCAGGTAGGTGATGGTATATGTCTTCCTAGTCTAAGCCCAAGGGTAGTTGGGTTTAGTACGGCCATCCCTAACCTGATGAAAAATCAGATATAGGAATGTTGACATAACAAGTTTATCCCACATCGCCCCTGGGTGTCGCCCCTCGGTTTGGCCCTGGGCATCGTGGCAGTGCAAACCGCCGGGCATTCGCCCAGGCAAAGGATACAATATTAAAGTCTGTAAACTCCCACTGCTGGTAAGCCTTCTATGACAGAGGTTCCCGTCTCTCAAATTCGCAATTTTTCGATTATTGCCCATATTGATCACGGCAAATCGACTCTGGCGGACCGGCTATTACAGCGCACGGGCACTGTCAGCGATCGCGAGATGAAGGCCCAGTTCCTCGACAGCATGGATCTGGAGCGGGAGCGGGGCATTACCATCAAGCTCCAGGCCGCCCGCATGAACTACAAGGCCCAGGACGGCAAAGACTACGTTCTCAACCTGATCGACACCCCCGGCCACGTTGATTTTTCCTACGAGGTGTCGCGATCGCTGATCGCCTGCGAAGGAGCGCTGCTGGTGGTCGATGCCTCCCAAGGGGTTGAGGCCCAAACCCTGGCCAACGTCTACCTCGCCCTCGAAAACAACCTGGAAATTATCCCGGTGCTCAACAAAATCGATCTGCCTGGAGCCGAACCTGAACGCATCAGAGAAGAGATTGAAGAGATTATCGGCCTCGATTGCAGCGGTGCCATTCTGGCCTCGGCCAAGGAAGGGGTCGGCATTGACGAAATTCTCGAGTCGATTGTCTACCTGGTGCCGCCCCCGGCCGACACCGTCGACCAACCCCTGCGGGCGCTGATTTTTGATAGCTACTACGACAGCTATCGGGGCGTGATCGTCTACTTTCGGGTGATGGATGGCACCATTCGCCGCAAGGACAAAGTGCGGCTGATGGCTTCGGGCAAAGAGTACGAGGTCGACGAACTGGGCGTCCTGGCTCCCTCCCAGATCCAGGTTGACGAGCTGCACGCCGGAGAAGTGGGCTACTTTGCCGCTTCGATCAAGGCCGTGGAAGATGCTCGGGTGGGCGACACCATTACCCTGGTGCAAAATCCGGCGACGACGGCTCTACCCGGCTACGCCGAAGCCAAGCCCATGGTCTTCTGCGGCCTGTTTCCCACCGCCTCGGATCAGTTTGAAGAACTGCGCGAAGCCCTCGAAAAGCTGCGCCTTAGCGATGCGGCCCTCCAGTACGAGCCCGAAACCTCCAGCGCCATGGGGTTTGGCTTTCGCTGTGGCTTCTTGGGCCTGCTGCACATGGAAATCGTCCAGGAGCGTCTAGAGCGGGAATACAACCTCGATCTGATTACCACCGCCCCCTCGGTGATCTACCAGGTCACCACCATCCAGGGGGAGGTGCTCGAAATCGACAACCCCAGCACCCTGCCCGATCCCCAGGCCCGCGAAAAGATCGAAGAGCCCTATGTCCAGCTCGATATGATCACCCCCGAGGAGTACGTCGGGGCCCTGATGGAGCTGTGCCAGGGTCGTCGGGGCGAATTTAAAGACATGAAATACCTGGCCCAGGGCCGCACGACCCTGATCTATGAGGTGCCCCTGGCCGAGGTGGTGACCGACTTTTTTGACCAAATGAAGTCGCGCACCAAGGGCTACGCCAGTATGGAGTACCACCTGATTGGCTATCGAGAAAACCACCTGTCGCGCCTAGACGTGCTGATCAACGGCGACCCGGTCGATTCTCTGGCTTCCATTGTGCACCGAGACAAGGCCTACTTTGTGGGCAAAGCCCTGGTGGAAAAGCTGAAGGAACTGATTCCCCGCCACCAGTTCAAAATTCCCATTCAGGCGGCGATCGGCAGCCGGATTATCGCCAGCGAGAGCATTCCGGCCCTGCGCAAAGACGTGCTGGCCAAGTGCTACGGCGGCGATATTTCGCGCAAGAAGAAGCTGCTGCAAAAGCAAGCCAAGGGTAAGAAGCGTATGAAGGCTGTTGGTACGGTGGATGTGCCCCAGGAGGCGTTTATGGCGGTGCTGAAGCTGTCGTAATTACCAGAGCCATGGCCGGGTGATTGGATGCCTGATGGGCTTCAGCGCAGCACGTAACGGGTGAGGATGCTCATGATTTCGTTGATGCGCCCGGTAGGCTGGGGCTTGCTTCATTCGCGCACTTCGGCAAAGCCGAGGCGGTAGAGCTTGCAGATGATGTGAATCGAAGCCCTTTAGAGGGTTTGCACGCCGTTATATCCGAGAATTTTGGTATCAGCAGTCAGGATAGGGATTTCCAATAGTTTTGCTGTTGCAACAATAGACCTTATTGGAAATAGTAGGATAAATTGCTAACTCCAACTCTCCCCCTAGGCTTTTGGAATTAAGCGGCCTCTAAGCGCTGATCGGGTCTCGTTTGGCGGTGGGTTAATCGGAAGT
>Ga0169931_10004946_pt1 | contig 20525 bp, 17 predicted proteins | sample Kivu_15m_20L_FD_129675 | JGI IMG/M metagenome (GOLD analysis project Ga0169931, IMG submission 129675) | Freshwater microbial communities from Lake Kivu, Western Province, Rwanda to study Microbial Dark Matter (Phase II) - Kivu_15m_20L... | ecosystem: Environmental > Aquatic > Freshwater > Lake... | reverse complement strand
GCCAGTTCCGCTCGCTCCAGTTCGCTTAACTGCCCCTCGTTGTTGCGGTCCATCAACTGTTGTAGATGCCGGTCGGCTTGCTCCGGTAGTCGAAGCGTAGCGACGGTTTCGACCCATTGCAGCGGCGCATCGATTGTCGTGATCATCGGTATCCTCGATCGGTAAATTCCCCTATTGATCGCTTTGATTTTACAAGGGAAAACGCCAGCCGGGTAGGTCAATCATCAGCAGTTCTCGTTGTCGGAGTTGCAGTCGTTGTTCCTTTTTTCAGCCATTTTCTCGGCAGTGTGTTCGGCATCGCACGAGTTGTCGCGCATAGTTATGCGGCTCGACCAGGTGGGTTTGTCTATTCCTCCTCCGCCGAGTCTTCGCGCCAGCCGCCGGTTTGGCAGCGTTTCTTGTCGGATTTGCCGAAACAGACGATTTAGAGTACAAGTTTTCTAGTGACTGCCCCGCTCATTATTGGCTTGATTTAGTTCGGACCGATTGGGATCCTCTCGATGACTACGCAAGAGATTCTTAAGCTCCAAACAGAGATCGAACAGTCGAACGTCATGCGCGCCGCGGAACTGACGATGGCTGAGAAATTCAAGCTCGGTGCCGATCTTTTTGACGACGGGATTCGCTGGCTAAAGCAGATCATCAAAGCCGAACAGCCGGAGCTGAGCGACGAGCAAGTCGACGAGGAACTCGAACGCCGACGAGCCATCAAGCGGCGGATTGAAGAACGCGATCATTCTCCCGTGTCCTCGGAGGAGACGCCGAGTGCAGAAGTCTAGCTTCGACGCGTTGGTGCAAGTCATTCGAGCGCTGCAAGCACTTGAGGTTCCCTACATGATCGTAGGCGAGTTTTCCTGTACAGCGTTAGGTTGACGTTGCTCTCGATTCGAGTTCTTCCCAGCGCTCGTATAGGCCTGTGAGCTGTTGTTCCAGCTCGGTCAGCTGCTCAGTTACTTGCTTGATCGAGTCGGCAGACTGTTTAAAGAAATCCGGCGCGGACATCTGAGCGTGCAGGTCGGCTTGAGTCGCTTCGTTCTGCGCGATGCGATCGGGAAGTTGCTCGAGCTCCCGCTGCTCCTTAAAGCTCAACTTTTGCGAACTCGCCTTGGGCTTGGCTTCACTCACGGCATTGGCCTTGGCAGAGTTGGCCCTGGCGGCATTGACTGTGGCGGCGGAGCGAGCGGCTTCGGCCTGCTCTTGTTGTCTGAGCCGGTAGCGCTGATAGTCGTCGTAGCCACCGCCCAGTTCGTTCACGTTCCCTTGGCTGTCGAGCGCCAGAACGCTGGTAACCACGTTATTCAAAAACGCGCGATCGTGGCTGACTAACAACAAGGTGCCCGCATAACTGCTCACGAGTTCTTCAAGCAGTTCAAGAGTCTCGGTGTCCAGGTCGTTTGTCGGTTCATCGAGCACCAGCACGTTCGAAGGTTGCCGAAACAACTTGGCCAGCAACAAACGATTGCGTTCGCCGCCCGAGAGAAATTTGGCCGGCCGTCGAGCGCGGTCGGGCGTGAAAAGAAAGTCCTGGAGGTAGCCGTATATGTGACGCTCCTGGCCGCCAATCAGCAAGCGTTCGTTGCCATCCGCAACATTCTCAGCGATCGTCTTCTCGCCATCGATCTGTTCGCGCAATTGATCAAAGTACAAGACATCCAGTTTGGTGCCCGTGCGCACGGTACCACTGGTCGGTGGGAGTTGGCCGAGGATGACTTTGAGCAGCGTGCTTTTGCCAGCGCCGTTCGGGCCAACGATACCGATTTTGTCTCCGCGCATAATCTTGGTGGAGAACGGTTTTAAGATAACTCGCTCGCCGTAAGCAAAAGAGACTTGCTGGATATCGGCGACCAGTTGTCCTGATTTTTCTTGCACGGACGCTTGCATCTTGACGGTGCCAACTTTGTCGCGGCGTTCCGATCGCTGGAGACGCATGGCTTCGAGCGCACGCACCCGCCCTTCGTTGCGGGTGCGACGAGCTTGGATGCCTTTGCGGATCCACACTTCTTCCTCGGCCAGTCGCTTGTCAAACAACTCATTCTGTTTTTCTTCAGCGGCCAGCGCCGCCGCCTTGCGTTCGAGAAACTGGGAGTAACCGCACTCCCAGTCAAACAGCCGGCCGCGATCGATCTCGAGGATGCGCGTGGCCAAGGCTTGCAGGAAAACACGATCGTGCGTGACGAACAGCAGCGCGCCGGTAAAGCCTTTCAAAAATTTTTCCAGCCAGAGGATGGAGTCGATGTCCAAGTGGTTCGTTGGTTCGTCCAGGAGCAGCAGATCGGGGTTGCTGATGATGGCTTGAGCCAGCAAGGCCCTGCGCTTCATCCCGGCCGAAAGCGAATTGAAGTCGAGATCGCCATCGAGTTGCATCCGCGACAGTACCTGATCCAGCGCAGCGGTGCTCTGCCAATCTCGATCGTGCGAAGCTGTGCCTTGCGATGCTGTGCCTTGCGAAGCTGTGCCTTGCGAAGCTGTGCCTTGCGAAGCTGTGCCTTGCGAAGCTGTGCCTTGCGAAGCTGTGCCTTGCGATGCTGTGCCTTGCGATGCTGTGCCTTGCGACTGCTGGTCATCGAGCGTAGCTTGCCAGCCGCGCAGGGCAATCTCGCGAATCGTCGCGGGCTGGCCCTTGTCGTTCAGCAGCTGGTCGGTGTTAACTTCTTGAATCAACCGCGCGATGCAAGTCTGTGGCTCGCGTCGTATCTGACCGTGATCCGGTTGTACTTCGCCGGCCAGGATCTTCATCAAAGTCGATTTGCCAGTGCCATTTCGCCCCAGTAACCCAATCCGTTCACCTTTATCGATGGCCAGGTTGATGTTATCCAGCAAGGCAGGCTTGCGCCAGGTGAAGCCAACTTCGCTGAGAGTCAAAATCCGCACTGAGATATCCTTAGCTCTGATATGAAACGGGAAGACAATCTTCACGGTGCGCTCGTGCCGGAGAGGTTCCAGAGAAACTCGGCTGGATCCTGGGATCCAGAACGCAACGGCACCGCTCAGATATAGGGCGGGGAATGGAACTTCACAAGGCTTGCCCGGTAATAAACGACCGAGGACCCGGGAGAACTTGCGCGCCAGTGCTGCAAGTCACATTGGACAAATGTGTCCGGCAACTCGGTGGGGATAGGCGGACCCGCGTTCCCGGCAACCCTCATGATTGATTTCGAGCTGTCGGTTTCCTTCCGTGACTCACTCTAAATTTCCTTGTCACTTCGTGCCGATTAGTGGTTCTCTCCAGCTGTTCCGTCCGCTGAAATTCGGATTGCTTTCCAGATTCCACTGGCGACCCGATGAATGGCCCTCGAGCAATTTTTAGTAAAGACAGCTTGACTAGCGGCAGCCGCTGGTAAAGAATGCTTTACTAGCAATTGCGTCGGGTAAAGCGAGCTTAACCAGCCATGGCACGAAAAACGGGCATCTACCAGACTTCCCAAATCGGAGGGGAGAAGGTGCGGGTATTCACGCCCCACCCACTTCCCCCAAAAAATCCCCCGCTCCTCATTGAGGGAGGGCTGGCAGAGACCCTCCACTCGGCTTTGGCGGCGCTTAGTCGTTTGCAGGTCGCCAGCGCGATGGTCCCCAGCCCACAATGGTTTCTTTACGGCTTTGTCCGCAAAGAGGCGGTAGTTTCTTCCCAAATCGAAGGAACAGAGTCGACACTTGAAGATGTCATCTCTTTCGAATTGAGTCGTCAGGCGGGAGACGTTTCTGACGTTGAAGAGGTTTGCAATTACGTCGATGCCCTGAGTTACGCCAGAACGGAGTTGGCCCGTCCGAAAGGTCTTCCGCTGAGCATGCGACTTGTTTGTGAAATCCACAAACGATTGATGAGGGGTGTGCGAGGACAGGACAAGCAACCGGGAAAAATCAGGACTTCCCAGAACTGGATCGGTGGAACGCGTCCCGGCAATGCGAGTTTCGTTCCTCCGCCGCCTGATTCCGTACCAGCTTTGCTTGCCGATCTCGACAAATGGATTCATTCCAGCGATCGGCTTCATCCGCTTGTGAAAGCCGGGTTAGCTCACGTCCAGTTCGAGACGATTCACCCATTTCTCGACGGCAATGGGCGTGTGGGTAGGTTGCTCGTGACGCTCCTCACGGAGCACTGGAATCTTCTGGATGGTCCTTTTCTCTACGTGAGCCTCGGATTTAAACGCCATCGGCAGGTATACTACAAGCGGCTGGACGAAGTTCGGACTGGCGGCGACTGGGAGGGATGGACCGATTTTTTTCTCAGCTGCGTACGAGAGTCGGCAGACGATGGAGCTGGCGCGGCCCAGCGAATGTTTCGCTTGGTCAGCGACGATCGAAGAACGCTGATGAATCTGGGCTCTCTGAGTGTTTCTGCGATTCGGTTGTTCGAATTACTTCCCGAACAGCCCATGGTCACCGCGTCCAAGGCTTTGGAATTGACTGAAAGCACCAAACCGACTGCAAATAAGGCGATTGAGTTGCTGGTTGAAGCGGGTATTCTGGAAGAGATCACCGGAAAACAGCGGGATCGGATTTACGTCTACAGAAAGTACCTTGATGTGCTGGCCGAAGACACAACAACGCTTCCCGGCTGAGGAAAGGATGACGGCAACTCGTGATTTGACTCCCGCCCCCTTTTTTCTTCACCATTCAGGATATCTAAGTGCGACTGGGCTCACGACCGGCTGCATTGCTACAGGGAGCCTCCATGACTCGCTCGCGGTTTACGAAATTGCTGCTCACAATGCTGACTTTGACTGTCGCTGCCTGCTGCTGGTCGCCGGCCATCGCATCGGCCCAAGGCAAGCCGCTCAAGGTCTTCATCCTCGCCGGCCAGTCGAACATGGAGGGGCATGCTGAGATCAGCACGTTTGACTACATCGGCAAGGACCCCCGTACGGCCCCCATTCTCAAGCAGATGCGCAATCCGGATGGAACGCCCCGGGTCTGTGATAAAGTCTGGATGTCCTATTTGACTGGCCCTTACGATGGCAGTGCCAATGGTGAAGGGCTGGGAAAGCTGAGCGCCGGCTTTGGCGCACGCGGAGATCAGCCCACCGAGATGTGCGGCAAGATCGGGCCCGAGTTCACGTTCGGAATCTATATGGAGAAAGGGCTTCAGCAACCGATCCTGATTATCAAGACCGCTTGGGGCGGCAGGTCACTCAACACCGAATTCCGTCCACCCAGCGCCGGGCCATACAAGTTGCCCAAGCAGATTCAGGACGTTTGGGATCAGCATCCCCAAGGTGCGCATGGAATCCCCAAACTCGAAGACCGAAAAAAGTGGCAGGATGAAAAGGACGCGGCCTCGGGCGTCTTTTACCGGATGATGATCGAACATGTGAAAAGCGTCTTGGCGGATCCCCAGCGGGTCTGTCCGGAATACGACGAGAAGGCTGGCTATGAGCTGGCCGGTTTTGTCTGGCTTCAAGGTTTCAATGACCTCGTCGATGGGACAACCTACCCTGGCGGGAATTATGACGAATACTCGCGCCTGTTGTCGCACTTCATTCGCGATGTCCGCAAAGATCTGTCCGCTCCGCAAATGCCCTTCGTGATCGGCGTACTGGGAGTCGGGGGAGAAAGCGAAAACGAGGCCTTCCGCAAAGCGATGGCCGCTCCGGCCGACTTGCCAGAATTCAAAGGCAACGTGATTGCTGTTCCGACCGCTCCGTTCTGGGATGATGACATTGCCGCCGCCGAACCGAAGAAGGGGCAGTATGACGACATCGTCGGCACGGCACACGAGCTGAAAGCAGATGGAACTTTCAACAGCGAATGGAAATGGGAAAATTACTGGAAGCCGCTGGGCAACCCCCTGCCAGAAGAACGAACCTGGCGATTCATGACGATCGATGCCACTGAAAAAAAGGATCAGCTGGAAGCCTACGACGCGCGGCGCTTCCGAGACATCACTCTTCCGGCCGGAATGGAGAATTGGTATCAGCCCGACTTCGATGACCACGCGTGGACCGAAGGCAAAGCTCCCATCGGAAAGGGCCTCTGGGATCACAGCGGGATCAAGCTGGAACGCTTTCCCTCGCAATGGGGAGAGGGCGAGTTTCTGCTGATGCGTACCACGTTTGAAGTTGAAGACCTGAGCTATGATTCGTATCGCCTCGCAGTTTTGGCAAGACAAGGCTTTCATGTCTATTTGAACGGGGCAAAGATCCACACCTACATCTGGTGGCAGGACAAGCCGTTTTACCGTTCCATCGTCCTCGAAGAGGAGCAGATCAAACATTTGAGAAAGGGGAAGAATGTCTTGGCGGTCTACGCCAACGACCAATACGGCCCTGACTCTCCGCAGCATTATTCCGCGCTCGACGTGCGGATTGAAGGGATCACCAAGTCCGATCAAGAGAAGCTTGACCGCGCCTTGGAGGAAGTCCTTTCGCTCAAAGACAGGGAGGCTCTTAAAGGCGCGTCTAATGGCGGTTACCACTATTTCGGCAGCGCGAAGATCTTTGCTCAGATGGGCAAGGCATTTGCCGAAGCCTTGCTACCTTTGCAGAAATAAGCAACGAGCGAAGATACCAGCACCGGCGCCTCTTCCTTCATTTTCCAGCCATCAGTGTTTATCAGTGGTTCGCTCTGATTTTTTCTTCCGTTAGTGCCGCTCAGTGGTTCCCCTCCGGCTCGCCCTCTTTCCAGCTACCGCCCATTTCACAAGTGGCTCGCCAAGGAATCGAACCTCGTCTAACAGTTTCGAAGACTGTCGTGCGTATCCATCACACTCGCAAGCCATTAGTCGTCAGTGTCCATGTCAGGAGTCGAACCTGATCCTCGACCTTCGCAGGGTCGCGTGCTGTTCCACTACACTTCACAGACAAACTCCCAGTGGTGCAGGAGGGATTCGAACCCCCAAACGCTTGTTTCTAAGACAAGCCGCTCAGCCGTTGGCGTACCGCACCGAAATGTTTCAGCGACCCATACCGGACTTGAACCGGTGATCTCTGCCGTGACAGGGCAGCGTCCACTCCAAGCTGGACCAATGGGCCGTACAAGCTCGATCGCGATCGCGAATCGAACGCAACTTTAAATCTTCTTTTGGCGTTCTCCGCATCAAGCGGATAGCTACCGCAACCGAACAATCGTCCCGGACGGACTCGAACCGTCGATCTACTGGTTGTAAGCCAGTCGCCTTCGCCGCTAGGCCACGGGACTATGGATTCACCAGGCGGAAGACCAGGGACTCGAACCCCGAAGCGCGCAAGCGCCAACTGTTTTCAAGACAGCTTCCTCATCCAGCCGGATGTCTTCCAAAAACTGAGTGAACGAGTGGACCTGCAGGGAGTTGAACCCTGAAGCCTTGATTGCAAGTCAAAGCGCCGACCCGTCGGCAAGCCCTTGTTTTGTCGCTAGTGACTCGTGTGGGATTCGAACCCGACCTGGCTGGCTTGAAAGACCAGCAACCTCACCAGAAGTCGAACGAGCCATGCAGGGTAAGTCGGCAGGAACTTTCAGCGTGACGTTTTTCTCCGCGGTCCTGCCCGGCGAGCAGCCTGTGAACCGCAGGAGGTATAAAAAAACCCGGTGTTACTTGGAGGTAACACCGGGCTCGCAACGTTTGCTTTGTGAGCTGGGCCGAGTATTACCTCTGAGTTAAACGCAGGGAGAGCGCCTCCGCGTCGCGCGACGCGGCCCAGCCCTCGTTGCCATTAACCCGTTCAGTACCTAGCCGTATTGAATTCATGATTCCAGACTCTTGATCGACTTCTCTAAAAGTTTCTCGGCAGCGATCGTCATTCGTCGCGCACTGAAGATAGAGACGCCCCAGAGGGGAATTGGTTCGCCCTGAAACAAAATTTTCCAGCAAGGTCAACCGTGAAAGGGAGTTAAACATTATTCCCCCCGTCCCCTTTAAGTTTTTCGGACGGGGCTCCGAGCGCGATTCCGACGGTGTAACAGACCAAGTCGGTCCAGAGGAATCCGAAGCCCAGAACCAGCCCGCCCAGCGTGGTCTGCCGGATCGAATCGATCCACGAAGCGTGATAGAGTTGGCTGAACTCTACGGAGAGAGCGATCGCCAAGGCAACTCCCGCTCGTGTCAGGACGGGCTGACCAGCCAGCAGCAGGCTGACCAGCAGAAACAGCATCAGCCCCCAGAGCGTATCGCCGGCGTACTCGGCAAGAAACGCTGGTAGCTCAGTTCGGTACTTTCGCGAAGCCAGCCCCGCGAGCGCGACGACGATGGCGGCGATGAGATATGCGACCCGCACGCGAATCATGATTGCGTTATTTTCTGTAGATTTCTGACTTGATTTGTGCAGTTAGCAAATCTCATCGCTCTCGGCGAGGACTGCGTCGAGAAGCGGGCCCAAGTTCAGTCCCTCGGCCTGCCGTCGAATCACCAACTGCTGCTGAGGGTCGCAATTCCTGAAAATGCTCCGCAAGTCTCTACGGCTGCGCTGGCTACCTTTAGAGACCCAGAGCAGCTTCGAGATTGCTGCATCGGTTCGCGAAACGACTGGCAGGAAAACACCAGAGAATAGCTCGAGTAATTGAGACCGCTCAAGTTCGCCGGAAACGAGCTCTCTCGGATAAATATCCAGCTTAAGACTCTCGGTTTTGTCCAGCAATTGAAAGAGCGTTCCAGCCTCGATCGCTTGACGCACGACATGCTCGCTAAAGAAAAAATCTGAATTCGCCAGCAGGCCAATCAAATCATTGACTCGCTTCTGCGCTACCACAGGCGAAACAACGATATCGACATCTTGTGTTAACCGGGGTTCGCCATAGGCTGAGCTGATCGTGCCGCCGGTCAAATGGAAGGGCAGTGAGATCTGCCGCGCGATAGCAACAAACTTCTCAATCGTTTGCTGAAAGGCCTCAACTGGAAACACGGTTCAGTTGCTCCTGAATCAGCTTGACCACCTCTGGCTCCCGCTCGTATAGCTTCAGAGCTACCCGCCACTTCACCTCTTCATCCGAGAGTTGTGGGAATTGACTGCGGATTGCCCGGGCCATTTGCTGCCGCGTCCAAGAAAGCATCGCAGCGCAGCGCGACATCTTCTCCATCGGTGACATCGCTTGGATGCGGCGCTGGTACTCAAGTTCGACTTCCGTCAGAGCCATCGTTGTCTGGTCCGTGATTGCAGGTGAGCTTCGAGTATAACGCGAAAATCCAACCGTGCCTGCTCTCGCTTTAAAAATTGCCCCAGCGGTTCGTAGAGTGAAACAAAAAAGGGGACGGGGGTCAATTTGCGAATTGACCCCCGTCCCCTTTTGCTGGACGCCTGCTTCATCGGCGCGGGGTGGCCTGGGCATCCGGTTCTCCGGGATCGAGGAATACCTTAACGTAACCTTCGGCTTCACCGATCAAAGAGGCCTGACCCCTTTGATCCTTCAAAATAGCGGATTCAAGTTGCATCCTTGAGTATCTGGAAATCACGCCCGGCGAATCGACCAATCGTCTCACTCCCATCTTCTTCAATTCGACAAACGAGTTCGGGCTGGTCGGGCACCGACTTGTAGTGTGGATAGGGGCGTTTTTTCAGTGTGGCTTCGAGTTGCTTTCGTCCCTTGGCGGTTTCCACTTCAGAAACTAACTGAGATAGTGGCCTGTCTCCCCCAGCCATCTGCAGAGCTAGAGCGCGATCACCTCGCAGCAGGGGCTCAATTGACTTTCCCAATGCTGCCCAGAATTCGATTTGTCCCGCGATGCTTCGCTGTGAAAATGCGACTACGGCCCGCGCATCGTCGACGAGTTCATCGGAAAGTTTGACTGATTGGCCCATGATGCCCTCCTCTCGTAAATAGTTACATTTGGACTATCCGCTTGGCAAGTTTCGCCGCAAACATTTTGGCAAAGCCCTTGGTGGGTTCGCTCCGCCGCCGGCTCTCCGCACGTCGGCAGGCGGCCTCCGGCAATCCAGTTACAGACAGAGCTACTGCTTCAACAGTTCGACCATCGCCTGGCCCATTGCCTCGCCGACGTCCATGTAGACTTCGGCTTTGCCCCCGTAGTGGCCGTTGCCGCTGCCGCCTTGGGCCATGGGGTTGGTGTAGATCGTCGCGACGTTGCCTTTGAACTCCGGATACTTTCCGCTGGCGCCATCGACCGCGAGCTGGGCCTCGAGCACTAGGCCGCCATTGCCGCTGCTTCCCTTGGTCGACTCGCCGAGCGTCGCCAGCACAAACTTCGCGTTGGGCGCATTGAACTCGGTTCGCAGCTGCTTGATGAAGTGGACCAGGTTCTGCTCGTAACGACTGGCGTGTCCCGGGTTGCCGCAATCTTTTTCGCCTTGCCAGAAAAAGAAGCCGGCGACTTCGTAGCTCTTTGCTCCGGGATAGTATTTCTCGAGCTCCGCCAGCACCTGCTTCGCCTTGGCAATGTCTGAGTCGTACTGCTTGCCCGCATACCAGTCGATCGGCTTGCCTTCCTTGTCCAGCCATGGGCCTGGCTCGGTCGCTGTTCCCTTGGCCGGATCGAGCTCCCACGATTCGGGGCGGTCTTTGTAGCCGGCGTAGACCAGCCGCTTCTCGTTCCCCTGCTTGTCCTTGGCTGTGAATTCGTACCGCTCGCTGCCTGGCGGAAGGAGGTCCCAGCCGAGGCTGCGGTTGCCGATGCAACTCTTTAGCAGCATCACGGGGGCGTCGACGGCGTTGCCGAGCGGCTGGGCGATCCCAAACTCGGGGCCGATCGTTTTGCAGGTTTTGACGGTCAACGGCTCGTTATTGAATTGCTGGGTTCCTCCACCTCGGCCATCCATCACGCGGACGTATCGGACATCATCGCGCTCTGACCACTCGCCCGCTTCGTTGAGCAAGTAAGGGTACTTCTTCTTGACTTTGACGACGTGCTCCAGCGAACTCTCGTCGCCAGTGATTTTTCCCAAGCCGACCATGTTCGACTGGCCAAGCAGAATGAATACCTGAACCGGCTTGGTTGAGTCTGCTTGCTGTGCAAGCGCGGGTTGATCCGACAAAAGAATTGAGGCGAAAAACAGCAAGCTGAAGCAAAGAGTTCGAGTCACGCGAGAGGTCTCCGGAAAGGGAAGGAGGCTTCATCTTACTCCGCCAGCGGCAGGCGGTGGGCTCATGCCGAAAAGCATCGAGCATCGCCTAGGTAGTTGACATTTGAACATTAACTGTAAAATAAGCCGCTGTTGGTTGCTGCAGATCGGTTTTAAAATGCGGGGACGCAGGACGGGGCTGAGCCAATTCAGCTTTGAAATCGCGGCGAGGGAGAACAGGGACTTGCCAGCTTGAGCCAGTAGTGGCTGGCTCAAACCGGTTGTCGTGGAGCAATGCTCACGCGGCAAGAAATTTTTCCCGAGATGCCTTTGAGGAGTCCCTGTGATGTCTACTAATGTGCTGACTGATGAAACCACCTTGCCCGCCGAATCAATGACGATTGAAAAGCTCAACACGCAGCATTCTTCGGAAGACCAGGCTTCTTCGGAAGACCAGACTTCTTCGGAAGACCAGACTTCTTCCGGAAACCAAAAGTCTTCAGTGGACCAGCGGCTTTCCGCTGCTCTCCGCAAATACTGGGGCTTTGCCGATTTCCTGCCGCTGCAAGCCGAAGCGGTGGCGGCGGATCTCGAGGGGCGCGATTCGCTGGTTGTTCTTCCGACAGGTGGCGGCAAGTCGCTTTGCTACCAATTGCCAGCGGTCGTCAGCCCGGGCTGGACGCTGGTCATCTCGCCGCTGCTGTCGCTGATGAAAGACCAAGTCGACCGGCTCAGGCGACTCGGGATTCCCGCCGCCGCGCTGAACAGCGCCACCTCGGGGCCGGAGCGAAACGCAGCGCTGCGCGATTTGCGAACAGGAACGCTCAAGCTGCTCTACGTGGCGCCGGAGCGGGTGGTCGGTGAACTGGGGCGGGAGTTTCTGCGATCTAATCCGCCGCGCAGTCTGATCGTCGATGAAGCGCACTGCATTAGTGCCTGGGGTCATGACTTTCGCCCCGAGTACCGCGGGCTGAAGCAACTCCGAGACGCTTTTCCTCAAGCCGCTTGGCACGCGTTCACAGCCACGGCGACTCTCGAAGTCAGGCAGGATATTTGTCAGCAGCTAGGGCTGCGCGATCCGCAGCTCCTGGTCGGCAGTTTCTTTCGCCCAAATCTGCAGTATCACGTGCTGCCCCGCGAAGGAGGCTGGACGGATCTTTGCCGGATCATCGATCGCCATCGCAACTCAGCCGGCATTATCTACGCCATCTCGCGGAAGAAAGTCGAACAGCTCAGCAATTACCTCAACGGCTTGGGATATCGCACCTTGCCGTATCACGCGGGGATGAGCGATGTCGATCGGGCTGCGGCGCAAGAGGCGCTACTGCACGATCGAATCGAAGCCCTGGTCGCCACGGTCGCTTTCGGAATGGGGATCGACAAGCCGAATGTTCGGTACGTGATCCACGCCGAACTGCCGCGCTCGCTGGAGAATTATCAGCAAGAAAGCGGCCGGGCCGGTCGCGATGGATTGCCCGCCGAATGCTGGCTTTTGCATTCGGCCCAAGACGCCATGGTCTGGCGAAAAATTCTTGAGCAAAGCGCCAGCGAAGTCCGCGCTCAGGCCGAGCAGGGGCTGGACCGGATTCAGTCCTATTGCAGCGGCATGGTCTGTCGGCACCGGCAATTGGTTGGGCACTTCGGCCAAGACTTGCCAGAGTCAGTCGCAGCGAACTGCGGTGTCTGCGATGTTTGCCTTGGCAGTATGCCGATGCTGGACGACGCGCTGATTACCGCGCAGAAGATCCTATCTTGCGTGATTCGCGTCGGCGAGCGCTTTGGAGCGGAACATATTGCCAAAGTCTTGATGGGCAGCAGCGAAGCGCGGTTGGCTCAGCTGGGGCATGATCGCCTCAGCACGTACGGGCTGCTGAAAGAGTTCGCACGGACCCAAATTCGGGACTGGATTGATCAGCTGATTTCGCAGCGATTGCTGGAGCGCACCGGAGAATTCTTCGTCTTGCAGGTGACGCCTCAGGGGCGAGCGATCCTCAAAGGGCAGGGGACGGTTCAACTGGGCATTCGCCGCCCGCGCTCTGTGAGTGAAGGAGGGGGAAGTCGCGCGAAAATCGCGCCCGCGGAATTGCTGCAGGGGGTCGATTTAGAGTTGTTCCAACTCCTTTCCGGCTGGCGAAGAAAGACTGCCGATGCAGCGGCCGCGCCGGCGTTTGTGATCTTCAGCGACCGGACGCTGATCGACTTGGCCCAGCGCCGTCCAGCAGATGAAACGAACTTGCGCCTCGCTTATGGCGTCGCTGCGCAAAAGGTCGTGGACTACGGAGCTGCGGTGCTGGAATTGGTCGACAATTTTTGTCGAGAGCGGCAACTGGAGCGAAACTGCCAGCCCGCCGTCGTGCCCGCGTCAGCCAACCCTCGCCCTCAGGTCAACGACGCCGCGAGATCCGCTTGGCCCTATTTTGAGGAAGGAAAATCGTGTGAAGAAGTGGCTCAGCTCATAGGTCGCGCCGTCTCGACCGTCGAGGGTTACCTGACTTCCTATTTGACCGAAAGCCGAGTGACCGACCCCAGCCGCTGGGTAACTGCTGAGGCTGCGGCCGTGATTGAGCGGGCGATCGAGCAGGTTGGCGACGAGCGGCTGAAGCCAATTTTCGAACACCTCGAGGGCCAGCAACCCTATCCCGCCATTCGCGCAGTCGTCATCTGCCGCCGCAATCGCCTGGGGCAGCAGCCGAAAATCAGTTAGATGAAAAGACGGCCGTTTCCCCTTGTCCTTTTCATCTTCATTTCGGCCCAGCTCATTTTTTGCGAGTGGCAGTGCCTTCGATTTCCATCAGAATTTTGCCATCCTTGGCGCGCCAGACGCTTCGCGTCTCGATCCGGTCGGCGCCGACAAACTTCTGTGTCGACATGATGCTTACTTCTTCTGGATCAGTGCTTTTGAAAGTCAAGATTTGCGTTGGTTCGTCCCACTGGCCCGTAAATTCGCTGCGCGGAAGGTTGCCGCTGGAATCAAAGAACCAAGTTCGAAAAACGCTCGAGCGAGGATCGAATCCCATCAAAGATAGGGCTTCCATGTTTCCAGGCTGTTGCTTGTACTTTGTCTGGATGAACTTCTGGTCGAGTGTCCACTCTACGGTTTCTGAGCCGTTTGACTTATTACCGCCGGGAACCCAAGCGCCCGGCTTGATGGTCTGCTCGGTATCCCAAGTTCCGAGGCGACGTTCCAGGACTTGGAACTCGGCGGGACGGTTTGATCGCCCAAGCTCGGTTTCGAAGTTCTCGGGAAGGTCAGCGATGTCGTATGAGACCAACTCAAGATCGTCGAACCACGCGGTGCCCGTACCTTCGAGAACGCAGGAAATCCAAATATAGGAAGCGTCAGGGACTTCAATCGCGCGGTCGGGTTTGGCCAGCAGATTCCAAGTTCCGTCTCCGCCTGCTACGCCAGCGTCGTCCGCCAAGCCGAGCCATTTGCGATCATGGAAATAGTTGAACTTGATGTTAGCCTTGGCATTTTTGTTCCCCTCGACTTTGGCCCAGCCGCGCAAAGCGTACCTTTTGTTGCGTTCGATCTTGATGCCATTGGCAAAGACAACGCCGCGGATTCCCTTGCCCTCAAGTTTGAGGGATTTTTTGCCAGTAGGCCCACCCTCGACGACTTCCGAACGATACTCACTGGCGTCGTCGCCCGACCAATAGGTCCAACCCGTAGGCAACCCGTTAGCTGCCAAGTCATCCTCGAAAGAGGCGTTGTTTAGAAGGTTCCCGGAAGACTGCGAACTCTCTGTTTGGCCGCAGGTCGTAGCGGCACTTAGTCCAAGGATGAGAAAAGAGAACACGAGTTTGCAGACTGGCATCGTTCGAATCTCCTGACAAAAAGAAAAGGAAGGAGCCGGGTTCTTTCATTTCGGTTGACAGCTGCGAGTTTATTGGCTCGGTACGATCGCCAAGACGCGGAGGGGGCTGCCCGAACCGGCTTGAATTTTCAGTGGAGCAGCCACAATCATCGCGCCAGTCGGAGGAAGTTGCTCCAGATTCCTAAGGCATTGCAGCCCAAATCGTCCGGCTCCGTGCATTAACGTATGGCAGGGATAGGGCAGGGGCCAGCGGTAAGACTGCCCGGCATCGGTGTTGATTGTCTCGACGGCAAACCCCAGCACATTGCGCTGGTGAATCAGCCACTCCACGGTTTCCCTCGTCGGGCCCGGTGTGTGAGAGCCATCCTCTTTGTGGTTGATAAACGATGCGGGGTCGGCAATCCGCTTTGACCAATCCGTACGGAATACGAGCCAGCAACCCGCCGCGATCCGCCCATGTCGGCTTTCCCACTGTTCCAGAAAGTCAACGTTCAAAGTCCAGTCCTCATCGCTGGCCACCTCGGCGCTGGCGTCGACGACGGCTGCCGGCGCGATGAATTTTTGAACGTCAATCGTATCGACCGTATTCTGTGGTAGTTCACTCCCGGTAATCCAGTGTGCCGGCGCATCGAAATGGGTTCCCGTATGCTCTCCACAGGAAAAGTTATTCCAGTACCAGCCGGGTCCAGCCTGATCGTATCGTGAGATCTTCTCCAGCCGAAACGGCTGGACCTGTCCGAACTGTGGCGGCAAAATCAGAGTGGGGAAATCAGGCGAAAGCACATGCGTCAGGTCAATCACGCGAATGGTTCCGGCCGCATATGCGGTTGCGAACTGAGAAAGGATTGAAGACATACTCATCGTTTGGTCCCTTGAGGAATTTTTCTGAGACGGTGAAATCCTGTCGCCGAAGTAAAGTGATGGAGTTATTTCCGGGATAAGCCGAGCCGATTTTGGAGAGGTCGGGTCTGTCTTGGGAATTATTGAACGCGATTCAGTAAGGGCTGACCGCTGATATAGCGCAGTAATTGCTCGCGGGTGAAACGATAAGCGCGCGCTTGCCAGCTGGCGACTGCTCCCGCGACATGCGGCGTGATCAAAAGATTGGGGGCTTGCCATAGCGGATGGTCGTTGGGGAGCGGCTCCGGGTCGGTGACATCCAAGGCTGCAAACAGTTGTCTTTTTCGAAGTACCTCGATCAAGGCATCTGTGTCGACAAGTCGTCCACGGGCAGCATTGATGAGAATCGCCCCGCGTTTCATCCGGGCCAGAAAGGTCGAATTGACCAAGTGTTCGGTCTCTTCTGAAAGCGGTACCAGCAGGACCACTGCATCGGCTGCCGGAATCAGGTCCGGCAGTGCATCCATCGTCAAGGCGTCCGGTCGTGCCCGCCGGGCCACACCTTGGACACGGATTCCAAATGTTGCCAGCCTAGTGGCTAACGCGCGTCCAATCGAACCGAAACCAATGATCAAGACACGGCCTCCCTCAAACGTGTCGATTGGACCGATTGGCTCTAAACCACTAACTGTCGCTTCAGTAGTGTTCGCAATCCACTCACCCCGCTGCTGCGCCTCATGCAGTTCGGGCAGTCGCCGCCGCAGCGAGAGCAGCACCGCCACAATCCATTCCGCGACCGCCGCATCGTGTACGCCGCTGGCGTTGTAGACCTCGATGGTCGCCGGCAAGCTCGGCAGCAACCAATCCACGCCCGAGTTGAGCGACTGGACTATGCGGAGCGAAGGCAGGTCCGGGATCAGGCTGCTGATGAGTGATCTTTGATGGATTCCAAACACAGCCAGTTCGACATCGGCTGCCGGTCCCGTTACCAGCGTGACTCCGTCAGGAAGCGGATCGAATAGCGGGTGATACGGCAGATCAAGAGCGAGAATTTTCATGGGCATGACACCTCGGCTGAACAGGCATCTGCCGGGCAAGAAATAAACACTGGCTCTGATGCACGCTGCTGACTCGATACGTTTCGCCACTTCGAGTTCAGAACGACGAGGGACTTTTTTCAATTCTTTACAGGCAAATTGCATCGGGGATGTGGCTCAGGTTAGCTTAGCGGGCTGCTCGCGACAACCAAGACGAGCCGGGCCGCGCGATTGGTCTCGAATCGCAGGACCACCTGGCTCAGGGACTGAAAGTGAGACGCACGCGAATCGACCACCGTGTGCCTCCTGCAAGCCCATCGCCCAAAGTCCGCTTGGGGCAGCCAAGCGACCGCTCTCGATGAATCCTTGAAGCAAAGGCCTCAACCGGGGGGCGCTTGTAGCCTCGAGCTTTCAGTGGAGATTGACGGGTCTTATACTCAGGCCGGCTGGGCAAGCCGATTCAGCGTCAGCCGGGCAGGTGTGTCGCAGAACTCTCGGTTTAAGGCCAAGTGTTTTTTGCGCAGTTGACCACGCTGCAGCACAGAAATCCCCGCGAAGAGGACTCGAGTCGTTTTCGGGCATCGACCAGTTCATATCTTTCCGTTAACCAAGGAGCTATTGTCGTGAATCGATTCTTTTTCGCAATTATTCATGCTGGGCTTGCCATGGCGTCGTTTTTGCCGGTCGGTGCCTTGAAGGCCGATGAAAAAGCTGACAAGCAAGAACTGCTCGCTGCCAATGAAGGTTTCTATACCGCTTTGAATGCGCTGTTCAAAGGAGAGGTCGCTCCGATGGAGCAAGTCTGGTCCCACAGCGAGGACGTGAACTACATGGGTCCGGATGGGCTTCGGCAGTTGGGCTGGAAGGCCGTTTTGGCGGATTGGAAAACCCAGGCCGAGAAGCGGCTGGGAGGGACGGTCAAAATGGACCAGCCACAAGTTCAGGTTGGCGGAATCATCGGCGTGATCACCGGGATTGAAGTCGGCGAAAATATGGTCGATGGCAAACCGCAGAAAGTGTCGATTCGCACCACAAGCGTGTTTCGCAAGGAAGCTGGCAAGTGGAAGATGATTGGCCATCACACGGACAAGCTGCCCTATCTCGAGTAGGCGAGGGGCATTCCGCCCTTGTGCTTGTCATTCCTGAATCGAAACAATCGACGAAGGTTGAGCGGAGCGTGGTGACGACCAGCGGTGGTTGGAAGGCAGGCGGAATTGAGCCTCTGACCCCCTCACCCACGGCCCGCCCCGGGCCGCCCCCTTTTCTTGTCCCGCGATGGCCTGAGACCAACTAGGATGGTTTGGTAGCAGACCGTACTGCTTTGCCTTGTCCTTTTCTCACAAGCCAATAGACGGCATGACGATAACACCTTAATTTTTTGTTGAAGAGACAAGCTCATGTTGAAAAAGTTTTTTCGGTTGTTTGGTAACAGCGACGAGACGGTCAAAGCGCTTACAAAGAGGATGGGAACTGAGGCGGCAAACGTTTACGAGAAACTTGAGGACCGAACGGTACTCAGTACCTTTCTGGTGCAGAATCTGGCCGACAACGGTTCGGGCTCGCTGCGAGCCGCAATCGAGCAGGCAAATATCAATCCGGGGCCAGACGTGGTCCGTGTTCGGGTTGGCTTGCAAGGAACTGTCGCTCTGACTTCCGGCCAGCTGGAGATCACAGACGCTTTGCGACTGGTGGGGCCAGGTGAAAACCGCTTGACCATCAGTGGCAATTCGCTCAGCCGGGTATTCAAGGTGAACACCCACGCGGGCGAGGTCTTTCTTCGCGGCTTTACAGTAGCCGACGGTCTGTCAACTCAACAGGAAAACGTTGGCATCAAAGTGGTGCGCGGAGGCGGGATCCTGAATCTCATGAGTCAATTGCGCGTGCAGGATCTCACCTTCCGAAATAATCGGGCGGTTGATCAAGGTAATGAGTCACTCGCTGATGTTGTGGGCGGTGGAGCGATTGTGAATACGGAAAATGCGGTTCTGCGGCTCTCTCAGTGCACGTTCGTCGGCAACTCTGCCGCTGGCGGGACTCGGTATTCCTTTGGAGGCGCGATTGCTTCTGTCACGAACTCTAAAGCATTCATTCAAAATGCCGTGTTCACCAGCAATCAGGTTTCCGGCGGCACGACCAATTATGGTGGCGCTGTCGCGACCTTTGGAGGAAGTGCGGCCAGCGTGACGAAATCGGAGTTCTCAAGTAATAAAGCGATCGGAGAGGGGAGCCAGAAAGCGTTTGGGGGAGCACTCGCCGCCAGGCCTGGAACAGTCGATAACAGTGCCAGCGAACTCGTCGCGTTGGATTGCCGCTTGAGTGAAAACTCGGCCGCTGCGAGCGCTGCGTCAACCGCGGGAGGAGGAGCGATTTATAGCCATGGTTCTTTGTTTGTCGTGCAAGGCTCCAAGCTGCTGGCAAATTGGGCTGCCGCTGGCGATGTTGCAGGCGGCGGTATTCAGAACGCTCAAAGTGTCGGCATTGTCATGGAAAGCCAGCTGAAATGGAACCAGTCGATTGGTCTGTCGGAGGATGGTGGACTCGGCCGCTCTTTTGGCGGAGGCATTGCGAGCACAAGTGGCGGGATGCTGACGGTCTCCAAAAGTGAAGTGGCGCTTAACGAAGCTCGCGGGATCAATGCTTATGGAGGCGGCATTTTCAATGGAGCCGTTTATGCTGATGAGGCGGTCGCCTTGTTGTTTGTGGATCGCACGTCCCTCACTCAAAACCGCGCGGCGACAACTCGCGGCAGCTCCAATGCGACTGCTCATGGAGGCGGAATTTTCAACGGCAATCCAGGGGAAGAGAAGACGCCTGCTGCCACGGCAATGGTCAAGCGCACGAAAATCGAAAGGAATTTGGCGATCGCGACAGCCGGAGGCAAGGGAATCGGAGGCGGTGTCTATACGGTTGGAGAATTTGTGGTCGACCGGCCTCTGCAGCGGCAATTACTGGATGGCCTCGCGGCGAATTTTGCGACGACCAGTGACGACAATGTGTTTGGCCAATTGACTTTGGCCTAGACACAGGCAATTCGCTCCACCCCGGAGAAGATGATTTTTTCAGGTGCGGCGGCTGCTCGACTGCGATTCCTTCGTGGCAATTGAATGGTGGCGACCTTTCGATTCCGCCGCTATCAAAGGAGACTGGGACTGGGGCGATTCCGGTAGCGAGGTGCCCACTGCCCAATCCGCTTTTCAGTAATCGTCATCGAATCAATAATGGCGAGATGCAACGAACCGCTGTTATCAATGTTGTCGGGCTTGTTCCGGGGCTAATCGGCCCCGAGATGCCGCGGATCGCTGAGTTTTGTCGCCGCGGAAAACTGGCGACCATCGCGCCCGTGCTCCCGGCTGTCACCTGTTCGGTGCAGGCGACTTACCTTACGGGCCGCTGGCCGAGCGAACATGGAATCGTCGGCAATGGCTGGTACTTTCGCGACGAGTGCGAAGTCCGCTTCTGGCGGCAAGCAAACAAGCTGGTCGCGGGCGATAAAATTTGGGACGAAGCGAAACGGCTCGACCCGAAGTTCACCTGTGCCAACCTCTTCTGGTGGTACAACATGTACTCGACGGTCGACATCAGCCTGACTCCCCGGCCGATGTATCCCAGCGATGGCCGCAAGCTGCCCGATATCTACTCGGCTCCACCCGAACTCCGCGATGAACTGCAGCGCGAGCTCGGCACCTTTCCCTTGTTCCAGTTCTGGGGGCCCGGCGCAGGGATTAAATCCTCCGAGTGGATTGCCCAGTCCGCCAAGCGAGTCGCCGAAAAGTTTGCGCCGACACTGACGCTCGTCTACCTGCCGCATCTGGACTACGGGCTACAGCGGCATGGCCCCGATCTCGCCAAGGTCGCCGGTGATTTGCGGGCGATCGATCAGGTCGTGGGCGATCTGATCGGTTTCT
>Ga0169931_10004945_pt1 | contig 20528 bp, 17 predicted proteins | sample Kivu_15m_20L_FD_129675 | JGI IMG/M metagenome (GOLD analysis project Ga0169931, IMG submission 129675) | Freshwater microbial communities from Lake Kivu, Western Province, Rwanda to study Microbial Dark Matter (Phase II) - Kivu_15m_20L... | ecosystem: Environmental > Aquatic > Freshwater > Lake... | reverse complement strand
TGCATGGGGGAGCCTCGGCCAAAGCGCTGCACGAGACCGGCAATGCCGACACCGTGCGCAAGCTGGCGAATCCGCGCATCAACCCCCACTTGTACTACGCCGACACGGACGCTTACGGCTACCTTATCGCACGGTTCACAGAAGAACGATTAGAGACCGAGTTTGTGACCATCCCCGAACCCCTGCTCGACCCGGGTGTGCAGGGACCGAAAGTTTTGCGGCGCGTGCGCTATACGGTGAACCGATGGTCCTCAAAGAAAGAGCCAAAACTCTCCAAAGCAGACGTAATCGGCGAGCCGCCACTTTTCGGCATTCGCGAGACATGAGTTCTTCCCGACGGATTTCTCATTACCTCGTGACGAAACTCGGATCGCGGTAGACTTCCTCGCCTTCGACGATAGTCAAAAGAACCTTGGTGGAGTCAATTTCCGCAGGGGTAACTTCGAAGAGGCTTCGTTCGAGCACGATCAGATCCGCAGTCTGGCCAATCGCGATCTTGCCGACGCGATCACCATGACGCATAGCGTACGCGCCGTTTAGCGTGAAGATCTTGATCGCAGTCTCAAGATCAATGGATTGATCGGCGGCGTATGCTTCGCCCGGCTGACCATCAGGATTACGCCGCGTCACCATTGCCTCCATGGCCCGCCATGGATTGGTGTTCGGTCCAGGCGTCGGCCAATCGGAACCGTACACGGCGATCGCACCTGCCTCGATGAGTTTTCTGATTTGCCATAAACGACTTCCGCGCGACTCGCCGAGCGCGAACGTCAACTGCTCGATGATCGAGTTGGGAAACCACGCTACGGGAGTCAAATCTGCCACCGCATTCAGTTCAGCAAATCGCGGGATGTCGTCGGGATGCAAAAGGGCCGGATGGGCAATCTCGTGAGGTATTCCAGAGTCGCCGTTGGTGACTCGAGCCGCCTGAATGGCGTCCAAGGCTGCCCGGCGTGCAGCGTCGCCGCCGCAATGCATTTTTACCGATACGCCCTCCTTATCGAGCCGGATCAAATACTCCTTCAGCTGCTCACGTCCTACCAAAAACTCGCCCCGATAGCCGGTTCTTTTCTGTGGATCGTTGACATAGGGCTCAAGAAATGCAGCCTTTCGTACGCCCGCAGAGCCATCCACGAAAATTTTGACGAAATCGGGATTGATTCGCGAAGTCCGATAGCGGTCGCGAGCTCGAATCGGCGCCAAATTGGCATCCACTGAACCGTTCTCGGGTCGAAAGGTTTGAGCGACAGCTACCCGCAACGTCAAATCGCCGCGCTCTTCGGCAGCCATGAAGGCGCGAATGTTTCTCTCGGAAGTCGCGGCATCCTTTATTGAAGTCACACCCTGTCGATTAAGATCTCGCGCCAAGGCGGCTACAGCCTTTACCAACTGCTCTGATGTAAAGTCGGGGATTTGCCGTTCGACCAGTCCAACAGCGGTTTCAACCAACAATCCGTTAGGCTCATTCGTGACCAAGTCGCGACGAATGAATCCGGCGACAGGGTCGACTGTATTTCGATCAATACCCGCGGCGTGCAACGCGGCGGAATTGACCCATGCGGCATGCCCGCCGGCGCTGCGAAGGATGACGTTATGATTTGGGGCGACAGTATCCAGCACTGCACGACTCAGCGGCGACTGCCCCTCAAGAAGACGAACGTCAAAGAACCCACCGCGAATCCAGCTCCCGGGCGGCTGCGCGTCGGCGCACGACCGTACACGCTCGAGAATCTGCTCCACGGATAAATCGACAGGAAAACTGCAAGCGTAAAGGGCCGTCAGCGCACCGTTGAGAGGGTGTATGTGAAGATCATGAATCCCGGGCATTGCCATACGACCGCCGAGATCCACGACTCGAGTCAGTGGACCCACGAACTTCTCGATGGACTCTCGACCACCGACGGCAACGAACTGCCCGCCACGAATCGCCACGGCATCAGTCCATTTTTGTGCGTCATCGAGTGTATAAATACGCCCGTTCAGCAGTACCGAATCAGCCGGCTCAACACCGGCGGCAGATAATGGCAATGCAACCAAGAGAACAACAGCAATCAGCAGCGAGGAGCGCCTTCGGCAACTCAGATTTTTCATCGATAGCGCCTCTTTCATCGATATCGCCAAACGCAGACGCTTCTGAGCTTTAACGCTCAGAGCGATCACTTTGAAAATCTATTCAAAAATTTCTCAATAGCACTCGTAATGCCATCATCTCTCTTGCCGAAATCCTGCATTATTCCTCGATGGGTTTGCTGCATATCTCCGAAGGTTTCGGCGGCAGCGCCCACTTTTTGAAGAGCGGACACAAAGCGTTCAGACTGAACCTTTGAAAGTGTGTTCTTGAATACTCCGGCCGGACTCGTGTCGAAGACACCGGTATAGATGATCAAGGTCGGCGGATAGGCACGACCGTCGCGAAGATGCGTGATCGGCGACGCTGCCCGCTGTGCCACGATATCCGCACTGAACACACTCCGAAGATTATTGGGGCTGATCGGAACACCCAAAGATGGTGCCTCTTCAATCGCTTGCGGGATGTCGTACGAATTGACGTCGAGCGCTATGACCCCCTTCAGGGAAGACATTTCGAGACCGTGTTCGCGCAAGTAGCTTTCATCGGTTCCCACCAATGCAACGATATGTGCGCCGGCCGAGTAGCCAAGAAGGATGATGTTTCCCGGGTCACCATTATGTTTGTGGATATTTGCGTGAACCCATTTCACTGCGGCGGCTACATCAGCGGCCTGATCGCGAAACGTGACGCCGGGAAGACTGGCATCAGCAATCAGTCGATACCCGGTACTGACCACCACCGCTTTACGTTGCGCAAAAAATTCGAGAAAGCGTGGCGCTCGCTGAACGTTCGACTTGTTGCCGCTGACCCAACCGCCGCCATGAACGAATACGACAACCGGTGACTTCTCGGGCCGCCCCTCGGCATACACGTCCAGACTCTGGAGATCTGCCCTCACACCAGTGTGATTGCTGTGTTGAAATGTTGCCGCGGTCTCCGCCACAGCATAGGTAGTCGGCCAAAGAGTCCAGATTAGCGCAAGCGCGGCCAATTTGAGTTTCATAAACTGAACACCCCGTATTTTGCATTTAACGCTCTTTCTCGCCCCGGATATCCGTTGAGTAATCCGTTCCACTCTCAAGTCGATTTGGTCCCCGAGCCCTCGAGATGCCGACGAATGAGGGCGATACTGACTAGGGATAACGCGAGAACCGCACTAATGCCGACAAAAAACGGCGTGAGACCGTCTCCGAGACTCACGAGAAATCCGCCGCCAAACGCGCTGCCGATCGCCCCCAGTCGTGCCACGCCCGATGCCCAGCCGACTCCCATAGAACGCATCTCGGTGGGATAAATATGGGCAGCCAGAGAAAACAGTGAAGCTTGAAGCCCAAGAATGCACGCACCACACAGACCGATGAGCGCAATGATCGTGCCTGTCGGATAGCCAGCGTCACCCAGCAATCCTGTTGCCAGTGTGGTTGCCGCTCCGCAAACCGCCATCGCCAACATCAGTATTCGCGATCCGCGACGTCCAATCGCGTAAGCGAGCAAGAGCGCAGCAATCACACCCCCCAGATTGAAGAAGAGAGCACCGCGCAAGGCGATTGTCAGAGATAACCCTGAATTCGCGAGTACTAGAGGGAGCCAGTTGAAAAATCCGTAGACGGCGAAGAGGCTGGTAATCATCGCTACCCAAATCGCCAAAGTGTCACGCCGCCACGGAGGCGCCAGCAGGGCAAGGAAACTTCTGCTATTCGTTTGTTTCGTCTCTTCGCGAAGGACGAACGTATCGGCTCTCGAATAGCCGCCCGTAGGGGAGACGCGATTCAGTATCGAGGCTAGCCGATCAAACATCTGAGGATGCTTAGCGAGATATCGAGGTGACTCCGGCAGACAGAAGTGGCAGACGACCGCGACAATCGCCGGCAGTATTCCGCCGACAATCAATGTGCCACGCCAACCATAAATCGGAATGATCCACGCCGAAATCTCGGCACCGATCATCCCACCGACAGGGACGCCAACAATGATGAGAGCGACGGCCACCTGCCGCACATACCGTGGAGAATATTCCATGATCAACGCAGCGCAATTCGGCAACAGGCCACCAAAACCGATTCCTGCAATGAAACGCCAGACTGCAAGAGACACCAACGAGTCTGCAGTCGAGGCGCCAAACGCAGTAATCACGATTATCCACAGGGATATCAGCATGCCGGTACGGCGGCCTGCTTTGTCCCCCACATTGCCGAAAACAAAACCACCGATCGCCATGCCTATCAAGCTCGCCGCGAGAACCATTCCCATAGCGGACTTTTGGAGGCCCCATTCCGCAAGTAGTGCAGGGGCAATGAACCCGATGACTTGGATATCGTATCCATCAAAAACCATAGCGGTGAAGGTCAGCGCCGTTACCAGCGCTGGCAAGCCCCAGAAGCGCGCGTTGTCGATCACATCAACGACGTCAACGTTTTTCATGGTCATTTACAAGAAGGTACTGAGATTCTTGGCCGACAAAACGTTATGCGTCAGAATTATTTTTCTTCTGACCAGCAACCAGGTCTCTCCGCTTCGCCTCACCAAATCCTCGCGGTTGCCCACAACGACGTCTTCCTCTGTTTCCAGACGACTTCTGAACATCAGGAAATTCGAGAACACACGAATTTCATCTTCAATTTCGGTGGCCTCAAGTTCGATATTGGCGATCAGATGGGTCGTACGTGAGGGTGGTTCTTCGGCCCACGCGGTTCCCGTCTCGAGACGTTCCACTCGCATGCGCAAGGTCTCTTTGGTGTCATCCATATAGGCCATTTCATGACGGTCAGTGATCTCCTGACCTTGAAACTCCGCCCTGCCACCCGTTGTCGCATGACTGCTGGTGCCGAAACGCGTTGATCGGATCGGTATCCAGTAGTGCATGTCATCGGCCAGCAGATCAAGCCAGTCCCTGTACCGTCGTTGGTCGAGGAGTCTTGCCTCTTTATGAAGGAAACCCTCCACAGACCGCTGGTCCTCAGCGCGCATGCGTGGCGCTCCCCTCTTGTCGCGAAGGATCGAGTCCCATAATCGCAGCCCAGTGCTCGTAGAAGCCAAGCTGGTTGGTCTCGCTCGGCATATCGTTCATTCGACCAGGAAAGTCGGTCTCCGCGCGGGCGGCACCTAACCGCAGCATGTAATTGAATCGTGGATCCTGCGGTAGAGGGGCGCGGGTACAGGCGTGACATTCTTTGAAATTTTCGCCGTCATCCTGCTCAAAAGTGGACGCTGGCCCAGACTGCCCTCGCAGCGTCTCGCTCCGAATGAAGTCTTTGAACGCCGGGTCGGCTGCCTTATCGACAATGCACCAAGACCAAATTTCAACTTTGTCCGGGCCTTTAGGATGCCAGACCCGAAACGTCCTGAATGCGCCGGCCACGACAAACCCGAAGTTGGGGAAGACGGCGCCATTGACGGGCCATACCGTCGCACGCGGCTGCCCGAGGCGCGCCTCCGCCTCAGCCTGATGCTCTTCTACGTAGGCCTTCATCATCGGCAAGTCCGTGCGTAGTGGCTTGCGAAAGAGGCACAAGCCGTGACCGTTTCCAGCGTAGAGCGAATATCCCGGTGTGCTCAGGCGTTCCGACGGCCGACTGTAGAATCCGGCAACCATTCCAGAGTGATGCGTGACTGGAGTGTGATAGCTGTCGCCCACATGATTGTCGGAAACAAACTTCCAGTTGCACTGAATTGTCCATTTTTGTGTTCCTCCGACAAACTCTGTCCCGCCTTCGCGACGGTCGAGAATGATGTCGAGGTAGTGCGCCATATCGCCAAGATAGTCGGAGAGACTTGGAGCATTCGGATCCCACGTGGCAAAGATCAGTCCCTTGTAGACCGCAATCTTGCCGACCGGAACAAGATCCCATTCGCTGAGTTTCATCGTCTCGGGATAGCCGTCTGTATGACGTGGAACCGCTTGCAGTCGTCCGTCGTTGCGGTACACCCAACCGTGGTAGGAACACATGAAGGTATTGGCGTTGCCAGCATCAGCCCGGCAAACCCGCATTCCCCGGTGTCGACAGCTGTTGAAATAGGCGCCGAGGACGTCGGCCTTGCTACGTGTCACCAGAACCGGAACTTCTCCCATGTAGGTGGTCAGGAAGTCCCCGGGATTCAGTAACTGGCTTTCGTGCGCCAGAAACAACCAGCACTTGCCGAAAATTCGCGCCAGTTCATCTCGATAAACTTCCGGATCGAAGAATATCTGACGATTCACGATTCCGTTATCGAGATCGATTACTGTTTTCATCGACTCCCCCTTCGTGGTCTTGCGTAGCAAACGCTCTTCGGTGCGCGCGCTGGCGCAGACGCCTTATCACCAATCTATCGAGATGTACTGAGTCTCCAAAAATTCGTGGATGCCCTCGCGCCCACCCTCCCGACCAATCCCGCTTGCCTTGACCCCTCCGAATGGCGCAGCAGGGTCGGAAACCAGTCCCCGGTTCACCCCAATCATCCCGAATTCGAGCGCTTCACCAACACGGAGTGCTCGGATCGCGTCGCGACTGTAGATGTACCCGACAAGTCCGTGCTCCGTATCATTAGCGGCTCGGATGACTTCCTCTTCGCTGTCGAATCGCTGGATCGCTGCGATTGGTCCGAATATCTCCTCACGGACACACGCAGCTTGCGGGCTCACATCGGTCAGCACGGTGGGGCTGTAGAAATAGCCCCGACCGGGCAGCGCCGCACCTCCCACCTGCACCGTTGCCCCCTTGGCGACCGCGTCGTCGACGAGCCGCGCAATCTTGCTGCGGGCCGCGTCCGTCACCAAGGGCCCAACATCGACCCCTGGATCTAGTCCATTACCGACTTTCAGAGCGCCCATTCGATTAACAAGACGCAAAACGAAATCATCGTGAATTTTTGAATGTACAAGGAAACGATTTGCGGCCGTACAGGCCTCGCCCATATTGCGCATCTTGGCGATCATTGCACCGTTAACAGCCGCATCGAGATCGGCGTCATCAAAGACGATGAACGGTGCGTTTCCACCGAGCTCCATCGCGGGGTTGATGATATTGGCCGCGCTCGCTCGGAGTAACTTCCGACCCGTTTCGGTTGATCCCGTGAAAGACACTACTCGTGTACGGGAGTCATTGAGCATTGCTTCGACAACCAGCGCCGCGCGGCTAGTGGTAACGATATTCACGAGTCCCGCTGGTACGCCGCTTTCCTCAAGAAGGGCTGCAACCTCGAGCATCGTCAAGGGCGTCTCGGCTGCCGGCTTCAGCACGACCCCGCAGCCTGCCGCAAGCGCAGGGGCGATCTTTCGAGTTCCCATGGCAGCAGGAAAGTTCCACGGGGTTACAAGCACGGCCACTCCCGCCGGTTTGTGATGTACGAGAATCCGAGCACCGCTTGAGGGCGAACGCATCGTCTCTCCGGCGCATCGTACGGCCTCCTCCGAGAACCATCTAAAAAACTCGGCGGCATACGCAACTTCGCCGCGAGAATCGGTGAGCGATTTGCCGTTTTCTAAAGTAATGATCCGAGCCAGTCGCTCTCGATCGCGCATGAGAGTTTCGTAGCACCGTCGCAATGTCTCGGCTCGTTCGCGCGGCGAGCGACGGGCCCACTCGATTTGTGCTGTGTGCGCGGAGTTGATCGCCTTGATTGCATCGGCGACGGTCGCGTCCGCTACCCGAGCGATCGTTTCCTCGGTTGCCGGATTAATGACGTCGAAGGTCTCTCCACGATCGGCGTCATGCCAATCTCCGCCGATATACAGCTTGGGGGGCGCCAGTGACGCCGGGACCTCGTGAGCCAGCGTCATGGCTCGAGCACTGCCATTGCGCAGCCTGTGGACCACGCCGGCACGGCCTCATAGGCTAAATGACGGCCACGCCAGCCGGGCACGGCGCCAGCGGCAGCCACCCAGTTTCTGATTTCATTCGCACCGAACCCGGCAGGACGGATCGACTCGTCGGTGTAGGCGCGCAAACGCTGCTCATCATTCGCGAGGAATGCGGAAAGAAAGTTCTGGTCGAACTGCTGATCTATAGTTCCGGCGGATGGGGTCCCCGGGTCGTGAGACAAGCCACCGCTCGCCATGATGGCAATCCGTTTCTTGCTCTTGCGGGCCACTTCGCCGACCACCCGTCCCAGCTCGAAACATCGACGAACAGTCGGCATTGGAGGTGCAAGGGCATTGATCACGATTGGCACCAGCGCTACCTCGTGGGCAGAGAGGAAATGCATCGGTACCATTACTCCATGGTCTAGCCGAAGTTCATCGGAAAAGCTTGGTTCTATACCGGCCTCGAAACATGCATCAAGAATTGCTGCCGCGGTTTCCGGATGACCAGGAACCTGTGCGTGCGGAATGTTGATGGATTTTTCGAGTGGTCCCGCAAAGTTCGGTGCGCGACCGACACAGAACGCCGGATAGTTATCCAGAAAAAAGTTCGCCCAGTGTTCGGCCGTGAACATCACCAAAACATCTGGACGAGACGCTCGCAGTGCGTCGCCCAGCCGACGATAAGCTCCGTGGTATCGCTCCGCCTGTGCTGGATCGGCAACACCGGGCCAACCCGTGATTCCGGGGGCGTGAGCGGCCGCGCAGGCAAATACGATCGGCATCAAGAGCCTCCCGCGCGAAGTTGTCGGTAATGCTCAGCCGATGACAATCCGTTCAGTTCGGTGAACGGGCGTAACAGCAGAGGATGTACACCCAGACGATAGAGCGTACGGACATCTAAGTTTATTAGCGCGTCCCGCTCAATATCAGTCAAATCATAACCGTCGGCGAACAGTTTTCGATCCGCGAGGTACCGTTCCCGAAACTCCAAGCGGGTGTGCGTGTGGAAAATTAATTTTTGTAGGGCGTAGACGCTCATGACTTGGTGGCCAGCATCCCCTAGTGGTAAGGCTTGTTTACGTGTTTCTCAAGCACGTACGGGAAATTGGCGAGCCGCGTGCCGAGGCCCTTTGCCTCCGCAAATTGAAAGATGCGAGCGGCTACGGCAATGTCCTGTACTGCTGTTCCCACCGACTTGAAAAGCGTGATCTCGCTGCCATTCCTGCGAGATGGGGCGCTTCCTGCGACCAGTTCGGATAGTTCGAAAGCCTGCTCCGGTTTGATGACGTCTAGCGAGGCCAAACAATCACCGGACTCCGTGAAGACTCCGTTCCGCGTATCTACTACTACGGTTGCAGCACGACGGAAAACATCGCTGTCGATTTCACGCTGAGTGGGTCGTGCTGTACCGACTGAGTTGACATGCACACCGGGCTTGAGCCATTCACCACGGATTACTGGTTCGGCGGCATTGACTGCTGCCACAACGATGTCGGCGTCAGTGATGGCGCTCTGCGCGGAGTCGACAGCCGTTACATTCATGCCATGGCTGTTTCTGAAGAACTCGGCGAGCGCCTCCCTTTTTTGCACCGTTGGACTGAAGATCTCGGCACGGGATACAACCCCGAGAGTCCGCATCGCCTCGAGTTGCATCAGCGCCTCCTGTCCGGCTCCGAGCACCGCAACCTTGCCGGGCCGCAGCGATGCAAGGCGTTTGGTCGCGACACCGCTCGTCGCTCCCGTGCGCAGCGTCGTAAGGTACTGCGCATCCATGATGGCACGCAGGGCGCCGTCGGCAAGCGAATAAAGATGCACTTGGTAGCGAACGCCCACATTCTTGGCAAGATTCATGGCCTTGAATCCCATCCAACCCGACTCGCTCATCACGCAGGCGCCGATTCGGAGAAAACTTTTCCCCGCTTCAGGCGCCGGCATGTTGAGTCGTTGCGGCTGATGGACGTGCCCCTTTGCTTCCTCCAAAAACGCCGCATCGAGCGCGTCAATCGCCTCGGCCATGCCGATGGTCGCTCGGACCTCGTCGTTGGAGAGAAGCAGCACGATTCTTAGACCGGATTTCGACCGATGAAGAATTCGCTGAAGGACTCGTCCTTGATTTGAAAGCCCGCCTTGATCATGGCGTCCCGGGACTGTCGCATCTGACCATCGCTGATCTTATTGACTGGCTGCCTGAGCGGGCCACCGTTATAGCCGTGCAACCATGCCCAAAACTTCCAGACGTACCGATGGATGTAATTCGCACCAGCTGATTGCGCCGAGATCGCTGCGCGCATCTGTCGCGCGGGCTCGATGCGCCAGTAGAGATCCATGGCTTCCTTGTGCTTGCCTTCGCGCAACAGCTTGAACATTTTTGGAGAGGCATCGCCGAAACACTCAAAGCCACTCGTTCCCGCCCATTGCTGATCAAACAGCTCGACGGAAATCGGGAAATGCTGCTCCATCGGGTCGGAGTAAAGGACACCCGTATCGCGGTTTTGTAGCCAGAAGTCGTAGTGACTGGAGATCCCACCCACTTCGTATTTGCACGCTACGACATTCGGGATCTTGGCGGACTCGAGCAGCGCGTAGTTTGGATAGCCACTCGGGTGAATGCGCTGGTAGTTCCAATGCGGAGCGGCGAACGTGCATACCGCAAGATCGGTGTTTGCGCAGATGTGCTTGATGTAATCGAGAACTTCCTCCGCCGTGGTCGGGTACAACGAGTTCGGGTGGCTGAGCAGTACGCCTTCCATCCCTACGCGCTCGGCGATCTTTGCCATGCGGATGATGTCTGCGGCGGTATCGAATGATCCGTGCAGCATGAAGTTGTGCTTGCCTTTCGCCTCATCGACGGCGATTTCCATGAACTGGACGTACTCGTCGTCGGTGGTCGCGGCTTCGGAAACCAAAAGGGCACCCCAGTAACCGAGCTCGATGTTGCGACGGACGTCGTGCCGAATGGCTTTTTCGTTAAGGCGCTTCAGGTCGGCGGTGTAGCTCGGGATGATCACGTTGCATAGCCCGTGCCAATTTGCTTTCGCCCAATTCTTCGCGTCTTGCTTGCTGTAGCGCATGTTGTCCTCAGAGTTTATTGCCGCAACGGTCACGGCGGGGGGAATCCCGCAAAGAGTACTTGTTTATCGATAATATTGCAAATATCGTTTTTTTTAGGAATTCGAAAGCGGATTTGGAGTTCCCTCTCATCACAGCGCCCGTTTCTCAACGGATCAAGAACGGGTCGAGTATCAATCCAGTTGCACAGAAGGTCTCGACATGATACCACTAAATCGTTGGATTCACTGAATATCGTTTTATTGCTTTTTAGTTTGACGCGACTCAGCTCGAAGATTAGCAATAAAGCCCTGCATAAAAGTTTGCCGGACACACTGATGGAGCAACGAAAATGAAAACCTCTCGGATCGGCGTCATTCCGGTGTTTGGAATAGCGGGCCTCCTCGGCTCCATCGCCACATCCCAGCAAGTAGCGGCGCAGCAGTCTCCCGCTCAAGGAGCGGTTTCGGGACTCGAAGAGATCGTGGTAACGGCCAGAAAGCGCGAAGAGAGCTTGCAGGATGTAGCTATATCGATCGCGGTAGTTTCGGGCGAGGCACTGCAGGCGACGGCGACCGCAAACCTGGAGAGCATTGCAACTTCGACACCTAACTTGCACTTCAGCGAGTCCCAATCCGGAAATGACCAATTGTTTATTCGAGGGATCGGCTCCGGTGTCAATTTCGGCTTTGAAAACTCTGTTGGTCAGGTTCTGGACGGTTTTTTCTTTGGTCGCTCTCGACTCGGTCGCGCGCTATTCATGGATCTGGAGCGTGTTGAGGTACTCAAGGGGCCACAGGGAGCCCTGATCGGCAAAAACACCACCGCCGGTGCGCTCAACATCACGACGGCCAAGCCGACGCGCGACTTCGCAGCGTATGTGCTTCCGGCGTGGGAGTTCGAAGGCGACGAAGGCTTCAGCCTGGAGGGCGCTATTTCGGGTCCATTGAGTGAGAGGGCCCGGGGAAGAATAGCTTTCCGTAGCGATGATAAGGACGGCTTTTACAAAAATCTCCGCAAACAAAGATCCGAAATGCAACGCGAGGAGTTGTACCTGCGAGGCATTATTGAACTCGACATCAGTGAGACACTACAGGCGCAAGTCCTCTATCAACGGGGCGAACAGGAGCGTGTAGGTCGTAATCGCGAACTGTCCTGCACCCCGGCATTTACTGCGCTGGTTGCACCGTTCGGGGAAGACTGTAAATTCAATTACACGAATGCCACCATCCGTCTCGAGAACGGGGTGGAAATACCGGAAGCCAGTAACACGGTCAGCAATGTCGCCGGATTGACCCTGAACCTCGAGACAAAGTTTGGCACAGTAACTTCCTTAACGGGCGTCGCCGATTACCGAACAACGGACAACTGGGACTCCGACTCGCTCCCAATTGAGTCCACGACCCTTGGTGCGAACGAGACATGGAAGCAGAAATCACAGGAGTTCAGGCTAACGTCGCTCGCACAGGGAAATCTCGGCTATATCGTCGGCGCGTATTATTTGGAGACCGAACAGATAACCCGGTTCCGGCTGGACTTTAATGCAAGCGGCCCGGTACCAATCTTCCAAGTTTTGCCACCGGCCTTTCGGGCAAGAAACAACCGGTTTACAGATACCGACGGTCGGACGGTCGCTGGCTTTGCGGAATTGACATACCAGATCTCCCCGGAGTGGCGTGTCATCGGTGGTCTTCGATACACAGACGAAGAGAAGAGCGCACGAAACCGCGAGTTTGCAACGGTCGTCTACACCGATACACCGCGCGCACAACCCGCAGGCGGCCCTGCGGCCAATGCGCACGACGTATTTGGTGATCGTCGTACCCGCCAATGGACTCCGAACGGAGTTATTCAGTTCAAACCGTCGGACGTCAGCATGTTTTATGCGAGCGTCAGCCGGGGGTTCAAGGGTGGCGGATTTGACAATCAGTTGACCGGCAACCAAGCCACCGCACAGGCATCTTTCGAGTTTGACGACGAGCAAGTCACGGCCTACGAGGTCGGCGGGAAGTTTCGCTTCCCGGCGCAACAACTTCAGGTCAACACGGCACTGTTCCGAAGTAATGTGAAGAACGTGCAAGTCAGCTCTTCAGTGAACGAGGGCGGAGCCGTTCTCTTCAAGGTTGGCAACGCAGCAAGTGCCGTGACGCAGGGTCTGGAGGTCGATTTCCGTTGGGCACCGATCGAAGGCTTGCGAATCGGTGGTGCGGCCGCATATCTCGATGCGAAATTCGGCGATTACCGTAACGCGGCATGCTTCGGCAATCAGACCGCAGCCCAGGGTTGCGTTAACGGGTTGCAGGATCTCGGTGGTCGAGAGTTGCAGTTTTCGCCCGACTGGAAATTCAGCCTTGACGCAACCTACTCCACGTCCATCTCCGATCGGCTGCAATTATCTGTTTTCGCGCGAAACTCCTACACCGGACGCCACGCTCTCGCTTTAAGTCTGGATCCGAATCTCTATCAAGACGGATTTTCAAAGTGGGATGCGAGCATTGCCATAAGCTCTTCGGACGATCGCTGGCGTATCTCGATCATCGGACAAAACCTAACCGACAAAATGACCGCGAACTTCGGGAACACCGGCGCCGGGTCAGCTGGTGACTCGTATTTCTTTTTCGGTATGCCGCCGAGGTCAATCACTATTCAGGGACGATGGTCCCTGTAGATCGTGACTGGCCGAGGCGCTGACGCCGGCGGGTATCAATCGCGGCCGATTTGACGTTTGACGCCAGGGATACGCTCAAGAATTTGTCTTTGAGCCCGTTCGTCCAATCGTTCGAAAAGCTTGCGATCGATTTCCGGCATCTCCAGACGACTTTCCTCAAGCCACTTGGGCATTGGGGAACGTTTGTCCCTCTCGATTTCAGCACCCACAAGCTTGTCAGAAGAAGGCCAAACGAGTTCCACACCCACCGTCTCTCGAACGGTGATGAAGTCCTTCGTGATGTTCCAGACCATCAGATCGCGAGCCAGCGATAACGGGCCATCGTAGGTCAAGCGAATTTCTTCCCGAACTTCCTCACCGCTTGAAACGCCGTTGATGTGGTGGAAGACGCCTGCCATGCGAGGCTTCAATAGCGAAAAAAGCTGGCCCGCATTTGCCGGTTGAGTATGCACCCGCGTGCCGACATTCCAGGCAGATTCCGGCGCCATACCGTACGGACCAACCAATTTCTTAACCGGGATATAGACTTCGTGAAGCAAAAGATCAGCATCCCGTGCGTTTTCGAGAAACCACTTGTTTGGAACGGTATCGCCGGAGAAGACAAACTTTAGGTCACTCCATTCCAACGAATAGCTGACGGGACCCTCCATCACATGCACGGCTGGCCATGACGTGATTTTTACTCCGTTTTCCTCGTATACGACCTGTGTTCGACTATGGTCAAACTCCCGAACAATCGGCTCATAGCCTTTGGTGGGCACGTAGCCCCTCTTCGACGTCAGCTCCCAGTTGTAGGCCTCTTGCAACCGTGCAACCGCATAAACGGTACCGAGTTCCGGAGTCTTTCCATCTGGTCCCCAAATCCTCAAAGGCACGTTACGTCCGTGGGTGACTCCCACAATCATGAGTGCATCGAGATCGCCGATATGATCGAAATGCAGATGGCTGAGAAAGATCTTATCCAACGTGTTCCACGATTGCTGCAACTGCACCAAATTCGAGATCGACCCAGTTCCCATGTCGAAAATGAAGTTGTCGCCATTGCCAAGCTGGACCAGAAACGACGTTGCGGCTTGCCGCCGGGAGATTGCGGGCACGCCGGTCCCTAGCGCGATCACCCTCATTTCATCCGGACGCAGCTTTTCGCTGCCTGCTACATAGACGTCGGGCCTAAGTCGCGGATCCTCGGCCACCGTTCGACTGGAGGCCGGGACAGACAGCATCGAGGCAAAAAACAAGACGGCAATCCCGAGAAGCCGGTTGTGACGCAACATTTTGAATCCTCAAGCCTCGATGGCGAAAAAAGCGCCTGCGAAATCCGCGCGCGCCAATCTCATATCGAGACGGGCAGGTGATCCGTGGCGAGTCTCCGGGCAACTGCACGAATGTGCTTCTTGAGAAGAACGACCGCTTTCTCGGCATCCCGTTCAACAACGGCACGCATGAAACGCGCGTGCTCCTGATCGGTCTGATCACCCGGCGCAACGCCGCTCAGATATCGCTGTCGGTGGTATCGCGCAAGCTGGTTCAGAACCAAGCGGCAAAAACGCTTCAGCCAAGGCGATGTGCTGTTGGCGATTGTAGCCAAGTGGAAGGCGCGGTCCTCTTTCGCCCAAGCGATGAAGCTTTCCTGAGTACCATCGGCAAGTTTGGCGTGCGCTCGGGCTAACCGATGGTAGGCGGCGACCACGTCGGACTCCCACTCGACATCGCCGTGTTCGATTGAATCCGTCAGTGCAGCGGATTCCAGAAAAAGTCGTTGATTGACTAAATCGTGGTACTCGGAAAGTGAAACCGGGGCTACCCAGTAGCCACGCTGCGGCTCAGAAATGACAAAGTTGCCCTCGGCGAGACGCGAGAGGGCTTCACGTATCGGGCTTGCGCCGATCTTGTACGTTTTGCAGAGCTCTTCTATCAGTAGTTTGGACTCTGGCTCGAAACGACCAGCGACAATATCGTCACGCAAGAGCTCGTACGCCGTGCCGCTTAGAGTTTCCGATACACCCTTCGCTGAATGCGATTCCGTGGGCATGAAAAACAGCTCCTTATTCAATTAAATCAACACTCTAAGGAAGAGTACACCAAGCAAACCACGTTGCCAATTGATCATCGAGATGATGTATGTTATCGACGTATTACGATATTATCGTTTTTTAAAAGGAGTGCTTGGATGCGCACCGCCATCATCAATTTGGGCACGATTGTCACCGGCGATTGGCGGAAGCCTTTGTTGGCCGAGGACTCGATCCTCCTGAGCGAAGGGAAAATTGAGCGTATCGGCTCTCTGTCCACCAACCAACTCGACGAGTGCGACGTCGTGATAGACGCAGACGGCGCCACCGCAATCCCCGGCCTCATTGACTCGCAGATACACAATACGTTCGGCGACTACACTCCGAGACAAAAGACGGTCGGTTTCCTGGAAAGCTACGTCCACGGAGGCACCACAACAGCGATCAGTGCGTCGGAAGTCCACGTGCCGGGCCGCCCAAAGGATCCGGAGGGGGTCAAGGCGCTGGCGTTAGCGGCAAAAAAATGTTTCGACGACTACCGACCCGGTGGCATGCGAGTGTTGGCGGGTTCGATGATTCTCGAACCGGGTCTCACACGCGCTGATTTCGAGGAGGTTTCCTCCAGAGGCGTGTGGTTGGTAAAGGCCGGTTTCGGTGCGGTCGAAACAGCCTACGACTATGTACCCCTTGTTCAGCACGCAAGGGATTTTGGAATGATCTCGACGCTGCACACCGGCGGTTCATCCATCCCAGGATCCGCAGGAATATGGGGCGATCACGTGATCGCCATCAACCCGGATGTGTCATTTCACGTAAATGGTGGCCCAGCAGCCATGCCTGATGCAGACTTCCCACGGGTTGTTGAAGAATGTCAGGTGGCTCTGCAGGTCTGCACCGCCGGCAACCTGCGTACGCTTCTTTGGGTCGCTGATCTACTCAAAAACAGCGATCAATTCGACCGCCTTCTCGTAGCAACAGACACACCTACCGGTAGCGGAATCATGCCGCTCGGCATGCTCTACACCATTAGTCATCTGGTAAGCCTCGGCAATATTCCGGCAGAGTGGGCTCTCGCTGCCGCAACCGGAAACAACGCACGAGTCTATCGACTTAACAGTGGGTTTCTGCAACCGGGTCGAGATGCGGATGTCGTAATTCTCGATGCGTGTGTTGGCAGTTCACAATCTACGGCTCTTGATGCCCTTCGAAATGGCGATGTCCCTGCAGTCGCTGCAGTCATCACCGCAGGTATCCCGCGTTTCGTTGGTCGGAGCCGTAATACGCCAGCCCCGATAAAACGAGTAAGAGTCATCCAGACACGACTGAAACAGGACTTTTCGGGAAGTTCACACTGAGGGATGCAGATGAACCTGAATATTCGCCGAACGCATACGATCATCGACGATAAAAAGTTCGATGGCGGTCGCCAAGCAGAGCATGTGCTTCGCAAGGTCGCTGTCGCGGCGGTCCTTGAAAACCCCTATGCCGGAAAGTTCGTTGAGGATCTGTCGCCCCTTATCAATGCGAGTGCGAGTCTCGGCCAGTTCCTCGGTGTCGCCGCGGCGCGCGCAATGGCGCCGGAAGGTGCGCAGAGTTATGGAAAGGCCGGCATAGTCGGCATTGCGGGAGAACAGGAGCATGCAAACGCGTTGCTGACTACGACTTTCGCCAATCCGCTCCGAGCGGCACTCGGCGGCGGTGATGCGTGGATATCATCGATGACTAAAGTCGGAGTACCCGGAACAATCATCGACGTACCGATGAACTGCAAGGACGAAATCTATGTCAGGTCACACTACGATGGCATGACATTCATGCTACCGGAGTCCCCACAGCCTGATGAGATCGTCATCATCTTCTGCATTGCGAATCGAGGTCGCTTGAATGCACGAGTTGGCGGCCCGTCGTTCGATTCGGTCCGCAAGTCGTAAACGCTGAACTTCATCACTCTTCGTCATCATGGGATCATGCGCAGGCACGCAGCGATGCCCGCAAAACTTCCACGGCTAGGTTAATCTCGTCCTCGGTCGAAATGAACGGTGGCGCCACCACCAGCGACTCGCCCGTAAACCGTAATAGCAATCCGCGTTGCAGAGCTTCTTCAAATATTTTGAAGGCACGCAGGGCTGGGGTACCGGGCACAGGCGTCACATCCACCGCCGCCGCGAGGCCAATGTTACGAATATCGGAAACGAGTGGCTCGCCTCGCAGAGAGTGCATGGCGGACTCGAGCACGGGGGAGAGACTTGCAGATCGTTCGATGAGTTTCCGTCTATTGAATTCATCCAGCGTGGCGTTCGCGGCGGCAACAGCCAGCGGGTGAGCTGAATAAGTGTAGCCGTGGAAGAATTCGATGAGGTGGTCTGGCCCCGTCATGAAAGCATCATAAATCGACTCGGCAGCGATCACCCCACCTAGCGGGACGGTTGCGTTACTGACCGCCTTGGCAAAGGTGATGAGATCCGGTTTGACCCCAAAAAAATCTGCGCCAAACGGTGTGCCAAGGCGACCGAATCCGGTGATCACCTCGTCGAATATCAGAAGAATCCCGTGCTTGGTGCAAATTTCGCGCAGACGATCCAAGTACCCCACTGGAGGAACGATGACCGCAGCGGAACCCTGCATGGGCTCGACGATGACAGCTGCGATATTGCTGGCGTCGTGCAGGGTAACCAATCGCTCGAGTTCGTCGGCAAGATGCGCACCCCATTCGGGCTGACCCCGTGAGTACCCCATCTTCGAGGTATCGAGTGTGTGCGGCAGATGATCGGCCCCCGGAAACATCAGCGGCCCGAAGACCCGTCTGTTGGCGGGGATGCCGCCGACCGTAACTCCGCCCATCCCGACGCCGTGGTAGGCACGCTCGCGACCGATGATGCGCGTTCGCGTTGGTTCGCCGCGGGCACGATGGTAGGCAATGGCGATCTTGAGTGCCGTATCGACCGCCTCAGATCCCGAATTGACGAAAAACACTTTGTCTCTGGGTCTGCCTGCGAAGTCGGCGATTCGCGCGGCAAGTCGAAACGCTTCCGGATGCCCCATCTGGAACGTGGGGCTGAAGTCGAGTTCACCCACCTGCCGACGGACGGCCTCCACCACCGGTTGAGGCGAGTGTCCGAGCGGGCTGCACCACAGGCCCGAGATGCCGTCGAAAACCGTTTTACCGTCAGCCAACGTGTAGTAAGCGTCTTTCGCGCCGACGATGAGGCGAGGCTTGGCCTTGAACAGTCGGTTGTGGGTGAACGGCATCCACCAGGATTGCAAAGACTCGGGATCGGGAATTGCGAGAGCAGGAATGGACATGATTATTTCACCCGTACGTACGGCATAAATCGAGAGTGGGGAAGGTGGTCAGGGAGAGGCGAAACGGGGATCCCGGCACCGCTCGCCGACGAAAAGGCACGTCGACGGCGTAGGCGACGAGAAGGGCGTTGATCGTTGGCGAGAGGTTTGAACGTGCGCATTCTCGAAATGGGCAATCTATTGATCACTTGTTCAACCGCTCGATAAAGCGATCGACTGCTGCGGTCAGTCCGTCACCCTCCATACCAAAGTCGCGCATGATTTCGCGATGCGACTGCGCGAGATTTCCGAAGGTCTCGGCATCAGCGCCGGTCTTTCTCAGCGCTGCGACAAACCGCTCCGACTGCACTTGGGTGAGGGTCTGATTGAAGACGCCCTCGGGACTCGTGTCGAACACGCCGACATAGGTGATCAGCATGGGCGGATATTTCCGAGCAGGCTCCACGTGAAAAATGGGCGAGGCCGCCCTTTGCGCTTCGATATCTGAACCAAACACGCGGCGCAGGTTCGCCGGACTTACCGGTACGCCGAGCGAGGGCCCTTCGACAATAGCAGCAGGGATGTCATAAGCGTTCACGTCGAGCGAGATGACCCCCCGCAGGAACGAGGGCGCCAACCCATGCGCCTGCAAATATGTGGCATCGGTGCCGACCAAGGCAACCAGATGCGCCCCCGCCGAATAACCGATCAGGAAAATTTTCCCAGGGTCACCCTGATGTTCGTCGATGTTGTCCCTGACCCACTTCAACGCCGCAGCGATGTCCGACGCTTGCTCGCGGAAACTTGTGCCTGGCGAGGCTGCATTGTTTATGAGTCGCAAGCCGACACTCACCACGACCATGTTGCCCTGCTTGAAATGCTGCAGGAATCGCGGCGCGCGCCGAACGCTGTCTTTGTTGCCGTTTACCCACCCGCCTCCATGAACAAACACCACGACCGGCGACCGCTCCGGACGACCCTCGGCGTAGACATCGAGACTGCGGAAACGCTCGATCACGCCCGCAATGTTGCTGTGTTCAAAAGTCTGCGGTGTCTCGGCCGCCGCCGCGGTCGGCCCGCAAACCGTGACCAACAAAAGGACCCAAAAACTTTTCGGTGTCATGAGCATTTAGCACCCCCACTCACTCGGGCAATACATTACAATGCATGTAATTGTATTTTAAAAAAACGATATTTGTTAATTTTAACGAGATTCGAGAGTCTCATAAAGGCTACTGCGTGGAAGGCGGCCTGCTGATAATCGACGACAATGCGACTGTCCCCAAACCGTCAACGTTAGTGGTGCATCATGTCCGGTGAACAGCGCTTAGCCCGTGTTCTAACGCGTAACGACGTTTTGGCACTTGCGTTTGGCGCCATGATCGGCTGGGGCTGGGTCGCCCTTTCGGGAACATGGATCCTGCGCGCCGGAAGCCTGGGATCGATCCTCGCCTTCGTGATCGCCGGTTCAGTGATGCTGATCGTAGCCCTGCTCTACGCCGAGCTCGCCGCAGCGATGCCCGAGGTAGGTGGCGAGCACGTCTACAGTCTCAGAGCCTTGGGACGTACCGGCTCATTCATCTGTACCTGGGCCATCGTTTTCGTCTACATCTCGATCTGCTGTTTCGAGGCGGTCGCGCTTGCCTCGGTTGTCGATTTCTTCGA
>Ga0169931_10004944_pt1 | contig 20529 bp, 31 predicted proteins | sample Kivu_15m_20L_FD_129675 | JGI IMG/M metagenome (GOLD analysis project Ga0169931, IMG submission 129675) | Freshwater microbial communities from Lake Kivu, Western Province, Rwanda to study Microbial Dark Matter (Phase II) - Kivu_15m_20L... | ecosystem: Environmental > Aquatic > Freshwater > Lake... | reverse complement strand
ATCAATGTATGGTAATAGATTGATATAAGTTTTAGCACCACCAGCAACAATTAGATATGATTGTCTAAAACCGCTATATGATTTAATCTCTGATATCGTAATCAGTTTACCAGTCATAGAGTTATTGTTTACAAGATATTGATTTTCTATATAAGAATCTAAAATAGTATCTTCTTTTACCAGAACAAGACATTCTCTATTTTTTAGTAGTGGTAATGTATCAAATGTTTTTTTACCAACTATAATGGTATTACCCGTGGTAAATTCTTTGAACCATTTGAAATCGTTTTTTATAGAGGGCCATGGCAAACCACCATTTTTACCTATGGCCCTATTTTTAGGCATTGCTAATATAGCTTTCATATTATATTACTTACCATCATCCTCAAATTTCTTTTTTAAGATATTTAACTGTTCTATTGTAACTGTCAATGATTTTACGAATATTACTTGCACCCACCGGATTCATACTGTGAACCACATACGGTGGATGTTTAATACCCTTGTTGTTACATTGATTAAGCAAGAATTGACAACAATCATATCCAGTTTTTTCTGTATATTTATTATAGTCAATTTCATCATCTTTCAATCCATGACCATAGTGCATGTCTGACAAATCATGATCATATGCAACAAACTCCGGTATACCCAGATACAATATTGTATTACGAAACTCCGAGTAGTTACGAATAATGGTCCAAGGACACTCCGGCAGTTTTACCCACCGTACATCACTTGGCAGTCTAATATCGTCCAAAAATAAATAATACTTGTTCATACAAAATGTATTTGTTGAAAACCATCTTCTTTAGTAGGTTCAACATAATTAGTCAACATACGATCAATAACATCAACAGGAACGTTTCTACCACCAGTTTCTCCACGCTTTTGATTACGTTCAATCAATGTATTCCTATCCACAATAAACACGTAGGCAGTCAACATTGCGCCATGTTTTCGTGCATACTCAATCCATACCTTTCGAGCCTTACGATGCATGTTGGTAGCATCAATGCAAACATCCTTGCCCTCTGACAAAAGACGATCTACTTCACTTTCCATGTGTCGAAACACTTGAGCACTCACACTTTGATCGTTTTCATCTTTGCCAAAGAAACCACGTAGAAAATCACTACTCAAGAAGATCATATAAGGATGTGTAAGCTTATACTCCTCAACCCAAGTTGATTTTCCACTGCCAGGTGCTCCTACAGTAATTACTAAATTAGTCATATTTAGTCTTTATAGTTAAGTTCAAACGGCTCGCTGATAATCTTGCCTGACAAACGTCCCTTTAGAGTCTCACTATAAGTCTCAGTAGTAGGACGAATAACAATGCCCTCAGCAAGATGTCCATTCTCATAAACAAGATTGTTGGCAAACTCTTGCAATTCTGCAAGAGTCTTGTTGAAAGACATACCATCTTCGATGGTTTGAACAATCGGAATATCACTCACATCACAAAACTTCAAAAGTTCGTCACGATCAAAATATCGGTGGTTATCAATGTCAAATAGATTAAATGCACGAAACTGAACATCCTTGACACCAAGAGGATTTCCTTGAATGCCAGGTCCGTAAACCTCACCTTGAATGGCAATATTACGACCATCATTCTTCAACTTTTTTTCAAGATCATACTTTCGAGCAACAACCCAAAAACTGTTTTTATCATCTTCCTTGAGTTGATAGTTTCGACTACAAACACCAAATCCAACACCATCCTTGTAAAAGTAGGTTCCACTGCTTCCGTCAACCTTGACAGTGATGTAGTAAGGCTTTCCAGCAAGCTCCTGAATAATATCGGGGTTGTTCTTGATGTTGTCTTCGTCAGTTTTACGAAGATACGAAGGCATCAATCCAACCACCTGACCCGACAATTGAGCAGAAAGCGGCTTTTCATAGTGTTTTGCATAAACATAGTAACTAACATCGCTTCCAATAACACCCGGCTCTCTAAACACAACAGTATCATGGCCAAGAGTCTTGAACAAACTCATTGGAAACGCAATACCCTGACTGATTTGACCACGTAGCTTTACGGTACGTATACGAAAGTGTTTGTTACGCAAAAACTCATAACAAGGTTTGTCCTCAAGAACGCTGTCAACACAGATGTAAATGCACAGATCACCCTTTTTGAACTCACCTTTCTTGATACACACCTGCCATCCCTTAATCTTAGCCAGTTCAAGAGCATCAGCGTTAGGGTGCGGCAACACGTCAATAATTTCTTCGATAGTAGCAACTTTCATAACCGTATATTACTCTAAATGTGGTTCAAGTCAACAAAAAAACCCACCTTTCGGTGGGGTTTTTGATTATTTCGTTTTATATTTTTAATTTGTTTAAATACTCTTCATAGTGCTGAGAACCCTGTTTGGTGTTGTCAAATCGGTTGATCAACACTGTATTGTCTATGGTTGATTCACCGCCCTTGGCATGTGCTAACACATGTCCTTTTACTAGATCATCGATTGGAACAACTTTACCGGTTACGGCATCTTTACCATTTTGAATAGCATATACCGTGAGTGCATCTTTGTCAGAAATGGTACGGCGTTTATCTTTCAATACGATTCCGATGTTCTTGAGTTCAACTGGATCGTTGACTAACGATTCAAACACCTTTTCCCATTCGTTGTAAATACCTTCCAATTCGTTCTTTTTACGATGACCCTTACGAGTTTTTAGACCATACGAAGTTTCGACTGGTCTTTTGGTTACAGAATCAATTTGAACCACCATTTTATTTTGAACAGAATCAAAAGCCTTCAACTGTGACATTTCGACGTGTTTTAGCCAAAACCACATAAAAAACTTACGTGGATCTTCGTATTCGACATCATGATTTTTCAAATAATACTTTTCGATGTGAAACAACAAAGCGTACAATGTAAAGAGATGACCTTTGGTGAGAATCATACCTGAATTGCTAGTTACGTTGTTCAACTGAACCATGTTGTGAATCAGTGTCAAACGATCTTTGACTGTGTTGAACAGTTTACGAAAACTGCCTTCTTTTGAATAACGTTCATACATTGCATCAAGAGCTGCAACGTCAACGTTAAAATGTTTGTTTCGATCAAAATCGTCTTCAAATAGACACAATTCTGATAGAGTGCGTTCCATTTCATAACGCTTGAACTTTATTTTTGTCCAACGTCCTACAACTGTACCTGTAGGTGAAACAACCACTTCAAACAATGGATGTAATTTGAACGTTTTGTGAGATTCCGCGTCGTATCGTGCAGTTTTACGAATTGCAATACATGCTTCACCTCCAAATGCGTTACGCATTTCTTGATCGTTCAACTTGGTTTTGTTGTTGATTTTGCGGAAGATGTCTGCAATTTCATCAATAGGATAGTTGATATATTGTGAAACATCAAATGTACGTTCAACCAATACGTCTTCAAGATATGAATCTAATTCTAAACTGTATTGACGTAGATTGCTCAGTTCTTTCCAACTCATTCCACCGATATTGAGTATTTTTCCTTGATATGGAACCACGATGTCTTCTTCAAGCTGATATTTGCTATCATCACGAAAAAAGTCATAAATGGATCGAAGACGTTGACCGCCTTCAACAACTTGCAACTTAGTATGACCTGTATCATCAATTACTTCACGAATATGAAGTTTATCGAAGTGACTGAAGCCGTCTTTGCCAAACAGTGTAGATACCCATTGTCTTCCGAATCCACCCCAACCTGTTACCTGTCCTCGTTGATAATCTTCTGGAAATTCAAATGATTTGGATTTGAATGTGTTGATTATATACTTCAACGAATAGTGTTTACGTTCAACTCGTTTATTTGGGTTGTGAACAACAATTCCTGTTGTAATAACTCTATTGAGTTTTTCCTGCGTTTTTGAACCCTGAATCGGGTTTTTATACATTTTTTCTGTCATGTGATATATTTCTTTCTAATAACATCATAATGTGTTTTTTGAATATTGTTATTTCGATCAATCACGTTAATCTCTGTTAATCGATGTAACACTATTTGTTGGTACACAAAACGTTGTTCCTATACAAGATATATCATACGAACTGTTCTACAATTTGTTTTTTAACAGGTTGTGTATTTTTATTTTGATCGTAATACTTTTCAGCCTTTTCAATAACAGTTTTGATAAATTCATCTGTAAGTCCCGATGACTTTTTGTGTGCAAGATCCTCGTTTACAGCCAACTGTTTCCACCGTGGCAATTTGTTGAATTCCTCGTCATAAATTTTTTTGTATACGATTGTCAATGTCATAGTTTAAAAAGATGTAGAAACACGACTTGCATTTGCCATGTTGCTGCCTTTGTTGATACGATACGAAACCTTGCTGTAGTTTTCAAACCCCGCCTTGGTGGTTACAACGATGCTTCCGGCCGTTTTGTGACCATAGTGAACATAACCGTATGGTCGTTTCTTTTGAGCAATTTTGTCACCACATGACAAACAAATTTTGAATCCAAGGTTGAATCTTTCTTCGGGAATTTCGTTTCCACATCCACAATTTTTCATAGGTGAACTAACGTATCATGCTCACAACAAAAATCAAGTCATTTAGATTGTGAAAGGTAAGTTTTTTTATAGAATTGTATTGAAGTCTAAAGCCATCAACTTCGCCTACGTTCACCAATTGTTTTACGAAATCCATGGCATATTTTTGCTTGAGCCACCGATAATAAAAATCAATTTCTCCCGGTTGTACTTCCACCAAACAGTCCAATCTTTTGATCGCGGTGGCATATAGTGTCAATGTACGAAAAGCAGACACTTCACTGGGTGGTGCGGTTAATTCGCTGCTAATCAAAAGATTCATAACAATAAATATTTTGTTAAGGTGATGTAAAACAAAAAATTAACAAAGTCACAAAGAATATGTATGTGTGAACATCAGTATTATGCTGATAACAAAAGAAAGGCTATATGAAATATATATTGTTAACACTATTGACCGCACTTTATGTGTCTGCTCAAGAAGGTCCAAAAGGTTCACCACATGATCGTCCACCACGTCCACGATTGACTGAGGAACAAAAAAAGCAACGTGATGCTATTGTTGCCAAGTATGATGTCAACAAAGACGGCAAGTTGGATCCAGAAGAACGTCTTAAGGTGAGTGAGGATGACCGTAAAGCATTGAGAAAGTTTGGTCCTCCGCCTGGTGGTCCAAGAGGTCCAAAACGTGATGGTCCTCCAAAGGATGGTGATCGTCCAAATAAACCAAAGAAGAATTGAACAAACAAAAACCCCACAGTAAAGTGGGGTTTATTTTTAGTTGCCGTAGTTTTTTGATAGAAACGATTGAAGTTCTTTTACTTTTGATTCGTTTAGAATAACCATATCAGTGTATGGATGTCCTACTGTCAATATTCTCCAAATCCATCGTAAACGTTGAGTCCAATGCATTTTTGGGTCTGAAAAGCCTCGGTTATAAAGACTGATATAAAGATCTTTTACACCATCTTCTTCCCATTTTTCAATCAACAGTGCATGACTATAACAATCACACATCAAAAATTTACAATCATCATCCATAGTTAGTTTATTTTTGGTAGTTTATACTCTGGAACTTGATCTGTAAACCAAAAGAAATCTTCATCAAAGGAATAAAAGAAAGTTGTGTTTATAGCATTATTATATGCTTCAATCACAATACGATTTTTCATTTCTCTTTGTTTTCCTCGAAATTCCATATGAGGATATTTTTTTCGTATTTCTTCTGTAACATGTATGTTCATTGTCCAAGTTGCGCTTTTGCCAAATTTAAATTGGTTTGTATTCTATTGATTTGATCTGGTGGAACTATTTTTTTGTATTCTGGTGAAAGCAAAATTTCTGCAGCATTTTTTGATTCTTCAAAGTATCCCATATGATATGATGCTATGGTATGAAAGTCAAGAATTTGCCAACCTGTATTTACGTATGCGTTTTTCTCTACCCATACAACTCTACTGTGTGGAAACGGATATTCGTTTTGAACAGCGATACTTGAATACATGTATAAATGTGGTATATCATCTACAATTGCCAAATAATGTTCACATAAACGTATTATTGCTTCATTTCTTTTGCTGTCAAATGATATTGCTTGATTGTAATAATATATAGCTTTTTCCATGTCACCTATACTTTGGTGCATACATCCCATAAGATACAACGAATAATACACGTATTCTTGTTTGTGAGGAACCTTTGACAAGTTTGCGTTTGGATATTCTGGAACGTGACGTTTGATATAGTTGGTGAAATAAAAAGTGGCTCTACGTACAATTTCTTTTGCGTGATCCATTTTATATGGAAATATTTCAGCGTTAACAGTATCACTATATGATTTGGCTAAATAAAACAAGTGATAGTCATCACTACATCCGCTTTTTGCAACAACTTGGTTTTCAAGTTCCAATGCATCAATAAAAAATTTCATTGGATTTTGCCATGTAACACCTCCCGGAAGAAGAACATGTCTGAATCCAGAAGAAAGAGATCCCATTGAATAGTGCGCATTGTTTTTCAAATGTATGGTTTCATGACGTTTGTCATCCGCAAAATACCATGGCAAACTAGCTTTCCATAACCACATTCTGAAGTAATCAAAATTGCCACTACGTGCCAATATGTTCCATGCATCGTGTGTACGAATAGAGTTCCAATCAAAATCGTCGTCTACTTCCAAAATTTCGTCTGCATCCATTCGCAAAATATATTCACATCCATGATTTGATTCAAGACACTTTTGTAATGTGTGGTTACGGTTATAGCCGGGATACTGCCATGGTTCGTAGTACAAAATACCCGGAATATTTTTGCTTTCAAAGAAGTTTTTGATAATGTCATTGGTACCATCCGTTGATCCATTATCTTGAATTACCCAGTAATCAATATATTTGTATACTGACTCTAACATTCTTTGAATAACGCCGGCTTCATTTTTGACCATTGCGTTAAGTACAATTTTGATATTCTTTTCACTCATATTATTGTGGATTGAAATTAAAGTTTGCGTTTTGTTCACTTTCACCTGAACGTGGACATTTTGTTCCTTGATAATACTCTTTTAAACAATCACTTGTTGTATCATTAAATACCCAATCGTGCAGTCCAAGTTCATCAAATCTATTTTTTATTTTTTTATGATAATAGTTTTCCATGTATCTTACATGTCTTATTATATCACCATGATATGACCATCCCAGTCCTCCGTTGCTAACTTTGGTGTTGTGATTGTATACATATTGTATATAACAATAATGGTTTAAATGAACCATTCTGGTATTTAGAAAAGTTCTTATCATTAATTCATAATCATCTGCACTATTTAAATGTTTATTGTGTCCACCAATAGACATATAAAAGTTTTTTTTCCAAGATTTTGGGTGATTTAACATACTCCAAAGTCTTCGTATTGTAAGCGGATTAACGTTTGGTGCACGTACAACTTTTACATCTCTATCTAAAAATGGATGACGCACATGATAGTATGAACCGTATCCCCAAGCAAAACAATCTCCATAGTTAATTTCTTGTTTTGATTCGAAATTCATTTCGGTCCAATCACCGTAAACAAAACCGCAATCTGGATATTTTTTGTGTGTCAACAGTATTTTTTCCAAAGCATCTTTGGTAAATGCATCATCGTGATCCAGTTCAATTAAATAATCAGAACCGCAATTGGTTGCTGCATTAAACTTATTGTATCCGATTCTAGAATAATGACTTGAGTTATTGTTTTTATTTATTAGAATTCTACAATCTTTTTTAGCCAGTTCTTTTACGAAATTCCAAGTAACATCATCCGTTGAATCATCATAAATGGACCATTCCCAGTTTTGATGTGTTTGATCCAATAGTGATTGATATGCTATGTTGATACGTTCTTTGGTATTACATGTTACTGTATAAACTGATACCTTGTCGTGATAATTGTGTCGTTTGACACAATTTTCAATATATCTTGAAAAAAACTGTTCTACAAAAACGCTTTTACCATAATATTCAAATTCTTCATTTGATAAAATGAACAATTGCGATTTTAATATGTCTTTCATGGAATTTATAATTGGAAAATTAATTATATTTCCAATTACAATTACCAAGTCTGGTTCCCAGTTTATGAATGTTTCTTTGAAGTTATCATCATTGGCAAAAACTTGTGTTTCACTTCCGTTAAACTCAGATTGTAGATGTAAAGTCTGTGTTTCCAATGAGATAGGCGAAGAAAGACCATATACTGCAAATTTTATGATCTTTAATGGCATATTAGTATTCAGTATCAAAGAAAAATACCTGAAACAATCTACACGTATCGTGTGTTTTTCCAAAATAATCTCGACTCATGTGATAATTATGTCCTCGGTAAAATACAATACGATTAAATACATTACCAAATGTATCAACTGTTTCCCACTTTGTTACATCACTTCCATCGGATTCTATTCTTTTACCAACGTCTTCTGCGACCTCGTTTGATGCATATGCTCCAGTTTCTTTGTGTCGATATGTAGCAGTACCACCACTCAAAGGCGCATTGGGTGTCAAATAACACACCGCTGCCCAAGTGTTAAACATATCAGAGTGAATCCATGATTTGTCCCACGCATATGTTGTTTGAAAAGATCCATTGTATCCATCGTTTGGAAAGTTAGTTATGTTTCCTCCTGCTCCACGAACAATGTTTTGAATGGTATCTCGTATTGAGTCATTCAACATTGGTACAGTTCTAGCACCCGGATAATTTCCACGAATTTTAAACTCTTGTGATAAAGCAAATTGTCTAACTTCATCCGGATTATTATAAAAATCATCAACAATAATAACTTTGGTTTTCATATGCGTATAATTATTTGAAAACTATGATACTTTATTATTTTAATGTTGTAATTACATAGTTTTCAATACACAAAGCATCTAGCTTGTTTCTGTGAAAACAACGTATCGCATCATATGGAGATTCTACAATTGGTTCATCATTGCCATTGAAACTAGTATTCAATAACAGTGGAATTCCAGTTAAAAACTTGAACTTGTCAATCAATGAATAGTATCTTGGATTTACATTTTTGGAAACAGATTGAAAACGTGAAGTGTTATCAACATGTACAACCGCTGGTATTCTCGATTTCCATTCACGTGTTACTTGACTGGTAACCAACATAAACGGAGAATAAAACTTCAACTCAAATACATCTGTAGCCCATTCCTCTAAAACAGATGGTGCAAAAGGTCTATACCATTCACGTTTCTTGATTTCAGCATTTATATATTCCTTCATCCAAACAGGATTTGGTGATGCCAAAATGCTGCGATGTCCCAGTGCACGTGGTCCAATTTCGGAACCACCACTAAAATATCCAATAACTTTGTTGTCTGCCAACATTTTAGCTACCATATCCAATTGTTCATCTTCATTATCAAAATGACGTACAACAAAATTATGGTTTTGAACATCATTCATGTATTTGTGGATTCCATATGTAATATCGTTGTCGGTATACGTCTTACCAAAATACGCATGTTTCATTTTTTGAGAAACAACATTGCCAAATCCCAACTTAAATTGTCCAAACCACGCACATCCTAACGGTATTCCACTATCATCAGATGGTGGCAAAAAGAAGTAATCTTTGAATAATCCAGATTTAACCAATTTTTCGTTGGTATTACAATTCAAAAAACATCCACCAGCAACACACAAGTTTTCTGTGTTGATATTACGTTTGGCATAATCAGTCAACATCATTATTCCACGTTCCAAAGAACGTTGATACAACCCGGCCAAGTTAGCACGATCCTGAAAACTTGACTTGTAATCAATTTGTGGACGATAAAAATGGGGCCATCCGCTCACTTTAAACGTTTTGGTTGAATGGTTTATTTCAATCAAATCTGGTTCGTTTTTCAACCATTCAGTATCTGCATAAGAAGCCAATCCCATCAACTTTCCCGCCGCCCATGTGTTGGTTTCAGCATTATATACCAACTGACGTGTGCCAGTGCCATAAAAATATCCAAGACTGGTTCCATTGCTCCAATCTTTGTGTTCAACTTGATGCATTGGATATGATACCCACTTTTTATAAACTTCTTTATAACTGTTTCTAGAAAAGTGAAATATAGAATGTCCTTCAGCAACTTGTCCGACGTGATAATTGTATTCGTAATTTTTATACCATTCTGCCGTTTTATTGTTGTAGACACTGCCCATCGCATCAACCACAATTACAGCAGAATCTTCAAAGCCAGATGAATAAAATGCAGAACAAGCATGTGCCAAATGATGTGGAATATAAAGCAAATCATCAACCGTCAAACCGGTTCGTGATATAAAATCTTTTTCGACACTATCTGACGCTGGTTTATAGTCTTCTGTGAAATTATAAACATACAAATTTACATCTTTGTAAGTTAAATTGTATTCTTTTAAACAATAATCTATTGACGCAAATGGAATATCATAGTCAGGAACAGTAGCCGTTTTCCAAGCACCATCATGTTTAATACGTGATAGTCGTTCTTGCGAAATACCAATTTTAACTTCGCCGTCTATTATTAGTACAGCACCTTTATCATGACCAATCGAAAATCCAAGTGTAATCATTTTTTGTTGACAATTTTATTAAATAACTCAGTCGATTCTGCATTGTGAAATGTTCTCTTTGAACCATTCACATGTTTTTCACATATATTACGAATCCAACCACTGGTATAACCAACATCAACGTTGGTACCACAGTCTTCACATATATATTGTGTATACAACTCATAGAACTCAACAATCTGCGCAATTCTCTCATCGCCACCAGTATAATAAAATCTAAGAGTTCCAAACTTTTGTTTGATCTGTACCGCAGTAACTTGAGGAATAGGAGTCTGTTTGTTACGAAGATAATGATATCTTGAACGCTTGTATATAGAATGAATCTTCCGGTACCAAGAAAGTTTATTATACATATATTTTAGGTTTTCGTAATTGGATTCACTATAATCAATCTCTGATTGAATATGTGAAAACATTCTATCCAAATGCAAAAACCATCCATCACCGCATTCAAAGCCAAACATACCATAACAATGTTTTACATTTTCTTCTTTGATGCCCAAAATCTTTGGATATTTATCTATCAAATATTTTTGTAGATCTGCGTTCATACTTAAAAGATATAAGTTTTTGTAATCGAACTATCAAATGTAAATCCCTTTGGATCCAAGTTTATGGTACACATTGCACTATTGTTGATAATAGTGGCAATTTCATGTTCAACCTTTTCAGAACTGAAACACTCGGTTGATACCCAGCCAGCTTTCAGAAGATGGTCCAGAATTTGTTTTGCAGCGTAATTAGAGTTTGTCATATATTAGTTTTGTAAAATTTTTCATCAATGCACCAATTGCATCAGTTTTTCCTTGTTCACGACCATTATTATATGATTGTTCCACAACAATTCGAAATATTTTTTCGAAATTTGTTACTCTCATTTCACTATTTAAAATAATAGATACCGTGTCGGGATAATCGTATGCTATATTTGTGGTTTGACCAACAATTGGTCTTGCAACAAAACCAATATCAGTCAAAAACTTATGACTTTCATCATGTAACAATTGTGTAGTCGTCATATCTACATAGGTATATTACTCTCGGTTCACGACAAATTCAATCAATTTATCAACAAATTCATCGTAATCAGAATAATATTCAACAAAATTACGTTTAGGACGATCAAATCTCACAGATACGTATGTGTCAAGAATCATTTTAATCTGAAACTCTACATCAAACTTACGTTTATATTCGGGTTCACAATAAACGAATATCTGTTGTCTCTTTTCTTTGTTAAGATTACGTTCCAACGCTGCTCCAAGTTCAAACAAAGTGATTGGAGCCAGAGTTTCGTGACTGAAATAAAATATAATAACATCAGCATGATGTAGAAATGTATATTCCCAACTGATTTGAATCTCACTTTCTTTAGAATTGGTCACGTCGAAATTTTCCCGTCTAGGATTATAGACTGTACCATTACACAACTTGATACGTTCAAATAAATTCTTTTGCCAATCCTTTGCATTGGTAATGCTTCCAGTAAAAAATATCGACGGATACGGATTGTTAAACTGTTCGTAATTCGGTGCTTCAATGTATTTCATGACCACTTATCCTCCATAATTCTTTTGTTCTTCGTTGAATATATAACTGAAGGATCAACCAGAGCGTAATAAATCTCTTTCCAATCGTTATTACCATCAAATCCAGCCTTGTCATCAAGTAGGAAATCGAAGTAAAACTTTTCATCAAAGTTACAAATGTCAGTATTTTTACATCTATTGTTACAGTTAATTGCATTAAACTTCAAATCGAACCTACTCGTCACGTCAACAATTGCAGTATAGTGACTACTAGTCCATAAAATGGTTATATGATCCGGGTGATTAAACAAATAATCAAGGGTTAACTTTGCATACGGATACAATACAGCACCATCATTGTACTTGTTATAAGTCCCCGTAATGATCGTATCATGCAAATCAATACACCAATACAACTCCTTCCAACCACGTTCACTCTTTTGTTTGTAAACGTTTTGTATAATTTGTGTCCAAGTTTTCATATAAATAACTCACTCACACTTTCATTCATGTGGATACTACGAATCGCCTTCGCAAACAATCCACTAACATCCAATTCTGTAACATTACTCGGCTTAAATCCAATGGTGTCCCACACATTTGCGGTGTTACTGTGTACAAATTCATCAATACTATCCGCTTCTGTCAACCTTTTTTTACCAACATCAGTCAAACAACCATGCGTAACAGCACAAATAACCTTTTTGGCTCCTTGTCGCTTACATTCCTTTGCTGCCTGTACCATCGTTCCAAGACTCTCGGTGAGATCATCAACAATAATTACATCCTTGTCCTTGACGTTACCAACAATGTTCTGCAAATCAACCTTTTCATCACCAAGACGCTTCTTGCTAATAAACCCAAAGTCACTCTTCAACATTGAATTGTACTTCTCAATACGTTTAACTGCACCCACATCTGGTGCCATCAACATGACACTATCACGCAACGCCAAACTGTGGTACTTGGAACGAATGTATTCAACTAATACCGGCTCAAACGTAAGATGATCAAATGGCAAATTAGTAAATCCACCCACTTGCGGACTATGTAGATCCATTGTAACCACACGGTCAATACCAGCAGTCTCAATAATATCCAACACCAAACGTGCGGTAATAGGAACACGACTCTTATCCTTACGATCCTGACGTGCATATCCAAAATAAGGAATAACTGCAGTAATACGATCTGCACTAGCACGACGTGCAGCGTCAGCCATCACCAACAGTTCCATCAGGTTCTCGTTTGCTGGATTGGTAATACCCTGAATGAGAAACACGTCACTTCCACGGATGTTTTCCTTGAATTGGCAATATGTTTCACCGCTGGGAAACTTATGATGATAAATTTCACCAAGGTTGGTATCCAGTTTGGACGCAATCTTTTCAGAGAGTGGAAGATTGCTGGTTCCACTAAAAATCTTCATGGTATTCATATAATGAGAACGGTTTTAAAGGATAACCGTAAACCTTTGTGATGTCAATTACAAAGCAGCGTTCTTACGAACAGTAGCAAAGTCAACTTCATTGACCAATGCGCCATTGTAAAACACAACCTTCAAGTAATCATCACCAATTTCATTTTCATTGATAGTGACAAACTTACCATCAACCTTGGTCAACTTGAGACGACCCTTCTTAGAAGCCTTGGAAACATCCTTGGGATTCTTCTGAATATCATACCACTGACCATCACGATATTGAGCACTGCACTTGAAAGCACAACGCTGAGTATCACGATTCACCTTCTGCAATAGTCCACCGCCCATACCAAAACAAGCAATGTTCTCGGTTGCAAATCCAGCCTTGGTAACAGCATACAGAATCTTCTTGATACCTTCCAAGTCAATTCCATCACCCCACAAAACCCTCACACAAGGATTGATAACTGCAAATCCCTTGTTATTCAAAGTGCCACCAAAGTTATCCCAAAGACTCTGCATAATCCAAACCATTTCCTCCTCGGGAGTAGGATGATGAGGAGTAATAGAATCAGGACGAACCACAAATACACCATCACGGGCAAGAATACGATCCTTGAACTTCTGACCTACAATATAATCAACGAAGTTATAGATATCATAACTGTCAGACACAACCGAAAGAATACCAGTAGGATACTCATTCAACAAATTCTCAACAACCTGTTCCTCACCATTTTTACCAAGTGCGGTCATGACGGAATGTTCAGTAGCCGCCACACTAAACGCCAAACCGTTAAGATCGGCATTATAGTAGTTCATTGCCACTTCCATAGCAACCAATGTATCAGTTCCAAGGAAGTTGATCAAGTGAGCAGCACCACCAATACCAGCGCTCTCCCACGAAGATGCTCCACGAAAACCAAAGTCATGTAGACCAAAGTTGAGCAGCCCATTATCACTGGTCAAATCAAGATATTCCTTGATGTTCACCTTTACCTCACGGGACAAAGCAGCCACCGTAACTGGATACCAAACCTGAGATAGAATTGTCTCAAGAAAGTTAGTCAACCAAGCAGTGTTTTCACCACCGGTATTCTCAATAGTCATCAACACGTTGTTGATCGGAACCACAGTTCCTTCCTCAACAGCCTTGATAATAACTGGCAACTTGCCACCGCATTCATTGAGAATATATTCCCAACCTTCACGGTTGAAGTACCGTTCATCTCCAAAGTGAGCTGTACACACTTTGGCAGCGTTTTCAATCTTCTCTCGGGTAACAACAACGCCCTCAAGATGATTCTTGATAATATACTGAAGTCCAAAGAAAGGAGTTTCAGCAAACTTAGCACCCTTACGACATTCGAAGTAACTATAAACCTTCTCGGTGCCCTTAGGATACTGATTCCAATGATTCATTTTATAGGAATCCGAAGTCAAACAAATATTCTTATTCATAATTTTTCTTTCTAGTAAGATTTTATCTATACCTTCATCTTTACTTTTTACACTTTATCCCCAACTTCACTCAAAGTCAAGGCATTTTTCCTTCCATATTCGGTTGGAAATACTTTTCTTGCAACTCACGGTTGCCACCAAACTTGTCGTTGAACATATCCACCAAAACATGGTGAAGAGGTTCAATGATGTCCTTGTTCAATCCTGTTCCAATAGGAACCCACTTGACTTCGGCAATATCATCCGCACCCTCGGGTTTACCATAGATATACTTGGCAACAAATAATGCAGTCTTGATCTTGTCTTGTTCGCCACGATAACGCCAATCATCAATCAAAGTAGATCCAAGATAGGTGATGAAGTCAACTTCGATGCTGGCTTCCTCATCAACTTCACGTTTGGCATCTGCCTCAAGAGAAACACTACGAGGATCGCTGAAACCCCCGATGAATCGCCACTTCTTTTCGTCAGGCTTACGTGCAATCAACAGTTCTTTCTTGTCATTGACCACCGCAATATCCACACACTGAAAAGCGGTTGGATACCTATAGGCAGTCGCTGCAATCATACCCGCACGATAGTCAGACGTTGGAGGATAGTTGTTGGAAACACGACGACGAACTTCGGTACCACTAATAAAGGTGGTTGCCTCTAGTTCACAGACGTTATACTTTCCACTGTACGACTTGAGGAAGCTGTCACGGCTACCATACAGTGTAACCGTTTGAAGCGGAAGCAACTGTTCGCTGATCAACTTGTCAAGATTCTTGGACCAAACCGGATCAGATGGGTGGTCGTTGATGTAATGAATCTCCACGCTTGGAAACTTATCTGCAATCATTGATCGTCTTGCACGATAGTCAAGAGGATTGGAGGTAGTGTTTCGGATGATGCTGTTACCCAAGAAAATAAGCACACGATCATGCTTTTGGGTGACAGAGTTAATGAGGTCAATGTGTGCCTCATGAAGTTCGTTGACTTGAAAACGTCCAACGATAACGCCAACGTCAGTTGGCTTTGTAGCCTTTTCTTTCATAGATTATCTAAACCTTTCTATGTGTTAATTTTTATGTTTTTGTAAGTTGACCATATCAAAATCTAGGTCTCCTTACACTGATAACTATACATTACATTCTGAAAAAGTCAACGAATTTTCAACAAATTCTCAAGAACTTTTACGGTACACAGTGCATCATACTTCGCTTCGTGTGGCAATCCATCCACCTCGATGTTGAAGTGTTCAGCCAGTTTTACGAGACTGCAACTAAGGTCACTTGGCAAGTCGCCACGTAGACGTAGAAATTGAGCGATGGTACACGTATCAAGTACACGATAACTGACATATTGTTCCCAACTGCCGATACTCACAAGTGTATTGGTGACTCTGCGAATATCAAATGCCACGTTGTGACCGATTGGGATCAACTTATCTTTACTGTCATTGTACCAAATACGAAGTTTATCATACAACATGGTTCCCGCCTTTCTTTCAAAGATGGCTCCTTTGTTGTGTTGTTTTAGATCAATTTGGTTGATTTCAAGACTTTCGGCGGTAACACGGTAAATGTCATCATTTGGCTTAATCTTGAGATCCAGTTCGTCCAACTTGACCATATCACCGTTATCGTACCTACGAATAAAGGCAAAATAAGCGGTAAGAAGGCTCTTATCGTCACCAATACCACCGGTTTCAATATCCAACGCAATGTAATGCTTCATGGTGTGACTGTAACCAATATTTGATGTATGTCAATTCTTTTTTCTGAAATCTAACAAAACCGGATTCTTTTTGATTACTCTGTCAACAGTTTCGCCCCAAATAATGGTAAAAATAAGAGTGTATCCCAGAATGGGATATGCCACCAATTCTTTCAAGTTGATGGTGGTTTTATCAATCTTGGATAAAATTAAACCGGTAATCAAACCAACAATTGGCCATGTGATGAAGAGAGTTGTACAGATCATAAAATTTTAACCAATATAGAGTCTTGTTGATGGACAGGATGTTCCTAACCCAATATTTCCAACTGAGTATACGTGTAAATTGTTATTTGGAAGTTCTAGTAAATTTTTTTTAACAATTGGTTTTTCAAATGGTGAATGTAAAGTAAACATAGGACTATCATTCACACGAATTTCAAAATGGTCGCTATCTTTCATTGACAGTTCACACTTTGCACCACTACTGTGTGTAAATACCAACTTATCACATGTAATTACTTTTTCAGTTGGTGGTTCTGATGCTTTAACCGTTGTACCGGCAACAATACCGGCCAATCCTCCAAATAGAGTGGAGAAGAATCCTTTACGATTTAACTTATTCATACACTAATACAATATCAATACAAACGAACTAAATCGTTATTTTATTACTTATATAATTGAAACATGTTTTCCTTTTGTATATACAAAAATATGTCGTATATTGTCATAATCAAATCCTTTCAACCATGACAAATCTTCATCGTAATGTGCTATAACTAAATCAACCATCACTCAAATTCCCAATTTATTTTAAATTCAAGATCCTCAACCAAATTCGTATTACCATGATAACCATCTTTGGTTACGATTCTTCCCAACGGATTAATAACAAAAGTATTTGTAACAGTACCATCCAATGATGTTGTGACAATATAACTTTCTTCAACACTTCCATCTGCAAAAAATACGATCTTTGTGGCAGAACTTTCAAGAACTTTTAAATCATTCGTGATCGATTCCAACAAGTAAATGTCATCAAAATCACCATAAATGTTATTTTGACTATCAAATCTCAGCGTAGATTCTTTTTGAAGATATGTTGCTTTATGTTTGTTATTGATCAGAAAAGTTCTGAGGTTTTCTTTAGCTTCGTGATAACGATTGATATTTAAAGAATCATAATTGTAAATGACAATACTCATCAATAAAGCGAGTAATGCCACTACACACAACAATTCTAATAAGCTAAATCCTCTAACTGATTTCATCTAGTCGTTCATACTTTACTGGATAATTGTTATCTCTGAACTCACTACGTTTGCCCGAAGTGGAACTCATACATTGTGTTTCATTCTGTATAACAGGTACAAACTTACGTTTGGTTGTATACGTATGTGACACACTGTTATTGTAACAGGTTTGATAGAAGTCACAAGCAACGCTCATACACTTCTTATTGTCATTCAACTTAATGATTTTCACTGTATCTAATAGATTTTTCATTCAGTTAATTCAAACTCCTCAATTTCATAATTGTGACTGTCTTTATACATATCAACGTATTTTCTTGCATTATCACGTTTCATGTATATCTTTTCAATTGTACGGTCTCCATTTCGATAAGACATAATACAATAAACCTTAATCTTGGGTAGTATCTGAACATCATTGGTAGATGCATACGCAAGTGTACCAATAGTAACGAGTGTCAACAACAGTTTCATATCAATTGTCGTTAGTAATCCATCGAATTTTATGTATGGTAATACCCTTCTTGTCAGAAGGTTGACCATACAATGCTCCGTATTGATCTTTATAGTTGATATACGCCATTAGATCTCGTTTAATTTCATCAACATCCTTTTCATCAAACGTTGGGGGTAGATCAATCCTCAAATAGTGTTTCCATTTATTCATATTATTCATCTCCATCGGTATCAAGTCTGGTTAACAACATAACGAACGCAAGTACCATTATGCAAATAATCCAAATAGTGGTCATACAACAAGAAACCGAATGATATCCCGTTCACCATCTTCCTTGGTACACTCCGCAATTACATCCGGGTGTGGTCGATCACAACTGAGATATACCTTGGTTGAAGTATACTTCATATCAGTGGCAAACTTATTTTCAATTTGCTTCTTTAGCCACTCAACTACATCAATGCTCTTATATTTGTTACTCATATTTTTATAGAAATTGAAGGGAGCCAACACAGCGTTGTGCGTGTTTGTTTAATTCATACCCCGGTTACTTGCTAGCCTCTGGCCAAGCATATGAAACTCCCAAATTTATTAACGGTCACTCTTGAAACAATTGTCAGGATCAACACGGCCATAATTAGGAGTTCCCTTGCCTGTTAGGCCCATGTAGAGAAACGTAACCTCTTTACCCAGCCACTTGTTTTTTTCCTTCAAAATTTCAGCACGCTTCTCATACGTTCCTTTGAAAACAGCATCAAAGGTCACGTTCTTCCACTTCAAGGTAACATTGGTAGCAGCACCCTTCCAGTTGCCATCACCGTCAATAATATCAAGAATCGTACCTTCATCATCGTCCTCACTCTTGACCTTTACAAGATTCTTGGAACGTTTGTGTTCATAAGGAGCATCCATCTTACGAAGAATACCACCTTCCTGTTGATCATTAAGAAGATCCACAAACAACTCGTTCATGTGATCGTTTGACTTAACAATCTTGGTCTCAACATCAACAAAATACTTGGAAAGAGGAATTACAACACCGTCGATCCAGTTCTTTCGTTCACTATAAGGAACTTCCTCGTCCAGAATATCTGACTTTCCACGGAAATTGTATCCGTCATAGATATAAAACTTGACCTTCTTCTCGCTATCAGAAAGATCAGAAGCATCAATATGCTTGGTCTTGCGAATCAACTTGCTAATCTCATTCAACTGTTGACGAAGATCATTGTTGAACAACTCACCATCAAGAACAGCCTTCGGATACTCCTCGAAAAAAGGCTTAAGAGCATTCTCAATATGAGGAACACTCATGTACTTCTCACCCTTACGAGTAAACAGACCGTCCTTGGTAGCAATGCAACGATTTCCATTGAACTTACACTGCATACCCCACGTCTCCTTAGCGAAGTCAGGCCGCTTACTCAACTTGTGAAGAGGTTGAGCAAGCATCGGTTCGACATAAGAAGTTCCTTGGTCAACATCCTTGACATTTGTGTGGTACCCAGTCTTCAACTGTTTCTTATACTTGGCTTCAATCTCGGCTGTTGCCTGTTGAATTGCGGTGGTCCCATTTGACCTTCCGACATTCTTGGCTTCAGCATGACTCCACTCAGAAGTCACCTTTTCTCCATCTGACAAACCAGACACAGTGCGGTACTTGTTACCATTCTGTTCCATATACCAGATACGGATGTTGCCGAGGGTATCCTTGGTGAAGAGAGTATCAAACGTTTTATTCATGTTGAAGACAGAATACCACGTGATGATTCAATGGTCAACTCTTTTTTGAACTTTTTTCAAGAGTTTCCATCAGATTCTTCCACTTCTCGGAAGGAACAATTAACTCGTTATTGGCAGCCAAAGCGGTCAATTCGTCCTTAACTTGTAAGGCCAAGGGTAAACAATAGGGCATCAGCGATGGGATTTACACCGAACAATGCATTATATAATCCACTCATATTTTTATTCTTTCTTTTTTCGGAATTGGCAGTCTGATGCCCATGCGTCACAAGTTAAACATTCACCATTATGGTCAAACGCATTTGGTTTGTGACAAGGTAATTCAAAGATATTACCTACCACTTCATCTGCTACT
>Ga0169931_10004943_pt1 | contig 20530 bp, 16 predicted proteins | sample Kivu_15m_20L_FD_129675 | JGI IMG/M metagenome (GOLD analysis project Ga0169931, IMG submission 129675) | Freshwater microbial communities from Lake Kivu, Western Province, Rwanda to study Microbial Dark Matter (Phase II) - Kivu_15m_20L... | ecosystem: Environmental > Aquatic > Freshwater > Lake... | reverse complement strand
TAACTCCAAGCCTCAGCCGCCGGGTGCTCAGTCCGCTCTGGGAGGAACGCCGCCGCCCGCAGAAGCGAAGCAGGATGTCAAGGCCGACTTCAATAATCTGACTCCTCCAAACGAAACGCTTCCCGCGGCACCTCAAGTGAAGTCATTCGACATGGCGATTCCATCGGTATTGGTACGGCTTTCCGGTCCCAGTGATATCCCCGTTGGACGCAAGGGCGATTACGATTTGATCGCTCAGAATACTGGTACGATTCCGCTCAATGGGGCCATCATTCGTATGGATATCCCAAAGGGAGTCGCTTTCGAAGTTGAAGAATCTCTCAAGTCGCAGCTGGAATCGGAAACCATAGAAGATGGTTCATTAGCAGTCGTGTGGCAAGTTTCCGAATTGGCGCCTGGCCAACTCAAGAAATTGCCTCTCAAACTGATCGCAGCCGAAGCTCGTAATTTCGCGATCGCGATGGAATGGACCGTGATGCCGCAAAATGGCGAACTCCTAGTAAATGTCCAGAAGCCCGATTTGCAGATCGGCCTGGAAGGTCCCGCAGAAGTCTCTTATGGTATGCCGCAAATCTATCGCCTCAAGATCAGTAATCCGGGCACCGCAGCCGCCGAAAATGTGGTACTCAATCTGTCAGCTGAACCCTATGGTTCCAACAGTAGCCCACTGGGCACCATCGCCGCCGGCTCCAATCGTATCGTCGAAGTGGAATTGACCTTCCAGCAAAAGGGCAAACTCAAAATCAAAGCGGAAGCCGTTGGAGAAAATTTGAAAGCTGCTTCAGAGGTTGATGTTCTCGTGCATCAAGCTTTGCTCGAATCGGTTGTTAGCGGAGCCGAAAGTGAATACGTCGGTGCGACCGTAGATTATAAGTTGGAACTCAATAATCGCGGCGATACACCATCGGAAAATGTCATCGCCCAGATCGAACTCCCTGAGGGTGTCAAACTGACGCAGCTCCCCAGTGGTGCTCGATTGAGCGGAAGAATTCTCCTCTGGGAAATCAATTCGCTCAATGCGGGTCAGGCCCTAACCTTAGCTTGGCAAGCCGAGTTGCTAACTCCCGGTGAAAAACTATTCCAAGCGACCATTCGGGGAAGTGCAGGGGGCTCGGCCGTGGCTCAATCCAAGACCATTGTTGAAGCTGTCGCAGACCTGAAACTCACGCTCTCCGACCCTCCCTCGCCATCGCCAGTGGGGGAAGAGGTCGTCTATGAATTGGAGATTGTCAATCGCGGGAAACAATCCGCCAACAAAGTCAAAGTGCTAGCTCAATTCTCCGAAGGTATCGAACCTTCGGGCGTCGTCGGAGCTGAGCATAAGCTGGTACCAGGCCAAGTCCTGTTTGAACCCATCCCATCGATCGCAGCAGGCGAAACGGTCAAACTTCAAGTTCGAGCGTTGGCTTCCGAGGCTGGAGTCCATCGCTTCCGTATCGAAGTTCAAACTGAAGATGAGGAAATTCATCACGTCTTGGAAGAATCGACTCGCTACATGCAAACCGCCTCTCGAACCACGGGAACCAAACTGCGATAACAATCAGTTCGGTCGCTGGCGATGACGTAGCACACAGAATCACCAAGACAGATTAAAGCGTTAGCGAGGTTCGGTTTGAACCAGATCCTCGTTAACGCGATACGCGGGAACATTCAATCGATCGATGGGAAGTTCCATCAAGTTGGTGATCAGTAACTGCTCTACCAACGGTTCCCCCAAACGTTCATCAACTACTTTCTTGAGCGAGTTCTTTAATTCAACCATGGCAGGATCGCGTAGCAGCGGTGGCTCAACGGTCCGCAAGTGCTGCTCAATCGATTCATGAACCATCCAATAATTCTGCTGCAGCGTTGTGCGGCCTGCAAACCGGCGGCTATGTGGCAATACGGCATGTACTTGAAATCGGGTGCAATGCGCCTTGTCGGCCGATATGATAGTGAACTCACCGAGCGAAAACTCACGGCTGGCCGTTGTTTGCAAGCGGCTAGCTTGTGAACGGATATAGCCGATGATACCGCCGTGAATTATCACAAGCAGCATCACTAAGCCAGCGATCCAGTAGCGTCGAAAGAATTCTGTCATAATTGGTTGTTATCGCTCACAGCGAACTCAAGCACAGCATGCTCTCAGCACCGTATTTTTGCGCATACTCTCAGCACCGTATTTTTGCGCATAAGCGGGTGAGGACCTCATGAAAAACAATCACTGAACGTTGGTAAAACTTAGGTTACAACTGGACATCCTCCCGCGCGGACCTCGCTGACATCACAAAATTGGCGCAGAAGATTGCAGGACCTGCCTCGCAAACCCGTTAAGATCGTTAAAACCCATCGCTGCGCAGTGGTTCTTTGCTGAGCGATCGCTCACGATCTAGTTCAGTGACTCGTTTAGGGCGATGTAGAAATGCGCCGACATTTTTTCAGAAATCAGTGCGTCTTAAGACCCAGGTGTGGATTCTGACGACGACTCCTCACCTTCGCCAACAAGCTTCTGAAGCAATCGGGCCCGCAGTCGATTACCGGCCTCTTGCGACGAGGGGCCTCGCCGGAGCAACTCCATTGCGGAATTCAGTTCGCCTCGGCTCTCATAGGCCCGGGCCGCATTATACCAGATACTGGATTGCCAACGTTCAAATCCTCTTATGTCGGAAGCGCGTTTGACAAGCCAGTTGATCGAGGAATCCATATTGTTCTGATCAAAATGGAGTAAACCAATTAGATAAGTCGCATCGACTTTCGCTTCTCGATAGATACTTATAGCCTGAACAAGCCGGATGGCGAATTTGTCTTGGGGCTCATTGGGCAATCTCACCACATCGTAGGCTCGTTGTAGTTCGGAGTCGTAAGCTAAGTTCGACAAATCCTCCTCGGGCGCTCGGCATCTCATGTATACAGCCATCGCCCCTTGCTCATCGAGCGAGTTTTCCCATCTACCCATGAGATGCTGATACTTGGCCTTGATCAGTGGCGTCTGATCGATGTAGAGCAAGTTTCGTTGGATGTAACGCGCCGTGAACTCATTGTTCTCCTTCAGTCGCTGCTCTAACTCCTCAGCATACATTCTGGTCATCACCGAGAGCGACCAACCTTGAACTCCTTGTATGTTTGGTAGCTTGCGAATCCTATCTGCCAGACCATCCACATCCACATAGAGTTCGGTACGCAAGTCGCTTGTTAAACTCTCCTGCAGGCGTTTCATACGTCCAGCAATCATCGATGGATCTGTATCAATCAGTGCGATGACCTCTTGAACGCCTCGAGATTCCAAGGCGTATTTAAAACGACCGGAGAAGCTCAAACGCTGCAAGATCGACTCATCCTGCTGGACTTGTCTAAGAGTGGCAATACCGACCTGATTCGGCCCTGGAATAGGAATTCCCAATTTTGAATCAAACAAAAAAATTTCATCCGCGATAGGAACACCGATCAACCATATCGAAGGGGGCACCAACGAGTCGAGTTTTCCGACGGCTAACCAAATAGTTGGAATATTTTTTTGCCTAGCGAGTTCGGTAAAAACACGCCCGCGCTCGATGAAATCTCCTCGGCCAAAGATGAGTGTTTGCCATGGCGTTTGCCGATATCCTACAGCGCTGTCGTTCAGTGGCAGTCGAGGATCTTTGGCGAGGACTTCGACATCCATAGCATCACCCTCTAATTGGATGTTACGGATGGTCCAATCAAAAAATCGGTACGCCAGTTGTAAATTAGATGCCTCCACTTCGGAGAGTTCTTTTCCGCCAACGATCTCCGGTTTCTGGATCCAATTCCCCCAAATCGGATCTGAAATCGTGGCAAGCGATGTCCACTTGGCAACTGATGCAAAAAGTCGACTCTGCATAACATACTGTACATCGGCAGCAGTAAATTCTCGACTATCGACACGAGAGAGCGGAGCGTAGCGGCGAACATCTTCCGGAAGCGATCGAACCAACTCAGGAATCTTTGTGGAAAAAACATCATTTTGATCGGTTGCCATCCACGAATTGAGTTGATAGCCCACTTCTTTTATTGCCTGGCTCCGATCATATTGCGTGATGTTATCTAGAAACCGCATCGCTTCACGCAGGTTCTCTAACTTGCTCTCTTGAACGGTCGCGTCGGGTATCGCTTGCTCTGCGATCTCTTTACTTTTTGATGGATTGCAGCCCAAGCAGAGCACCAAACCAATCGACATCACCAAGCCAATCGATTTGAATAGTCCAGAAATTAATCGCGCCATGAACGCACCAATTCTCCAATCGACTTGAGTCGGCTCAAAACATTTTCGAAGTCTGCCAAAGGTATCATATTGGGACCGTCACTTGGGGACTTTTCTGGTTCGGGATGCGTCTCAAAGAAAAGCCCATCCGCTCCCATTGCTGTCGCCGCACGAGCCAACGGTTCTACCATCGCTCGATTACCACCCGTTGCACCACCTAATCCTCCTGGCTGCTGCACACTGTGCGTCGCATCGAAGATGACCGGTGCCCCTAAGTTTTGCATCAGGGGAATCGCCTGCATATCGTTGACCAGTCGTCCATAACCGAAAAACGTCCCACGTTCACACAGCAGTGTACCACCACCGCCACTCTGACGGGTCTTCTCCAGCACATATTTCATATCCGCTGGAGCCATGAACTGTCCCTTTTTCACATTGATCGCTCTACCCGTTTTGGCGACCGCTACCAACAGATCGGTCTGACGCGCCAAAAAAGCAGGCACTTGCAGCAATTGACAAACTTCAGCAACCTCGGCAGCCTGGTCCGGCAAATGAACGTCCGTTGTTACTGGAACTCCGAACTCCCGATGAACCTTTTCAAGAATCTTTAACCCTCCCTCGATCCCAGGCCCGCGAAAACTCTGGCCGCTGGTGCGATTCGCCTTATCGAAAGAGGCTTTAAAAACTAAAGGTAACTGCAAACGCTCCAGTATCTTTACCAGAGTTTCCGCAATCTGCAGGGTCAATGACTCCGACTCGATCACGCACGGACCAGCAATGATTAAAAGTGGGTTGCCCGGACCGCAACGATGCGAGCCGATAACAACGCTCTCCACTCCGTTTCCCCCATATGCTGAATCCATAGCTCGCCTTCTATCTCCAAACAAAAAAACTACACACAAATACTGCTGCTAAAAAAGTCCCGCTTTCTGGATCCAGTACACTACGCCCAGAATCAACAGGTCAGTTCGATCGTCCCTACCGATCCTTACCAAAACGACTTATTATCAATCATCACTAAAACTTTTTTGCAATCCACAAGTTCACTCGCTTCGGGAGCACGCGAATTTCCACCGGCAAAACTCCACCATAGTCACCGTCGAGCTGATAAGGAACCTCATGCCTCGACTCCAAACGGAGCGATTCGCATTTGCCGATCCTACAATCGGAATGGCGTTTGTGCGACCGGGTAATCACAGCCCATAGGTATAATAGCCCCAGCCAAAGCGAACCACCTCGAAAGGTGCAGACATCCAAAAAACCATCATCGTCCACAGCATGTTCGGCGATCGGAAGCCCGCCAGCATAACGCGGTACATTAAAAACAAAGACCCATCTCGCTTCAAAATCCACCGCAGCCGCCTCCTCCGCTTGGCCCGTCTGGAGTTCCTGCAAAATCCCCTCAGGCTTGGCACCGCGAGGGGTCGACAAGCCGCGCCAGTTACCGCTTTTTAACTGAACTTTCGGATAGCGATAGGAAGTAATGGTTCGCCAGATCGGACCAGCCCAATTCCAGCGACTGATGTGACCCTTGCGTTCCCGATGCATGCGACTGACCACCGCGGCGTCAAAACCGCAACTAAACATAACCAGAAAGAGCCTCCCGTTCGCCTCGCCCGCATCGATCGTAATGCTCTGACCCGTTTTGATCACACCTAGCACATCATCTAATTGAGCCGAAAGACCAAAATGCTTGGCTAATAAGTTCTCGGTACCTAACGGAACCACCAAAACCGGTACGTTGGGGCTCAACTCATTGACCACCGCGGCCAAGGTGCCGTCTCCCCCAGCCGATATCACCAGTTTCAGCCTTCCTTGAGCATGCAGTTCAGCGGCCAACTTACCCCACTTGGGTAACTCAAAACAAAGCTGCACATCATAACCTTCACCGCGCAAACGTTCTGATAACTCTGCCAAAAACGGACGACGATCGATCGCTCCACTATGTGGATTGGCCGCAATCAATATCGCCTCGCCATTCAACGCCGTATTTAACGCGCCGTGAAACCTTATGCCGTCAGACTTCATCACTTCCTGTCGCCATTCCCAACTGAACTTAGAGAACAATCACGCAAGAAAAGAAAATTAAGATAAAGAACCCTGTGAAACTTTACCGATTCTACAAACTGTGTCGGGGGGCACGCTGTTTTCAGACTCCGTTTTTTCTGTAATTGACAGCGTTCACAGCACTGAAATTTAAGGTGTTTGGGCAATTTCCGAAGTGGTTCAGGCCGCGGGAAGTTGCCCAACGAACTCGCAGGTTTTACCTTCCATTCCCTGACATGAACCGTCCCATGTTCGCAAATAGGCCACTCATAATTCGAGCCGTTGCTACCATCGTAGCATATCTCAGCCTGATTGTGCTGAACGGCTGTAGCCTCTTTCCCGACATTCGCCACAAGCCGCAATATTCGAATCCATTTCCGCAGTTGACGCGAATTGCCATCCTTCCATTTTATAACCAAAGCGATGAACCTACCCTCAACGGCCGCATGGTGGCAACAGCCTATTTTAACGAAATGCAAAGCATTCCTGGCTTTGAAATATTGCCTTTGGGCGTCATCGAAAACGCACTAATCGCTTTTGGCAAAGAACCGCGAACAGCCAGTGAATTTCAAGAATTCGCCCGCTTTGTGGGGGCCGATGCCGTACTGGTCGGCGCGGTCACCGATTACGACGCTTACTACCCGCCTCGCCTGACCATGCGAGTCAATTGGTACGCAGCCAACCCAGCCTTTCACCCAATCCCCGTCGGTTACGGTCTACCTTGGGGCACCGACAAAGAAAAGGACATCCCAAGTTGGATTAAACTGGAAGCGGAACGCGAACTTGCCAAAAAACAACTCGAAACCCAAACCCCTTACTGGGAAGATCCTGCGATTCAAGCTCAGGAAGAACAGCAACAGTCGGAACTGGAGGCCGCCGAGCAACTGGCCGCCGAGGTCGCTTTGGTCCAAGCCGCCTTTGACGAAACCAGCGAAGCAGGTGATCAACCGAGCGATGGAAGCGAGGCACCCAAACCAAAAGTCACCCAGCCGCTTGGTTCTAAGGAATCGCCGACGAACACCGATTCCGCTGTAGTCTCTGCCGCCAATGAGATTGCGATAGAGCCAAGCCTCCCCTCCAATTGGCCCGATCCGCAAGGTTTTATTCCACCCCCTCCAGCCAGCCAACCGCCTCAAGCGACCACGCAGTATGAACCGATTATCAGCCACACGAGAGCTTTTAACGGTCATGACGAAGATATCACGCGACGCCTGGAGGAATATTATTACTTCCGCGACGATGCTCGCGTCTCAGGCTGGCAAGCGTATCTCAAACGCAGCGAAGACTTTATACGCTTTTGCTGCCATTTACATCTCACCGATACGCTCAGCTCACGCGGCGGAGAGCTCGAAAGCCGCGTGATTTTCCGCTGGCCAATTAGCCGATACCAACGTTAAGGCCGGATTCGCTTGCCGCGCCTGAACGATTGACTCGCGTGGCACCTAGCAGTGCGTGGCACCTAGCAGTGCGTGGCACCCAGCAGTGCGTGGCACCCAGCAGTACTGCAATCCGCGGTGTTGCGAAACGTGGTGCTGCCCAAGCCGGGCAGATCCATGCTGGCAATCGATCCTCAAAAAGGCTTGATTAGGTATAACACTCGTTTGCTTTTTCCCACCCGCGGTAAAAAGCAAAGGCAAGGAGGCCGGCGATGGGACGAGAAATCAACGTGCTAGCATTGGTAAAGGGCGAAGAAAAGTACGTATTCCTTTTCGATGACTCTCGTCGCGCAGAGACGTTGCGGATGCTAGGTCGATTTGCGGCCGATCCTGAACTGAGCTTTTCATGGTACGATGCAGCGGTGTTAGGTCAAAAGATTCGCCAAACGCTACCTCCATCCGATGCCGCGACCATTGAAGCCATGAGCGCTGCGATTGCACCAGCCAGTGCGACCAATCGGAGTCGGCGTTTCGATCTCCCTACGTCATGAATTCTCGCGATGTGTATCAGTGCCCCGTAGCGAGGTATGCAACGCATGCATTCCGAAATCGCGCAATTTCTTCGCTATCTTGATGTTGAAAAAAACGCTTCGACACTGACCATCAAATCCTATCGAGAAGACCTCATCGATATGGCCGATTTTCTGGCCGATCAACAGGGTAAGTCATCCTTGCGTCCTGATGATGTCACGCCACGAGACCTCCGCAGTTATGTCGCCGCGCTTCACGAAGCCGGCTATGCTCGATCCAGCATTTCGCGAAAGCTGGCCTCACTGCGCAGCTTCTATAAGTTTGCGCAGCGCCAGGAACTCGCAACAACCAATCCTGCCAAGCCGCTGCGAAATCCGCGTGGCCAACGAAAGCTCCCGCACTTCCTCACCAGCGACGAGGTCGAGCGATTATTGAATTCCCCAACCCGCGATGAGGTACTCGGACTGCGTGACCGCGCCATCTTGGAAACGATGTACTCGGCCGGTTTGCGTGTTAGCGAAGTCGTAGGGCTCAACGATGGCGATATCGATCTGGAGGAGGGCTTAGCCCGCGTGCGAGGTAAAGGTCGTAAAGAACGCTTAAGTCCCCTCGGCCGTTTTGCCGTAGCCGCGCTGCAAAAATATGCCTACCACCGCGAACGCTCCATCAAAGAGCCGACTGGCAAAAACGCTCCGGTCTTCGTCAACCGCTTTGGGCGACGACTCACCACCAGAAGCGTGGCTCGCATGCTGGAAAAGTACATTCAGCAAACAGGGTTGGATCAACGTACAACGCCTCATACTCTCCGCCACAGTTTTGCAACACACTTACTCGATCGGGGAGCCGACATTCGCAGCGTCCAAGAACTTCTCGGGCATAAAAGTTTAGTTACGACTCAAATTTATACCCACTTGAGCACCGCCAACCTCAAGGAGGTTTACGATCGAGCGCATCCCAGAGCGAAGAGCGTTTGATCTGAATATCACAACAGGCCGCTGAGGTCGGTCAATCCAAGTGGCTCTCGACTTGCGTAAGGTTCGCCATACTTGGTACCGATCATCTTTCCCCAGTAGGCAGCTTCGTCGCGAAAGCGTGTTATCGGCTGCGGATCGAGCTGCTCGCGACCCAAGATGAACTGACTCTCAAAGGCTTGAATCGCCAAATACTTTTTTTGCCAAGTTGAAGAAATATCAAATATGAAAGCTGGATTTGCTATGAGTTTGAGGTGGATGCAATAGTAGTAAAAGATACGTTCCGGGTGATAGGGCTCCCCCGCCAAGTCACTGTTGGATAACTTGGACCAAAACCTCGCTGCTTCAATCAAAGCGGTCGCTGCGATGTGGTCGGGATGAGCATCTTCCCAGAAAGGAGCAAACAACCACCGCGGCCGCACTAAACGAAAGAAACCTGCCAATCGATGCCTCGCTTCCAAACTCGGTTCGAGGTAACGATTGCGTAAACCAAGATTCCAGCGCCACTTTATTCCCAGAATTTCGGTCGCTTTGGCCGTTTCCGCCGCGCGTTTCTGAATCGTTCCAACAGGAGTTGGCTCACCATCGGTCAAATCCAAAATACCAACCCTTTTCCCTTGCTCGATCCACCGTGCAATCCCTCCTCCCATTCCCAATTCTGCATCATCTGGATGAGGAGCAATCACCAGAATATCTAGCCCCTGTTTGCAAAACTCTTGAATCTCAGCGTCTGTAGGCCAATCGCGAAAACCATGCTGAACGAAAGGGGATTCCACTTTTGATTTCCTGAAATGCTACTCGGCTGCCGGCACCGAAACAGATTCCGTCATAGCCTGCATCGGCAATCGATAACAGGCAGCTTGCTCACCATTGCGAACCAGCAATAGATTACCTGCCAAAGCAGGATTGTTCCATGTCATCCCTTCGATAGCCTGGAAACGATAGAGTTCCTCAAAACTCTCCGGATTTGCAATGCCAATCGCCACGCTACCATCTTCGGCCATAATCAAAAGATGCTGGCCCACCAACATGATTTGCCCGTGGCGATAACGCTTGGATTTCCACATGCGCTTCCCATCAGCCAAGTCGACACATTCCAAGATTCCATCGCTCAATCCGTACGCATAACCTTCATGGATTACGACATTCGTAAACTTGGTTTTTAGAACGGACGAGTTTTTCCACAGTTCCTCCACCTTCCATATTCCCTCCGAAGAGCCTGTCACTTTCAGCATCTTCGCGCCGCTTCCATAAGCTTTTGAGAGCAATATTCTCTGGCCATCAACCGCCACAGGCTGGGAAACATTGGCAGGTCCACTACTGGATCCCGGCCAATCCGTCCTCCAAAGTTCGGTACCATCCTCCAGGCGATGCGCGGAAACCGAATTGTTGTTGACCGATACGATTTGTGGCGTTTGACTGAGAGTCATCAAAGTTGGCGAAGCATAGCTAACTTGCTCTCTCCCAGTCCTCCATTTCTCTTCACCTGTTTGCGCGTCAAAGCAAATTAGCGTTGCGAGCTTGTCTCCTGCACCTCCCAGTGGAATAATCACTTTGTCCCGCACCACCAAAGGCGATGAAGATCTTCCCCAGGCAACCTCACGCTCCGCCTGCGAAAGCTCGACACCCACACAATCCAACAAGGACTTGTCCCAGACTTTTTCACCGCGATCGAGTTTGGCTGCGATGAGGTAGCCATTGGCTCCCTGAGCATATACGATTCCGTTGGCGATAACCGGTGTGCTCCGCGGACCCAGACCACCCAGACTTGTCGTGTGACGCGACTCCCATTCAATTTTCCACAGAGGTTCTCCTGTCTTCAGCGCGTACGCTTGCAACGTTTCATCATCCTCACGCTGCTCCAGCGTTACCGCGATTTCCCCCACCACACTGAAGGCCGACCAGCCGGCACCTATTTTTCGTTTCCATAACAGCTGCGGAGTGCTCTCTGTCCACGAAGCCGGATCGGAAAAACTCGCCTGCTTGATGGTAGCACTGCGATCGCCCCCAAGAAAACCTGCATAGTCGTTCAGACCCTGCGATATCGAGGGCAACGGTTCATTTTCAGATTCACCTGCCGACTCCTTGTTCTTTTCCACTTGGACAAGCGGATCCGGAGCCCACCGATAGCGAAAACGTGGAACCAATTCTGAATCCAGACCTAACGGTTTGTAAAAGCACAATCCGACAATCATCAAACCCAAAGGAGCTAACACCACAGCCATTTTCAAATTGCGTGACGCTCGACCTACCCGTAACCAGAGCATTAAGGCGGTCATATAAAATACCAAGCCGCACACCAAGGTAATAATGTTGGCAACTGCAAAATCGAACTGAGAGGCCGTTGCGCGGGCAGCCAAGAAAACCGCAACGCTCAACAGCATTAACGACGGCGCTAGCCAACCTATCTTCGCTTTACGGTCAACCACAACTTGATCTCCTCATTTCCATCCATGAACGATCCGCTGTTCGAACCATACCCAAACGCACCCAAACCCAACCACACCGTCTATGGCGATCGGACCTTGGTCAAGACCTACGCAGTTCGCGGTTTGGACCAGCGCGGTTTGGACCAGCGGTTCGGCGGGCAATCGGCTTGAAATTCAACTCCAGCCCTGCAATATACCAAATCCCTCCGACAGCGGGAGAAGCGAGCTTTGTTCCTCAGAAAACGGTTGACCAGCGAATGGATCGGATAGATACGCAAAAAGGAACTTCGAGTGAAAAGATGTTTTGAGGAAGTCAAGCTATCGCTCTTTCCTCATCAAGAGTCTTCAGCGACGACTCAGAACGAACGTACCGCGATCGCGTTTGGTCCGGTAGGTCGCTGAAAATTGATTGCCCGTTACCTTCGCCTCATAAGCGTAGTAGCCCATCAAAGGTCCCAGCTTTTTCTGACCCGCTAAATGCAAATGCTCTCCATCGCTGGAAACTACGTTGAGCTGCATTTGATAACGGAAGGGAATAACCTTGAAAAACTTCCCTGTAAAAGTCGCCTGATATTGCCCCGATTTCGACGATCGAACCTCAGCTCGAAGTGGCCCCTTATGACCGGTTGTTTGACTGTACCAACCGCCACTCCAATTGCCGGCAAGCGAGCGGCTCCCCCCGTGACCGCCATCGGAAACAACCAACCCGTCGCTGGCCTGCTGCGCCATAAGTTTCTCGGCACTTACGCACAATGCAAGCGCGATGAACAAGGTAAAGCATGCGACCCAAGCAACAAACTTGGAGGGCTGGATCGGTCTGGATATCATGGGTTGGAATAACATAGGAGTCTCTCGACGATGCCTCTAAGTTCGAATCACAACGGGTTTTCCCCATATCCATCATAATTCGGGGGAATTAAACTTTCGAACTACCAAAATCTTAATGCTGTGTGAATGATCTGAAACGCACTAGATCAAGCCGCACTACTCGCCTTATTTAGGGGGGGATCCTATAGATTAGTCATTCGAGAATTGGCGAGAGTTGGGCAACTTTGTGGACATCGGATTGCGGGCAAGCGTACACTCGGCAATACTGCAGACTCGGTCGGGAGCCAACACCTCATCTCAAATTGGTCTTTTTGAGGGGCGCCATGAGTGGTGTTACAGGTTGAGTGGTGTGATAAGTTGCGAGCAACTTTCGACACACTGAATTCTCCATCAACATGAAGGATTCTCCATCAACATGAAGGTTTTATTTTCAGCTTACAGTGAGACAAGCGGGCAACTATGACGGATGCTTACCAAGAGGATCTTCGCAAGCTTCGGGAAAACATGGAACGAGTTGTGTTGGGCAAGCCCAACGTCGTGAAAATGGTTCTTACAGCCTTATTGGCTGGAGAACATGTTTTGCTAGAGGACGTTCCCGGCGTTGGAAAAACCCTCGTCGCCAAATCTCTGGCCAAAAGTATATCGGGACATTTTAGTCGTCTGCAGTTCACGCCCGACTTGCTTCCCAGCGACATTGTTGGCAGCAGCATTTACAACGCGCAAACAACCCAATTTCAATTCAGCCCTGGTCCAGTTTTCGCCAATATCGTGTTGGCCGACGAGATCAATCGTGCTCCCCCACGCACGCAAAGCGCCTTGCTGGAAGCCATGAGCGAACGGCAGGCGAGCGTCGATGGTCAAAGCCATCCGCTTCCGGATCCCTTCATGGTGATCGCAACCCAAAACCCATTTGAGTTTGAAGGAACCTATTTGTTGCCTGAGAGCCAACTGGATCGTTTTTTGTTGCGCACCAATGTGGGGTATCCGACGCGCGAATTTGAAAGAGAAGTGCTCTCGTCGCATCGGAAGGGAGAGCCCGTCGATCAACTGCAACCCGTGATAAGCCCGGAGCAAGTACGAGCCATTCAGCAAAAGGTTCGTGAAGTTAAGTTTGAATCTTCGTTGGTCAACTATCTTCTGGACATTGTCGAAAAGACTCGTACCAGTGAACTTTTGCATGTTGGTGTCAGCACCCGTGGTGCGTTGAGTCTTTATCGTGGCGCACAAGCTTTTGCGTTTGTGCAAGGGCGAGATTTTGTTACACCCGACGACATCAAAACATTGATCGTGCCTGTCTTTGCGCATCGTGTTCTGCCGCGTGGAATGTTGCCAGGGGCAGATCGCAGTGCGGTTGAAGCGATCATTGAAGGCTTGCTGCAAACTGTCAAAGTTCCTGTCTGACAGCGAATCCTTGCAAACCCTTGGACCAGATTCCTTGTCTCTGTAGTTATCGCAAACATGAAAAGGCTCATCCTGTATGGCGTCTGATTTTTTGCGAACCAAGGTATTCGCTAAAGCGGAACGCGACTCTAGGTACGTCCAGCGAAATCCGGGGATGAATCCGACGCACACAAGATTTACTCGCGAAGGATGGCATCTGATGTTCATCCTTGTGTTTGTGCTGATCGGAGCGGTGCTCCGGAATGTCAACTTGCTTGTACTCCTGGCAAGCTTGATTGCAGGAATGTTTGTTATTCAATGGCGAATCTGTCGTCGATCGCTGCTTCATCTTTCGCTGATACGCAAGTTTCCTGCCAACATTCAGGCCGGTCGAGCCTTTGAAGTCCGATTGCAGATCGAGAATCCTAGCCAACTGCTGCCAACTTGGTTGATCTGCGCCGAGGAGCGACTGGAACGCTTGGAACCATATCCTACTCAAAACGCAGTCGGTACTACTGTTGTGGTTCCATGGATACCTGCGAATTCCAAAACGGATGCGGGCTATGAATGCTCTTTGCTTTATCGCGGGCGTTATCGCATGGGACCCTTGCGAGTTTCGACCGCTTTTCCATTTGGATTGATGCGGGGCTGGTTCCTACAAAATTTCACGGTTGAAATTTTGGTTCGACCCAAACGAGGTCAATTGTTGGGTCGATGGCAAAGCCTCATCCAACTCGAACGACAAGGCTTAGCCAAGACAGCCTCCCGAGCTGGCGTCAACGAAGGTGAGTTTTACGGATTAAGGGCATGGCAACATGGCGATAGCCGTCGCTGGATCCATTGGCGAACCACGGCGAGACTCAACGAATTGGCAGTTCGGCAATTTGAACAGCAGCAAAAAATGACTTTGGCGATTGTCGTTGATCTCTGGTCCGCTCCTGATTCCAATCCGCTCATAAATCCTGATCCCAACATCGAGAAGATCATCAGTTTCATCGCGACGTTTGTGGAATCGATGTGCCGCCACGGAAATCATCAAATATCGGTTGCCCTTGCGGGTAGTCAATTGCGAGTATCCACGCGCATCCAAAACCGATCGGTGCTTGAGAGCGTCTTGGACGATCTTGCCATTATCGCACCCTCGGAAAAACCGGATCTCCTCGGAGCGATCGAGCAACTGTTCCCAATTATGGCTGACAGTCGTTCCTTATTGGTGATCAGCAATCGACCTGCGGTGCTCGATCCATTGCGAACAAGTATCAAGGGAGAAACCCAACGCACGCTAATGGATAAAGTGCAGGTGCGCTGGATCAATGTGTCCAAAGGTGAACTCGATCCATTTTTCAAAATGGAGGATTCATGATCGACAAATTTCGCTGGTACTTAGCGATTCATTTTGCCATTCTCGGCATCATGGCTGCGTTCCTGGTCTCGATCGAGGAAGGGACTCTCCGTCTTCCCATGTTGGTCGGAGTCGTCGCCATTACATCGCTGATTTTTACCGATCGTCTGGAGTGGTTTCAACTCCATCGTTACCTGGGCTATGTTGGAATGATTCTCGGGGCCGGCTTGGCTCTGAGCAACTTCTTTGCGCCAACCGATTCCGGCAGACTTTATTCGATTGCAACCATGTTAGCCTACGCGGAAATAGTGCTCTACTTACAAAAGAAAACGCAACGAATTTTTGAGCAACTTGGAGTCTTTATTCTGCTGGAACTCGTCGTGGCCGCACTTCTTACCGAAAAAGTATTGTTCGGTATTTTGCTTATCCCCGTGCTGGCGGTCAGCCTTTCGACCATGATTTTGTTCACACATTACATCGCTCTTGCCACTGAAGGAAAGAACTCGGTCAAGGAGCGACTAACACTGGAGCAATTATGGAACATTTTTTTGAATCGTGTTCCGGCCAACAACGCTAAACAAGCCGTACCGATTGCACTTAAACCAACGCCTCGGCAAGACTGGTCCATGCGTCTCCAGCATACCGCTTGGGTCCTGCAGGCGGCGCCGCTGGCTATCTCGGTGCTCGGCTTTGCACTGCTCTTCTTTTATTTACTCCCTCGTACCAACCTCGATACCTATTCGGTCCCCTCGTTTTCGAGCCCCGTTGTAGGCTTTACCGAACAAATGAAACTAAACCAATTTGGCGAAGTTCTGCGCAGCGACCAATTGGTGATGCGAGTCAGCTTCCGCAACAGCAAGACCAATGAGCCTTACGAGGTCCAACAGGCTCCCTATTTACGGGCCGTTGTACTGGAAGATTACACGGCCGATGTGGAAGGAAGCGGTGTGTGGCAGCAGCGTCGCGAAGTATCCAGTGTGCCGCTGCGCGATCTACCCGCCGAGAGATTCGTTGCTCCGAGGTATCGACAAACGGGCGATTGGGTAAATGTTCGTTTCGCTCTAGAGAAAACTCAATCGTCCTCTTTGTTCTGCGTCGCTCCCACGTGTGTGATCTCTGCCCAAGGTTTTCGCCCTCATTTCATTCCCGAAGATTGGCGCATCCACAGCCAGGATTTGGTGATGGATACGACCTACAAAAAAATCAACTATACCATCGGAACCGGCCAATTCCGCAACGGACTGGAGCATTCTATTATCCCGGAAGCATCGGACTATTTTTCGAACGAATTCTCTGAAGCGATTCACTATAACGGTTTAACATCGACGCGGAGGGTCGCGCTGACGCGTATCGAACCAAAACGCTTTCCAGGCCTGATTGCTCTGGGTGATCGTATCAAAGCAGAAGCGGGGAACGATGGCCAGACCCCCATCGGCTTTGCCCTCGGCGCAGAATCTTATTTTTCCTCAGGAATCGATTACCAGTACACCTTGGACCTCACGCAACAGCGAGATAGAAAGCTGGATGCCATTGAAGACTTTATTGTGAATCATAAGAAAGGCCATTGCCAATACTTTGCCTCCGCGATGGCCATGATGCTCAGAAGTCAAAAAATCCCGACCCGAATCGTGATCGGCTATCGGCCCAATGAGTACAACGAGCTTGGTAAGTTTTTTACCGTTCGCCAAAACGATGCTCACTCATGGGTGGAAGCGTACTTTACGAAGGAAGAATTACGCGAATCCAAACTTTTTGCCGAGCAGGATACCATGACGGGCGGTTGGCTACGCTTTGACCCAACGCCCCCTGGAGAAGAATCGAATTCTGGCGGTATCTTGCGACGCCGCAACGCCGCCCCAGATTTCTTTCAAGAGTTTTGGAATCGCAATATCTTGGAAATGAACCAATCGAGCCAAAGCGGCTCGATTTACGATGCGATCTCCAAGTCCAACAATCCTTATGCGAGTTCCATTCGAGCCTTGCAGCGGTGGCTCAATCGTTTTGACGAATCACAGTCGGATGAAGAGAGCGAAATTAGTACGGAATGGTTCTCGATTCCCATTGCCGCGTGGTTTATCGGCCTGGGAAGTGTTATCTCGATTGTCTGGTGGTTCGCCTACCGGCAAATCGGAAAACTAGCCCCCATGCTAAGACCCAAGCGCTACTATACAGAAAGATTACCGGCGACCGTAAAGTTTTTTGAACGCTGCTTACGCGTGCTCGCTAAACTCGGTTTTCGCAGGGCCGAATACCAAACACCCAAAGAGCTCACCATGCAAGCGGCAACATGGCTCAGTGACAAACACCGACAAACTCAGGCTGCCTCTACTTTGAACGAACTGACAGACGCCTATTACCAAATACGATTTGGAAACGGGGAAACGGCAAAGTCGGACAGCTCAGTAGGTCTACCTGTTGACTGTTCTTCCAACAGCAAGAGCTTTGCGTCCAATTTAAACTCTCTTGACTCCGCCGTAGAAAGATTCCAAAAATCGATCAAAGACCTACCCAAACATAGAACGTAACTAACAAAAGAAGTCAATGATTAAAGCATGATTATCACCATCGATGGTCCCGCTGGAGTTGGCAAGTCAACCGTAGCCCAGATGCTAGCCCAAAAACTAGGTTTTGATTTTCTCAATACGGGTGCCATGTATCGCTGCGCCGCTCTGGCCTCGATTGAAGCCCATATTCCCCTCGACGCCTCCGAAAAAATCGTGGACTGCGTGAAATCACTCCGATTTGAACAGAAAGGTCCGCAAATTTTTCTCGATAACCGCGATGTTACTGAACGAATACGTCAAAAGGATGTCACCCAACTCGTCAGCCCCATCGCCGATATCATTCCACTACGGCATGTGCTGATTGAATGGCAAAAAAAGTTTGCTCAAGGTCGCAACATCGTCACTGAAGGACGCGATCAAGGTTCGGTCGTTTTCAATAATGCTGATTGCAAAATCTTCTTGACCGCAACACCCGAAATCAGGGCAAGACGTCGAACCGATCAACTGCAATTGATGGGTATCGACGCTGATTTTAACCAGATATTGAAAGACCAAATCCTTCGCGATGAACTGGATGCAAAACGTCCTTTCGGCGCTCTGCGACCAGCCTCCGATTGTGTTGTTATTCGAAGCGATGATCTGTCCATGGAACAAGTCATCGAGGAAATGCTCCGTATTGTTCGCAGCAAAAGCCAATCATCTCAGTGATGCACACCTTCGCAGATCCGTAAAGTTTAAATGCCGATGCCACCACCCAAAAAATCCGAAGCGGAAGATCCAAGAAGTCCTTTTCAGCGACTCACGTACGCCACTTTTCGTATGGTTGCTCGAATCGTTAGCGTCTTATGGTTCGAGATGCATGCCGAAGGCCGGGGAAATTTACCCTCTAGCGGAGGTGGATTGATTCTTAGTACGCACCAAAGCGTTCTCGATCCCGTGCTTGTCGGCCTGCTGTGCAATCGTCGCCTGAACTACCTAGCCAGAAAAACACTTTTCAAAAGTCGCCTTTTCGCTGCCATCATTCGCCATTTGGATGCTATTGAAATCGACCGCGAAGGTGGCGGTCTCAGCGGCCTAAAGGAAACACTGCAGCGACTCCGACGTGGCGAATTGGTCTTGATGTTTCCCGAGGGGACGCGAACAAGCGATGGGCACGTCCAGAATGTTAAACCAGGATTTGTCGCGGTGGCAAGACGAAGTCGCGTTCCCATCATACCTGTGGCGATCGTCGGCGCCTACGATGTTATGCCCAAAGGAGCCAAGTCGCCTCGACACCGAACCATCAAGATCGTGATCGGGAAAAGTATTCAGCCTGAAGACATCGTAGATCTTGATGATCAACAATTGATGCGGCAGTTACAATCGACGCTAGAACTTTGCCACCAACGCGGTGAAGAGATGCGGAGCTATGGCTCAATGAAAGAAGCCTCGCGAGTTTAGCTCGCAAGGCTTCTCAATAATGTCTTAAATGTCCTACGAAAGTGTGGGACGAATTAGCGAATTAAACCAAAACGCTCTTTCGGATCCTTCAAGCCATGAGCAAGTTTAGATAAGGCTTCGGTTTCAATCTGACGAACTCGCTCGCGAGTCAAACCGAGTTCGCTCCCGATTTCCTTCAGCGTATGTGGTTGCGTTTCACCTAATCCAAATCGCATTCTAAGCACTGTTGCTTCGCGAGACTCCAGCGTATCCAGCAATTCCAGAACGGTTTTCAAAACGTCGTGATCCAGCAACTCCTCATCAGGCGCTTTGAGTCGCTCATCCATCACCATTTCACCGAGCGACCAGCCCGATTCGACCTGATCGCTTTGAGGTGTGTTATTGTAAACCTGAATAGCTTTCTTGATGATCGGCAGCTTCTTCTTCGGCAAGCCCAAAACGCGGGCAACTTCCTCTGGCGTCGGACCACGACCCAGTTCTTCCGATAGTCGAGCCGTCGCGCGCCGCCATTTGCTCAGCAATTCCACCATGTAGGCTGGAATGCGAATCGTTTTTGCCGAATTGATCAAGGCTCGCTTAATCGACTGCTTGATCCAGTAACTCGCATAGGTACTGAAACGAGTTCCAACTCCGGGGTCGAAGCCTTCAACGGCTCTCAACAGACCGAGGTTCCCTTCTTCAATGAGGTCTTGAAGACTGAGCCCCTTACCGACATAACCTCGAGCGATGTTCACTACCAGTCGCAGATTCGCCCGCACCATGCGATCGCGAGCCCTAACATCGCCGGCGTCGATTGCGCGAGCAAGCTCTTGCTCCTCTTCGGCAGAAAGCAATGCGGTTTCGTTGATCTCTCGCAAATACGTTTCTAGAGGAGACTGCGGCACCGATTCGTCCTTTCCTCGTGTGCTCAATCGGAGGTTTAAGTCCTCGTCGTGATGATCGTCTTGATCACCGAGGAACGGATTCGTATAGGCCATGCAAATGTTTCCGAATTTTGGGGGATCGTATTGTGCCAGGACGCAGCGATAATCGGTATCGTCGTCGATCTCTGGAAACTATACGTCACTTTCAGAAGGCCTATAAAGACTTATTAATCTGCTTGTGCAACCAACGACTGCACATGACGATTGCATCGGTCGCAGGAGGTGCCGGGCGGGTCCAAGAATCGGATGTACCGATCGTGCCGACAAAGGGTGTGCAGAGAAAACAAAAAAACGGTGCCCCGCACATGCAGAACACCGTCGTTGTTGTTGCTAGGATCGGTGAATCCGTTTCAGCCTGATCTACTGACACTTCCGGACCCTGCTACCCAAACCCTGCTTTGCATCACTTTGCTTTGCATCACTTTGCTGGGCATCACTTTGCTGGGCACTGATTTGGATAGCAATGATTTGGATAGCTTATAGTCCTGGATGACACGGAAAGAACTTCACTGGCACAATTTAGTACTGGCACAATTTAGTACTGGCACAATTTAGTACTGGC
>Ga0169931_10004942_pt1 | contig 20530 bp, 13 predicted proteins | sample Kivu_15m_20L_FD_129675 | JGI IMG/M metagenome (GOLD analysis project Ga0169931, IMG submission 129675) | Freshwater microbial communities from Lake Kivu, Western Province, Rwanda to study Microbial Dark Matter (Phase II) - Kivu_15m_20L... | ecosystem: Environmental > Aquatic > Freshwater > Lake... | reverse complement strand
CGTGTTGTTGAGATCTGGCCGAAGTGGGCAAGCTCCGATTGGTTGATGATTGCTCCCGTTTGAACTAATTGAAAGCAATGATGGGCCAAGGCGAGCAGACGGCTAATCCGGGACACGCGGCCATCGGGCTCGCTGATGGCCACCAAACGCCGCTGGTAGAGCGACGCGATGACTGTGTCGTGTTCATTCGTAGTGCCCAGTAGCAGCTTGCTGGGAGCCAGCATGGCGTAGTCGCCAAGCAACTCGACGATTGCATTCCACAGCGTAGATTTCCCGTTGGCACCAGAGCCATAGCAGATCGGCAGGATATGTTCGCCGACATCGCCAGAACACGAATAACCCAGCAAAGCCTGGATGTAGCGTTTGCCGCCAGTGTCAGCCGTCGTGGTACAGATGAGATAACGTTGACCGTTGCTCAACGTTCCCGCGTATGGCTTGCTGGTGGCCATGGGCAGGTTCGACGGTGCGGTTGGAGTCCACGTGCGACCTTAGTCCTCGCTCGAGGAAAACAGTGCCCGGGCTTGTTTGCCGTAACGGGAAAGGTTGATGATCTTGTTGCCTTCTACGATGACGGCGGACTCACCCCATACATTGGTCCCGACTCCGGGTGCTGCCGGAATCACCACGGGCTCCCATTTCGTGAAATCATCGCCCCGGCTGATGGCCACGGTGGGCAGGTTCTCGCCCTTGGCGAAGGGCGAGAGATGCAGCCCGGCCATGATCCAGTTTCCATCCGCCATTTTTTGCGGTTCCTGCATCGGCCAGAAGCCGTCCTCAATGACAACGCCGCGCGGTTCCCAGTATTCCGTTGCTTCATCCAGCAGATACGCGCGAGTGTGGACGCGGTGGTATTTTTGCGCATGGTCATGGTACGCTCCCATGAAGGCCCACAAACGCCCGCCCTGGGAAAGGAAGACGCCGTGGCTCACCGCCAGATCGCCCTCGCCCGCGTCTATCACCTTCGCTGGTCCCCACGTTTTGCCGCCATCATCGCTCACCTTCACATGTGCCTCCTCGGTGGGTGTGTTTTCTTCTCCACGGTTGAAGCCATACGACGCGTAAAGCCGGCCCTTGTGCCAGGCGAGACCGACACCGAGCGTAAACCTGCACTGGTCCATATCTGGTCGCTGATTCTTGATGACGTGAAACTCCGCGCCTTCGACCTGCGGTAGTTCAGCGGCTTTCGGAAGCTTTTGGGAGTCATCCCACAGCGGCAGACCTGCGATGAAGTTTGGTATTTCGTGCGTACTCGAAATAGGTTGGTAACTGGCCGCGATTTCTTCAGCGGTCAACACGCGTGGCTGCACCGAGAATTCATCCAAGGCGCCGTGGAAGGCTTGACGCACCGATTCCGCATCCCAGATGCCGCCGAGCGTGATCGGAGCCTTCGTCGCAGCGATGGGCATCTTGAGCTTCACGTCGCCCGCATGCCTGCCGTTTAAGTAGAGCGATGCCTTGTTAGTGGCGACTACCAACGTTGCCTGGTGCCATCGACCGGCTGCAAGGGGTTGGTCGCAGTTAATTGTGCTCCAACCACCCTGTTGCAAATGGGCTTTCAGCTTGCCGTCCGGCTCAATGGTGAGGCTCCACTGCCGCTCGTTCTTTGAATAACGATTCTTACCGGCAAGCATCTGCTGGCTACCAGTAAGATCGTACGGATTGAACCACAACGAAACGCTAAACGAATCGCTGGCGAGGTCTGCACTCTCGTTGAGTTCAATCAGCGACTCACCATCGAGCACGAAACACTGCCCGACTGCGCCGGTGGCAATGTTGGCAGTACCACGCACAACCACCGTGTCTTGGATGTTTTCCAATGGCCAGTCCCCGGCCTGGGCTCGCAAAGTTTGCGATAGTTGCGACGTGAGGATCAACAGCAGAAGAATAAGGTATTTCATGTGGATCGCCTGTTTCAAGTGTCTTGCGCAATGGAACGTCGGCCCCACCATGAGGCAAGCGCGGAACTGGTAATGGCGCTCCAAGGGCCGAAGGTAGCAGATGCGAGCGCGGCGGAAGGACTGTGAAGAACATTGAAGGCGAGGCCGGTGGCCATACCACCGTTTTGCAAACCTACTTCGAACGCTACCGTGCGGATGTCGCGCATATTCAGTACGACGATATCATCCCACGCGCGGCCCTCAGCTAAGAGGGCAGTGATAATTGTGAGGGTGCTTATCATCGTGTGGGAGTGTTCATTGCTCGGTTTGGCTGTTGGCCCAGTAGCCACGGAAGATTTTCAGCGGGTCGGCGGTTGTTGGGTTGGTGCCTTTCGGGGCAGCTTTCCATTGCCAGTAGTCTTTGAACAAGGTGGCTGGATCCGGCGCGGTGCGGTCCTTCCAGTTTGCTCGGTCCTGCTCGACGATGTGGGCGCGAGATTGCTGCCAGTCGGCGCTGACTTCGTTGAACCAAGCGTCGTGTTTCGCGGCGAGCGACTTCACGATCTCGGGGTGCTGGGCGGCGAGATCGTGCTGTTCGGCGGGATCAGCATCGAGATCGTACAGGCGTGGCGGAGGTTGCAGTGCGGTGTTGGGCGGGTCGAGATGCCGGTCGAGCGGCATTTCCCAATGCGGCATCACGACGCCGCGCAGGTAGGAGGGATTGTCGCGACCACTGTCTTTCTTAAGCGATGCCTCATCACCGGGCCAATACAGTTTCCAGCCGCCCTCGCGAATGGACGCATTGACGTGCCGCACAGGCGCGTAGCGGTTGCGTTGGAACGGCAGGAAACGCCCGGCCACCGCGGGCGCTGGTTTTCCTTCGAGCAAGGGCATCAGGTTCAGACCGTCGAATGGTTTGGCATCGGCCGGCACAGACTCTCCGGTGAGGCTGTAAAGCGTCGGCAGCCAATCGCATCCATGCACCGGAGTGGACTCGACTCGTCCGCTTGGGATATGTCCCGACCAGGCGACAATGGCGGGCACGCGGAGGCCTCCTTCCAAAACTGACTCCTTCTCGCCCGAGAAGACACCGTTGAAGCGCATCTGCGAACCGAGTTCCGCATCGCGCCGCAGCACGGGGCCGTTGTCGCTGGTGAAAACGATCAACGTATTCTCCCACAATCCCTCGTCCTTGAGCGTCTCAAACACACGAGCCAGGCCCGTGTCCATCGCCTCGATCATCGCATAGGTAATCGCCACAGCTTTGGCGACTTCCTTCCCCAAACGCTTCTCGTACTTCTGCACGAGCGCCTCGGGAGCCTGCAGTGGACTGTGTGGCGCATGATGCGCGAGCCACAGCGCGAATGGTTTTTCGTTTCGATTCCGAATGAACGTGATGGCTTCGTCATTGAGCGCATCTGAGAGATATCGCCCATCGTGTGGCACGCCGTCGTTATTGCGAAGCAGATTCCATTTCCAGTAATCCTGTCCGCCGTTGGGGAAACCGAAGAACAGATCGAACCCGCGCCGGTGCGGCAGGTAGTCGTCAGAATAGGCGCCGTTGTGCCACTTGCCGATGAGCGCTGTCTCGTAGCCCGCGTGACGGAAGTAGTCGCCGAAGGTTTTCTCGGACAAATCGAGCCGGTCCAGCCCGCGATTGCTCGGCACATCCACAGCCCCCGTGCGATGATTGAAGCGTCCCGTGAGAAACCCCGCTCGAGCTGGCGCGCACAACGCTGAAGGCGAGTAATGATCAGTGAACCGCACTCCCACCTTCGCCAGTTCATCCAGCGTGGGCGTGTCCACGACTTGGTTACCGTAGCATCGCAGATCGCCCCAACCAAGATCATCGGCGATGATAAACAGTACATTGGGCTTTGCAGGGTCAGCGGCTTGCAGCACGGTGAGCGGGAGCAGCAGTGCGGTGATGAGTGTGAGGATGGGTTTCATGGCGTGGATCTTAGGATCAGCTTCACGTGTTTCAAATCCATCACTTGCGAGCCGGGCATGGTGAGCGGTTCCATCGTGAGCTTGGCCGGACCTTTCGGCAGCCTGAGAGTGCCGGCTTTCAGAATGCTCCACTCGCGGTTGCGGTATCTTGCCGATCCTGCTTCGTCGCGATGAGGCAATGGAATCTCCGGTGCGGGCGCTGCAAGGACGATGGTCTCGAATGTCTCGTTTCCTGCGCTGATCCGCAGGCGCGATCCGGCATCGGCGGACGGACAGGCCAGGGCGATTTCGATCTCGTAGTCGCCAGCGGTAGCCACCTCGATGTCGAACCAGACTTTCGCTTTGGCATCCGTCCAGCCGGTGAGCCAGTCATTGGCAAAGCCGGGGCCGTTGGCAAACGTCAATGGCCGCTCGAGGTAAGCCTGAGGTGCGTGGAGTTCGACCGGGTTGTGCTCCGGATGGCCAACAGTCAATGGAAAACGCTGCAAGGCATCGCGCGAGATGTCGGCAAACCACGCATCGTATTGCTCGCTGAGCTGCTTCACGATGTCAGGTTCGTCAGTGGCGATATCTTTCTTCTGGCCGGGATCGCTTTCCATGTCGTAGAGCTGCCAGGGAGTGGCGCTGGTGTCATTGGCCTTCGCCTTCGAGCCGCCGGCCGGTCCTTTGATTTCGCGGACCAGTCGATATTTCTGGGTGCGTACGGTGCCGGGATACTTGTTCGACTCATCGATGGGATTGTGCGTGAAGAGCATGCGATAAGGCCACGCGCTGCTATCCGTTCTTTCCAGCAGTCGCCGCAGCGAGATGCCATCAAGTTTCGACCCAACGGGTGCCTTGACACCGCACAGGTCGAGCAGCGTGGGATAAAGGTCGATGTGCGAGACGATGGGTTTCACGACATGCGGCATCCATTTCGCCGCCGGCCAGCGCATGAAGAGCGGCACGCGACTTCCACCCTCATGCACGCTGGTTTTGCCACCGCGCATGCCAGCGTTGTAAGCCTTCACGCCTGCGGTTCCGCCATTGTCGGTGAGAAAGAGCACGATGGTGTTATCGGCGAGCTTGAGCGACTCCAGGTGCGCGAGCAGTCGCCCCACATTGTCATCGATGTTTTCGCACATCCCGTAGAAGGCAGCCAAAGTGTCGTCGAAGCCCTTGGATTTGAACTTGTCGAAGTATTTATCTGGCACCTGATACGGCGAGTGCGGCGCATTGTAACTGAGGTAACAGAAAAACGGCCCCGCCTGGTTGGCGGTGATGAACCTCATCGCCTGATCGGTGAGCACGTCGGTGATGTAGCCCTTTGTCGCTTCGTGCTTCGCACCGCGGAGGAGTACCGCATCGAAGTAGTTATTCCAATGACCCTTGTTGAATCCGAAGAACTCATCAAAGCCCTGACCCTGCGGCGTGAACGGATACTGCTCGCCATTATGCCATTTGCCGATGCAGGCCGAGCGATATCCCGCAGGATGCAACGCCTCGGCGATCGTCACCTCGGAGGGGCGCATCGCCTCGCGATTGTGGGTGACCCCATGGCAGCCCGTGCGCAACGGCCAACGCCCCGTTAGCAACGCCGCCCGGGTCGGCGCGCAGAATGAGTTCACATAGAACCGATCAAACCGAACACCCGTCTCAGCGAGTTTGTCGATGTGTGGCGTTTGGAGATGCGGATTGCCATGGATGGAGAAATCGCCGTAGCCCTGGTCGTCGGTGATGATGAGCAGGACGTTAGGCTTCGATGATTCGGCGCCTTGCATCGCCGTAAACGATGTCATCAGCAGCGCGGTGAGGAGGGTGAGGTTGGGTTTCATGCTTTTAGTTCGTTCAAGGTTCCGGCGTTGCTCCCAAAGGTGTCAGTCTCGATGCCCATGTTTTGCAGCATGGTGACGAAGAGATTGCAGAGCGGTTTGTTGTTATCGCGTTTGAAGGCGAGGTGCTGACCGTGTTGCAGGCCACCACCGGCGAGAAGGATCGGGAGGTTCGTGTTGTCGTGAATGTTGGCATCACCAAGGTTGCTGCCGTAGAGGACCATCGTTCGGTCAAGCAGGCGCTGGTCCCCTTCGGGCTTGGCGGCGAGGTTGTCGATGAGCTTGCGCAGCAGCGCCATGTGCTGGCGGTCGGCGGCTTCGAGTTGTTTTACTTTTTCTTCCTTCTGACCGTGGTGACTGAGGTTGTGATAGGTCTCGGTGGTCACTTGCTGTTCAGACAGATTGAATACGGGTGTCTTGAACGCATCGACCATGAGCGTGACGATACGCGTGCTGTCGGATTCAAAGGCGAGCTGCGCGATGCTGAGCATGAGGTCGAACTGCTCAAAGAAACGCTTGCTGTCGTTGATGTCCGTCGGCGCCGGTTGCGTAGCAACGGGCTTCGGACGCTGTTCCCATTCACACGCTGTCTGCAATCGCTGCTCCACTTCACGGACTGAAGTGAGGTATTGTTCGAGGCGAGCTTTGTCCGCGCCACCTAGGGTGCCGCCGAATCGCCCTGCCTCGCCCGTTAGTGTATCGAGGATGCTTCCGCGTTGCTTAAGTCGATGGAGTTGTTTCTGCACTGCAGCCGCATCGCCCTGGACGAACATCTTTTGAAACAAAGCGGCGGGGCTATCCTCGGCGGGCAGCAGTACGCCGTCCCGTGTCCAAGAGAGACTGCGGTTCGCTTTCTCGATATTCACGCCGAGGCTCAGTGTGGGGAAGCGCGTCACCCGGCCGAGTTTCTCGGCGGCGTATTGATCGAGCGAGATGCTGTTGCGGAATCCGGCTTTGAATGCGCCGCGTGCTGACGTGAGGAAGCAGTTGTCCGTGCTGTGTCCGCCGGTCACGCCGGGATGCGAAAGGCCACTGAAGACAGTGAACTCCTTCCGTACATCAGCGAGCGTTTGCAGGTAAGGCGAAAGCTCATAGTCGCGGCCTGTCGTCGCTGGAAAGAAGTTCTTTGGCAGCACACCGAGGTTGTTCGCAATGACCAACATCCGCTTCGGCGTTTGCGGCTCCGCAGCTCTTGTGAACGCCGGCGTCATGCATTCGAGCATCGGAAGACCAAGCACGACGCCTACGCCGCGCAAGATCGTGCGGCGTGGGATGTGGGATGATGAGGTGGATCGATGTGCGGCATTCATGGCTTTGGGTTTCCTAGGAAGATTGAACTTTGCACGAGAGCATGCACAAGATCCCGCACGCGGTATCCGTCGTTCGCGCAAGCGTCGAGCATCGCTTCGATTTCGCGGCGATCTGAGAACTGCACCGGTGTGCCGGTGGCATATAGCGTCAACTGATGAAGGAGATTGCGCGCGAGCTGTCGTGAGTTAGCAGATAGGATGGCTTTCATGTCGTGGATGTTTACGAACTTGCGGCCGTCGGCGAGCTGTCCGCTGGCATCAACGTTGGCTGCAAGGGTGAAAGCAAAGTCATGACCAGCGCGATCGATACCGGTGATCCGTTCGCCATCGCTGGTGCCGCGATAACGTGTCCGCCAGGCTCCGTGGATATCAAAGTTCTCCAAGGCGAGGCCGACTGGATCAAATTTCGCGTGGCACGCGGAGCAAGTTTTGGATTTCGTATGCTGGGCGATCAGTTCGCGGATGGTTGTCGCTCCGCGAATGTCCGGCTCGACGGCTGGAACTCCCGGAGGCGGAGGAGGAGGCGGATCGCCGATGAGACGATCCATGATCCACACGCCACGCAGCACGGGTGAGGTGCTGGTGCCGTTCGCGGAGACTTTCAAAATGGAGCCCTGCGTGATGAGTCCACCATACGGGCTATCGTTCGGTAGATCCATCCGACGAAGCGCGGACCCACTCACTTCAGGCAAACCGTAGAGCAGTGCGAGACGATCGTTCACGAGCGCGAAGTCGCTCTTTATGATGGAAGACGCAGGCAGATTCTCGCGGAGCATCGCAGTGAAGAAAGCTCGCGTTTCTTGTCCCATCGACTCCACGAGATAATCATCGAGCCGATACTCAGGATAGAGCCGGATGTCGGGATCATCGCGGCGGAGTTCGCGGAGATTGAGCCAGCAATCGGTGAAGTGATTCACGAAGCGCTCGAAGCCCGCGCTGGCGATGAGACGGTCCGTTTCCTCGCGCAGCGTGGCGGGATCACGCAGCTTCTTTTGCGCCGCGAGGGTGGCGAGCGTAGCATCAGGCCTTGAGTCGCTGAGGAAATGCGAGAGCCGGTTCGCGATGGCAAAGTGATCGTTTGCGGCGATGGGCTCGCGCAGATACAAAAACAGATCGGAGCAAAGGAACGCCTGATACCCTGCCAGCAATGCCTCAGCCAGTGATGCACCGTTTTGCAGAGCATCGAGCACGAGTTTATCAAACGGCGGGAACGCTTCCTCCGGCACGGGTTCGCGTGCGGCGAGGGCGATGAAACGACGCAGCAGTCGTTTCGCATCTTCGGCGGGATTGTCGGATTTCACCTCGACGCCGAGGTCATCAAACAGCACGCGATGCGAGGCTGGCGGCCAGGATGACGGCGCGATGGGGCCTTCCATCTCCAGCCACTGAAACGCGATCCCCGGCTGGCCGCCCTCGTGGAATGGCGGAAACCGATAATAGCCGGTCCTGCCCTGTGCATCGATCTGCGGCACCGGCAGGCCGAGCATGCCATACTCGATGGTCTGGCCTGCGAGCAAATAAACCGTCGTTTCATACACGCCGTCCTCGGGCTGCACGTCGATGATGCCGCCGGTGGCGCGCACGTCCTCGGCGATGTCGTGGTTCGTCGGCTTGCGTGCACGGAAGTTCATGGGCACGGGCCGCTTGCCTTTGTGGAGAACAAAACCCTCCGTTTGCAGCACAGACCGCGCGGAGAATCGCACGCGATACTCGCCCGTGGTGTTGGCGATGACGTTCTTCGGATACACCGCATACGGCCATCCCGGCGAACGAAATAAGGCGAACTCGATGTTCGGATCGGGCTCGGTTTCTTTGGCTTGGTCCGCGTTCGTTTCCTTCAGATCGAAGCCCATGCCACCCCGAGCATAGAACAGCGACTCCACGCCGCCGGTGGTGCGACGTGGGCCGAGCGACTTACCAAACACTCGCGTCTTTTTGACTTCAGGGGGCGCAGGTGTGGTCACCATGGCTTGACGCAGAGCTGTCTCCACGGAATCCAGATAAGCGGTCAGTTGCACATGCGACATATCGAGCGTCGATGAGACCTTGTCGAAGTGATGTGACTCGCGATCTGCGGGGAGCATATCGCGGATGTCGAGATAAGGCAGAGCGAGCAAGTCACGCAAGTTTTGTTCGAACTCAATCCGATTGAGCCGCCGCATCGGCCCGCGTCCGTTCTGTGCTGTGGCCGCTAAACCGGCCGCATATAATGGTGATTCCAGAGATGCCAACAACGCTTTCCGATCGTCGCTGGTCATCGCCTCCGCATCCGGTGGCATCTCGTTTTTCTCCACCCGATCAAACACTTGTACCCAGCGGTCCAATCCTTTTGGATCATCCAAATCAAAGCTCATCGCCGTGAGATCAAGCTTTGCCTCCTTGGTCTCCGCATTATGACAATCGAAGCAGTTCCGCTCGATGAGCGAGGCGATGGGCGGCGGCATCTTCTCATCCGCGCGTATTGAGGCGAGCGATGTGAGTAGTAGAACTGCGAGGAAGATGAAGTTGTGTTTCATAGTATTCATCTGCTGTTGGAAACAGAAATTGCTTTCTCACCGCCCGATTCAAACGAGGAAATAGACGGGGCCAGTTCGTCCGCCAGCTTCTGGATGATGCCCGCCACGGCCCCGAGCCGCTTATTTCCCTGCGACTGCAGGATTTTGCAGTCGGCGAAGGAGGGCTTCAGCGCCCGTTTCTGTGCTTCCTTGAGCACGCTATCGAAGATCGAAGGATCCGAACCTAGAAGCTTTCCATGGAGGAACAGGGTGGAAGGATTGAAGATGTTGATCACGGCGGCGACCGCGATCGCTAGGTAATCAACGGTGCGCTCGACGAGGGCGGCCGCGTCCACCCGTCCGCTTTGTGTCGCGTCGATGGCTTCATTGATTCCGACCGACTGTCCGAGGAGCTCGGATACTTCACGGGCAAAGGCGGAATCGGTAGCGACAGTCTCCAAGCACCCCCGATTACCGCAACCACAACGGATACCCGCGCGCTCCACGGTGATGTGACCGAGCTCTCCTGCCATGCCGCTGTTGCCGGTCAGCAGTCTTCCACCGCTGAAGATACCTAGCCCCAGCCCGGTGCTGACATCAAGCATCGCGAAATCGTCCATCCCGCGGGCTGCACCATACATCCGCTCCCCGACACAAAGGGCGTGAGACTCCTGCAAAGCCACACACGGCAACCCTAGCCTGCTGCTCAGGTCCGAGGCCAAAGACTGACCATCGAGAAGATGTAGATTTGGCGACATGACGGTCCGATCCAATCGCGAATTCAGCAGGCCGGGAACGCTCACCCCCACTCCACGAAACCGCGCCCCCAAGTTGGAGACATCTCCGCCGACGATTTCGGTCATGTGCCGTTCAATCGCCGTGAGCAGCTTCAGGTACGATTTCGGCGTCGAAAACGAACGCACATTTTCCTTTGAAACTTCGCCATCGAGCCTAACGCTGCCAACCCAGCAAGTGCCTGCATCGACGACGACCCCGAACACGTTGGCGGTCCCTTCAGCAAGTTGCAACAGCTTTCCCGGCCGACCGAACCCCTCGCTCAATCCACTTTCCTCGAGGAATCCGTGCCGAATTAATGACGCTACTGCTTTCGATACGGTCGGAGCGCTCATCCCACATGCTCTCGCCATCCCGGCCCGGGACGACGGACCACAGGCCTGAACAAACTCAAGCACGCGGCGTTCGTTGATCTTCGAGAGTAACTCTGACGCGAACATATTAAAAATTTCGACCTGTACGATTCAATTTGAATTTGCCCATGAAATTCATTGAGCCTGAGGCAATAGCCGAGCCACGCCACTGGAAATCGGCTAGCGATTCAGGCTCGGTAAGCTCCCGACTTTTTCCAATCGTACAGGTCAAAACCCACTTTTGCAACATCACTTACTAAGTGGCGATACGTAATTGCCCCACAGCCTGTGATTTCGTCAGCTTGCTCGAACAACGAAGACATCACCGCCTCGCGCGTTCGTGGGAGTGTTTCCACGAGCGGCCCCGAGAGTTAAATTTTTCTGCTCAGGGCACTCCGTGGGGGCGTGCGGCAGGGTGAAGGCGATAGTCGGTTCTCAGGCGATCAGGTCGTGGATGACGTTCCCGTGGACATCGGTCAGGCGGTAGTCGCGACCGGAGTAACGGTAGGTGAGCCTTTTGTGATCCAAGCCCATGAGGTGAAGGATCGTCGCGTGGAGGTCGTGGACGTGCATTCGATTCTCGACGGCGGAGAGACCAAACTCGTCGGTGGCTCCGTAGCTAAATCCGGGCTTCACACCGCCGCCTGCCATCCAAATGGTGTAGCCGTAGTGATCGTGATCGCGGCCTTTGGCACCTTCGGAGGTCGGAGCTCGGCCAAACTCTCCACCCCAGATGACGAGTGTATCTTCCAGCAGACCACGGCTCTTAAGATCCTTCAACAACGCAGCGATCCCTTGATCGCAGGCTTTGGCGAGTTCGGCGTGCCCGTTGACGATGTCATTGTGCCCGGTGTCCCAAGCAATATCGTAGCCGCTAATGGAATGTGAAAGTTGCACGACACGCACCCCTTGCTCGATCAAGCGACGTGCAATGAGACAACCTTTCGCAAACTCACTTTCGCCGTAAAGGTCGAGCGTTGCCTGGCTCTCCTTGCTTACATCAAAAACCTCTGGCACCGAGAACTGCATTCGGAAGGCCATCTCCATCGCCTGAATTGCGGCTTCGAGCTGTTGGTCCTGCTGCAGTTTCTCAAGGTACAAATGGTTCAGCTTGGCGAGCAGATCCACTTGTTTGCGTTGTTCATCAGGTAGTGCAGCGGCGTTCTTGAGATCGCGCAGCGCAGCTTCCGGCTTCATCTCGCGGATGTTGACATAGGAGCCAGCATAAGCACCTGGAAGGAAAGAGTTGCTCCAGTTGGCCGATTTTCCACGAGGCTGTGCGACGGGTGACATGGCGACAAAGCCAGGGAGATTCTCTGTCTCGGCACCAAGACCGTAGAGCAGCCATGAGCCCATGCTCGGGCGATTGGGTTGTAGCGATCCAAGGTTCGACATGAGAATCGCGCCCGCATGCTCAGGGATGTCGGTATACATCGAGTGGACAAAACAGATGTCGTCCACACACTTGGCGGTCTCAGGAAAAATGTCGCTGACCCACTTGCCTGACTGGCCGTATTGCTGAAAGCTGAACGGTGATGGCATGAGGCCCATCTGCGTGTTGCGGAGAGATCTGCGGTTGACGATTTCAGGTCGCTCACCGGCATGTTTGGCCAGTAAGGGCTTGTGGTCGAAGGTATCGACCTGCGAGGGGCCACCTGGCATGAAGAGCTGAATCAACCGTTTCGCTCGCGCCGGAAAATGCGGCTGTCTGGGAGCGTGGGGAGTGGTGGCTTCAGCGCGCAAGCCTTGCTGTGCAAGTAGACTGGCAAGGCCAATGCTTCCCATGCCAGCGCCCATTTTGCGCAGAGCTTCACGCCGGGTTTGCTGGCTTAGAAGGGTTTGCCGAAACTCACGTTGATGTTGTTCGAATTTCATATTGGCTGACTCACTGTACCTGGATCAATTCGTGTGCGCTGAGCAGTACCTGTGCGTACTCACTCCATCGCTCAGGATGTTCGCTGAGAAAATCTAATCCCACCGCCAGTTCAGCGGCTGACACCGGTCTCCCATAGAGACGTTCATAGGCGGCCTCGATGCGAGCTTTATCGCCTTCGATAGGCTGGAGTAACTTCGCCAATGCCGAAGCACGCTTGGTCATGAAGGGGTTGTTCATCATAAAGAGATATTGCTGCGGCACGGTGGTCGAAATGCGTTTCTCAGCGGTGGCCTGAGCGGCAGGGAAGTCGAACAAGCGGAAAAAGGAGTCTGATTCCAATCGTTCGCCACTGCGACTAATCGTTGCGTAGAGCGAACGACGAGGGCTGTTCATGATCGAATCCGTCGACTCACCACCCAGCGTGCGATCAAGTTCGCCAGTGACGGACAGCAGGCTGTCTCGCCAGATTTCAACTTCGATTTTGCGCGGGTTCATGCGCCAGATAAGACGATTATCACCATCCTTCGCGAACTTCTGCTGGTCGTAGCGACTGCTCATCTGCCACGTAGCAGACAGCAAAATCTCGCGGTGCAATTTCTTCAATGACCATCCGCTCTTCATGAAGCGTTGCGAGAGCCAATCGAGGAGCATGGGATGCGTCGGATCTTCACCCAATACACCGAAGTTGCTCGGCGTGCGACTGAGAGCCTGACCAAAATGCCAATCCCATACCCTATTCACCATCACCCGTGCAGTCAACGGATTGGCAGGATCCACGACAGCTTCCGCGAGCTCACGACGTCCGCTGCCGTCTTTGAAGGGAGCAGCTTCTTTACCGGCAACGATCTCCAAGAATCGGCGCTGAACCAGTCCACCAGGTTTCGCTAAATTGCCACGCAGGGCCAGATGCATGTCTTCGCTGCCGGACTCTTTGATGACATGCGCAATGGCATATTTCGGTGGAGCAGCCTTCTGAGCGGCATCAAGGGCCTTATCCAATTCCTTGGTCGGCTCTTTTTTCTTGTTTTGCTCCTTCAAGAGCTTGGTCACTTCCGCGATCCGCTCTTGGGCTTCCTTATACGCCTTGACTTCCTCCTGAGATGCCATCGCATATTCCCCAACCGGTGAGTTTCGAAACACACCCGCAATGGCGTAGTAGTCGCGATGGGTGATCGGATCGAACTTGTGGTCATGGCAGCGAGCGCAGGCCACCGTGAGACCGAGGAAGGCGCGAGAGAACGTATCCACACGGTCGGACAAGGTCTCCGCTTCCGCGATCAGTTTGGCTTCGGCATCGCCGCCATCGGATTTATAAGTCGGGCCCACCGCAAAGAATCCGGTCGCAATCGGATCGGGTTCACCCTTGATTAGATCACCCGCGATCTGACGCTTCACGAACTCGTCGTAGCCCATGTCGCGGTTCAAAGCCTCAACGACCCAGTCGCGATACCGCCAGGCTCCCTCCAACTTCCCGCCATTGCCAAACTCCGATCCGAAACCATCGCTGTATCGAGCCACGTCCAGCCAATGCCGAGCCCATCGCTCGCCATAGTGCTTGGACTGCAACAGTTCATCTACTACCTTTTCGAACGCCTCCGGACGCTCGTCGGACAGGAACGCAGACACTTGTTCGGGCGTAGGCGGCAAGCCTATAAGATCGAGATAAGCACGTCGAATCAGCGTGCGTTTGTCGGCCTCTTCATTCGGAAACAGCCCCGCCAACTCCATGCGAGAGAGGACGAAACGGTCGATGTCATTCTTTGGCCAGGAGCTGTCACTCACCTTTGGTGGTTGCGGATCAGCAATAGGTCGAAACGACCAATGATCCTGGCGAAACAAGTCCCAGTCATAGGTTTCTGTTTCCTTTTTCGCAGCCGCCGCCAGCGCCTCTGGATCAAAGCCAGGCCAAGGTGCTCCCATCGCTACCCACTCGGTCAGAGCCGCGATCTCTTTGTCACGCAGCTTCTTTTTCGGTGGCATGGCACTGTCTTCGTTTTTGTAGCGGATGGCTTCGATGACGAGACTCTTATCGGGATCGTTTGGCACGATGGCTGGCCCCGAGTCACCACCCCTGAGAATGTGAGCCAAGCCGTCCAATCGTAAACCGGCATTGCGTTCGTCTTCATCCTCTCCGTGACAACGAAAACAATTTTCGGCCAACACCGGACGCACTTCGTTTTCGAAGAACTCAATTTGCGCGGCAGTCGGCTTGAAATTAGGACCGCTCATCGTGGCCGTCTTCACCTCTTCTGTTACAGCGGGAGTGTGCGAATCGGAACTCAGGGCCCATCGCTGCTTTAGGGCACTGATCTCCGCCTGGATCTCCGCCGTCGATAGCGCTAAGTCAAACACGCGAATCTCCGCCAGATCGCCTTGGAAGAACTCGCCATTCGACACGAGCTTGTTGCCCACGCGGATGCCATCGACGCCGACGTTCTGCTTTTCGATATTGATGGTGCCGACCACGGGAGGTGCATCGTTGTCGAAGATGAGGACGTTGTTTTTCTTCTCGCCGTTCACGACCATCACGGTCAATCGCCACTCGTCGGGCGTTACCGGAATGAGCTTATGAGCGTCATTGCCCTGACCATTGAAACCGTAGCTACCATTGACCTGAAGCAGCGAGGCACGCCGGCCACTGCCCTGTCCTGCCTGCTCGAACACGGCCTGTATTCCCGAGCGACTTGGCCGCCACAGCACGATGAACGTGAAGGTATCATCACCCTCCTTCAGCACCGCTGGGCCAGCGAGGAAGTCAGTACCATCAAAGTAGAGCGTCGTGCGTCCGTTCAACTTGTCCCGCGGCTCTGGTCGATAATCTACCTTCGGCTGCGTCACCACGACTCCATTGCCTGTGGCATCCTTCCATTCACGGACCTGTTTCTCGCCCAGGACGAGCGTTTCCGAATTGCCCGCATCCAGCCACAGCACGGGCTCAGCGGCCAACAAGGAAGAGGCCGTAGCGAGCAAACACAGGGCGTGGGAGAAGACAATCATCATAGTCAGGTATAGCTTAGCAGGGCCTTGATCACCTTGCGACTTCGCACCGCATCTGTCACGTGCTATCGGTTCGCCAATTGTGTATGACAAAACTCCTCCACCACCGGCTGGGTTTCGCGTCAATGCTGCGATAAATCGCGTTTGGTCAAAGTTAGTTCGTGCCATGTCGAAATAGTAATTCCACGAGCGGCCAGGCCGGTCCCATATTTTTTCAAGGTAGTCGGTGGGACGCGAGCAGCAGGGCTCAGTAAACAGGATCAGTCTATCAGTGGGATGCCGCGTGCAATGAGTGAATCGAAACGGTAGGGAGACTCGCCGGCGGTCCACGCGATGCCGCGCAGCAGAATGGTGCGGAAGAACGGGTCATCGAAAGTCCAATCGAAGTGGCCCAGGGTGGAGGCCACGACGCGGCCGCTCCCTCGCTCGTAAGCCCAGATGACGGGCTCTGCGGTGACCTTGCCGCCCACGATTTCATCCGAGGTGGCCAGCGCGGTCAACTTGCTGCGGTCGCCTTGCAGGTTCCAGAAGCACTCGTCGGCAAGAGTGAAGGTGTCTGGAAGACCGTGCATGATCGGATGACGCGACTCCGGCAGCTTCAGGGTGATAACCTTGTGCTTGTATTGACTTTCCTTTCCTTTAGCGAGACCCAGCAGATCCGCCACCGCTGGCGAAGCATTCCAGAGAACGTAATGCGACAGGACGAGGCCGCCGCCGCGATTCAGAAACGCCTCGATCTGCTGCTGTTGTTTCGCGTCCGACAAACACTTCGGGTGTTGATACAGCATGATGACATCCGCCGTGGCGAACTGCTCCTCCGTGGGCCATTCCAAGGTGCTCAGGGCTGTGACGCGCGGTGCGCCTGAGGTAATCAAAGCGAGGTCCGCCTCCACCTGCGGGCGATACATGTTTGTCACAGCCTCATCTTCTGGGCCTGCACCGCCGAGCAGCACTTTCCAGCGCTTCGGTAGCACATCATGAGAATGGGACTTGGGTGGGTGATCTTTTGTACCTCCGGCGAAGAGAATGGTGAGCGGTCTCAGGTTCGCCTCCGCTGCAGGCTTCGGTGTCTTGCCGAGAACGGCCTCAACCTCGGCGTTGCTGCGCAGTTCCGGTGGCTCGACACCATACGTGTTCTCGGTCTCTGCCCGGGCGTATTCCGATGCGCCAGCGTAGGTAGCGACCACTCCCGCTGAACGTTGAAGAAATGTGCGGCGGCTGATGATATCGGTTACGTAGGTGAAGGCGTGTTTCATCATGTGGGTTCAAGGCTGTTGCAGAGGTGTTGGATAAATTACTTCCCCTTCACTGCGGGCAATTCAGTGATGGCGATGTCTTTGTACCGCGCGATGGCGTATGAATTGCCGTGGATCTGCACAGCAATGATGCCGGTGGTCGCGATGTCGGGTTCGGTCTCGGTATAGTCCACGGTCTGCACGCCATTGAGCCAGATCTGAATGCGCGCGCCTTCGGCGCGAATGCGGAAATGGTTCCATTCACCGACGGGCTTTTGCGCCTTTGCCAGCACTTCCTTCGTAGGCCGCAGTAGGACTTTGTTGCGACGCGCATTATCGTAGAGCGCACCGTCATAGCCTGCGCCGAGGTCCGCCTGAAAGCCAGAGACCTCGTGCGACGGTGGCGGAACGCGTTTCGAGCGGAACTGCACGCCACCATTCACGAAGCCCTCGGTGCCTTCCAGCTTCCATTTCAGCGTGAGTTCAAAGTCTCCGAACTCCTTTGTCGTCGCGAGATAGTCGTTGTGGGGTTGCTTCTTCTCGAGTGATCCCGAAGTGAATGCGCCGTCCTCGATGCGCCATTGCGTAGTGGTATTGCCTTCCCAGCCGGTGAAGGTCTTGCCATCGGACAGCGGCGTCTGCGCGGAGGCAACTGAGGTGAGGAGCACGGTGAGAAGGGCGAGGCGGAAGAAGAAGGTGTGTTTCATGGTTGTAAGCTACTTTCCAAATCGCGTTTGATGTCAATGTATGCCGGTTCGATTCCGGCGTTGGCTTTGACTCTTGTCGCGGTGTCGGCATCGATAGGGCTACCCCATGCAGGAAACTCCGGCCATTGCATCACTGATCGCACCCGTCACCGGATGCGTGCCGACTTTCTGCGCGGCATTGTTTATGAAAGTATTGTGGCTTCCGATATTGACATTGCGAACCTTGCTAGCGGCCCCACCGTGATCAGCCGTGATCAGCAGGGCTAACATCAGGGCACTGACGATGATGTTGGTGGGTTTCATAGTGATGAGAATCCAGTTTTAGAGTTTTAGGTGTTTTAGGGCTGATGCAGCAGATCGCTAATGGCAATGAGGTGGATGAGTTCGCGGAGGGTGTAGTTCTTCGCCTTCCAATCGGATTGAAGTCTGCGAACAGCGGGTTGGTCAGCGAATCCGAGTGGGCGGCCGATGGCGTAGGTAAGCAGACGATGGGCGAGGTTGTGCGCGAGCAACTCGGGGTGATCTACGAGATAGGTTCGGATGTCGGCGGGGCCGCTAATGGCTTGGCCGCGGTACTCGCCGGTGGTGTCGATGGCGGCTCCGTTTGGGTAGGCACTGCGGAAGTGGCCGATGGGGTCGTAGGCTTCGAGGGCGTAGCCGAGCGGATCGATCGTGGCGTGGCAGTCGGCACAGGCCTGAACATTGCGATGCTTTTCCAACTGCTGACGGATCGTCGTGGCGCCGCGAATGTCGGGCTCGATGGGCGGCACGTCCGGTGGCGGTGGACTGGGCGGTGTTCCGAAAAGCCTTTCAAGCAACCAGACACCACGCGTTACCGGAGAAGTCTCGACTCCGTTGGCTGTGATCGTGAGAACGCTTGCATGGCCCAGCAAACCGCGGCGTGGTGAATCATTGGGCAAGCTGACGCGTTGTAAGCGATCGCCGCGAACCTCGGGTAGTTCGTAGAGCCGCGCGAGGCCTGCATTGACGTAAGTGAAGTCCGTATCGACGAGTGCCGTAACAGGCTGATTGGTGCGAATGAGCTCAGCGATGAAACGCCAAGTCTCTTCTCGCATCGCAGGTTCCAGCCGGTCGATGTGATAAGACGGAAAAGTTTCCTTGGCTGGAGGCATGGTGCCGAGCTTGTTCAAGCCGAGCCACTGCTCAGTGAACAGCCGCAAGAAGCGATCGCCGCGCGATGAGTCAAGCATGCGGTCGGTTTCTTTGCGAATGGCTGCCGCATCGAGCAAACCTTTGGCCGCCAGCGTGCGGAGTTCGTCATCCGGTGGACCGGCGGTGAGGAAGTAAGAGAGTCGAGTGGCCAACTGCATCGGCGTGATGGCCTTCGCGTCTGTTTGTGGCTCGGTCAGAAACAAGAACTCTGACGAGCAGAGCATGGCTTTGAAGACGGGCCGTGCAGCGTCGGCATAACGTGTTTTGCCGTCGAGACGAATTTTCACGGCGCTCACATAGGGGGCGATGTCTTCGCTGCCCACCTCGCGACGAAAGAGACGACGGGCGAGTCGCTGAAGTTCGGCTTGCAGTCGGGCATCATCGATTTGCTTTTCATCGGGCTTCATGTTCTCAAACAGCAGCGACCAAGAACGATGCGGCTTGTCATCGCGCATCGGACCAGTGACTTGCCAGTAGCGGACACGGATTTCGGGGCCTTGGTAGAGATGTTGGTAGAGTTTGTCGCGTTCGGCACGCAGGGCGAGATTTCCCCAAATATGCTTTTCGATCTTCGGCACGCTGGAGTCGTACTTATAGAGCTTGGTCGAAATGAATTGGCCGCGTGTCCCTTTCGGCGGTCCGTCGATCCACGCGAGGTAAGGCACGGTGCCGCGATCGAGCCAAACGCGGGCGCGAACGGTGGTGTAGCGATCGTCGGGCAACTCGACGGAGTGAACAATGTTCGGTGGGATCAGCCGCCAGCCGTTGCCTTTCACCCCTTCGCCTTGTCTGCCAATACCAAGCTGCATCGGCTGCGATTCGTCGTAGTAGGCCTTCAGGTCCTCGTAATACGCTGCCAAGCCCCCGAGCATGAGATCCTTGCCATAGGGATGCTGGCGATTCGCAGCGGTCGCTTCGATTTCGACGTCATACCAACCAGAGTGCGGCACACCGGTCTCACCCAGTTTGCTGAGGAATAACTTGCTGTCGAAGATCAGCTCTTGATTTCGCAGACCATGGCTAAGGTGAATATACGCAGGGCCTTTGGCTTTATCAGCGCTGACGACGCCGAGCCCGAAGGCGTCGTTGAGTCCACGTCTGTCGTCCGCGCTGTCCTTCCATTCCTGCACCTTGGGCTTCCCATCAACATCGGCAAGGTCATACGCTTGTTGGAGCACAACATCGGCGGCCTTCAAATACTGCTCAAGATGATGCCGTGAACTACGCAACACCGAACCGATATTGCGAAAGCCATCGAGTTCCTCATCGCCGGGAAAACTAGTCGTCGGATCGAAGTCACCATCGAACCCAAAGAGGTCCTTTATGGTGTTCAGATACTCGGCACGACTGAGCCGACGATGGACAACTTGTCCGCCGCGGTCTTGAGCGATTGTCTGCGCTTGGGTGACCTGCGACTCAATCCACGCGACCATTGCGCGACGTTCGTCGTCGGTTGGTTGCTGCTCATCCGACGGCGGCATTTCACCGAGCTGTAACTGATGCAACACCTCCTGCCAGCGTTCCCCAATCGCGACATCGATTCCGACCGTCGTAGGTAGATTATCGAACCGACGATCTCCTTTTTGTTCGTTGGTGCCATGGCAACCGAGGCAATAACGCGAAAGGAACGCATCGGGTTTGACCTGCGCCTCGTCCACTGCAGGCAGGGGCGTTGAATTGAGGAGCGATAAGGCGATCACTACCATAGAACAAAGTCTTCCGGCATGATTCTGAAAACATCGTGGCATATCACACCAAAAATTCATTGAGGTTACCGGTACTCGACCCGAATCGATCGCGCTGGATTCCCATCTGTTGAAGCAACGTCACGAAGAGATTGCACAGAGGTGTCTGTTGGCGGCCTTGCTTCGGAAAGAACAGATGCTGTCCATGTTTGAAACCTCCTCCTGCGAGGACAACTGGCAAGTTCGTGTTCGCGTGCGAGCTAGCG
>Ga0169931_10004941_pt1 | contig 20534 bp, 13 predicted proteins | sample Kivu_15m_20L_FD_129675 | JGI IMG/M metagenome (GOLD analysis project Ga0169931, IMG submission 129675) | Freshwater microbial communities from Lake Kivu, Western Province, Rwanda to study Microbial Dark Matter (Phase II) - Kivu_15m_20L... | ecosystem: Environmental > Aquatic > Freshwater > Lake... | reverse complement strand
CTCTTGAAGCAGGTCGATCACGTCCTGCGCGGTCTGCAACCGGAACGCGACCGGGATTGGGGATGTACCGCGGGTTGTACACGCATCGCCCGCGCGCCGCGTGCGCCGGTACTCGCGCTGATAGGTCCGCGCCTTCTCCACATCCGCGAACGGCATGGTGTTCCCCTTCGTGCTCGTGTGAAGCGTAACCGGTACACTCAGCCCGCGCTCGGCAGCGCCGCGACCGTCAACTGCGTCACCAGCGCCGGCGCGCCGAGTGCACGTACCCGCGCCAGCTCGCGCACGGCTTCCGCGAACCGCTTCTGCGCGCGGGTGAGCGCCTTGTCCAAGTGTTCGCGGGCCTTGAGGTCCGCCGGCGGGCGCACGGTCAGTTCGAGTTCGAGCAGGTGAACCGTCAGCCAGCCGTTCACCACCCGACGCACCAACAGGTCTTCCAGCACCGAAGGCGCGTCGCCCAACAGTTGCGCGCGGAGCGCAACGGCCTTCTCGGTCAACCCGGTCGCGAGCACGGGGTCGCCGCCCGCGGCTTTGTGAACAAGTTGGCGCGTGGCTTGCTGGCCCAAGTCGCCTAACCAATTCACCCACCCGCGCGCCTTCACCAGTTCGACCACGCGCTCGCGTGCGCCCGCTTCGCCGGCCCGCGCCGCCGCGAACAGCGCCACCGCCTTCGCGTCCGTCGCCGGCGCGTCGTACCGCACCAGCGGCGCGGCTTCCCGCACCGCCCGGATGTCGCGCACCTTCGCGGTCAGTTCGCGTGTGCGTTCGGTCAGGTCTTGCAGTTGCTTCAGTTCGCGCCGCATGCGCCACTCCCCGCGCTTGTGCCTGTGGAACCCCACCACCGCCAACAGCCCGCCCGCCGCCGCGCGCACCGGCCCGTCCGCACCGTCACCGAGCGACAAGAGCGCCGCGGCCCGCTCGCAGGCCGCGGCGCGTTCGCGCCGCTGAACGGCGCGCCGTTCAGCGCTCTCGGCGCGCTCCGCGTCGTGCAGGCTCGCGAGTAGTTCGCCCGCGGGTCCGTCGGCCGCGACGTACTCCTTCACCGGCTTCCCGCCGACGCGCCGGTTGCGGTACAAGTACCGCCGCCCGCGCCGCACCTCCCAACCCATGCGATCACCCTCCGGCGCGTACTACGCCCCGCACCGCTGCCCCGGACGCGCCCGCCGTTCGCGCGAACCCCGGACGATGATCGTCCGCAGGCGCGGGGATCGTCCGCACATCGTCCGAAGCAGCACCCCCACGAAACGCTAGAACTCTCAAGGTTCCGCGCCGGCGTCGGACGGTCGGACGATCTCGGACGTTCTTTTCCCCTCCTTTGGGGGTACGTGATGCGCATCAGCGCGCCGTCGGGTTGAGCGAACGGGACGATCCCATCGTCCCGCCGCTGGGGATCGTCCCTCCCCATCGTCCCACCCCACTGCTGCGCGAAACGCTAGAAATCTCAGGCTCCCGCGCACCGGCCGGGACGGTGGGACGATCCGGGACGATCTTTCCCCCTCCTTTAGGGGGAAGGGAAAGAGCATCAGCGCACATCAGCGCGCACCGGCCCCACCGCTCGCGCTCCGCACCAGCGCCAGCACCGCCAACTTGATAGGGTCTGTTAGGGTTCCCCACGCCGCGACTACCGAAGCGAGGTCCGGCGGGAACGGGGGGTTGCTGCTCCCGTTGCTGCTCCCTGAATCGAGGGGATCGCCGATTTGCTGGTATTGTTGGGCTTTGGGAGAATCGAGCACCCGCCTTCTAAGCGGGTGGTTCCGGGTTCGAGTCCCGGCGGGCGTACTGTCTTCGCGCCTCACCCGCTTCCGCACGCGCCTCCGATGGCTGCCGTCGTTCCGGCCTTGGCGGGGTGGGGAGCGTCAGCTTCGACGGCGCTTCCGCGCTCTCGCGGAGTTCAACCGAGGTGTACCGGTCCGGCGTCACCGTGCGAGTGGTGCCGCGCCAGTTCCTTCGCGCTCGAGTGGTGCGAGTTTGTTCGGCGGGCCGGGCGGAACCGGCATCGGCATCGGTTTCGGTGCGGGTGCGGGCGGTTGAGACGGTGCGCCGGACGGATCGGCGAAGGTCACCGGCGGCACCGGGACCGGTGCGTTCACGATCAGGTAGATGCGCACGTACGGCCAAGTCACCAAATCGCCGACGAAACTGAACGGCAGGTCCACAGCGCTCCACACCGCCGACGTGCGCCGCGGGTAGTCCGCGTCCGACTGGTGCAGCGCCCGCGGACCGACGGGGGCGGGGGGCTGGTTCAGCGCCGCGAGGTCGCGCTTCACGCCGCCGAACGGCACGCGCCCGCCCTCGTCCGGGTTCGTGTGCGCGAGGTTCGCCACCGTCCCGCACCCGGCGGCCGGCAAGACGGCGAGCAGCGCGACGCAGATCGCACGAGAAGTCATGTTCCGCTCCTTGAAAGAAGGCCCGAAGCTCGCACGCGGCGCGCCGGGAGCGCACCGCGGAGCCGTCAGGGCTTGGCCTTGTTCTGGCGCCGCGAAATGGGCGGCAGTTCTGCGGGAAGCGCAAGCGAGTTGCCGCCGCCGAGCGCTTGGTAGGCGTTCACCACGGCCGAGAGTTGCTGCCGCTTCGTGTCGATCACGACCGTGCGCGCTTCCAACAGGTCGCGCTGCGCGAGCAGCACTTCGAGGTACTCGACGCGGGCGTTCTGGAACAGTTTGGTCGCGGCCTCCAGTGCCGCTTCCAGCGCCGCCAACTGCTGCCGTTTGATTTCGAGGCTCTTGCCGTAGTTCTCGGCCATCGAGACGCGGTTCACCGCCTCGCCGAACGCGGTGAGAATCACCTGCTGGTAGTTGTAAACGGCTTGCAACTGCTGCGCGTTCGCGGTCTGATATTCGGCCCGGATCGCGGACTTGTTGATGAGCGGCGCGGTCAGGTCGCCGGCCACGTTGGCGACGAGCGCCTGCGGCGTGTTGAACAGATACTTGGGGTTGAACGCGCGGTACCCGACGCCGGCGCTGATGTCCAATCGGGGATAGAAGCGCGCGCGGGCGGACTTGACGTCCAATCCGGCGGCGGTCAGTTCGCGCTCGGCTTGGCGCACGTCCGGCCGGTACAGCAGCAGTTCGGCCGGCACGCCGGCGCTCAGCGCGCCGACGCTCAGGTCGAAGAACTGGCCCGCGGTGCGCTCCACCGGTTGCGGGAACCGGCCGAGCAGCGCGTTGATGCGGTTCTCGGTTTCGACGATCTCCTGCCGGACGATGAGCTTCTCGCTCTGGTTCTTGCGCACTTCGGCTTGGAACCGCTGCACCGGCAGTTCGGTGAACCGGCCGGCGTCGAACAGCGCCTTCGCGGCCGTGTAACTCTGCTGCTGGAGCTTGATCGTCTCGTCGAGCGTGAGTTTCCGCTGGTCGAGCGCGAGCAACCCGTAATAGTTCTCGGCCACGTCCGCGACCAACTTCGTGACGAACGCGTTCCGCTTCTCGACGGCCGCGAGGTACCGCTGCGCCGCGGCGTCGCGGGCGTTCCGCAACTCGCGCCAGATGTCCAACTGCCAGAAGATGTTCACCGAGGTGAGGAAGTCCGGCAGCGGGTTGTGGATCGGAGAGTTCTCGCGGATGGTCAGCGCGCTATCGACGGCCCCGTCGCGCGTGAACCGGCTGGACAGGTCGAGCCCGGTGCTGCCGCGATAGCCCACGAACGGCAGGTACGCCCCGCGGCGCCGCTGCACCTCGTAGCGGGCGATTTGCACGTCTTCTTCGAGAACCTTCAGTTCCCGGTTCCCGGTCAGCGACTGCTGAATCAGGCGCAACAGCGCCGGATCGGTGAAAAACTCGTCGACCCCCATTCGCGCCGAACTGCTCGCCGGCGCGCCCGGCGCGGCCGCGACGGAGTTGTCCGGTGCGTTGTAGCCGCTGGGGACCGTCAGGTCCGTTGTCGCCGAGCGCAAGTTGGGAATCTGGCACGCCGGAACGAACAGTAGTACGAAGCACGCGCACACGGCCCCGCCGGCGCGGGACGTGCGCCCCGCGCTCGGGAATCCCGCTAAACGATTCATCGACCTCATCCTTGAGGGACCGCCACCCCCTGTTGTCAACCCCCGCGTACTTGATCGGCACATCCGCTACAGGAGTCGCACCCGATTCAACTGATTTCGCCGAAACCGACCGCCCAGATTACCGCGTCAGTGGGCCGGGCCTGCGGTCGAAGGGGGCGGTGGCGCGTCCGGGGGCAGTTCGTCGGTAGCGAGCGGCAGCTCCGAGCCGTTCTGCGGGACGGAGTCGGCAGCAACCGCCGGTTCGAGCGGGTGCCGGTTGAACACTTCGCTGAGTGGGGCCGTGGACTCGTCCCGGAGCAAATTCCGGCCGTCCGCGAGTTTCCCGAACAGGTAGTACAAGCCCGGGATGATTAGCACGCCGAGCACAGTACCCACCAGCATCCCGCCCGCGCCCGTGGACCCGATGGTCCGGTTCGCAATCGCCCCGGCCCCGTCGGCGAAGACCAGCGGGAGCAACCCGGCGATGAACGCGAACGAGGTCATCTGGATCGGGCGGAAGCGCAATTTGCCGCCCTCGACCGCCGCGTCCTTGAGCGGCACACCCTCCTGCCGTCGTTGCACCGCGAATTCGACGATCAGAATCGCATTTTTCCCGAGCAGGCCGACCAACATGATCAAACCGATTTGGGCGTACACGTCGTTCGCCAACCCCATCGCCTGTAACAGGAAGAACGAGCCGAACAGACCGATCGGCAGCGACAGGATGACGGCCAGCGGCAGAATGAAACTCTCGTACTGCCCGACGAGCACGAGGTACACGAACGCGACAACGATGAGGAAGATGTAGACCGCCTCGTTGCCCTTCTTGGCTTCGTCGTACGCAAGCCCCTGCCACGCGATGTCGTACCCGCGCGGCAGTTCCCGCTTAGCGACCTCTTGGATCGCCTTGATGGCCTGCCCGCTGCTGTACCCGCTCACCGGGGCCCCCTGAATGACCGCGGCGGGGTACAGGTTGTACCGGGTGATCTCGTTCAGCCCCTGCTTCTTCCGGATCTGCATGAACGCGGAGAACGGCACCGGTTCGCCCTCGACCTTCACCTTCTCCGGCTTCCCGGTCTTCTCGTTCCGCACCTCGATCTCGCGCGCGCTCTTGACGAACAACTGGCTCAGGTCTTCGGGCATCCGCCGGTACTGCGGCCACGCCTGCACGTACACCTTGTAGAACTGTTCGAACAGGATGAAACCCTGTTCGTAGGTGCTGCCGATCAGAATGTTCAACTCGTTCAGCGCCTTCTCGATCGACACCCCCTTCTGCATCGCCATGTCATTGTTGATGATCAGTTCGTACTGCGGGTAGTCGGCGGTGTAGAAGGTGAACAGGTTCTGCAACTCCGGGCGCTGCCGCAGCGCGGCCATGAACTTCTCGTTCACCCGACCGAGTTCCGCGTAGTCCGACGTCTTGGTCTGGTCGAGCAGGACCACCGAGAAGCCGCCGGCGTTGCCGAACCCGGGGACCGCCGGCGGCTCGAAGAACTCCAACTTGATGTCGGTCACGCGCCGGCACGCGTGCTCGAGTTCCTCAACGAGCTGGCGCGCGGTCCGCTTCCGCTTGGACCAGTTCTTCAAGTTGATGAGGCACGTCCCGGCGTTCGAGCCGCGGCCCTCGGTCAGCACCTCGTACCCGGCCAGCGAGGTGACGGAAGTGACGTCGTCTTTGAACTCCTCCTCGATCAGCCGCTCCAACTCTTGGGACTTGGCGTTGGTGTACTCGAGGGTGGACCCGGGCGGCGTCTGGAGCACCGCGTAGATGATGCCTTGGTCCTCGCCCGGGATGAACCCGGACGGGAGCTTCAGGTTCACGAAGAAGATGCCGGCGGCGAACGCGCCGACGACGCCCGCGGTCAGCGCGCGACGGGTGACGATCCCGCTCACCAGCCCGGTGTACCGCCGCGTCACCCATTCGACGAGGCGGTCGAACGGCCCGCGCACGAGCGGCGCGAGCACGATGAGGTAACCGAACGGGCCCCACAGTTCGTGGGCCAAGTAACCGAGGCCGGCGAGCAGGCCCAAACCCACAACCAGCGCCAGAACGAGTCGCGGGCCGCGCCACGCCTTCGGGGGCACAGCCCAGTGCGCGTGGGGCCGGAGGATCATCGCGCACAGCACCGGCGTCAGCGTGAGGGCTACCAGCCCGGACAGCACGATGGAGGTCGCCATGGTGATGCCGAACTGCCGGTAGAACTGCCCGACCGGGCCGGGGACGAACGTCACCGGCACGAACACCGACGTCATCACGAGGGTGATGGCGATGATCGCGCCACTGATCTCGTGCAACACCTCCATCGTCGCCCGATAGGGGGACAGGTGCTTCTCGGACATCTTCGCGTGAACCGCCTCGACCACGACAATCGCGTCGTCCACCACCACCCCGATCGCCAGCACCATCGCGAACAGGGTAATCAGGTTGATCGACAGGCCCATCACCTGCAGGAAGAAGAAGGTGCCCACCAGCGACACCGGGACCGCCAGCGTCGGGATGACGGTGGACCGCACGTCCCCGAGGAACATGTACACCACCAGCGACACCAAGATGAACGCCTCGAGCAGGGTGTGCAGCACCTTGTCGATGGAGGCGTCGAGAAAGCTGGAGACGTCGTAGGCGAGTTCGTAGTCGTACCCGGGCGGGAACCGGGTCTCCTTCATCTCCTTCAGTTTCGACTTGATCTCCTCGATCACCTCGGCCGCGTTGGAACCGGGGGCCTGTTTGAGTATGATGGACGCAGCCGGCCGCCCGTTCATGTCCGAATAGATGTCGAAGAACTCCGACCCGAGTTCGACGCCGCGCCGCTCCTTCTTGTCTTGGGGTTTAGGGCCGTGCCCGGTGGCCCCGTGGCCCGCGCCGGGTTCCTTCTTGCCGCCGGGTGCCGCCCAAGCCGGATGGGGGTCGTCCTTGGGCGGGACGCACACGTCCTTGAGGCGCAGGATCTCGCCGTTCGCGTTGGCCCGAAGGATGATGTTTTCGTACTGCTCGGGCTTGTTGAACCGCCCGATGTAGGTGAGCACGTACTCTTTGGACTGCGACTCGATCCCCGTCGCTTGGCCGAGCCGCCCGGGCGAGCCGATCATGCTCTGTTTGGCGACCGCCTCCATCACGTCGGCGGTGGAGATGCCGTAGGCCCGCATGCGCTCCGGGTTGAGCCAAATGCGCATCGCGTAGGCGCGGTTACCGAGGTTCCGCGGCAGGCCCATGCCCTTGATCCGCTTGAGCTCGGGCATGATGTACGCGTTGGCGAAGTTGAACAGGTCCTTCTGGTCGGCGTTCGGGTCGGTGCTGTAGATGTTCACGTACATGAGCATGCTCGGCACCACTTGGCTCACGAGGATGCCCTCGCGCACGACCAGCGGCGGGAGCCGGCTGAGCATAATGTTGACCCGGTTCTGTACGTTCACCACGTTGATGTTCGGGTCGGTGCCCGGCTCGAAGTAGATGCGGATCGTGGCCTCGCCAGCACTCGTGGCGTCGGTCACCATGTACCGCATGTTCTGTACGCCGTTGATGGACTGTTCGAGGGGGATGAGCACCGAATCGACCAGCACGTTCGCGCTGGCCCCGGGGTAGGCGACGGCCACCTCCACGGTCGGCGGCGCGACGTTGGGGAACTGCTCGACCGGCAGCGTCTTGATCCCGAGCACGCCCAAGAACAGCAGGAGGATTGAGATGACGATCGCGAGCGCCGGCCGGTGGAGGATTTTCGTGAACATGGGTCCGAAGTGGGTTCGTGAGGGTTCCGTGCTCCCGCGCCGCACGAGCGGTGTCTCACTCGCGCACCAGATGGGCCGCGAGCGAGACACCGACCGTGCGACTACTGGGCCGGGTGCTTCTGTTCCGCGAGCACCAGTTCCGGCTTCTTGAACTCGATCTTGCCCGTCAGGTTCTGCCCCTCGCTGACCTGCTTCACCCCTTCGACGACGATCCGGTCGCCGGCTTCGAGACCGTTCGTCACGACGAAAATGTCGTCCAACTCGTGACCGACAGTGATGAGCCGCTGGTGTACCACGTTGTCGGCACCGACGACGAACACGTACCGCTTGTCGAGGAACTCGAACGTCGCGCGCTGCGGGATGACGAGTGCGCGGTGCAGCGTCCGGCGGATGAGCACGGTCCCGGTCAGGCCGTGGCGGAGCAGGCCCTCCGAGTTCGGGAAGTCGGCCCGGAACTGGATGTTCCCCGTTTCCCGGTTGAACTCGCCCTCAATGGTGACCGTGTTGCCGGCGTCGTACTCGAACTTGTCGCCGTTGGCGAGCACGAGTTCGATCCGCGTGTCCGCCAGTTCGATCCGCGAGTCCCGCTTGGTCTTCCCTTTGGTCCCGCTCATGTACTCGAAGAACCGGGCCTCCGGGACGTTGAACTTGGCCCACACCACGGAGTTGTCCGACAGGGTGGTGAGCGCCTCTTCCTTCTTCACCAAGCTGCCCTGCTGCTGACTGAGGCGATCGATAATGCCGTCGAACGGCGCGCGCACGACGGTGAAATCGACCTCCGCTTGTGCCGCCTTCGCCTTCGCGTTCGCTTTCTCCAGTTCGGCCTGCGCCAGCGCCACCTCTTGGGCCGAGACGATGGGCGGGGTGCATTCGAACAGGCGCTTGGTGTTCTCGAACTTGATCTGCGCGTATTTGGCTTCTGCGAGGTCCGCGGCGAGCCGCGCTTGGTACAGCGTGGGAACCACCTTGAAGAGCACGTCGCCCGCCTTTACCGTCTGCCCTTCCTTCAGGTGGATCGGTTCGAGGTACCCTTCTTGGAGGGCGCGAATTTCGATGTGCCGCTGCGAGCGAATTTGGCACACGTACTGTTGCGTGACGAGGACGTCTTTCACGAGCGGGTTCGTGCCGACCAGTGCGTTCTGGTGGGCGGCGTGGCCGGCGTGATCTGCGTGTGCGGCGTTCGGGGCGTGTTCGTGCGCTTTCTCGCCGGCGTGCGTGGGGTGACACGCGGGTAGCGAGAGGGCGGTGAGTGCGGTCAGGGCGGCTAGGGCCGGGCGGAACCGCGTCGCGTGCTGCGCCATAGTGGGTCACTCGCGGGAATCGTCGAGGTTCAATTCGCGAGAGGTGTCGCGACGAGCGGGCCGACGCCGGGCCGGGAACACAGGGGTTGAAAATGTGTCCCGAATACCGACGCGGCCCGCCCGCCGCACACCCCGTGTGCGTTCGGTCGTGTCATGGCAAGTTGCGTGCCGAGCGGAGAAGTGCCAGAAAACGTGTGGTGCAGACCGGGCGCGCCCAGAAAGGTGGTTCGCCGCTAATCACCGTGGTCGTCGTCCGACCACACCTCGCGGCTGATGCTGATGCCCAGCGCGCGAATCTTGTTCCGCAAACTGCCGCGGGTGATGCCGAGGATACGGGCCGCCTGCAGTTGGTTGCCGTCGGTGTGTTTGAGCACCCGCATGAGAATTTCGCGCTCCATGCGTTCGAGCGCTTCGGCGTACAAGTTCTGTGTGCCGCCCGCGATCTTGCCGTCAACGAACTCGTCCCACCCGAACGCCGCGTCCGTTGGCACCTTCGCCGGCGCGTCGCCCGGGGCGCGAACGGCATCGGGCAAGAAGTCCGGTAGCAGCACGTTGCCACTCATGCGCAGCAGCGACTGTTTCAGTACGCTCTGCAGTTCGCGCACGTTGCCCGGCCACGGGTACGCACGCAGCGCCGCGGCGGCGGCCGGGGCGATCTCCGCCGGCTTGCCGAGTTCGCGCCCGAACCGCCGCACGTAGTGATCGACGAGTAACCCCACGTCGTCGCCGCGCTCGCGCAGCGGCGGCAAATGAACGGCGAACACGTTCAGGCGGAAGTACAGGTCGCGGCGGAACCGGCCCTCGTCGCACAGGCGCTCGAGGTCGGCGTTGGTAGCGGCAACGAGCCGCACGTCGGTGCGAACGGTTTCGGTGCCGCCAAGCCGCTCGAACTGCTGATCCTGAATGAGCCGCAGCACCTTCGCCTGCGTGAGCGGCGTCATGTCGCCGATTTCGTCGAGGAAGATGGTGCCGCCGCTGCACTGTTCGAACTTACCGATGCGCTTCCGGTCGGCCCCGGTGAACGCGCCCTGCTCGTGCCCGAACAGTTCGGCCTCGAGCAGGCTCTCGGGGATCGCGGCGCAGTTGATCGCGAGGAACGGCTTGTCGGCGCGGGCCGAGTGCTGATAGACGGCGCGCGCGACCAGTTCCTTGCCGGTGCCGCTTTCGCCGCGCACCAGAACCGTCACGTTCTGCCGGGCGACGCGGCCGACGGCCTTGTACACCTCCTGCATGGCCGGGCAGCGGCCCAGCAGCACGTCGGCGGCGGGCGGCGCGGCCTCCACTTCCGGCATCGCGGCCGGAGTGCGCATCAGCGCCGCGGACTGCAGCGCGCGGTCGATCAAGCGCCTCAACTCCGGTAGCTCCAGCGGCTTGAGCAGGTACTCGTACGCGCCCTCGGTCATCGCTTGGATGGCGAGGTCGGTAGTGCCGTGTCCGGTCACGAGGATCACCGGGATGCGCGCGTCGACGGCGCGCAGTCGGCGGAACGTGTCCAGCCCGGTGGCGTCCGGCAGGTGAACGTCGAGGACGACAACGTCCGGCCGGTCGGTGGCGACCGCCGCAAGCCCTTCGGCAGCGGTCGTCGCCAGACGCAGGGCAACTGGCGCGCCGAACGCCTTCTGAAAGGCGTGCCGGATAGCGGGTTCGTCGTCGATGACAAGAAGCGTCGGCATGGTCAAGAGTCCCGCGGCTCGTCGATCGGCAGGCGCACGAAGAAGCACGCGCCGCCGGTCGGCCGATTGGCCGCGCCGAGCGTCCCGCCGTGATCTTCCACGATCCGCTTGGAGATGACCAGCCCCAACCCCAAGCCGGTGTCTTTGGTACTGGCGAACGGCTCGAACAGGCGCGCCATCATCTCGCGCGCGACGCCCGGCCCGGTGTCGGCCACTTCGACCTCCGCCCACCGGTCGGAGCGCCGCACGGCGACGGCGAGTTCGCCGCCACCGGGCATCGCGTCTAGCGCGTTCAGCACGAGGTTGACGAACACCTGTTGGAGCTGGCCGGCGTCGGCGGTGAGGGTGAGCGGTTCGGCGCGCAGGCGCGCCGCCACGCGCTGCTTCTCGGCCCGCCCGCGGATCAGCCCCAGCACGCCCTCCAGCAGCGGTTGCAGTTCGACGGAGCGGCGCTCCGGTTGCGGCGGGCGGGCGAAGTCGAGGAACGTTTGCAGGGACCGCTCCATCCGCCGCACCTCGCTCTCGATGATCGCGAGGTCTTCGGCCGTGAGAGCCGCGCCGCCGGGTTCCAACCCGGTCTGCACGAGCATTTTGATAGACGTGAGCGGGTTGCGCAGTTCGTGCCCGACGCCGGCGGCCAGTTGCCCGACGGCGGCGAGTTGTTCGGCCCGGATCACTTCGCGCTCGCGGTCGTGAAGTTGTTGAACGACGCCCTCGATGCGCGCGGTCAGGTCTTCGAGTTCGTTCTGAAGCCCGCCGAACCCGGCTTCGCCGGTGAGGACGATCTCGGTCGGCTCCGGGCCGATCTTACCGGCCGCGTCGCGCACCTGCACCCGCAGTTGCCGCAGCGACCGGCTCACCACCCGCGCCACCCCGTACCCGAAAACCACGCCGGCTATCGCCCCCAGCGCGCCGACGACCGCCATGCCCCACGCCAGTTGGTTCAGCACCCGCTCGTGCTGAAGGGTCGTTTCTTCTACGCGCTCGTCGTTGAACGCTTCGACGTCGCGGCACACGAGCAGCACGTTGGCTTCGAGGAAGTCGCTCGCGGCGGTCACGCGCGCCGCGTGCGCCGGGTCGCCCTTGGGGGGGAGGGACTGCCACGCGTGCAGGTACGCGGCGAACCCGCCGTCGAGCTTGGTCGACAACTCGCGCTCGCGCGGCGTGTTCGCGAACCGGCGCACGTCGCCGAGTTGGCCCGCGGCCCGCGTGTGCAGTTCGGACACCGCTTCGACTTGGTGCGCCTCAAGGGCGACGAGGGTGTTCAGGGTCGCGCGCAGGTCGGACGCGGCGCGGCGGCTCGACACGTTCTCCCGCAGTACGCCGGTGATGGTGGCTTGCTCGTGGAACAGCGAGACCGCGGTGAACGCGCACAGCCCGACGAGGCACAGGGTGCCGAGCGCAACGGGCCACACGAACTGCCAGCGGAACGCGTTCACCGGCTCTCCTTGCTGAACGGTTGCGTGTGCGAACGGGCGCGCCGCGCGTGGAGGGGCCTCGGGTCCGGGCGAAGCGCCAATCCTGGGTGCGATACTGGTTGTATCGCTCGCCCCCGACACCAACTCTCGCACGGTTGAAGATACGGCCCGCCGACCGTGCGCCCGCCAGAAGTCGGCCCGGTACGTTCTGACACGTGTACACGTCTCATGCGGCACGTGCGACCCGAACCGAGACGCCACTGGTTCAGAGGAACGAATCGAACGGCACACGCGCCGGCATTCGGAGCATCAGTCGCGCGGGTGGTACGGGACCTCGACAGCGCGTTCCGAGGGGACGAGACCCGAACGCGCGACGCCAAAGCCGGTGCCAACTCGGGCGCGGTCCGCCGAGCCGCCTTGCTCCTCACACAGAACACGGGCGAGTTCATGCGATAGACAAGTCGGCGCGAAGTCGCGCGCGGATCTGATCCGGTACGCGGCAGAGCGCGGACCGACGCCGCGCCGCGCACTCTCAACGTCACTTCGGGCGCGCGCCCCGTCAGCCGCAGGTGCCCCGCACGAACCCGGTTTCGCGTTCCCGCGCGGCCCGCGCCGCGGTACACTCTGTTCATCCCACCGCGCTCCCTCTCGCCGGAGAAGCATTCCCAATGCGCTTGCTCGCACTCGCCGCACTCGCGGCCGCCGCCGCATTTTCGCTCGTTGCCGCACAGCCGCCCAAAGCGGGCGAGTTCGTGAACAAGGGCACGCGCCCCGCGAGCGCCGCCGCCACGCTCGCCTCACACGGCCTGCCGAACCTCGATGGCAAGTGGTACATCGCCGGGCCGTTCGACAGCACCGAGCGCGCCGGGTTCGACTTCGCGTTCCCGCCGGAAAAGGGCTTCGACCCGAAAGCGACCTACGCCGGCAAGGGCGGCGCGAAGGTGCAGTGGAAGGAGTTCTCCGGGTTCAAGACCGGCGCGATCGTCGATCTCGCGAAGGCCACCGGCGCGAAGAGCGACGCCGCCGTGTACCTGTACCACGCCTTCGAATCGCCGAAAGCGTTCCAGTGGCCGCTCTCCTTCGGCAGCGACGACACGCTGAGCGTGTTCGTCAACGGCAAGCGCGTGTACCACGAACCGCACGTGCGCCCGGCGGCCCCGGACCAAGACCGCGTCGTGATCGACGTGAAAGAGGGCAAGAACGAACTGCTCGTGAAGGTGTGCCAAGAGGGCGGCGGGTGGGAAGTGTACGTCGCGCCCGAACTGCCCGAACTGATCCCCGCGACGATCCGCAAGCAGTTGGACCGCAACTTCCCGCCCAAGGCCGAGGTCGTCGCCGCCGCACCGGCGAAGGGCGAAGAGAAGCACTACAAGTTGACCACGATCCCGCTCCCGGCGGACTGCGTGCTCGAAGCCGGCGGGTTGGCGTTCCGGCCGGACGGCAAGTTGCTCGCTTGCACGCGCCGCGGCGAGGTGTGGCTGATCGACAACCCGCTCGCCGAGAACCCGGCCGACGTGAAGATGAAGCGGTTCGCAACCGGGCTTCACGAAGCACTCGGCCTGTACGTGGAAACGAACAACGTGGTCTATGTGGTGCAGCGCCCCGAACTGACGCGCCTCACCGACGAAGACGGCGACGGCGTGGCCGACAAGTTCCAAACGGTGTGCGACAAGTGGGGCGTGAGCGGCGACTACCACGAGTTCGCGTTCGGCCCGGCCCGCGACAAGAACGGCGACTTCTTCATCACACTGAACGTCGGCTTCGGCGGGGGGCACCAAGCGAAAGCGCCGTGGCGCGGCTGGTGCGTGAAAGTGAGTCCCGAAGGGAAGATGGAACCGTTCGCCTACGGGCTGCGCTCGCCGAACGGCGTGAACTTCTCGCCCGAAGGCGACCTGTTCTACTGCGACAACCAAGGCGAATGGGTGGTGACGAACAAAATGCACCACCTGAAGAAGGGTGCGTTCATGGGGCACCAAGCCGGGCTGCGGTGGGTGAAGGATTCGCCGTTCGCCGGGAAAGTCTCGGACAAAGTGGCGAGCGGGATGCGCTACGACGGCGTCGACAAGCAGGGCAACCAGACGGACGCGTACCCGCAACTGTCGCCACCGTGCATCTGGTTCCCCTACGGGCGCATGGGCAAGTCGGTGACGGAACCGGTGTGGGACACGACCGGCGGGAAGTTCGGGCCGTTCGCGGGGCAGTGTTTCGTGGGCGACCAAACGAACAGCGTCATCATGCGCGTCGCGCTCGAAAAGGTGGACGGCGAGTATCAGGGCGCGTGCTTCCCGTTCCGCAGCGGGTTCCAGTGCGGGGTAAACCGGTTGGCGTTCGCGCCGGACGGCAGCATCTTCGCCGGCCAGACGAACCGCGGGTGGGGGTCGCTCGGCGGCAAGCCGTTCGGCCTCCAGCGGCTCGCGTACACCGGCACCGAACCGTTCGAGGTGCACCACATTAACCTGACGAAGGACGGGTTCACGTTCACGTTCACGAAACCGCTCGACAAGCAGTTGGCGCTGGCATCGGACGTGAAGCCGGTGAGCGTGAGTTCGTTCACCTACGTGTACAACTCGAACTACGGCGGCCCGGAGGTGGACCAGCGCGCGGAGAAAACCGGCACGGCGAAACTGAGCGCGAACGGCAAGGAACTGTTCGTACCGGTGGAGAACCTGCGCCGCGGTCGCGTGTACGACTTCCGCCTCGATGTGAAGTCCGACAAGGGCGACCCGCTCCTCCACGCCGAGGCGTACTACACGCTGAACTACTTGGCGAAGTAGGGCCGTCTGAGCCGCGGAGCGGCGGATTTGCGCGCCTTGGTTTTAGCCGCGGAGCGGCGGCAGATTTGTAGCCCGGGGTGCAGTTCGCGCAGCGAACAAACCCCGGGAAAGCGGTCACAATACGACGAAGCCCCCGAGGGGGCGACAGACTCGGATCACGCAAACGTGGTGTCTGTCGCCCCTACGGGGCTTGTTCTCTTTTCGCGTCCCTGCCCCGGGGTTGCGCTCGCAAAGCCTCGCTCCACCCCGGGCTAACAGCTTCCGTTGTGAGAACGGCCGTGCCGGGCACGGCCGTTCTCACAACATGTGCGCCGCCGCTCCGCGGCTCAAAACCAGACGCTTGTTGCGTGCGCGGGCCGCGCGGCTATCCTGAGAGGCACCGCTTCCCTCCCCTCTCGGAACCGCTGCCGTGCTCACGCTGCTCGCACTCGCGCTCGCTCAGCCGCCAGAAATCGCCCCGCCGCCGCGCGCCGTCGATCCGTTCGCCAAGTGGGAAAAGAACGTCGCGGCCATCGAGAAGAAACTGGGGGCGAACCCGCCGAAGGCGGGTTCGGTGTTCTTCGCCGGTAGCTCCAGCATCGTGCAGTGGAAGCTCGACAAGTCGTTCCCGAACGCGGGCTACGTGAACGTCGGGTTCGGCGGCTCCGTCATCGCCGACACCGCGCACTTCGCGCCGCGCCTGTTCGGCGCGCACAAGCCGGGCACGGTCGTCTTCTACGCGGGCGACAACGACATCGGCCGCGGCAACAAGCCCGAACAGGTGCTCGCGGACTTCAAGCGCGTGGTCGCCGAACTGCGGAAGCTGAACCCGGAGTGCCGCGTGCTGTTCGTGGCCGTGAAGCCGAGCGTCGCGCGGTGGAAGAAGTTCGACGAACAGAAGAAGGCCAACGCGCTCGTGCGCGACTACTGCGCCGCAACGAAGGGGCTCAAGTTCGTGGACATCGTTCCGCTGATGCTCCGCGCCGACGGCACCCCGGACCCGGAGCTGTTCGTGAAAGACGGTCTGCACATGACCGAGAAGGGCTACGAGTTGTGGACCGCGGCCGTGAACAAGGCTCTGATGGCACCGTGACGGTGCGCCGCGCTCAACTGCGGAACGCGCTCTTGGTCGCGGCCGGGGCGCGATCGAGGGCGAAGCCGCCGATGGGCACGCTCGGCGCGCGGTCGGTGAGTAGTTCGGACAGCACCTGCGCCGTGCCGATGGAGAGTTGCACGCCGGCGCGGAAGTGCCCGGCCGCGACGAACACGTTCGACCACCCCGGTACCGCGCCGAGGAACGGCAAGCCGTCCGGCGAACCGGGCCGCAACCCGGCCCAACTCGCTTCGAGCGTCGCGCGTTCGAGCACCGGAACCGCGGCGCGCGCGAACGCGAGCAGGCCGGCGATCCCGGCTTCGGTGGTGCGCTTCTCGAACCCGGCTTCGGGTTCTTCCGTCGAACCGATTAGCGTGAGGCCGTCGCCGCGCGGCACCATGTAGCGCTTGCCGAACAGCAGCACGCGCGACGGCCCCGGCCCGCGAAGCGCCGCGATCTGACCGAGCACCGGAAACACCCGGGGCCGGCACCCGAGCGGTGCGAGTACCCCTTCGCTCCACGCGCCCGCCGCCACGAGGAACCGCCCGGCTTCAACGCGGGTGCCGTTCGCCAACCGCAGCGCGACCGCGCGCCCGCCGGACGCCTCCCAACTTTCGACACCGGTGTTCGCGTGCAGTTCGACGCCCGCGAGCGCGCACGCGCTCAGCACCGCACGCAGGTGCCACGGGTTCCGCACTTGCGCCATACCCGGCAGCAGGTGGGCGTCGCCGTCGACCGCCCCAACCGGGTCGAGTTCGCGCGCGGCTTGGGGCGAAAGGCGCTCGAAGGCGATACCCTCCGCGGCCCACAAGCCCGGCACGTCGGCGTCTTCGGGCGAAAGGAATTCCACGCCGCCGCACGCGCGGTAGCCGTTGTCGATACCGGTGAGCTGTTCGAGTTCGGCGCTGAGGTACGGGAACTGCCGCGCGCCGATGGCGCGCAGCGCGTCGGCGGGCGTGCGCGCGCGCTCCGGGTCGCCCGGCGGCACGATGCCGGCCCCGGCCCACGACGCTTCTTTGCCGAAGTCGCCGCGGTCGTACACGGCCACGCTCGCGCGCTCGCGCGCGAGGTAGAGTGCGGTCGTAAGGCCGACGATCCCGCCGCCTACGATTGCGACATCCGGTCGGGGCATCACGTCACTTCTTCTTAGCCGCGGGCTTCTTCTTCGCCGCCGCGGGTTTCTTCTGCGCGGCCGGCTTCTTCTTCGCCGCCGCGGGCTTGTCGGCCTTGGCGTCGGCGGGTTTCGTACCGAAGATCGCGTCGTAACCGGACCCGAACTTGTCGTCTTCCGACATGCCGATGCGAACGATGCTCATGGGTGTCACCTCGTGATAGTGGGGGTACCGGTAGTGTACACCGCGCGGCGCGCAGAGAAGCCCTCGCGCGTCGAATGGTTCCGAACTCGCACCGTTATCGCCGGCTCCGACGGAGCAGACGAAACCGAGCGCACGTTCGTGCGGTCGCGAACACTGTCGGCCCTTCGCGCCTCTCCTACCATAGCCCCATTCGGTCCGCGTTCCGCTCGAAGGCGCTTCACATGCTCGTTCCGCTGTCGTGGCTCAAGGACTACGTCCCGCTCCCGGCCGACCCCGGCGCGCTCGTGGAGCGGCTCACCATCGCGGGCCTCGAATCGTCCGGCGTGCGGCTGTTCGGCGTAGCGGCGGAAGGCACCCTGCGCGTGAAACCGGCCGACGCGGGCCTCGTCTGGGAAAGAGACAAGTTAGTGGTAGCACAGGTGCTGGAGATCACGAAGCACCCGAACGCGGATTCGCTGAAGCTCGTGAAGCTCGACTACGGCGCGGCCGAACCCAAGACCGTGATTACCGGGGCGGAGAACATCGCGCCCGGGCAGAGCGGGATGAAGATCGTGCTCGGCTTGCGCGGCTCGCGGTACTTCTTCACCGGGAAAGACGGCAAGAAAACCACGATGACGCTCGAACCGCGCGCGCTCCGCGGCATCGACAACGACGCGATGTGCATGTCCGACTTCGAACTCGGCATCGCCGAGGAAAGCGAAGGCATCATCATCCTCGACGACGCGGACGCGAAGCCCGGCACGCCGGTTCAAGACGTACTCGGCGAAGTGGTCGTCGAACTCGACATCCTGCCGAACATGGCGCGGTGCCTCTCGATGATCGGCATCGCGCGCGAGGTGGCGGCGCTCACCGGTGCGAAGGCGACAATCGCCGCGCCAACTGTGAAGACAGTCGCGGAAAGCGTTCAAAACAAGGTGAAAGTTGAGATCGCGGACGCGAAGCTGTGCCCGCGGTACACCGCGACCGTGATTCGCAACGTGACCATCGGCGCGGCCCCGCGGTGGATGCGGTCGCGGTTGCACTACGCCGGGATGCGGCCCATCAGCAACGCGGTGGACATCACGAACTATGTGATGCTCGAACACGGCCAACCGCTGCACGCCTTCGATTACGACGTGCTCGCCGCGCGTGCCGGCGGCCCGCCGACGATCACCGTGCGCCCCGCGAAGGCCGGTGAGAAGCTGAAGACGCTCGACGGACAAGACCGCGAGCTGTCGCCGGACAACCTCGTCATCGCGGACACGAAAGGCCCGATCGCGCTCGCGGGCGTGATGGGCGGCGCGGAAACCGAAGTGTCGGCTTCGACCAAGAATATCCTGCTCGAAAGCGCGTGCTTCGACTTCGTGAGCGTGCGCAAAACGGCTCGGCAGTTCAACCTGTTCAGCGAAGCGAGCACGCGGTTCAGCCGCGGCGTTCACCCGGAGCAAGCGCTCCCCGCCGCGGTACGCGCGGCGCAGCTATTCGCGGACGGCGCCGGGGGCGAAGTGCTCGCGGGCGTGGTGGACGCGTACCCTGCGCCGCTGCCGCCGCAGGTGGTGCGCCTCACGTCCGCGGACATCACGAGGTTGTTGGGCTTCGACATCCCCGCGGCGGAAGTGGAGCGCGTGCTGACCGCGCTTCAGTTCACCGTGAAGGCCGAAGGCGCGGGCGCGTGGAGCGTGACCACCCCGCCGACGCGGTTGGACATTCAAGCCGGGGTCGCGGACCTCGTGGAAGAACTCGCGCGCGTGTACGGCTACGACAACCTGCCGGAGCGCCTGCTCCCGCTGGAACTGCCGGAGCCGAAGGGCAACCGCGCGATCGAACTCGAAGACCGCACCCGCGACCTGCTCGCGGATCAGGGCGTGCAAGAGGCGATCACGTATTCGCTCACCTCACCGGAAGCGGAAGCTTCTTTCTCCCCCCTTCCCTTCAGGGAGGGGGGGCCGGGGGGGGTAGGTGCGTTCGTAAAGCTGCTGAACCCGATTTCGCCGGAGCGCGGGGTGATGCGGCGGTCGCTGCTGCCGGGGCTGCTCGCAGTGGCGCAGAAGAACCTCGAAGCGACCGACGCCGTGAGCCTCTACGAAATCGGGTTCGTGTACCTGCCGCGCGCCGGTGAGCGCCTGCCGGACGAACCGCGGCGGCTCGCGCTCGTACTGTGCGGTCGCCGCGCGCCGGCCGCGTGGGACGACCCGCAAGGCGCGCCGGTGTCACAGGCCGACTTCTTCGACCTGAAGGGCGTGGTGGAAGCGCTCGCGGCCGATCTGCACCTGCCCGCGTTCGCGTTCGCCGCGACGCAGAGCGTGCCGTGGCTGCACCCGATGCGGGCCGCCGAACTGCGCGTGAACGGCGCGGCGGTGGGGGCGTTCGGCGAACTGCACCCGAAGGTCGCGGCGCGGTTCGGGTTCGGCGACCGCGCGGTTCAGGTGGCGGAATTCGACCTCGAAGCGGTACTCGGCGCGGTGCCGGCGCGCTACGGGTACAAGCCGTTCAGCACGTTCCCGCCAGCGAAGCGCGACATCGCGGTGGTGGTGCCGCACACCACCGCGGTGGAACAGGTGCTGAGTGAGATTCGCGCCGCGGGCGGCGAGTTGCTGACAGACGCGGCGCTGTTCGACGTGTACCTCGGCGCGGGCCTGCCGGAGGGCACGAAGAGCCTCGCGTTCGCGCTGACGTACCAAGCCCCGGACCGCACGCTCGGCGACAAGGAGATCGCGAAGGCGCACGAGAAGGTGGAGGGCCGCTTGCGCCACGTTCTGGGCGCGCAAATCCGCGGCAAGGACATCACATGACCGAAGCCGAGTGGCTCGCAAGCGCGAACCTCACGCCGATGTTCGTTGCTCTCGGCTCTTCTGCCTCGCTGCGGAAACTCCGTTTGTTCGCTGTCGCCTGTTGTCGGCGACAACCCAAGCCGCGCGAAACTGGTGTCTGGGGCGAACAAGCGGAAGACGCCGCGGAGCAGTTTTGCGACGGCGCGGCCACACTGGACGATTTGCGCCGCGCACAACACGATGTCGAAAGTCGGATCTACCTCGAAGGTGGTGAGCCAGTTTACGAAGCAGGCTTCTGGGCATGCAGCCAAGACATCGGGGGTTGGGTTTCAAGCGCGGTGTTCTACGCCGTAAACAGCGTTGCGGGTAAGGTCGAAGACGAGCCGCGAGCCACATTTGACGACAGATATAGGAGTTACGCAGTTGCTGGTTGTGGGAGTCGGTAGGCGGGTCTGGTGAGGTATCCGCGCACCGCGTCTCGCACCAGTTGCAGTTTGGCCGCGAGCCAACTGACCCCGGTGGTAAACCGAT
>Ga0169931_10004940_pt1 | contig 20535 bp, 23 predicted proteins | sample Kivu_15m_20L_FD_129675 | JGI IMG/M metagenome (GOLD analysis project Ga0169931, IMG submission 129675) | Freshwater microbial communities from Lake Kivu, Western Province, Rwanda to study Microbial Dark Matter (Phase II) - Kivu_15m_20L... | ecosystem: Environmental > Aquatic > Freshwater > Lake... | reverse complement strand
TGGCATCTGTGCGGACAGTGTTGAGTGTCTGAGCCCATACTCAAGGACTGATGCTCTAAGACTTTCCCAATCATGTTGATAAGAAACTGAAGTGATTTCGTCTACATCTTTTTTGTATGTATCGATTGGAAGAATGCCGTCTGCATATTTTGTCCTATTGAAATATGTGCAAGAACCCTTTTCTTTTGCAATTTGATTGGATGATTTGAGCAAATAATATTGGAAGGATTCGGATAATCCATGAACAGCATCCCAGGCATCTTGAGACTCATATCTATACCCCAGTTTTGCCAAATAGTGTGCTAGACCAATGAATCCCACTCCAAGGGATCGACGCGCCTTCGTGGCGATTTCTGCCGCCTTTACGGGGTATTTTTGATAATCAATCAACTCCTCAAGTCCGCGAACAGACAAGTCACAAAGTTCTTCAAGTTCCTCATCAGACTTTACTTTACCAACGTTAATTGCAGAAAGAATGCACAATGCAATTTCACCTTCACCATCAATGTGTTCAAGAGGATCTGTGGGCAAGGTAATCTCTTGACACAGGTTACTCATATTCACCTTATCTTTAAAAGATGAATGAGAATTGCAGTGGTCAATATTCATAATGTAAATACGACCAGTCTCAGCACGTTCCTTTAAGAGGTCCAAAATGAGTTCTTGAGCTCCAATAGTTTTTCTTGGAACAGACTGATCTCGTTCATAAGATACATACAACTCGTCAAATCGATCAGTGCCAAAAGCATCATACAGACCAGGAACATCATGCGGGGAGAAGAGTGTAATTTCTCCGTCTTGAATGAATCGTTCATAGAAGATTTTAGAGATTTGGATACTGTAGTCTAACTTACGAACTCGATTATCTTCAGTTCCCTTGTTATTTTTTAACACTAAAATGTCTTCGATTTCCCTGTGCCAGATTGGGAAGTGGACTGTCGCGCTTCCTCCTCGTATACCATTTTGCGTACAGCAACGGACAGTTGCTTCAAACTTTTTGAGAAACGGTATAACTCCAGTGTGAGCCACTTCGCCCCCTCGTATTTTGCTGTTGAGAGCACGGATGCGACCTGCGTTGATGCCGATGCCCGCCCTCTGTGCAACATATCTGCCAATAGCCATATCACTGCTAAAGATACTATCGAGGGTGTCATTAACGTCAACAAGGACACAGCTAGCAAATTGTCTAAGCGGAGTTCGCACTCCTGCCATGATTGGCGTGGGGATGTTGATTTTGTGTTTGGAGATTGCGTCATAGTACCTCCTGACATATGACATTCTTGTTTCTTTTGGATACTCTGCAAAGATAGTCAGAGCAATCATCATGTACATAAATTGTGGAGTTTCATATACTCCACCACTGCTTCTGTCCTGTACAAGATACTTGTCAACGACTTGACGTAGACCAGCATAAGTGAACAAGAAGTCACGAGTATGATCAATAAAACTATTAACTTTTGCAAATTCCTCTTTAGTATATCTAGAAAGAATATCTTCATCATAGACACCTTTGTTAACGCATGTGTCAATATGTTCGGTTAAAGTGGGAATATCATGCAATTTTCCATAAATCGACTTGCGGACAGCAAACAAAAGCAGTCTTGCCGCCACATACTGATAATTTGGATGATCAAGATCAATCAAGTCAGAAGCGGAACGAATGAGAATCTCTTGAATTTGAGATGTTGTTATGCCATCATAAAATTGTATTCCAGATTGAATTTCAACTTGAGATGCGGATACTCCTGCAAGATCTTTACATGCAAGATCGACCATCACATGCATCTTGTCTAGGTTAATTGGTTCAACCTTACCACTTCTCTTAGTTACCTTAATTCCGTTGCTCATATTTTCTTCCAAGTAGTAAATTTAAGTTTTGCTTCTAATCCAGAATAAGTATTTAATTCTATCATGGACTTAATATCAAGTCCAGATAAAACCATATCATTAATATCCTTCTCTTTTACACTAGAGGGCCAGATGACAATTCTTTCTCCTCGATCAATAGTACGGGCAATGCGGGAGACGATTTCGGCATTACGTGGTTCGTTATCATAGATCCAAACAGGATTGCTAATCCCCCACTTACCAAGATCACCGTCAGCTCCACAAAGAGCAATCGAGTTTGGAATGAAAGTGGAATCGAACGGACCTTCGGTGACGTAGATAGTTTTATCTTTTTGTATTTGATTGAGTCCATAAATCTTGGGGGCATCATCAGAAAGCATCACGGTAATATATTTAACAGGGTTAGGACCGAGTGCTCTTCCCTGAAAACCAATCAAGTTACTGTCAGTATCATACATTGGTATAATAATGCGACTCTCATCCCTACCGATAGTGTTAAATGTAACTTTTTGAGTGTTTGTCCATTCTTTAAATTTGTCAGCAAAATAAAACTTTTCAGGATCAAGTTGCCTCCTTTCCAAATAATTTTTTGCTACTTGATTTTCTGATGCTTTGGGTAGATTGAGTTTTTTCTTGAAGACTGGTTTATCAAACTCAAACTTTGGTTCTTCTGCTGTAAAATTTTTGCCAGTATGACCTTCTTTGAACTTCTCTAAAGTATATTTTTTATGAAGTTCAGAATCAACTTTTTTTAGGAATGCATTAAATGATAAACTTACACCACAATTATGACACTTATAATTTGCATTATTTTTTACGTTGTAGATATATCCACGCGCTTTAGTTTTATTCTTTTGAGAATCTCCACAGATTGGGCATCTAAAATTATACAGGTCTTTTTTTACAAACTTAAATTTTTGAAGACGAGGAGCTATTAGATTAATAAACCTAACGTCAACATAATCCATAACAACTAATTTCAGTGGTCCAATACTACCATCCCCAGAACCTACTGTCAACCTCCAAGTCCATTAAACAGACGCTGATAACACTAGTCCATTTAATAACTGTGTTTGTTAATTCTTGAAGACAGTAAACTGAGTCAAGGTTCTTGTGTTGTTTTTTAATCATGGTTCTAACAAGACCATGATTATTTATTTTATGCGGTCTATTACAACTGGTTGTGCTGCTGGTGGTTTTGGTATGAACCCGTTGAAGAGCGTAAGACCCAAAACAAAAACCGCAAGTACACCGCCTGCTTGCCATCTAAATTTTGATATTTCTTCTAACTTTAATTCTATCCTTTCAAACTTCTTCTCTATTTCTTGATGTTCTTTATCGTTATCTTCCTTCATCTCATCAATCATTTTGATGAGAAGGTCATCATTTTTCATACTTTGTTCAATCCTTTCGTCGTGCTTTGCAAGAATTGTCGCAATGCGAGAATTACCTTCTGAAATCTTATCAACCGCAGTTTCTAACTTCGATAGCATCTCGCGTGACAAGTCTTCATAAATGCTAAGTTTAGATTCAAGAACCGCTAATTTTGGAGATTGAGACAACATTTTACCCCCTTTTAGTCTTCCTTAAAAATTTACTATACTCTTTTGGCAATCTTCTCATAACTTTAGATCTTCCATCCATCACAGGATCATATCCAGCGACCGTTGTAGGGTCTCCCTTTGATGTATATCCACCACTCGTTCCTGGTGCATTAGCAACCATATTCTCTCGGATGATTTGAATAACCTTATCAAGTGGGCTCATCTTTATAAACCTTCCGTAGTTCTGCTAAGCAATGAATGTCAACAGGAATATCGTGAATATAAGTTTTAGGATATTCTGGGAGTCGATTTAAAAATATAATGAATGTCTTCATTACATCCCATAAATCTCTTTCTATTTTATAAAACAGCATTGGTGTAGCTGCTTCCCCAAAAATATTATAAAGAATTATAAAATGATTAATCAAGAGATGAGTTTTCAATTGACCATTATTTTTATATCTTTTAAGCAATCTTTTGATATACTTAAAATGATTTAGGTCTTTATCAAAATCATCTTTTGTGACCGCTTGAGGGTTCTCATAATTCTTTATAGCAAATAATAAAAAATTATCTTCATTCAACTCAGTAAAATTCATATTTTATCTATCTATCATGCAAGTGGATTGCCATCATAGATCGGAGTATTACCAGTTGTAATTCCAGACATTGCAACTAGAGTTTCTTTCTTAACTCTAAGATTACCATGTTGATCAACATAAGTAAGAATTCCAACCCATCCAGCATGTGCTACATCATATGATGTAGTTTGTGCTGCATTTGCACCACCGTCTGCAACACCATAGATAAAAGTATCACCACTAGTGTTTGCTGAATTATAATTTGGATCTACGACAGTATATTTTGGTGCTTCAGTAATTTGGAATGAAGTACTAGCAATGGCAACTCCACTTAATCCTACTGTCGATGCAATTGACAATTGTGTTGTGCTTGCAATTCCAACAATAACTGCTTCGCCAAAATAAGTACCTACACCAGCAACACCAGTATAAACACCAAATTTAATTATATCACCAGTTGCAGCAGCACCAACAGCACCAAACGAAGTTCCTGCTCCAGTTACTGTTAAAGTAGTATAATTCAGAGAGACTGTTCCCCCTGCAAACTTAGCATCATTATTTCCCCAGAGTGCCATGTTGATTGCCTAAGATAACTATTTTCTATAATTTATTTATAAAAACTCAGAGGTAGAAAAAAGAGAGATCGTTATTTTTGATCTCTCTTATTTAAGACCGTCTTTAAAAAATTTGTGGTCAAATCTAATAACCCATTCTCCTCAAATTTCTTGGTTTTTGCCAACAACTCAGAGGCAGTAAGCAAAAAACCAAGAGCAAATGTAACTCCCCAATTGGTTAAAAAACAGGTAATCATGCTTGTAGTGTAAAAAGTTTATCCTTTACAAGTTCATAAACAACGTCATCAATACTATTATCAGTTGATTTAACATACTTTTTAAGCAGGTCTAGAACCAGGTTCTTGACTGCTGGATGTGTTGCAATTTGAATAAGAAGTGGTTTTACCACTGCTACTACTGCGCCCATGATGCCCTCCGTGAAAGAATATCCTAACCTATTTAGAAATCAAGTTCCTCTCGTATCACTCATAAAATCTTGTGCCGCTTTAGCAGCAGCACGACGCATTGCTACTCTGGTAGCAGGAGTAGAAGTAGGTTTAGGTGTGGGAGCACCTTTCTGTTTCTTAACTCCTCTTGGTTGAATAGCACCACCTGCACCCATTCTTCCAGCACCCATAACACTATGCATGTGTCTCATTACTTTTGAATGAGTATCATCGCCGCCCATGGTGCCACCTTTAGTTACTGGTTTACCAGTTTTGAGGTCTTTACCAGTTTTTTTTTCATAACGATTAAGTTCATCAAGTTCAGTTTCTTCTCTATATTCATCCTTGCGTGCTGCTAGAATTTTTTCTAACTTTGCTTTAGCATTTAAAATTTGCTGTTGTTCAGTATCTTTTTGTTTTGGTGATAACGATGATTTTGGATCTACTGCTTCTGTTGTTTCATCAACACAATTTGGAACTTCACGTCCATTCTTCATTTTAGTTCCTTTAGCAACCTTACCAGGCCAACACTTGCTTGCACCCACATTCTTACGTGCTTGTGCAAGACCTTCATCAACACTATCACCTTCTGGTTCAAAGGAAGAATTTTGCAAATGAGCAGCTGCCTTATATGCGGGATTACCTGCTTTATAATTTTGATATGCTTTGGTATTTCCTTTTTTATCTGCAGCAGTAACTACCATTCTGTTGTCTTCTGGTTCTTTCTTTTCACCACCATAAACTGCCTCATCCATCTCATAGGAGTTATTAAGAACTTTATGAACTCCCTTTGCAACTTTTGCTGTGGTTTTCACACCAGAAGCAACACCTTTACCGAATTCTGAGGCACCTTTTGCAACTGCCTTTGCAGCCTTACCTGCAGTTGCAGTTGCTGCTCTATGGCGTTCCATGCCCTGTTGATATGCCTTAACAGCACCAAGAACACCCTTTGCAATTCTATCCTTTAATGGTTTTTTAGCAGGTTGCTGCTTTTTAGCACTTGCAACAGCAGATTGTCTTTGTAGTGCTGCCTTCATTCCAGATGGTTTTGAAGCAGATGCTTTTGATTCAGCATCTCTTCTTGCCTGCTTTTCTTTACGAAGTCTAGAAATAGCAGCAGTTTTTGCACCACCTTTAAGAGAACCTACAGATTTGCCCGCTTTTGTTTTTGGTTCTACCCTTGCTCCACCTGCTCTTGCTTCAGTTAAATTATACTCTTCGGTTAATTCAAATACAAATTGAACAAAATCTTCAATACCAAGTTCTTCAATTAAAATATCTACTCCAGTAGAATTTAAACCTTCTTGATAAAAATACTCCGATGCAACATCAACTGCTTCCAGAATAACCTCTTCTTTAAGATCTGGATTAATGACAATTGTATTACTTACACTTTTCTCTGTAATTTTTTTAACGTCCTTATTAGTGGAGTTATTAATTACTTCACAAAGATCTTCTCTCCAATCAGAATATCCTTCTTCAATTCCTTTTTTCTTTTTCTTACCACCCATCTGGTCTTTACCAGTTGCACCAGCAATTACATCTCCTCTGGTTACTTTATCATATGGAGGATAGTTGTTTGCAAGATTACCATCATTTGCTTCTTCAACTTTCTTTTTATCTTTTAAAGCCTTCTTCATAGGCTCATTCTTGTTACCATCCTTATCAAGATCTAAGAAATCTGGTTTTGAACCAGACTTTTTATTTTTAGGTTTGGACTGTAGTGCAGCGGCGGTTTGCTTTCCTTGTGTGCGCTCACCTTCATAAGGAGTTCCATATGAAGTTGGAGTTACAGATTGAATCTGTGGATTTGATCTTAACTGGTGAATTTTAGTACCAGTTGCATATCTACGATATGGTTTTCCATATCCTTTTGCTGGAGTTACTAAAACTTTTTGCTTACCTTCTGATTCATCAATATCAATTTCTTCTTTTACACCACCACTAAAAAGCATTGCTTTTGCAGCATCCTTAACAGGAGCAGAAGCTCTAGAGTTTTGCAGTGCTTGAGTGAATGCTCTCTCTAGAGGAATACCTTCTCTTCTTGCCTTATATCTTGTGTCATACACAAGTTGTCTTGCTTGCTTTTTAGTATTATCCTCCACGCCACCACCAGCAGACTTTTTATCACCACCAGATCCACTGGAAGATTCTGATTTCTTTCCTAATTGAGGTTTAATTTGCGCCTCCATTTCAGTCAAGTAAACTTGATAAAGATCGGTGACGATATGCTGTAAATTTGCCATTACTCTAATTAGTTACTGCTTATTTTTTACCTTATACTTATTTATGAAATTTTTAATTTTCTTTGTATTGGTCATTCTCATAACATATTCTCTAAAGGCATCCGTTCCAACTTCTCTCTGAGTTGCAGGAACTCCAGATACTTCAGTCCATTCTTTTACATCCCGAATCCAAGACTTAAACATTTGCTCATCTTCAGTAACACAGATTAAATGATTGGTTCCTCTCCGAACAATTTTACCAATCATTCCAGTTTTTATATTCTGTACAAATGTATCTTCTCTAAAAATTTCTCCAGCAATATACTGTTCTCTAAGTTTACGCTCTTGGTCCCTATCAATAGATTCTGTGGGATTAATTTTGACAGTATTCTTCTTTCTAAAACTTGGATTTTGTGTGGCAACTGGTCGTTGATTTGCTGCTGTTCTAACTTGAGCGGGGTCTTGACCACCAACAATTTGATTTTGATTATAAAACTTTAATCTACCACCAACATTTTTAGCAATAAATTCTCCAGTATTTTTGTCATGGTATCCACCATGCCCATCTGGCACAAGACCCAATCTCCTGCCATGAATAGAGGCAAGAGACTTAGACTCATTTACAAACTGAGAGAATGTTTTCATAATTGTTTTAATATACAAATATTTATTAAATCAAATTTCCTTGTCTCTACGTTTTGTGATGTATCCGCGAGTCCAAATACCTCCACGCACACCATATATAGACCTTGTTTTTATCTTAATTCTACGCGATCTTTCTCCACCACGAGCACCAAGAACTGGTTCATAATCACCTTGTAGAGAGGTAAGATTACCTTTTCTAACTGTTTTAGTAGTAAATCGTAAACTTACAATTTTACCATTAGATGTAAAGTTTGGTCTACCCTGAACAAAAAAGTCTACACTATCATGCCCAGATGATCTAGAGAAATCTTTACCAAATACAGATTGTTTTTTTAAATTATTATCTTGAATCTCTCTCCAGACAGAAGCATAATCCTTTTTATAAGTATCCCAGTTATCGACAACGACTTCTTTAAAATCCTCAACTTCAGAATGGTTGACTATATCAGTTCCTGTCCGTTCTGTTATTCCACCATACTGTTGAAAGTCTGTGGCAGTATCTCCCTTTTTATAAGATAAAAATCCTATTTCATTTCCACTATAATCCACAATTACAAAGTCTGCTTTTCTAGTTCCTATTCCACCAACAAATCCAGCAACGTTAAAATAATACTTATTTCTAATACGTAGAGTAACTGGCATATTATTGCCAAGTTCCTGGATCTTTTCATTAATAACTTTTAAGACATCCACTTCTGTTCTATCTCTAGGAGTTCTTTTTAAACTTGGATGGTCTTTAAAAACTTTTTGAAGTAAACTGTTCCAAATAAAAGTGTTTATAAAGTCTCTACCATTAGCATATTTAAAAAATATTCTAATTGCTTTTTCTTTTTTACCAATTTTATAATAATTATCAATCACAATTGCTTTAAATGTTGACCCACGTATTCGATCTTCACGAAAGGAAATATTAAGATCTTTTAAAATATCATCAACAAGTTCAAATGTTGATACGCGATCATCTGATCTTACAACAATTTTTGCAAATTCTACAGAATTTTTTAATGTTGGAAATTGATCCTTCACTAATTTTATTTTACCATCAGAGACTTTATCATTTAAAAGCCGATATATTGTATCAGCAGTATAATTCCCTGGATTACTTTGTGCCATTTATATAATGGTTTTTTTTATTTAGATACCCAGTATAGGACTTGAACCTACACACCATAAAGATAACAGGACCTAAACCTGCCGCGTCTACCAATTCCGCCAACTGGGCATTACAAAAATCCAACAGAATAATTTTTATCTGCAATATAGTCTATACACAGAACTGATCTGCAAGATTTCATTTTATTTTCAACTCTATGTTTAGACATAGGATGAAATATGTAGAATGATTTGTTGGTAAAAGATCTTGTTTCGATCTTCCCGTCCTCATCCATTATTTGTATTATAGCATCTTCTGGGTCATTTGGGTCAATATCCAAACCCCAAATAATTCTAAGTAACTGAACACCTAGAATATAATCTTGATCAATGTGCCAATTTAAAGATTGTCCAGGGTCTAATGCATTAATAGCACAAGCATCAGTTAATCCAACTTCTAACAAAACATTTGTTAAGAATGGCATTAGTGAAGTATTAAAAAGAATAGGATTTCTTTCTACAAAAAGAGGGGCAAGATGCCATCCAGGTTTAGAGGTATCTCTTTTATTTGCAGAAAAATAAGAGGAATATCCAATAGGATACCCTCTATTTTGCCTTTTAATATAATCGTTTTGCTGTTCAGTAAAGTCTCTAAATTCCATCTTATCAAGATTATTTCTATACTCCGTTAAAATTTTACTATGATTATCATTTAAAAGAGATAGTTTTGGATGAATATCCTGATAAGATAAAAACTTAGACATGAAATTCAGAGATCGCCTTCTACACGATTTTCTGAGCGATATACATCAAATGCTCCTTCAGGATAACGAGCACTCAGTTTTTCATAGTTCATTTGAAGAATCTCATCAAAGTTTGTTCCTAATGCCATGCAAGCTTGAGCAATATACCAACAAATATCACCAAGTTCTCGCTTTAGGTGAAATGCATTTTCTTCATTATATGATTTACCTTGAAGAAAGATTTTTTTAACAACCTCAGTAAATTCACCTGCTTCAGCAGTCATACCCAAAGCAGCGGTCAAAAGACGGGGAACATCTGCATCTGTTGATGCTTCAAGTTCTGTAAGGCGAGACAAAAGTTTAGACAGTTCGCTACTTGCAGGACTAGTAGTTTGGCGAACAAAATCAATATATTTATTACTATCAATAACTTTATTTTCGGTCATAGTAAATTCAAGAGAACCATCAGTGTTTTCTTTTTTTGAAATTGTGATTGTCATGTTTAATTACGATACAGATACAGTTTATCAAACATCAAGAGTTTTGTCTAGTGTTGCCATAATGAATTACAGTAACATCATCAGATTTAAATTTTCTCCAAGGGTCAACAACAATACTTCCCTTAGGTATACTGCAATATAACTCATCACTTTCTGGAGCATCCCAATACTTATAAGTAGTCGTTGCACTATGAGCCAATAAAAACACTGCTGGAGAATCTGGTTGATAATTATCTCTTGTGCAACTATCAATATAAGTTACAGTTTTACCATACTCCAAACAGTAATAACCAACTAATAAACTATAACTTCCATCAAGATGAGACACTCTTGGTTTATAGGATTTACCATGAATAATAATTGGTAGATTATTCTTTTCAGACAAATCTACCAAATACTTTGCTAGATTTTTAGCTTGTCCTTCTCTGGATCCCATAACAGATTCAAAAATATCATAACCAAGATCTAATTTTTTAGACAAATACCTGAGTGCAATATTGTCTCTTGGATGACAAGCACCTCCGTCACCCATACCAGCAGTCATGTAAGATGAATTAATAATTCGGGTGTTAGCAGAACAAAGAGCGTTTGTAACTACATCTACATTGATATTGCCCTGACGCATTGCAACATCTTGAATCATATTCACAAATCCAATCTTAGTGCTAATAAAAGTATTATAAAAAACCTTTATACACTCACACTCATCCCAAGTCCCAACAAAATACTTTGGTGAGTTTTCCATGATGGTTTTATAGAAGTTGATCAATTCTTTTGCATCACCAGTTGTTGTTCCATCTTCTGTTCCAATCATAACCATTTCAGGATTAACCATATCCCACCCAACTGTTCCCATAGCAATTAGATATGGATTATAAACAAATCTTGCATTTGTCATTAAAGGTTTAAACTGTTCTCGTGTTGTGCCAGGAAGAACAGTAGAAATCAAAACAACCAATTGACCGTTTGCTACTGAATTTACTTGTGTAAGGCAATCTTTGACAATAGAATAATCAAAATCTTTTGGTTCTAAATGCATAGATGGAGAACTTCCATCATAGTCTGGATCATGAGGAGTTGGAACAGCAATGAAAATAATCCTACTCTTTTTTACAACTTCTTCTATTGTAGAGCAAATTTTAAAAGTATTACTTTTTCTTAGTTCAATATCATACCCATAAACATTATGATTTTTAGCAGCAATCTCTGACGCACATGGGAGACCCAATTTACCAAGTCCAATAAATCCAATGTTCATGCTTCTCTTTCTAAATCTAAAGTTACACAGTGAAATCCACCACTAAGAGTTCTTTGATGCCTCATTGGAAGCATTGCACATTCAATGCCATATGTTTCTAAAATTTTTCTAGTTGGATGTTGATGTTCTTCAAGGGCAACTAGATTTGGAGAAACACTGAACAAATTCATGTTACACCACTCTGAAGCATTATTATAACCTGGATAGTATCCAATGTCCACTGGATCTGGCACATTAACAATATCCCAAGTATTGAATGGATATGGGAGCATCTCTTTATCCTTCACTCTTGTTGGATTTACCATTAACAAACCTTCTCTTAAAAATGCAATCGTAGTATCAATATGAACAAAAGTATAAATGTCTTTTACAATTCTCACTGTTGCCGAAGACCCTAGATAATTTTGAAGTATCGTTGCACCTGCAACATTACCACTGTTTGATACCAAATATAAAACCTCTTCGTTTGCTCTTATAACATTAGCAGCATCAAATGCTGGAGTCAATTCAGTTAGAGCTAAAATATCTGGATCACCAATACAAGATTCATCATACAAATCTTCATGATAAGAACAAGGAACTTCTATAGTGTCTGGTATATGATGAGCAAATGATCTCCAGTTGCCCCGTCTTGCCCTCAATGGTTGCGGAGTCGCCAAAGACAATTCACCATGAACAAATACAGAATCTCTTGGACAATAATTATAATACTTTGTCAGTTCTCTTTTAGGTCTTAAAACTTCCACACCTTCTCCTTGTAAAAAATTACAGAAGGTATCAAGATCCCCATTTGCTTCATCAATAACTTGTTGAGGATATATTCCAGTTTTTACATCCGAGACATCTTCAATTCCAGCATAATTAATTGTCCTTAAACTTTTATCCATTGGTGGGATTGTTGCATGGTCTGCAACACCAACAATGACTTTTTTTAGTTTATCCCATTCATTTTTTGCGTACATAATTAACTCGTAGTTAGAACCATTTTGTGATCATTTTCTTTCCCATAAGTAAAGAAGTCATCTAACGTGAATTTCAAATGTTCCTTCATCCACCAATAGTAATATGCACATCTAGATTTTTTGTGATGTATTCTATTAATTTCTATTCCAAACTCTGTGCTTGAAGATTTAATATTTGTAGTTATTAAAGGTATAGAGTAAGTTCTTCCCGTGTGTCCAATAAAATAATCTACAGTTGTTGAACTTTTATTGAACTTATCAATCGCTACAACTTTATCAAATCTATACTTATCACCATAACAATGTAATTGTAAAATTTTTTCAACATAATCTCTAGTCATCATTACTGGTCCAAAATAACTGTGTCTTAACTTTGGATGTAAAAAGAATGGAATAAACTCTTCAGATTCAAACCCAAGTTGGATGCAGTCCCAATCATAAGGAAGTCTGCTCATCAAATAATTCCAATCAAAATTCCAGTATTCTAATAAATTTAAATCATAATCATCTTCCATCAGTAACAAGTAATCTTCTTGTTTTGTGTTAATCCACTTCTTCATAAACTCTAGATGAGTGACTGCATTTCCCAATGCATATGCTGGTATGCCAGTCACTTTACCAACCACATAGTCAGACCCCCAACTATTCAATTCAGAAGCTAAAAATTTAGATGCTGATACTCTTGTAAAATTTAACTTCCAATAATCAAATTGGTACTCCATATATTCCTTTCTGTCTGTCCTATTATCTAAATTGACATAATATATGTGAGGAAAATTTTGAAATTTATTTTTTAAATTCATAATAATTAAAAATACTTAGATACCTTTTTAATCATTCCAACATCATTTTGTTTTCCGTAAGTAAATATCTCATCAAAACTATGACGTTTACTATCATTTCTCCACCAATCATAGTATGCAAGTCTAGAAGCTTTAGTGATAATATATCGTTTTGTTGTTTTATCAAAAAAATCTGTATGATTGGGAAACATTGGAAGACAATAAGTTTTTCCACAATGCCCCAAAAAGTAATCGACCGTTCCAGATTTTAATCCATAATTTCTATTTGCAATATAATTTGTAAGATTGTATTTGTCATCTACACAATGAAGTCTTATTAGTTTTTTTACATATCTCCTGTTCAACATTGATATGCCAAAAGTATGAGCTGGCATAATAGGATGTAAGTAAAAAGGAATATAATTTATATTTTCAAATCCAAGTAATAGTGAATCCCAATCATATGGGAGTCTGGACATTAAGTATTTCCAATCAAACTGCCAATATATTTCTAATCCAAAATCTATTGTGTCTTTGGATATTATCAGAGTATCTTCTTCAGTATTGTTATACCAGTTTTTTAAAAACTCTAATATAGTTATTGCATATGCTGCCGTAGATACAGGCAGTTTATATTCTTTAAGATTTAAAAGATAATACTTCCAATCAATTACATTGACCTTATCATATATGATTGGAACTCTTTCATAATCTTGTACTTTTAAATTACTAAGATTTCTATCCATGTGCTCATCAAGATGCACATTTTCTTTGTAATTAAAATAATAAACTTTTGGTATTCCTTTTAACTTATCTTTTAAATTCATAACGACCAAAACAATTCATTAGATTTTCTATAAAAATATTTATTACTATTTGCGGAAGTAATCAAGATAAATTTCCCCATACAACTCCACACCTTTATTTGTAATGTCATATGTCCTAAATCGCTCTGGTTTTAAACTCATTCTTTCATGGTCTTCAGAACCATATGTAAAGAATTGATCTAAAGAAAACAAATCTCTTTCATGTTGCCACCAAAAATAATAAGTATTCCTTGCCATCACGTCACCTTCTTCTCTAAAGAATCTTTGTATGATACTATTATTTTCAAAACTTCCAAAATTTGGATTAATAGTAATTAAAGGCAAGCAATAAGTTCTTCCAGTATGCACCATAAAATAATCAACTGTTCCTGACCCAGCAACATCATTTTGTCTATTCCATGCAGCATTACAAACAGTATTAACTAATTTGTACTGTTCACCGACACAGTGTAAGTCTAACAACTTTTCAACATAACCTCGGTTTAATAAAACGGGTCCAAAATCATGAGCAGGTTCAATTGGATGTAAATGAAATTTTAATGCAGTTGGATTCTCAAATCCCATCAAAATACAATCCCAATCATAAGGCAACCTTTCTAAAAACTCTCTCCAAGAAAAGTGCCACCGTTCAATAAGTCCTAAATCATAATCATCTTCCATTAAAATAACATATTGGTCACTAGTATTCCTATACCAGTTTTTTAAAAACTCCAAATGTGTTATTGCATTTGCAGCAATCGGAACTAATAAATTATATTCATCAATATCCTTTATCAAATGTTTCCATTTACCATTTTCAGATGCAAGATACTTTGTCCCAGAAACTCTAGAATGTTGTATGCCATACTTATCAAATTGTTTAACCATCCAATTTTTTCTATCTAATCTATTATCCAGATTAAAATAATTAACTAATGGCATCCCATCTAGTTTCTTTTTTATATCCATATCAATAACCCCTCAGACTTATCCTTAAACACGTATGGTTTTTTAGTGGATATATCAAACATCACCTCCATTTTCCATTCATCATCTTTATTATAATGAAAAAATTCAAATGCAGAATATGATTTACTTCTCACATTCCACCAATATTCAGTAGCTTCTGAAGATAATTTATCAATCAAATCATTAACAGTATCACTACCAATAAATTTTTCATTTAAAGAAAATATTGGTAACGTATATGTTATCCCAATATCATAAAAAAAGTTATGAAGTCCCCCATATTCAAAATTAGGTATTGATTTGTTTGGAGTATGATGATGAAGCAAAAACTTACCATTTTTATAATGATAATGTTTAATTTTTTTAGCAAAATAACGAGTAATCATATAACAATGACAAGACCCACTATCAAATTCCCATGGGTGTAAATGCATTTTTATTCTTCGTTCAGCAGAACTAAACAGTTGTATACAATCCCAATTATATGGGAGATTTTTTGTTAATAACTCCCAATTAAAAAACCAGTTATTGATAATATCAAATTTAATAATATCCTCCATAAAAATACAAGTCTCAGATTCATTTAAATCATACCAATCAATTACTGATTGTAATGTATTTAAAGTTAAAGCTAACTCAGATGGAGATTGTACCAGGTCTTTATCTAAGACCAAATCTTTCCAGTCATTATAATTATCTTCCGTATATTTTTTTTCATGTCTTGTATAATTTGTAATCCCCCATGAATCAAATTGATTCTTCATATACTCATTTTTTTCAATATCATTATTATGATTTGAGTATATTATTTTAGGAATTCCAAGTAACTTATTTGTTATAGTATTACACGCTATTTCTAGTTCTTCATCAATCATTTTGGTAACACCTTTTTGTCATATTGTGGCATTTGAACTTGCATCATTTCATGAACTGCCCCACCATAACTTAGTATATCATCAGCAGTATACTTATGACTATTATTCTCCCACCACTTTTTAGTACATGATGTAGCTAAAATATCATATATCTTATTATGATATGCACTGATTATTGGATCATATTGATCATCACTTTCTATATTTTGAATTTTATTATCTTGAGCAATTGCTAATTTAGGGTCTAAACAAAATAATGGTAGAGTATATGACTTTCCGAGTTGATACAGTAAAAAGTCATCGCTACTATAAGACTCTCTAGGAACCTTCATATCTCTAAGACTATTATCTAATTTAAAAGTGCCATCAGATTTTAAATGCACTTTCATTAATTTCTCAACAAAAAACCTATTAACAATAAAACAAGCAGCAGAAGAACTATGCCATTCTCTTGGATGTAGATGCATCTTTAAAACATGATCATGGCAATAATAAAATTGAACAATGTCCCAGTTATATGGCAAACTTTTCATCACAGTTTCCCAATCAAAAGGCCAGTATTCGACTAAATCAAAACAAAGGTCATCTTGGACTATCATACAAATATCTGATATTCCAGACTCATACCATTCAATTAAAGTTGTAAATTCATTCATTACGATTGATGCATCTGATGGTGCAAGTAGCATCAAATCTAATTTATGTGACCATTCATCTATTTTTGCTGTTGAAAATCTAGAAGCAGAAACTCTGGTAAAATCAGTTACTCCCCATTTTTTAAATTCATTTTCAATATGTTCTTTTCTATCTACACGATGATCCAGATTTAAATAGAATATTGGAGGCAATCCTTTTAATTTATTATCTAAATTCATTTCTTAAATACCTCCATATCAGGTAAGTATGGATAATCCAAATATTGAAATCTTCTTGGTTCTTTATATGCAACATCATTGAATTTTTTAATTCCCAAAGATGCAGTCTCTGGAGTCATATAATAATGATAACCAATCATATCTATATTCTGTTCTCCCCATGGTTTATCATTTGATCTACCATCATAAACCATTTTTTTAAGAGTGGAATATGCTTTTTTATTATCCAATAGTATCATTCCACCACGCCCAAGATTTAGATGCTTTTTAAATTGAAAACTGATACACATATATGTTCCAGGAATATAAGTATCTTTTTCCCATAAAACTGCAGCATCAATTATATTAGTGTTCCAAAGATAATAATAGTCATTCCAAATATAATTTTTCTTCCAAGACCATTTTATTCCTAACTTCTCAGCAGTGAACGGGATAGAAATATAAGTATGTTCTGGTATCTGAATATTATTATATTGTTCATACCTTAAACACAATTCTATCGCATGAGTGCAGCAATCGGTTGCTATTGCATAAGGTGCATTAAAAAATTTAGATATTAATTGCTCAAACTCATCAACAGTATCAAATTCCATTTTCATACAGACTGTAATCCTCACTATACAATTTATTAAATTCTTCTAAATCTGGTTCAACATAATCTTGATAAATTTTTTTACATATTGGACTATAGTTCGGCATAAAATATTTTGAATTTCTTAAATGAGGTATTTCAAAAGTTTTATATTTTAACCGCTCAACTTTATCTTCAATATTAGAATGTATAAATGTATTAACCTTTTTTGTTATATCTCCATCCAATTTTATTAACTTAAGATTTCCACCATTCTCAAGACATAATCTCAAAAATAATTTTTGAGGAGCAGTATGTTCATCATAGATGTATTTTTTATCTTGTACTTGCTTGACAACCCATTCAATAGGTGGTTTATATCTACACATAAATTCATTTAACCCAGACACCCATCTTTTAGCAGGGTCTCTTGTAAGTGCAAAAAAAGTATGTTCAGATTCTACAAAATATTTTGCTAAAAAATCTGGATCTTTTGCTCTAGGTAATTTATCTAGTGGGATAAAACTTGGGCAATGAACATTAAATGCGGTAGTGATAGAAGTGCTACCACACTTATCAACATGCATAAAAACTAATTTATAGTTCTTTGCCCAATAGCAATTCACAAATCCTTCTTTATGAATTACTTGTCCAGCTATTCCTTTCTGAAATTTAAAGGTAAATGTAGAACAATATTTTGAACATTGCTCTACAACATCATCTATAACTGCTCTTCTTTTCATAATGTTGCGGTTATCTGCATAGTATATCTATTTTCATTACCTAGATTTGCCGCCATGTGTGGTGTGTTTCCTCTCCACCACAAATAATCTCCCTTTGACCATTTTACATATGGTTCTCCATCCAATTCAAAATAATGTCCGCTTTTCCAATCATCAAGGAAAATTAAAATCCTACAAATTTTATTTACATCTGGTTCATTGTAAATTTCTCTAAACTTAGGATAATTATCTTGATGCTCGGGCATTATTGTTCCTGGAGGCATACAATAAAGAGACAAGGAAGTGTCTTTAATAAAGAACCATTCATCACCATCTTGAATATACTTTTTTTTAAACACCTCCACAATGTTATGACACCACTCAGGAACACCTCTATATTCTTCCCGAAGAAGTCCAGTATAATTTACATACAAATGCCCCAATGATTTCCACCGATTAACGGTTTCATCATCAGGAAATTGCCTCCTATCTGGATATTCTATATTAACATAATCTCCAATTATGTTAGAATCGATTCTTTTTACTTTCATATTAAAATGTAAACGCACCAAATTTATCTTTTAGCGAAGATTTTTTTTCTTCATACTCATATTCTTCTTCTTGACCACTATCGGTAATATTGTTCTGAGCACTTTGCTCACAATCATACAACCTCATTTTTGCTCTGTCAATACCCAAAACAAATCTTTTAAACACTGTAAGGTCATTATATCTATTCTTAAGTTGCTTTACCATAATCTGTCCCAACTGCTCAAGCTCTTCAGTGCTAATAAGGGCAAACATAAGATCAGCAGTAGCAGGAAGACCAAAGGATTCAGAAGTATCAGTAAGTTCAACATCGCTATTACCATAACCTGAACGGGTGGTCTGAGTAGCGGACACAATCGGGACATTAAACTCGACGGCGAGTCCCCTAAGTTCCTCAGCAATTGCTTTGATATAAGAATAAGAATTAACAGACAAGTTTCCCCTATACCTGCTGGAAGCACAAATATTAAGGTAGTCAATGAAAATAATATCAGGTCTAAATGACTTCTTAAGTGCCAACTCATTAAGCAATGCCTTAAAGTGTCCACTATGAGCAGATGCAGTTGGATACTCTTTAATTATAAGATGACCCTTTGTTTTATTTACAAGTGTATTAATTTTGTTTTCAAAAATTTGTTTTGGTAAATTAACTAATTCTTGAATCGGGACATTAAGGAGATTGGCATCAATTCGTTCAGCAATTCGTTCCTCCGCCATTTCAAGAGTGATATACAAAACGTTCCTGCCTTGCAATAAGACGGAAGCAGCAACATGGCACATAAAGAGACTTTTTCCGACACCTGTACCAGCCAAAGCGACATTAAGAGTCTTATTAGGTAAACCACCTTTTGTAATCTTGTTGAAGTACTCCAAATCGAATTCGATTTTGTCTTCCTTTCTGTGATAAAACTCAAATCGTTCTTCATAATTTTGTAGATAATCATGACCAATGTTGTTATCAAAAGATACTGCTAATGCATCTGATAGAATATTTGGAATAGCATCTCTAGTTTTTTTCTCATCATTACCATCTGCAATATGGATTGATTCCATAAGAGCAAGATAGATAGCACGATCACGACACCACTTTTCAGTTGTATCAAGTAACCACTGTTGATCTACAGGAGCATCATTGAGAGAATTACTAATTTCTCTGATTTCTTTAACTTCAGTCTCTGTAAGATCTGTGCGATTTTCTAACTCAATACCAAGTGCTTCTAAGGTAATCGCAGAACCATACTTAACAATAAATTGAACAACTTCTTCAAAAATTACCTTCTCAGTAACTTTATCAAAATAAGTTGGTTGAATAAACGGAATAACTTTTCTAGAGTAATCTTCATTAAATACTAAATTTCTGAGAATGGTTGTCTCAATTCGTTCCATAAGAGAATTCTTTTTTCGCGGCAGCATCAAGTTGCTGCATTACTTCTTCCGTAAAATATTGATCAGGATTTTTTAAAATCTCCTTACCATAAATCTTTTTACCATTAATCTCATAGCGTCCTGCTACATTCTTCCAGAGTCCACCAATCTCACCAAGTTCCAAAAGACCATAGTAACGATCAAGGCCGCGCTCATCATAATACAAACGGATCTCAACATCTTTATTCTCCTTACTCAAACGCGATTTAGCAGTCTTAGCCTTGATAATATTGCCGACCACTTCCGTTCCATCCTTTTCTTTCTTTTTGCTGAGATAAATGATCGTACTTGCTGCGTATTTGAGTCCAGAACCTCCTCCCATTTCTTTAGTTGGTACATAAGCTCCGATGACATCGTATGTATGATTTGTGACAATGAGCGGGACATTTGCTTGACCTAGTTTGAGTGTGAGCATTCGGAACGCACCTTTGACAAGTTGTGATTTGGTCATGTCACGAACTTGTTTGTCGTTTAGTGCGTCAGTGATTTCTTTCTCAGTGGAAAGCATACCCAGAGAGTCTAGTACAAAAATACAGGGTTTGCGTTCTTCTAATGACTTCTTA
>Ga0169931_10004939_pt1 | contig 20537 bp, 17 predicted proteins | sample Kivu_15m_20L_FD_129675 | JGI IMG/M metagenome (GOLD analysis project Ga0169931, IMG submission 129675) | Freshwater microbial communities from Lake Kivu, Western Province, Rwanda to study Microbial Dark Matter (Phase II) - Kivu_15m_20L... | ecosystem: Environmental > Aquatic > Freshwater > Lake... | reverse complement strand
GGTCGCGCTGCACCTAGCGCGACGCCGCGACGAAGCCGAGGACCTCGTGCAAGCCACCTTCGTGACGGCGCTCGAGCGTTCGTCGAGCTTCGACGAGCGGCGCGAGCTGTTGCCGTGGTTGTCGGGGATCCTCGCGATGCATGCGCGCAAGCGGCTGGCGAATCGGACACGCGAGGCAGCTGCAGATGCTCCCGAACCCGCTGGCGGCGAGGATCCGCTCGATCAAGCCAGCGCGCGCGAACTCGAGGCTCTCGTGGTTCGAGCTGTGGACGAGTTGCCCGCGACCTACGTGCGAGCGGTGCGCGCGCACGTGGAGCACGGCGTTGCTCCGCGTGAACTGGCCGAGCAACTGGGAGTTTCGCGCGTCAACGCCCGTGCGCGGTTGCACCGCGGACTCAAGTTGTTGCGCTGCGCCTTGCCGGCCAGTCTCGGCGCGCGGCTCTTCGGCGCGAGCGGCCCGCTCGAGCACGTGCGCACAGCGGTGCTCGCGCGCGGGGCTCACCTGAGCGGCGCTGGGAGTGCGCTGAGCGCTGCAAGTTGGCTCGCGGGCGCGCTCGCGCTGACCACCGTGGTGTGGGGCGCGGTCGCAGTGTTCGAGCCGACGTCGCACGAGAGCGAGCCGGTCGCCGCGCCGCCTCTCGGCGCGCTGGACACGAGCATCGCGGCCGACGCACAACCGGAGAGCGCGCGCTCCGAGCTCGAGCCTTCGACGTCTACGGTAGGCGGCTCGTCGAGCGCTGCGAGCACCGCGGCGAACAGCGCTGCGTCGACGGGCGAGCTGGTGCACGTGCGCGGGAGGTTGTTGTTGCCCGACGGCTCGCCCGCAGTCGGCGTGCCGCTGCGGTTGAGCGCTCGGCCGTCGAACGACGACCTCGTCGCGCGCTTCGGCGTGCCGGAGAGCTGGACAGGACCGACGCCCGCGCCGACGGACGCCGAGGGTCGCTTCGAAGTCAGTTTCGACCCGCCGCGTGCATTCCAGTTCTCGCTCGAGGCGCGGCCGAGCGGGTTTGTGCCCGTGGGCTGGCGCTTTTCCGCGCACGATCCCGGTCCGCTCCTCGAGCTGGCGCCGGTGCAGCTCGAACGCGCCGCGACGGTGGTCGTGAGCGTGCGAGACGCCGCGGGCGCCGAATTGAGCAGCGGCTGGAGCGTGAGCGTGAGGCCAGCGGAACTCGACGATGACTTCGTCGACGAGTACCGCGAGGAGAGCGTGTATGTCCCGGTCGAATGGAGCGACGCCCACGGCGCTTTCGTCGCGGACTGTGCGCCCGCTGGGCCCGTGAGCGTGAGCGCCCCGCACCTGCTCGGGCCGTCGATCCGAACGGACGCGTTGGCGCGGCTGGACGAGGTCACGGCGGTGCAGCTCTTGTACGACGGACCCGCTCTCGCGCGCCGCATCGCGGTCGCACTGTCGGGGTCGCGTGTGGCGCAGCGTTTTCCTCCGCAAGCCGACAAGCTGCGGCTCGTGGCGGCGAACGGCGCTCGGCGCAGCTTCTCAACGCACGACGCGCGGGCCACGGGACGCTACTGGATCGACGACGTCGAGCCCGGCGTGTACGTCGTCGAGCTCGAGGACGAGTGCTACTACGTGAACAGCGTGGCCGGCGTGCAGCCTGGTGAACTCGTGAAGTTCCCGGCGCTCCCGGCCGGCGCGTTGCGCATTTCGATCGTGGACGAGCAGGGCGCCGCGCTGCCCGCGCCGTTCTCGCTCGGCGTCACTTGGCCGGAGCCTGGACGCACCACCAGCGTGCTGTGGTTGCGCCACGCGCAACAAGGTTGGCCGGCGGGCGGCGTGATCGACGGGCTCATCCCGGAGCGAGAGTTCGTGCTCGAGTTGCGGCAGCCGGGCGCGCTGGCGCTCGAGCAGGTGCAGCCGGCGCTCGCGCCCGATGAAGTGCGCGACATCGTGTTCGTGCGCGACAGTTCGCGTTCGTTGCGCGGCACGGTGCTTGCGGGCGTCGGCGGGGCGCCCGCGAGCGGTGTTCCGGTCGAACTCACACGCGGCGACGTTGCGGGCCACGACCTCGACACGGCCGGGATGGTTCACGTGAACGGGACCGTCGTCCGGCTGCGCGACCTCAGCACGCACAGCGATGTGAACGGACGCTTTGAGTTCAGCGGACTTCACCCGGGGGTGTGGACGGTGTGCGCGCGTTGGAACCCGCGCTTGAGTGCGGAGCAAACCGTCGAGTTCGGCAACGAGGCGCTCGAAGTCGTACTTGCCGCGCCGCCGCACGCGACGCTCGTCGGCGAGTTTCTGTTGCCGGTTGGATTCGACGCAACGACGCTCGTTGTCGCGGCGTGGCCGACGCCTAGGGAGCGAAAGCTCTTCTACGGCGCCGAGCGCGGCGCGCTGGTCGCGGCGGACGGAAGCTTCGAGATCGGTCCCTTGCCGCTGGGTGAGCGGTGGCTCTCGCTCTTTCTGCCCGCGACACGCCTCGACAACGGTTAGGAATACTCCGTGTTCAGTCTCGGACAGCACGAAATCGTCGCCGGCGCCGTCGCGCCGCTCGAGATCGACTTGCGCCAACGTCTTCCGGGCGCGGTGTGTGCGCGGATCCTCATCGATGGCGCTCCCGCCGCCCATGCGGTCGTCGGGTTCGAACTGGTGTCGGTGGCAGAGGCCATCGGGGCGCACAGCCTCTCGCTGGATGCGCGCGGCGAGGTCGAGCTCCAAGGCGTGCCGAACGGAGTGCTGCGCGCGTGCGTGCGTTCGCGCGACGGCCGCTGGTGGTGGCGGAGTCCGACGACGTTCGAGTTGTCGCCCGGCGCGACGGCGCAAGTCGAACACGACATCGCCACCTTCGAGCGTTCGGTTCATTTCCTCCACGGCGCAACGCAGGCGCCGATCCCTCACGCACGCGTCGCGCTCTACACCCAAGGGCCGAGGAGCGAACAGCGCGCCGAGGTTCGCGCCGACGAGTTGGGCCGTGTGAGCCTGCGGGCGCCGGCCGTCCACATGCGCTTCGAATTGTTCGAACCCGTCGCCGCAGCGCTCGAACCGGCCGAACTCGACTGGGGACCTGGCGCGGGTCCGCTCGTTCTGCGCACGGCCCCTTAGTCGCCGCGGCGAGCGCCGACACGCAGCGCGAGTCCGCGATAGAGTTCGGAGCGCGGCCTCGTCGCCGCGCCGCCCCGTGACCGCCGAACTCCTCCAGCCCGACGACCCCGAGCTCGATGCGCTCGTGTTCGAGTTCCTCGAGCGCGCGGAGGCCGCGCCGACGCGCTGGCGAGCGGCCCTGGAGGAAATCGGGCAGCGCGTTCCAGCTCGCGCGGCGCAGTTGCGCCAGCGCGTCGAGATGCTCGTGCGCTCGGGGCTGTGGGGCGCACCGGCCCAGGAAGCCGCGGCGATCCCCGAGCGTTTGGGCGAGTTTCGTCTGCTGCGCAAGCTCGGCGGCGGCGGCATGGGCGTCGTGTACCTCGCCGAACAGGAGAGCGTCGGCCGGCGCGTCGCGCTGAAGCTGATCCGCGGCGAGCACGTCTACTCGCAGTCGGCGCGCGCGCGATTTGTGCGTGAAGCGCGTGCGACGGCGCGCCTGGACCATGCGTCGATCGTGCGCGTGTTCACGATCGGCGAAGAAGCGGGCCTGCCGTTTTTGGCGATGGAATACGTGCCGGGCACGGCGCTCGACGCGCTGCTCGACCACTTCAAGGGCCGGGAACCGGCGACGTTGCGCGGCCAGGATGCGCGCGAGGCGTTGCTCGCGGCGCTGCGCGCCAACTCCGAGGCGCCACTCTCCGAGTCGCGCTCCGAGAGCTTCGAGCGCGGCTGGATCGAGTTCGTGGTGCGCGTCGTGCGCGACATCGCCCTCGCGCTCGAGCACGCGCACGAGCGCGGCGTGCTGCACCGTGACGTGAAACCGTCGAACGTGCTGCTCAGCGCCGACGGCCGCGTGCGCCTGTGCGACTTCGGTCTCGCGGCGCTGGCCGGCGGTGAAACGCTCACACGCAGCGGCGCGCAGCTCGGATCGCTGCCGTACATGGCGCCGGAGCAACTGCGCGGCGAACACGGCGCGATCGGCCCGCAGACGGACGTCTACGGACTGGGCGTCACGCTCTACGAGCTGGTCACGCTCGTGCGGCCCTTCGGCGGCGAGAGCGAGGAGCGCGTGCGCCAGGCGATCCTCGACGCGCGGCTTACGTCGATGCGCACGCTCAACGTGAGCGCGAGCGCGGACATCGAGATCGTGTGCGCCAAGGCGCTCGATCCCGACCCGCGGCGACGCTATTCGAGCGCCGCGGACTTCGCGCGCGATCTGTCGAACGTGCTCGAGCTGCGGCCGATCGAGGCGCGGCCGCCGAGCGCTTGGAACCGCGCGCGACGCTGGTCGCAGCGGCGCCCTGCGGCCGCAGTCGCCGTCGTCGCGGGCGCGTTGCTGATGCTCGCGTTTCCGCTCGGCTGGGAATTGAACCGCATGCGGACGATGGACGAAGTGCGCGCGGCGTACAAGAACGAACAGACCGCGCGCGAACAGTCCGAGCGCGACTTCCGCGCGGCGCTGCAGGCCGTGGGGCACGTGCTCCGCGGGCTGGGTGAAGCGGATCTGCGCGACGCACCGCGCATGCAGCGTCTGCGGCTCAAGGCGATCGAGCGTGCGCAGGACCTGTTCTCTTCGCTCGAGCGCGACCGCGCCACGGACGCGCAGTTGCTCAGCGAAGGCGCCGACCTGTACGCGGCGCGCGCCGATGTGCTGTTCGATCTGGGGCGCGTGGAGGAGTCCATCGAAGCGGGCGACGGCGCGCTCGAGTTGCTCGCGCGGCTCTCCAGCGCCGATCCGCAGGTCGATGTGCGCCGTCGGCGCGCGTTCGTGCTCAGCGATCAAGCCAAAGCGCAACAAGCCCAGGGCAAGTGGCGCGAATCCCTCGTGGCTTTCGAGCAGGTCGAGCGGCTGGTGCGAGAGTTTTGCGCCGAGTCGGCGGCCGGGATCGAGGACGGGCGCATCCTCGCCATCACCCTCGCCAACATCGCCGAGTCGCAGCACGCGCTCGGAGACTACGCCGCGGCCCGCGAGCGGCTCGACGAGGCCGTGGTGCACGTCGAACCGCTGGTGGAACGGGCTCCGGACAAGGCCTCGTTCGCCTGGGCGCACGGGCGTGTGCAGGGGGACCTCGGGGACCTGCTCTTCAGCCAAAACGATCTCGCCGGGGCCCGGCCGCGGATGGAACTGCGCCTCGCTGAGTTCCGACGTGCGGCCGTCCTCGCGCTGGGTGAGCGCTACTACCGCTTCGACGTAGTGTCTGCGTCGATCTCGCTGGCCGGGCTGCACGCGCGCGAGCACGACACCCGAGCCGCCGAGACGTTGCTGCTCGAGGCGCGGGCGGAGTTGGATCGTTTGCTGGATCAGTTCCCCGACGCGGAGCGCTACGTCGAGGAGAGCTGGCGGCTCGACCAAGTGCTCGGCGCGTTGTACGGCGGCGAGGGGCGGGTTGCCGAAGCGCTCGAGGTGTTCCGCGCCAGCGCCGAGCGGATTGACCGCACCCTGCGTGAGCTGCCCGACCGCGCCGACATCGTCATGTACGCCGCCCAGGCGGAGTACAACCTAGCCTTGGCGCGGATGCACAGCGGCGCCTCGCTCGAGGAGACCGAAGCGGCGCTCGACAAGGTGCAGCAGCGCGTGGAGTCGCCCATCGTGCTCAGCAGCGGGCAGGAACTCGCCGCGGAGATGCTGCGCATGTGCCGGTACAACCGCGCGTTGGCGCGTTGTTTCGCCGGAGACCTCGAGCGTGCGCAAGGCGCCCTGCGCGACTTCGAACTCGAAGGCGCCCGCGACGCTCAGACGCTGCGCTTCGGCGCCGATCTGCACAACGAGTTGATTCTCGCGCTTCGACGTCAGGAGCCAGACGCCGCAGCGCGCGCCGAACGCGAGCGCGGCTGGACGGAGGCGATGTTCGCGCGCCTGGAGGCCGCTGTCGATGCGGGCTACGCGGACACCGTCGAGCTCGACAGCACGCCTGCCCTGGAGAGTTTTCGCTCCGAGGAGCGCTTCGTGCGCCTGCGTGCGCGCTGCGCGCAGCGCACGCAGTAGCCGCCCGTCGGAGAAGTCTGCGACGCCAAGTCCGCCCCGATCAGGCTAGGTCGTCGCTGCGCCGTCGTGTGTGGTGCTTGGAGCCGACGCGGGCGGACTTGCCTCCGGGATCGAAGCACATCGTCCACAGCTGGTTCGTTCGCCTAAAGCCGCCAACAGGTCGAGCCGTGGATGATCTGGCGCGATAGCCCCACCCACGCGGACTACAGCGGGTCCGGGCGCCGCGCGGCATTTCGTTAGCGGCCTTTAGCGTTCGAGCTCGCCGGGGAAGCTGCGGTTCTTCAAGTCCAGGACGCGCTCGATGCTCTGTTCGATGAACAGCGCCACATCCGCCTCCGACAGTCCGCGCACGAGTTCACGCGCGCGTTTTGTGCGGAGCACGACCCAGACCGAGTAGCTCACTTGGGGGCCATTCTCGCCGCTGCGCTGCTTGGCCTTGACGTAGAGCTGCTCGATATCGTCCCGCTTGAACGTCGCGCCCGACCACGGAAACGGTCGGTGGCGCACACGCACCGGGCGCCGATCGACGGTGATGATCGTGGTGTTGAACAAGTTGGCGAAGGTCCAATAGGTCAAGATCACGCCGACGGACACATGTCCGGTCATGAACAGAGCCGACGCGCTGAAGGCGTCTTCAGCGAACATGCGCGCGAAGAATTAGACGAAGAACCCGTCCCAAACGAGGCAGAACATGGCGAGCAGCACGAACGCCGGCTGACACCACGCGTGCCGCAGTTCGATTCCTTCTTTGGTCTTGAGCAGCCTGATCTCGCGTGGCAGCGGCGCCTCTTCGCGCGGTGCGAACGCGCCGCGCCGTGCGCCCGGCGGCAGGCTGAACGTGAGCAGCGCTTTGCACTGGGAACAGGAGAGCACTCCTTTCTCAGTGTCGTAGTCTTCGAGTCGAAAGTGCTCTTCGCTGGACGGACAGCGCAGTGCGTTGGCTTGGCTCATCCTTGGCTTGTCGCGCGGCGCGTCGGACTTTCGCAAGCCGCTTGGCTCTGCGTTCATGCCCCGTGGGCGAAAGTTCTGCCGAGGGGCTCGGCCGCTCAGCCGCTTTTCGCTGACTTCGCTCAGGGTTTTGGGCCCAGCGCGCCGAACTTGGCGGCTAGAGAGGACGGCGCCGTGGGGGCGCCGAATAGGGTCAGAAGATCATGGGGTTCACGTACGCACGCTGCGGCGCATGCCACAATCGCTCAGGCGCTCGGCGTTCTCGCCGAGGTTTGAGCCTGGTCGAAGTCGTCGTCGCGCTCACGCTCGTCGTAGGCGTGATGATCGGCGCGAGCGCCGGCTTCTCTGGGAGCCTCAAGGCCGTCGACCGTGCGCAGCAGCTTCACGACGCGAGCACGCAGCTCTCGACCGTGCTGGAGGACGTTGCAGCCCAGCCGTACGAGAACCTACTCGCGCTCAACGACAACCAGGTCTTCAGCGGCGCCAACGCCGCGAGTTCCGCCTTCGTGACCGACCTAGTGGTGTTCCAGGTGCAAGTCGATCTGGTGCAGGTCCGCGCAACGGTGCGCGACGCGCGCACCAACCAAATTCTGGGTTCGGTCACGACGCAAAGGAGCCGGCGATGAAGCGCAAGCACCTGTGCAGCGTTCGCCGTCGAGGCGGCTTCACTTTGCTGGAGACCACCGTGTCTCTCGGGGTTTTCCTGGTGTTGTCGTACTCGCTCGTGGTGACGCTCGACATGGCGTCGGACAGCCAGTCCGCGGTGACGGCGCGCTCGAGCGCGGTGCGCTCCGCCCGCGCCGCGCACGCGCACTTCGCGGACGAGTTGCGCCAAGCTGATCCGGACGATGTGCAGATCACGCTGCTGCTCGATGGGAACCATCAGGTCTCGTTCCGCCAACCGATCATGGTTGGAGGCGCAGCGGTTTGGGGCGTTTTCGACATGTCTCTCGGCGGCGACGAGGACGAGCGCAGCCGCGAGGACTGGCGTTTGAGCTACACCGTCGAGAGCGCGAGCGAGAACGGCGAGACGGTTCGGACTCTGGTGCGCCAGATCGTCGACGACGCGGGGGACTTCGTTTCGGAGCGGACCGTCGCGCGTGGGCTCAATACGGGCGATCTTGCGGCGCCAGGCTTTCGGGTCACACGCGTCGGAGATGTTTGGCGTGTGCAGCTAGGAATGGAGCAACACGGCTCCGATACATACAGGAAAGAGGACTTCCATGTGGGCATTCGTAACTAAACGGCGCTTCGCGGAGCAAGGCGCGGCGCGGGCCAAGCAGCAGCGCGGCAGCGCGCTCGTGAGCACGGTGGTCGTGTTCGTGGGCGTGTTCGGGCTTCTGTATGCGTCGGTCGCCGTGTCGAGCGTCGAGGTACGCGACTCCCGTCGCGAGATCGACGATCTGCGCGCGCAGAACCTCGCCGACGCCGGCGCCGAGCGCGCGATGCTGCTGTTGACCCAGGCCGCGGACGCCAACGGCACGCAGAATCCGCTCGCCGGACTTCAGGGCCTGTTCGTGGGCGGCGCAACCATCACTCCGTTCGTCGCCCAACCCGTGCTCGACGGCGCGACCACGGCCGGCGCGTACTCGGTCACCGTGACGGTGCTGGAGCAGACCGCGACGCGTCTGTCCGTATCGATTCAGTCCACTGGCTACGTGCCGGATGCGCCGCAGAACCTGGCGCCGGGCGAACGCCTGGTGGCCTGGAACTCCACGCAGACCAACGTCCGCTTCGAGCTCGCGCCGAGCGAGGTGTTCGACTACGGCTACTTCATCAACAACTGGGGCTGGTTCTACGGCAACACGATCGCGTGCCGTGGCAACGCGCGCAGCAACGGCCAGTTCGATGTCGCCAACTACGCTCCAACGATCACGGGTCAGCCGCGCTACGGCGAAGTCGCCTTCAACGGCACGACAGCCTCTCTGTCGGGGTACATGGACGACAACGGCGATGGCTTGCTGGACGGCAACGACGGCGGCGTGTTCTCGGGTTGGGACATCGTCCGCGCGCAGAACCTGCGGGGCGCCGGCGGGCTGGCGCAGAACCAGCACGATTTCGAGCCGAAGATCGACATGCCGAATCTGACCGACTTGACGCCCTATGAAGCCAAAGCCATCGCGGCTGGCGGGAAGATTCGTGTGGGTTCGACGGTGCTCGTCGACGGCGTCTACGGCGACAGCGCCGGCGAGCGCCAGCATCTTTACCTCGTCGGCACGGCGGCGAACCCGATCGTGCTCGACGGCCCGATCGTCGTGCGCGGCGACGTTATCATCCGCGGCGTCGTCACCGGTCAAGGAGCAATCTACGCCGGCGGCAACGTGTACGTGCCGAACTCGGTGACGTACGCCAACGGGCCCACCACGCCGCGGCCGGCGGGCAACACGCAGGCCCAGACCGAAGCCTGGCTCTCGCAGAACTGGAACCGAGACTTCTTGGGGCTGTTCGCGCGCCGGCACGTGGTCGTCGGCGACCATACGAACTCGACTTGGCGCAGCTATGTGAGTTCGTGGATGGCGTCTTCGTTGAACGGCTCCAAGGAAGATGCGGGCGAGGACGGCATTCCGAACACACGTGCCGGCCGCGACGGAGTGCTCGGCACCGCGGACGACGACGTGCTGGAGGGCGACGGCGTCTTCACTGTCGATCGCTACACCGAGGACGACGCGGCGCTGGGGTTGATCCCCGCCGGCAGGGCCGTCGGCGACGTGATCCCTGGTACGGGCGAGGACATCAACGGCGACGGCGTCTACAACCCGACCACCACCATCAACGACGTGACGCTCAAAACGGCGATGACCACGACCAACTTCGGCGGGAACATCCCGACTGCGGGCATCGCTCGCTACCGCGACATCGCGAGCACGAGAGCGGCTCGAATCGATGCGACGGTGTACACCAACCACTCCTTCTGCTGGTTCGTGACCGGTAGCACGCCAGCGACCATCAACGGGGCGCTGGTGTGCCGGAACGAGAACATCATCTACGGCACGCCGTCACTGAACTTCAATCACGACTCGCGTCTGCTGGGCGGCAATTCGGGGATGGCGGCCGGACTGTTGCCGATGACACTGAGGCCGCCGGAGGTGCTGCGTTGGCAGCGCCTCGACCGCGACCCCAACCGCGGGCTGGTGGCGCCGTGATCGCTCGAGCCAACTTCGTGGGGCGGGCGTGTGCGTTGCTCCTGATTTCTGCGGGAGCGGCTTCGGCGGCCCCGCAGGCGCCCAAGCAGCCGTCCAAGTGGGCGCGCGAAAGCGCCGAACGCACGGAACAGGCCGTGCGCGAGCGCGACCGCGAACTGTTGCATCCCGGCGGCGCGCTGGATGTCGTCGGCGTTGAGCAGGGCGACAACGGATTTCGTTCGAGCACGCCGGCGTTGGAGCGCGGCGTGCTCACGGCTGCGAAGGTCGACGTCGACGAGCTCTACGCGCGGCGCCTTGCGATGTACGAAGAGCGCCGCAGCTTCCATACACCTGTCGGGCGCGCGTGCGACGAACTCGACGGCGTGGCGACGGCTGCGGACAAGGCGCCGCTCAACGCGCCCCAAGCGGCTGCGGAGGCCGCCGGTTCGAACGCTGGGGTGCTGCTCACGCTCGCCGTGCTCGCCGTGCTCGGCACGGTGTGGGTTGCTCAGCGCGCACCGCTCAAGCGTGCGGCCAAGCACGCGCCCGCGGCGCACTGAGGACATTGGCGCGCGCTGGGCGCGGGGTGGGTGCTAGTCTCTGGCGCTCCACCCCTCCGTAGTTCCCCATGCGCACGCTCACATTGTCTCTTCTCCTGGCGCTAGGCGCGTTGACGCTCGCCCCTTCCTGCAGCTCGATGTACTTCGGCGCGATGGAGGCGATCGGCGTCCCCAAACGCGAGATCTTCGTCGACCGCGTCAAGGAAGGCCGCCAAGCCCAGGAGGACGCCAAGCAGCAGTTCGCCTCGGCGTTGGAGGCCTTCAAGGCGACCACGAAGTTCGACGGCGGCAAGCTCGAGAAGGTCTACGACAAGCTGAACGAGGAGTACGAGTCGTGCGCGTCGCGCGTCGAGAACGTGCAGTCGCGCATCAAGGGCATCGAAAGCGTGTCCGAGGCGCTGTTCGACGAGTGGAAGGACGAGATCGGCCAGATGCAGAACGCCGATCTCAAGCGCCGCAGCGAGGCCAGCCTGCGCGACACACAGCGCCGCTACGAAGGCCTGATCGACGCGATGAAGAAGGCCGAGTCGAAGATGGCGCCGGTGCTGGTGTCGTTGCGCGACCACGTGCTGTTCCTCAAGCACAACCTCAACGCGCAAGCGATCGCGTCGCTGCAGGGCGACTTGAGCGAGATCGAAGGCGACGTCGGCGCGCTGATCGGCGATATGCAGAAGGCGATCTCCGAGGCCGACGCCTTCATCCAGCAGCTCGAAGGCAAGCCGCAGGCTTGAGCGCGGGACCGTGCGCATCGTCTCGCTCTGTCCGAGCCTGACCGAGCTCGTCTTCGCGCTCGGCCGCGGCGACGAACTGGTGGGCATCACCGACTACTGCGTGCACCCCGCAGAACGCGTGGGCGCCGTCGAAAAGGTCGGCGGAACCAAGACGCCCAAGGTCGCGCGCATCGTTGAGCTCGCGCCCGATGTGGTGCTGCTCAACGAGGAGGAGAACCGCATCGAGGACGCGCAGGCGCTCGCGGCGCACGGCGTGCGCTGCCTCAACACGTTTCCCAAGGACGCCCTCGAGACAGCGGCGATGGTGCGGACGATCGGGGCGGCGCTGGAGCGCAACGAGGCGGCCGAGCAGATCGCGCTCGACATCGAAACACGCGCCAAGCGAGTCGCCGACGCCGCACGCGGGCGGCGCGAGGTGAGCTGGGCCTACCTGATCTGGCGCAAGCCCTGGATGAGCGTGAACCGCGACACCTTCGCGAGCGCGCTGCTCAGTCTGGCGGGCGGTCGCAACGTGTTCGGCGACGCACCGACGCGTTATCCCGAGATCCGCATCGACGAGCTCGTGGCCGCGGATCCGCAGCTCGTGCTCCTGTGCACCGAGCCCTTTCCGTTCGAAGCGAAGCACATCGACGAGTTGTGCGCGCTCACGGGCTGGCCGCGTTCGCGCTTTCGCATCGCCGACGGCGAATACCTCTCGTGGCACGGATCGCGCACTCCGGCGGGCATCGACTACGCCGCTTCCTTGATCGATTCCTTGTAACTGAGCGGCTCGCGCGGCTCACAACGCTCCACAATGAAACTTCCGACTTGGGCCAAGTGGCTGCTGGGCTTGTTCGCGTTGCTGGTCGTGATCGCGATCGTGTCGGGCCTGTACTTGTTCCAGAAGGTGAGCAACGCGCCGCGCACGTGGACCGCGGAGGCGAGCGTGCAGATCGCTGTTCCGCCGAGCGAGGTCGAACCGCTCATCGCAAGCCTCGAGCGTTGGAAAGAGTGGTCCGCTTGGCGGCGCGACTTCGAGCCTGAAGTGAAGCGCAGCATCGAGTCGCTGCCCGACGGCGCTCAACGCCTCACGTGGGGAGATGTTCCCGCGCTCCAGATCACGTTAGGCGGCGGGCCGATCGTCACGCCGGGCGTTCCCAAGGATTCGATCAGTCACGGCGAGCTCACCTTGCGAGTGCTGGCGCCGGGACGCTATCGCCTCGAAACGCGCATGCGGGATCGCCTGGCGGTCGCGTACGGCGATCCGGCCGGCACGAGTTCCAGCGCCTTCACGATCGATTCGCCGGGCCATGTGTTCGTCATCGATGGCGAGCTCACCGTCGAGGCGGGCGCCGAGGGCGGCACGCAGGTGACGTGGCGTGACAGCGGCAACTTCGGCGAAGGGTTCTCGCTGGGCTTGGTTGCTTTGGCGGCTCACGAGTACGTCGCGGAGCAGCACAGCGCGGCGCTTCGAGCGTCGCTCGAACGGCTCGAGAAGGTCGTCGAGAAGCAAGGGCGCTGATCGAGCTCTCGCGCCCTCAGGTCGCGCGGTGTTCGCGCCACATCGCGATTTGTGCGTCGACTAGGCGCGGCGGCGGTTCGGCTTCGCCGCCAGCTTCCTCTCGTCGCGCCTCCACGCGCTGTTCGATCTCGCGCCACAACTCGCCGTAGGCCAGCGCGGCCACGGACTGCGGCGCGAAGCTCGCCAGCGGCGCGCGGCGCACCCCGGTTTGTTCGACTAGGCTCGAGTAGGGGATCTCACTGCGCAGGAAGCGGATCGGCTGCGCGTGGATCCACTCGCACGTCTCGCGGTGCAGCGCCTTGCGTCGGTCGACCATCGAGAAGAATGGCAGTACGCGGTAACGCCGCTGGTCGCGCGCGTGCAGGAACTTCATCAACTGCGCCAACGCACGCAGCGAGAGCGGCGTCGGGATCGCAGGGACGAGCAGCGCGTCGGAGCACTCGTACACACTCTCGGAGACGGTGGTCAGCCCCGGCGCGCAGTCGAGGAACACGTTGTCGTAGTCCTCGGACACCGCCTCGAGCGCATTCGTGAGCCAGCGCTCGGGGTGTTTGGAGTGTTCGAGCGCGGAGTCGAGGCGCCGCAGCGAGATGTTGGCCGGCACGACGTCGAGCCGTTCGTACTCGCTGGAGCGCACGCAGTCATCCAACTCGACTTCTCCGCTCACCAGCACGCGCCCCAGGCGCTTGTGCTTGGGCTTCACGCGAAAGTGGAAGCTCGCCGCGGCCTGCGGGTCGAGATCCCACACCAGGGTGCGGTGGCCGGCCTGCGCCGAAGCGAAGGCGAGGTTGACGGCCGAGGCGGTCTTGCCGACGCCGCCCTTAATGCTCGTGCACGCGTAGATCCGCATGGCTAGGACCGGACTCTAACTGCGGCGGCGCGTTCGCGGGTAAAGACGCACGACGCCTGCCTTCCAGCGGCGGACATCGTGCGCATCGGGCCGTGCGACAACTGGCGCCGCGCGCCGCAAGCGGGTATTCCGTGTCGACCATGACGTTCCGCCCCGAACTCTCGCGTCGCGATCTACTCCTCTCCAGCGCTGGACTTGGAGCTGCCGCTGTCCTCGGTTCCTGCAAGTCGGGCGGCGCCGCCCGCGGGCCGCTGTACGACATTTCGCTCGCCGAGTGGTCGCTGCACCGCGAGCTGCAGTCCAAGCGCATGACCAACCTCGATTTCCCGCGGGTGGCGCGCGCGGAGTTCGGCATCGGCGCGATCGAGTACGTGAACTCGTTCTTCAAGGCCTTCGCGCGCGACGAGGAGTACCTCAAAAACCTGATGGGCCGCTGCGACGAGCACGGCGTGAAGAGCCTGCTCATCATGGTCGACGGCGAAGGTGAACTCGCGCACGCGGACGACGCCGAGCGTCGCAAGGCCGTTGAGAACCACCACAAATGGATCGACTGCGCCGCGTTCCTCGGTTGCCACTCGATCCGCGTCAACGCCGGCGGCGGCGGCGACGAAGGCGAGAAGATGAAGCGCGCCGCGGACTCGCTGGTGAAGCTCGCCGAGTACGGCGCCAAGTCGAAGATCAACGTGATCGTCGAGAACCACGGCGGTTCGTCGTCGAAGGGCGACTGGCTGGCGGGCGTGATGAAGCTCGCGAACTACCCGCGCGTCGGGACGCTGCCGGACTTCGGCAACTTCCACCTCGGCGATGGGCAGTGGTACGACCGCTACAAGGGCGTCGAGGAACTGATGCCCTTCGCCAAGGCGGTCAGCGCCAAGAGCCATGAATTCAACGAAGCGGGCGACGAAGTGCGGACCGACTACCGGCGCATGATGAAGCTCGTCGTCGACGCCGGTTATCGCGGTTACGTCGGCATCGAGTACGAAGGCGACAAACACAGCGAGTTCGACGGCGTGCGCAAGACCAAGGCGCTGCTCGAGAAGGTCCGCAGCGAGTTGTCGGCGTGAAGCTCGCGCTGCTGCTCCCCGTTCTGTACGGCTTTCAGCACGGCGCCCAGCAGGTTTCTGGCGCCTACGTCGCCCCGGCGAGCGATGAGGGGCGAGCGGCCATCGCCAAGATGAAGGCCCCCGAGGGCTTCGAGGTGAAGCTCTGGGCCGCCGAGCCGCTGCTCGCCAATCCGGTCGCGATGTACGTGACGGACAAGGGCGAGTGTTATGTGGCCGAGACGTTCCGCATCAAGAGCGGCGTCGACGACATCCGCGACCACATGAATTGGCTCGACGACGACGTGGCTGCGCGCACGGTCGAGGATCGTGTCGAGTACCTGCGCAAACACTGGGGCGAGCGTTTCGAAGAGGTCTACACCAAGGACTCCGAACGCGTGCGCTGGGTCGGCGACACCGACGGCGACGGGCGCGCGGACAAGAGCACGGTGTTCGCCGAAGGCTTCAACGCGCCGGCCGACGGGCTCGCGGCGGGCGTGCTCGAACACCGTGGCAAGGTGTACTTCACCTGCATGCCGAGTTTGTGGGAGCTGTCGGACTCCGACGGCGACCGCATCGCGGACGCGAAGAAGGCGCTGAGCTCAGGCTACGGAATTCGTTTCGCGCTGATCGGCCACGACCTGCACGGCATGGCGATCGGACCCGACGGCAAGCTGTACTTCTCGTGCGGCGACCGGGGCCTGAGCGTGCCGCTGCCCGATGGCCAGCGGCTGAACAACCAGTTCAGCGGCGCGGTGCTGCGCTGCAATCTCGATGGCAGCGAACTCGAGATCTTCGCCACGGGCCTGCGCAATCCGCAGGAACTGGTGTTCGACGAGCTGGGCGAGTTGTGGACCGTCGACAATAACTCCGATGGCGGCGACAAGGCGCGCCTCGTGCACATCGTCGAAGGCATGGACGCCGGCTGGCGCCAGTCGTACCAGTGGCTGACCGAGCCGAACCTGCGCGGGCCGTGGAACGACGAGGGCCTGTGGAAGCCGCACTTCGAAGGCCAGGCCGCGTACATCGTTCCGCCGCTCGCGAACATCTGCGATGGACCGAGCGGGCTCGCCTACAACCCCGGCACGGCGCTCGGCGGCGCGCACCCGAACACCTTCTTCATCTGCGACTTCCGCGGCGACGCGAGCTACTCGGGCGTTCAGACGTTCACGGTGAAGCCCAAGGGCTCGAGCTTCGAACTCGACAAGCTCGAGAAGTTCGTGTGGGGAACGCTCGTCACCGATTGCCAGTTCGGCCCCGACGGAGCGCTGTGGTTCAGCGACTGGGTCGCGGGTTGGAACAAGACCGGCAAGGGGCGCATCTATCGGCTCGAGTCGAACGCGCAGCACCCACAAGCCGCCCAGGTGAAGCAGTGGCTGACTGAGGACTGGTCGCGCGTCGACGATAACGAGCTCGTGCGGCGTCTTGGGCATGCCGACCAGCGAGTCCGCCTCGCTGCGCAGTTCGAGTTCGTAGAGCGCGACAGGGCGGAGACCCTCGTTAAAGTAGCGCGGGACACCTCGGCTCCGAAGCTCGCGAGACTGCATGCGATTTGGGGTTTGGCGCAGGAAGGGCGACGGAAGGACGAACGCTTCGTTCCTGCGAAACTCACGGAGGACCACGACCGCGACGTCCGCGCCAGTGCGCTCCGTGCACTCGGATCGAGACCTGCCTGGTTATCGGAGGGCGCCATCACGGCGCGTCTCAATGATGTCGATCCGCTGGTGCGGCGCTACGCACTGCTCGCCTACTCGAAGACCGAGGCGACTAATGTCGGGATGGCGAATCCGCTCGTCGTGAATGCAGCGCGAGCGCTCGACGGAAGCGATCCCGTGCTTCGCGCGGCTGTGGTGCGAGCGCTCGTCAGTGGCACGACGTCGGGGGCGCTCGCGGAACTCGCTGGCGACGAGTCCGCGCAGGTCCGCATAGCTGCTGTGGTTGCGCTGCGGGACCAGCGAGGTTCAGAGCTGGCCCGGTTCCTGAACGACGTCGATCCCCTCGTAGTCACCGAAGCCGCACGCGGCATCTACGACGAACAGATTGCGGACGCGATGCCGGCGCTCGCCAAGCTCATCGAGCGCGAGGACTTGAAGGGCACAGCGCTCGTCCGGCGCGTGCTCCACGCGAACTTCCGGATCGGCGCGCGCGAGAACGCCGAGCGTCTCGCCGAGTTCGCGACCCGCGCCAACGCCGAAGAACTGCACCGCTGGGAAGCCATCGACCTGCTCACGAAGTGGACGGAGCCGCCGGGGCGCGACGGCTTCACTGGCGAGTGGTGGCCGGTCCCTAAGCGCGACGGTGCGTTCTTGCCGCAACTCGTGCAGTCGATGCAGACCGCGGGCATCGAGAAGGCGCCGCAACGGGTTGTGGAAGCCTGGATCGAGCTCGCCGAGCGCTGCAACGCCAGCGAGGTCGGTCCGGCGCTCGTCGCACGCGCCTGCGACACCGACACCAACGCGGAGCTGCGCGCGAAGGCGCTGCGCGCCGCCAGCATGGTCGCGCCCGCGGCGCTCGAGCCCGCGCTGCCGCAGCTCGCGATCGACGCCGAGGCCACCGTGCGTGCGCAGGCCCTGCGTGCGATCCAAAAGGCCGCGCCCGAACGCGCCTATCCGTTGCTCGCGGACGCGGCGCGCCACGGTGCGATCGAGGAGCGCCGCGTGGCGTACTCGGCGCTCGCCGCTCTCAAAGACCCGCGCGTCGACACGCTCTTCACCGTCGAAGTCGCGCGCCACATCGCCGGTCTGATTCCGCCGGAAGTTGCGCTCGACCTCGTGCTCGCCGCCGAGCAGCGCTCGGACGAGAGCGTGAAGAGCGTGCTCGCGAACCTCGCGGCCGTGCGCGGCATCGACCCGGCATCCGCGCCGTTCCTCGACTCGCTCCACGGCGGCGACAAGGCGCGCGGCAAGCGTGTGCTGCGCGAGAAGGCCGAGACGAGCTGCCTGCGTTGCCACAAGATCGAGTGGGGCGAGGGCGGCGAGGTCGGGCCCGACCTGCGCGGCCTCTCCAAGCGCGCGACGCGCGTCGACATGCTCGAGTCGATCGTCGATTCGAACCGGCGCATCGCACGCGGCTACGAAAACTGGGTTTTCACCTTCGAGGACGATCCCGCCGTCGCGGGAGTGATCCTCGAAGAGACGGAAACGAGCGTGCGGGTGCGCACGAGCCAGGACGAAATCGTCGAGCTCGAGCGCGCCGCCATCACCGGCCGTCGCAAGGACCTCTCGGCGATGCCGCAAGATGTTGCCAAGTTCCTCTCGCGCGAAGAGATGCGCGACTTGATCGAGTACCTCGCCAGCCTCTGAGACCAGCCATGATCCAACTCGACCGCCGCGCGATCCTCGCCGCCAGCGCCGCCCTGCTCTCGCCGCGCACCGTCCGTGCGCAAGACCGCGCCGCCGCGAGCGCGGACGCCGTGCGCAAGCTCAAGGTGCGTTTCGCCGTGAACGCCGAGATCTGGTGGGGCGGCCTGCCCTTCGAGCAGCGCATCGAGCGCTCGCTCGCGGCCGGTTTCGACACAATCGAATTCTGGCCGTGGCGCAACAAGGACCTCGCGGCGCTGGAGAAGCTCGCGAAGGACCGCGGCGTCAAGTTCGCGCAGTTCACGGCCTGGGGATTCGATCCTGGTTTGTGCAATCCAGCGAACCATCAAAAAGCCGTGGACGAAGTGCGCGAGGCCTGCAAAGCCGCCAACCGCATCCAGTGCCCCATGATGACCGTGGTGGCGGGCAACGATCAGAAGGGCATGACGCGCGAGCAGATGCACGCGCACGTCACGACCGGCCTGAAGCTGCTCGCGCCCGTCGCGCGCGACCACAACGTGACGCTGATCCTCGAGCCGATGAACGGCCGCGTCGATCACCCCGGCCACTGCCTGTACGGCTCGGAAGCCGCGGTGCGCATCTGCCGCGAGGTCGATTCGCCGCACGTGAAGATCAATTGGGACCTCTACCACATGCAGCTCGCCGAGGGCGATCTGTGCGGCCGCTTGAAGGACGGCCTCGATCAACTCGCGTACGTGCAGGTCGCGGACACGCCGGGCCGCAACGAGCCGGGCACGGGCGAGATCTTCTATCCGCGCGTGTTCCGCGCGCTCGACGAGCTCGGCTACAAGGGCGTCGTCGGACTCGAGTGCTGGCCCAAGGACGGCGAAGAGCGCGCGATCGAGCGCTTGATCGCGGCTGCGACTTGGTAGGTGAGTCAACGCGGCTGTGGCGGCGCCGGCGTCTCGGGCGTCGGTGCGGCGAGCTCGGTCTGGCGCAGCCGTTCGCGCTCGTCGGCGCGCTCACGCTCGCGTTTTAGGCGCAGTTCCTGCACTTGCCGCTGAGTCGAGAACGACTTCGACGACTTCACGCGCAACGTCACGCCCGCGAGCGCCACGACGCCCACGCCGGCGAGCACGATCCACGCGCTCGGCTTCTCGCTCGCTCCACCCACGACGCGCGTTATCGGCGTTCGCAGACTTGCGGCTGAAGCGTTTTGAGCAGCCTGGAAATCGGCGTTCGCCGCGACTGCGCGCGCAGTACCGTGCATCCATGACAACACCGCGCATCCTTGTCTTCGCCGGCAGCGCCCGCAGCGCGTCCCTCAACAAGCGTCTTGCCGCGGCCGCCGCGCGCGCCGTCCAGGCCGCTGGCGCACAGGCCACCCTGCTCGATCTGCGCGACTTCGAGTTGCCGCTCTACGACGGCGATCTCGAACAGCTCGGGCTGCCGCCCAAGCTCGCGGAGCTCAAGGCGCTCTTCAAGCAGCACCACGGGCTCTTGCTCGCCTGCCCTGAGTACAACGGCTCGATCACGCCGCTGCTCAAGAACACGCTCGATTGGGTCTCACGGCCCGGCCCGGGTGAGAAGCCGCTCGAGTGCTACGAAGGCAAGGTCGCGGGGCTGCTCGCGGCTTCTCCGGGCGCGCTCGGCGGCCTGCGCGGTTTGGTGCACGTGCGCGCGATCCTCGGCGGAATTCGCGTGCTCGTCGTCCCCGAGCACGCCGCGATCGGCGGCGCCAACAAGGCCTTCGACGAACACGGCGAACTCGTCGACGAGAAGCAGCGAGCGTCGGTGAACGCCGTCGCGAACGCTGTCGTGCGACTCGCGGCGAAACTGATCGCCTGACGCACTCGCGCGAGCTGCTGGCTCAGCCGTCGCCGCGGTCGCGCCCGAGCAACTCCGCGAACTCCTCGGGGCTTACCTTGCGGATCTCGCCGTCGAAGTCGACGAGTACGAACGGTTTCTCGTTCGGATCGGCCGGCGGCGGCGGGACGACGCGCAGCGTGAGCTCGAGGTACTTGTGCTCGCCCGGCGCGATGGTGATGTTTTCGGACTCGTACTGCGGCGCGTCGGCCCCGCCGCGTTTGGAGGTGAAGTACAGCGTCGCGGCGCCGGACTTCAGGCTGTCGAACACCGCGCGTCCCGAGGCGTCGGTCGTGGTCTTGTGCGCCGCGCCGAAGTCGCTTCCGCCAAAGTTGTGGCGACCGCTCGTAAATTTTTGCGAGACGCACACCTCGACGTCCGCGAGCGCGGCGCCGTCCGGCGCGAGCAGGCGCAACTCCAGACTCGCCGAGCCGATCTGCACGTAGTAGCGCGGGCGGCCCTCGTTGGCCGGCGGCCTGAAGGATTCACGTACTCCTGGTCCGGCGAACCCGAGCACGTGAACGTGCGCGGCGGTGAAGCGCTCGGCGGGAAACAGCGCGCAGCCGCGCGAATCGGTGACCGACGAAAACGAGAGCGCTTCCGTCTGCTGCTCGCCGTTCACTTCGCGCGCCACTT
>Ga0169931_10004938_pt1 | contig 20540 bp, 21 predicted proteins | sample Kivu_15m_20L_FD_129675 | JGI IMG/M metagenome (GOLD analysis project Ga0169931, IMG submission 129675) | Freshwater microbial communities from Lake Kivu, Western Province, Rwanda to study Microbial Dark Matter (Phase II) - Kivu_15m_20L... | ecosystem: Environmental > Aquatic > Freshwater > Lake... | reverse complement strand
TAAAATTAAATTTTTCAATACAAATGTTAATGGATTTAAAAAATGATATTTGGGTTTGGGGAAATAGAAAGAGATTTTAGTTAGGGGATATGGGGCCTATGTTTATATGTAATCTATTTTTTAATTATTTATTTTATATATAATATATTATAAATAGTTATATATTTAAATATTACAGGGGATATTCTCTAATTTTAATAATTAACAAATTTTAAAGATTAATATTTTAAACTGATATTTTATTAAAATTTAATTATTTAAGATTTTATTTATGAAGAATATAAAAATGGAAACGAACCAAGACATTTACAAATACCAATCTTTAATTTCAAATGATATTCAAAATGTAGAAATGCAAAGTTTAGAGAAAATGGAATATTGCTCAAACAATAATAAAATAGATACAACTGAAACACAAATTGAGAAAAACAAAAATTGTACTTACTATATCATAGGAGATACACAGTTCATTCAGCAGATGTATATTTGTGGTAGATGCGATATTTATGAGCCGATCCCGATGTGTCAGAGTTGTTTTGAAGTTTGCCATAAGGAATGTAATTCCAAAGAAGCCAATGTAAACCAAACATTTTTAATTAAACCTCAACAAAATAAAAATACTAATCTTAAATATCGATCAAACCTAAACAGTACAGCTTTCAAATCAGTACAACAGAAAAATGATGAAAAAATATGTTATATACAGGAACAGAGTAATGCTATTAAAGGATGTAAAAAATTTTCTTGCTTATGTGGAAAAATTTACAAACATCAAAGAGTCGAGACTAGGATAGAGGAAAATAAGAAATTTAAAGAAAAATATTGTAACTTACAAACTGATTTTTTATATTCTATCAATCCTGCTCAAAGAAGTTATTTTTGCAACGATTGTAAAATATCTGTCTGCAATTTATGTGCTATAGGATGCCATTTATTTCATAATATAACAGAGAATGATAACAATACAGACTTATGTAAGTGTAAAAATTCTAATCATTCTCTAAATGATTTTTTATTCGATATTTATTTAAATGAAAAATCTTCGCCAGTATTTTACCCGGCATTACTAAATTCAAAAACGAAAATAATCAACATGATGCTACTTTCCAATAATATTTTTTTGAATATGTTTGATATTATAAAAACAAATTTAAATAGCGCGTCTTCTCAATTATTTGATATGAAAAATAAATTAAAGGATTCAGAAAGTCTTAAACCTAAATATGAGACTGCTGATTATAAGCATACAGAAGAGTTAATATTTACAAAATTAATCAGTAAATCAAAAATAGACGATCGCAAAAGAACTTTTTTTCAGATTTCTAGCATATTTTTTAATAGTATTTATAATAATGATGACAAATGTTACTATTACAATAAAGATCTAAAACAAACCTTTTCTTATGAAATAAGCCACTTATTTATAGAATCAATTTGTGAATTCGAATTTCATAAAAAATACCATAAAATTTTGCAAAATTTTGTGGGAATTATCTTTTATTTGCATATAAAAGCAGATTTTCAAAGGGTTAAAAACTTCAGTATTTCTGATTTCATGGGATCTAGTATTTCAGCAAGAATTAAACACAAAAAGAAATACTTTAACATGAAAACAAATATTGCAGAAATTAATAAAGAATTTTATGAAGAAGATAACTTTACTAACGATATCTCTTTAAAATTTTTAGAGAAATATTTTTCCGAAGCTACATCGATTTCTAAATTGTCAATTAGACTAAGTAAAATCCTTAAAGATATCTTGCCTAAATTGAATATATTTGAAAGCCCTACTTTATACGAAGTATTTCTTAGGTTCATAAATTTCGTTTTAAAAAAAATGATTTTTACAAAGGAAGAACTTAAATTTTTAATAGAAAATCTTTATGATTTTTTTAATGATTTTTACCTAAGTTTAATTTCAGTAAATAATCAGAATGAAATCTGTGGATATATTGAAACTACAAAATCTATTTTTTTCTACATGATAAAGATTTCCTACTTAATTGCTATCAATTATAATGATATAATTACTCAAGAATTAGTATGTATTTATAAACAAGTACAAAATCCTCTTGATATTACAAATCGTAAACTATCTTTCATACATTCAAGCGAAGAATTCGGAGATAAGCTTCTAAAAATAATATTGAAAACGTCATTTTTATTTTCAGAATCCTACAAGTATGATTTACAAATTGATAGAAAAATAATCAACATATTCAATGAAACATTAAAAATTTTTGGTTTTTCCGAAAATTCTTATTTGAGTAATATCAATCAGTTGAAGGAAGAATCTATAATTGTAGAAACAACAGAAAACTACACCAATCAAACAATCTATACATTATCTGGTAATTTATACAGTAAAATTGAGAGTATTATGGTAGAAAATCATTCAGACATACTTAATGGAGATCGAAAGATTTACTTAGGATTTGACAATATTTTAAGGGATCTTTTAAATTGTTTATTGGAAATAGAATCAAACACACATAAAGATGTATTCCTAAAAACACATACAAATTTTAATGAAAAGGAAAAAAAGATATTTTCTTACAAATTAAAAATATTTGCATTTTTTTCAAAATATTTAGCCCATTCTGAAGATGAATTTGAAACAAAATATGGCATCTTATTAAATTCATCAAAATATTCGAATTATCTCATTTCTGGAAGTTTCGATGAGATAGTATCAAAATATTTTAGTTTGTTTGAAATAAGATGTTTGGAAGTTTTGGATGTTAACGCATCACTGTGTTTATATTTGTTGTATTGCTTAAATGAACAAAGCATTGAATACTTATGCACAGGTAAAAATTTATCGGCTATAACTAAAATTTTTACAATACAAAACAATAACTCTCTTATTTTATGTGATGAAATAAAGGCAGAATTTCTTTACTTAATTATAAAAGGTATAAAATTATATCAAATAGATATATCTAATCACAAATGTATATTGAATTTAATTGAAATAAGCGAAGAAAAATCTACTTTATACGAAAAAATGCCTGACAAAGTGATACAAAGGATTTTAAAAATATTCACATATCTTGAAAATTATTTGGAATTCGAAGAATTTGAAAAAATTCAAAGTAGTTTCCTCAATAGCTTGATTAAATTAATTAGCCCTAGTGAATTTAAGAAAAATGTAGATGAATATTTAAAAGAAAAAGAAAAATTTGATGAATTTAATACCTTAAAGCTAGAAAAATATAAAACCGATCCATTATTAGGTATAACAAAAGAGCAAAAATACTTTGATACAAATGATATCAATATTGAGGAAAATTCTAAACTTGTTGATGTTTTTAAAGAATTCAAATATACTGCATCTAGGCAGTTTTTTTCAAAAAGATTATCAGAAATTATTTTAGAATCTAAAATAAATTCTAAAATAAAAAAAGGAGATTCTATGAAGTTCTATTTTACCTTAATACGATTTTTGGCTATAAATAAGTACTACATTTTAAATGATTTTCAAGAACAATTAAATAATTTGGAAAAAATTCACAGATTTGTTGACATGGAATATATGAAGGATATCATGAATAAGAATTTACTCCCTCTCAATTACAGAACATCAATCCTAAGATTCCTCAGAACATTTTATTTTATAGATATACTAGACACTAACAGCAATATTGGAAAAATGAATCATATGACAAACGAGGAAATGATAAAATTCTTGACAGTGAAAGATCTCGATCCAAAAGAATATGAAATATACGAAAAAAAGAAAATTTGGATTGATAAAATTATTTCAGTAATGAATATATTTGTAAATGAATTGGAGGAAATTAATAACATTATTAAAAAAGAAAAATTTCATCCTAAAGATGTAAAGGCATATTTGGTTGAAATCGTGTATTCAATTAAAATCATTTCAGATTTCGTTTACTACCAAAAATCTATTTTATCCAGTGTCATTTATAATCTTTCAAAAATAGGAAGAAGATTTATTAAGAAAGCTGAGATAATTAAAGAAATACTACAAGCAATAAATAGTACAGGAGAATTCAAGGATGTAATTTTTGAAGAGGATAACTTTAAAGAATTTGATAAGAAAAATAATCTTTTTAAAAAAGAGGAGTTGTACAACATGATTTCTAATAGTTTAATTGACATTTTAAAAGCAACTAACGTCGACAAGAATTTCAAATTACAGAAATATTTAAAAATTTATGATAAAATTATAAAAGACGATTTTTCACATTCTCATGCATTTGGTAAAAACGAATATGAAGAGTTTTATGATCAAAGCGATAATAGAATTAGGTCCAGAATCCTTACTTCGAAGGTAACTATTAATGAAAACAAAAAAGAAGAAGATACCAATGACCCTAAAGAGTCTTTAAAATCTTTTATTAGAAACGAATATAAAAGTCCATATGCCAAGTTATACGATACATGCTTATTAAGAGTTATGAATACATTCAATACTAAAGATGAAATCGTTGATTACAGGAAAAATATTCTTATGTATTTCATTAATTATATTTCCGCTGATCCTGAAAACAAAAACTTTTTCATGAAAATTTCTAATAAGATTTACACTGAGGAAACAACAAAAATTTTATTCATAATCACTGTTAAACTTCTATACTATGATACTGAAAAGACACAGAACGTATTAGAAGTTTTGAATCATTCGTACACAGATCCTATTGATGATAAAACAAATGAAAATAATTATGATTTATGCAAAATGTTTTTTAAAAGTTATTTGAACAAATTACAAAAAACATTCGTCTTAAATTTCTCCACATCGCTCAATTTTTTCATGTTCGATAGATATTTAGAAATTTCCGAACTCAACAAACTTATGATTAATTTTGCTCAATTGCTGGCAGAAGGATTTAATTCTAATTTTAAATCAAAAATTTTAGATTTACAAATTACCGAAAATGAATCAATATCTATTTTTGATTTTATGTATACTCAGTTAAAAACAGCCTACAATTTTATTGATTTAAAATCTAATATTGATAATAATAACGAATTGAGTCATTATAAATTGATTGTCTTATTTTCTTGCATAATTGACTTTTTTATAGAGTATGTTGAAGGAAACAATATCAACACATCTGGTAAAATAACAAATATGTTGAAAAATCTTTTGGATGATCAGATTTTTAAATCAATTTTGATTAGGATCGAGGAAGAAAACTCGAATATATTGCCTGAAAAAATAAATCTTTGTAAAAAGTTACTTCTTAGAGTAAAAACAAAAATTTTGAACCTTCTAATAGCATTTTTAGGAAATGGAGTAGAAGAATCATTTCTTAAGAATATCATTAAAGAACTCCCGATGATTAGGATATTTGAAGAAATTCAATATCATCTTAGTGAACTGATTCTAAGAAGAAATAAGCAGACTAAACTTTTATATTCGATGACAAATAATAGAAATGAGCTGTATGATACAGACTTGAACCACCTTTATTTGGTAGATGAAAAATTCAAAAATTCTCTTGAATTGAATTTATGTTTGAAATTATTTATATTCCTGAGTATTCTATCCGATGTGTACGATATTAAGACTATAGATGATCATTTTGGTTGTGTAAAGGGAACAGATAACAAAATAGAAAATTCAAAGATGATAGATCCAAGCAAAATTCAACGTTCCGATAATTATATTTCTTTTCTAAGCAATAACTCCTTCAAAGTGTATAAATTTATGAAAAATCTGGTTAAAAAAATTGAAGTTAAAAATTTCGAAGAAGAAAAAATTTACAAAACATTTTTTCCTAAACCCCCTATGGCATTTAATTTATCAAATTTGACTATGAGGCTTTTTACGGAAAATGTTGACAGAGATTCTAGATTTTCTAAATTAAGTTCTTTAATTAAGCATACTGATTACTTTATGTTTGAAATGATTTATTATTCTCATTTTACTAATCAAGCTAAAAAAATAAATTTTTTCCTCGATCTTTATTATCTTGAGATTATTAATTATCTAATGATAATTTTACAGCAAATATTTTTGTTATGCGAATTTTATTTTTCTAAAAAACTAGGAAATGAGGTAAATAGAGTTGAATTATTTAAAGAGAGAAATTTCGTTGTAAACAATTTAACCCTCACAGTAATTCAAATTGTTTATATATGTGGAATCATGATTCTTTGGTTTTTCTTTCAGTTTCCGTTAAAGCTGTTTCGTTCTATTATGAATGATGAAACATTCCTATTTAGAAAACACGAAGAAGAAAGAAGGAATATAATAAATAAATTTATGGAAACTATGGAAACATATAAAAATAAGGGTGTATTAAAGCACATGAGTTTTGTGAAAAATGTAATAAAGTATAAAGGCTTTTGGAGATCATTCAGAGCTACTATTTTTGACAGTTTGATAATGAATCGAACAATAAATATTTTTTTTTTTACTTTTATAATTAATTTGTTGTATATATTTAGCGGATTTCACTTGATTATAGTGTTCCCCGTGCTGTTTATCATTAACATTATACCAATACTTTATGGAATGTTTGTAGCATTGAAAACTAAAGTCAACCAACTTCTTACAATGATAATGTTCACTTACATTTTTGTCTATGTATACATGTGGATAGGTTATTACTTTTTGTATGATATGTTTGAATATTCTGACATCTATAAAAAAGGAGAAGTAAATATATATTTTTAAGTTTTAGGGAAATTCTATTACAGAAAATTTATGTGATTCCGCTATTACTTGCTTTTTATTTTTTATGGATTCAGGATTTAGATCCGGAGGGGGGATTGGCGATATTATTCCAAAGGTTTCTTGGAATAATGACACAAATTTGTTCATAGGCCAATTTTTCTATAAAGTTACCTTTTTCATCCTTATTATCATCATTTTAAGCAATAGTTGCTTTGGGATTATTATTGATGCTTTCTCTGATTTGAGAGATAAAACTAATTATATTGAAGAGGATAAAAAAAATATTTGCTTTATATGTCAAATTAGCAGAGACTCATGCTTGAATAAAAACATAGATTTTGATTATCACGTTAAAAAAGTTCATAATTCCTGGGATTACGTTTCTTTCATGACCTATTTGATGATAAATGATCCAAATAACTTTAATAAAAGTGAACATTATGTTTGGAAAAAAATTACTAACTCTATCGATAACATTAGTTGGATCCCAGGAGAACAAGAGGACTATGTCTAACTAAATATTAAATAAATAAATATTATTTTTTTTTAGAAAAATTATGTGTCATATATATTAATTTATTTTGTTAATTGATTATAAGCATTTATAAAATTATGTTATCAAATGTAAATTTTTTATTCATTTGACTCATATATTTGCAAAAAGTAATTGTGGATCGATTTTCTTAAGAAATCAGAATTCACATATCTAGCCAAGTAACTATGACTATTTTTATTAATATTAAATTCATTATCCTCAATTCCTATTGATTTTTTCATGTCTATGAATTTCTTTTTATGCCTAATTCTAGCAGAAAAAGAGGAACCCATGAAATCAGAAATACTGAAGTTTTTTACTTTTTGGAAATCTGCTTTTAAATGTAAATAGAACATTATTCCAACAAAATTCATCACAAGTATCGAATATTTGATGTGTAAATTGAATTCGCATAGTGTTTCTATAGATAGGAAGATAATTTCATATGAGAAAATTTGCTTTAGCTCTTCATTGTAAAAATAACATTTGTCACCATTATCATAGAAATTATTAAAAAATATTGTGGAAAGTTCTAAAAATGTTTTTTTACGATCGTCGGTTTTTGATTTGCTCATCAATTCTGTTATTAAATATTCTTCTGTATTTTTGAATTCCTTTAATTCAAATTTAGATTTTTTATTTTCTAGGCTGTCCAGTTTATTCTTGACATTTATAAATTGCCTAGACTGTACATTTAAATTTGTCTTAATAAGGTCAAACATGTTTCCAAACACGTTTTTAAAAAGGATCATCATGTTAATTATTTTCGTTCCAGAATTTATCAAAGCAGGGTAGTAAATTGGAGAAGACTTTTCGTTAAAATAAATATCAAATAAAAAATCATTCATTGTGTGATTAGAATTTTTACATTTACAAATTTCTTCTAAATTAGACTCCTCTCGAATCTTATGAAACAAATGACAACCTTCAACACATAAATTGCAGATTGTTATTTTGCAATCCTCGCAAAAAGAATTTTTATTGACCGGACACAGAGATTTCAATAATTCCGTCTCTAAATTACAATATTTTTCTTTTGATTTTTTTTGTCATCCATCTTTTCTTGGACAGCCTGATATTTGTGAATTTTTCCACATAAACAAGAAAAAATTTGAAATCCTCTATTTGCGTTGTTTTGTTCTTGGATAAGAGCTATCTTTTCCTCTATTTTCTGTTGTGTTGTCTTGAAAGCAGTCCTGTTTTGAAGAGATCGAACTTTTGTATTTGCGGTTTTTTTCTGTAGATGTTTATTAAAAGGAATTTGGCTAGGTTTTATAATTATAATTTCCTTGGTATTACACTCCTTGTGACATATATCGTAACAACTCTTGCACATCGGTATAGGCTCATAAATATCGTATCTCCCACAAATATACATCTGCTGATTCATCGGCGGTTCTCCTAGTAAGAAATAGGTGCAATTTTTGTTCTTCTCCATCAGACCTTCTGATACATCTTTTTTAATGAGTTTTTTGAAAAAATCTGTTTTTTGTAAACTTTGCATTTTAATACCAGGATAAAGGTTCGGCAATGATTCTTGATTTTTTTTTATTTCTTCTTCTTTTTCCATTCTAAAGTTAATTAAAAATTTCTAAGGATAAATGAATTAAAATAAGTATATTATTCAATTATTTTAGTATATTAATTATTTTGAAATTAAAATGAAACTTTTTATTTGTGTTCCAATATTATCTAAAAAATATTATTTTTAATATAAATAATTATTATTCTTATATTCTTTCAAATAAAATTATTATTTATAATATATGTTCTCAATTTCTTCACCTAACGCCATGTGAGCTCTTATTCTATTTTCTATTTCTAGTTCTTTCCATCCATAATTATATTTCATCAATTCCATGTAGTTAATTTTCAGAGCATTCACATATTCATTGACTCTAGCAGCCTCGGAAACTAATGAAATCAAACAATTGTATAGTTCTCTTATAAGTTCTTCTACAATATCTGAATTGATTTTAAATGATCCATATTCTTTTCGATAGTTCAGATTAATGAGTGATTCCAAATCTGAAATTTGCTGAATTTGTAAAGCCATTTTTTCTTCAATTTCCTTTGTAAGATTGAAAAAATATTCACTAGGGATATTTATCTTAAATGTAGGATGCTGTTCTATGATATGAAAATTTTTGCGTTCTTTTTTCAGTAATTCACTCTGCTGCTCTACATAGATTTTTAGTGTGTCTAAGATAAACTTTATTTTAGAATTTTTGGAATTGATCAGTTTACAAAATTTCACTACCTTGACACCTTCTCCACTAATTATTTTAAAGTTTTCATTTAGACCCTTATACATATTATCAGCATAGTCTAAGAAAATTTCATTATTTTTAAGATCTAATTCAATCTTGCCTATTAGTTTTTTTATATCATCATGTAAGGTTGAAATTTTTTCATATTTTAGGTAATTAGTCGGCAGAAGAGAAAAAACAGGAGAATTTGTCTGGTTCATTAAAAGAGGATTAGCATAATTAATATTCGGAACAGATTGTTGATTTGCTTGCATTCCTACTTGTCCACTGAAGGTTCCAAGGCCTTGGCCTTGGGCGCTAAATCCAGTTAATTGAGGTGTAGTAGTACTAAAGCCTGTCGTAGTTTTGGCACCAACAAATAAACCTCCAGTAGAAGGCTGAGTTTGTGAAGTTAAACCCAAATTAGTTGAACCTGTAGTACCTATTGGTTGCTGTTGAATGAAAGATTGACTTGTACTTCCCAACGTCGGTGCGGTGCTAGTCATTCCACCTAATGAGGTCCCTCCGATTGTTTTGTTAAATGCTGTGCCTCCTATTCCTAATGTTGCTCCACCTAATCCACCACCTGTTTGTCCACTGAGTCCGAATGTTGTCTGATTCGTTGTTGCTCCCATTTGGTTTCCAGTTGCATTAAGAAAGCTCCCTGTTCCGGTCGTCCCTTTATTTAAAAAGTTCATTTTTATTTTATTTTAATTTTTAAATTTTAAATAAAATATTTGAGATTATTTTTATAAAAATCACTAAATTTATTCTCAAAAACAAAATTAATTTAATAGAGAACATGTACCTTATAATAAGGTTTTTAATTAAATTCAAAATATAAGTATTAAAATAAATTTTTATAAATTTGATTTTCTGAAATATGTCTTTTGAAAATATAATCAAAAAACAAAACTCTAAAAATGTTCCTTTATTTGAAGACAATATGGATGAAAAATATAACGAATTACAAAATAAATTTTTGCTGTTTATAAAAAAACATGAAGAATTAATAGAATATGATAGGAAACTAAATTTCAGGAAAAGGAAGGAATATGGTCAAATCAAATCAAAAATGTATAAAAATATTTAACAATATTTAAATATCAGCCAATCAAATATAAAGGAAATGCCAGAATTACTTAATCAAATAAACAATCTCATAAATTTTCTTAAAGAATCTCAGTATAAAGACGAATTATTAAAAAACAAAGTTTTTACACAAATCGAAATCATAAATCATAAATTAAATCCTAATAGAATTGAGCTTGCAGCACTTCTAAATAGAATTGTTGAAAAAGAATCAAAAATAACAAGACGAATCTCTCAGGATCTTCTAATTAATGAGTCCTTAGATCTATCATTATGTTCTAATGACTCGGCATTTCTAGAAACTAATTACAAAAATATAGGGCAAAAAGCCTCATTCGACTCAAATAAACTACAAATAAAAGATGTTCAGGAAAATCTTAATTATTTGAAGAAGAGAGAGAAAGAATTAGAGGAAATCAATAAAGTAAGTGGACAAATAAGAGAATTATCTTGTAATATGGTCACGAATATTAAGACACAAGGAGATAACTTGCATATTATAAATAAGGACATAATTGGAGCCAAAGAAAATTCAAAAAAGACAGAAAAAGAAATCGAAATTGCAGAAAGAGAAAGTAAATCATCTATGAATAGAACTTTGTGTTTTATTCTCTTAATCTGTTTTGTTGTAACATCCTTTATTTCAATTGGAGTTTTGATATTCTTTGGAAAAAACAAGAATTGATTTCATTAAATTTATACATTATTATTTATGTTCATTTTAATCAACTTATAATTTAAATTTTAAAAATTCGAATTCACAAATTTATAAAAAATATTTAATGCATTTCTCTTACAAAGTAAAACTTGAAGCTGATGATAAAACAAACTCTTCTGATGCTGAAGATTTTTTGAAAAATATGAAAGCTCAACATAATTTTAATTCAAATCGTGAATTTTATGAATTAAATTTGGATTGTGCCCATAATGAAAAAAATCCAATCCATAAAATTCAAGTGGAAGATTATTTCAATTACAATAAGAATGATACTAGTTTAGACTCAGAGAAGGATAGTAACAGGAATTTTTCAAAGGAAGAACAAAATTTTCGTTCAAATTATTCGATTAGTTATGATTCTGTAACTAAGACAAAGTCTAAATTCAAATATAATATAAATCAAATGAAAACACATACAGAAAATATTTTAGAGCACATTAGAATCAACTTCAACAATTATATTGATGATCAGAAAACTCATATAATCAATTCACTTAACACTGTAGAAAATTTATTCGATGTCGAATCTAATTCTAATAATTGTGAAAATGAGAAGATAAAGCAAATTGAGAAGAAAATGGCAAATTTATCAACAGAAATAAATGGATTAATAAGTGATCTTCAAAAATTTACAAAATAATTTAATATTAGATTATAAAATTATGGTATTATAATTTTAGGGGATAAATTATTCTAAAATTCTCTATCTGCAAATTCTATGATGGGAATCACTATAATTATAAATCCTCATAATAATTGTTATCGTAAAGATTATCATAATCATAAAAATCATCGTCATCTTCGATCTCGTCAGGATAGTCATTATGGATGTTATCTTCTCTGTTACTGTCATAGTCTAGTAGAGGATTATAATCTGATTCAGATCCTAATTCACCATCTAGGACTACATTTTCTCTCTCATTCTGGATAACTAAGTTCATTATATCTGAATCATTGAAATTATCTGAACATTCGTAAACTTGCATTTCTGGTTTTTCTTTCATATTTGTTTCAAAAAATTCTTCAATCGCCTTTTTATCTGATAAATTGCGATTAACTATTATTATTTTATCTTTTTCTTTAACTTCGTTAATAATTTTGAAATCTCCGAACAATTTATTGTAATTATGTTGAATTGCACTAAAATCATTCAAAATATCTTTGTTTAAAAGTTTTCTTCTTTCTAAAAATTTCAGCTGACGACACTCAGAAATTTGTTTCCTACTCTCTTCGATTTTTGATTCATAATCGTCTTTTTTAATTTTAGTAGAATAATCAGAAGGTATTTCTATTGGGTAATAATTTTTATATAAATCGCTGTTTGTTTTACACTGAGAGCACATTTTACATTTTGGCTCATTAAAATTTTTTAAATTTCGATTTTTTATTTTCTGTTCAGAAGCTTTAATATTATTCTCTCTTCGTTCTTCTGTTAAATTGTCGAAATTAATATCTAAGTTTTCTATTTTCTTGGAGATGTTAAAATTTATCATATTGTCAAATTTTATTTTTTTGAAAGAATTTTTCGAATCCGAATTAGAAAAATCAAAATCTATCCTACTTTTTGAATTTTCATTGATTTTTAGACCTTCAAGGTCATCATCTCTTGGCCTTTTTCTTGAAATAACTATGATTTGTGATTTTTTTGAATATTGATTATTTTTAGAATTTATAGATTCCACTGTATCAATTTTCCTTTGAATATTTTCAACGCTGATTTTATATTTCATAATTTTTGAAATGTCCTTGGTTTTTTCTTCTATTTCATTTTCACTTAGATTTATTTCCTGAACTAAATCAGCATTTATTAAACCCTCATCTGAATGTTTGTTTTCTTCCATTTCATTTTTGTTTTTTCGAGATTCTCTATTAATCATAATATAAAGGTTAAATTTTAAATCTAAATTATAATTCTAATTATTTAAATTTCATAATATTGGGACTAAAAAAGTAAGATTAATCATCAAAAATAAAAACCGAGAGTAAATTACTATTTGTACTTAATTTATTAAAATTTAGAAGTTAATTAAAATTAATATATAAAATATAAATATTAGGCGAAAATGTTTTTTAAAATTAATTTAACTAATTAGTATCTGGTATATTTAAATATATGAAATTTAATTTAATAATATCAGAATGAACACTCTTAAAGGAATTGTTCTTGTTTTAGCAATGACAACCATTCTCTGCAATTTTGAATCTAACGAATTTAACAGTCTCTACGAATCAGACGGACCCCAAGGTTTCTTGAAAATGTTGGAAACTGCAGGAGGATCTCCAGTTATAACTTCAAGCTGCTTGGATAACCCAATTTATGTTATCACCAACAAGAAAGTTGATCCCGCAGAAATTTTCAAAGGACAAAGCATCAAAATTAAGGTAGCTGGAGTCATGATGGTAGATACCAAAGTCCAAAAATTACACTTAGACACATTCTACAATGGAGGAATCATTTATCAAGACGACAAAGACAAGAAAAATGAATTAGTACCTAAAGGTGGAAAATATATCTACGAGTATGAAGCTTCAGTCCCAACTTTCACTCCTTCTGGAAAATGGGAAATTTTCATTTATTTAGTCAACAGCGAAAATGTCAATATTTCTTGCCTTAAGGCTGAATTCACCATGTCTTAGATATTTAGCTTTTTAAAAAAAAATTAACTAAAATTAATAAAATTACACATTAAAATAAGCAAAATTAAAATTTTAATTAGTTATTATGGATTTGAATTCTATTTTATTCCCTGCACCTAAATTTTCAATTGAATATTTAGACGAAAGTTATGAAGAGCTTATTTTTATTCCAAAGTATAACAATCACTTATATTCAGACGAAAAAGAAGTTTCATATGTCCCTTGTTTGTGTCTTCTTACTGGGGCTAAAAAAGTGAGTAGAAATTTTTGTCTTCATTTTCATGGAAACGCCGAAGATATATTTATTGCAAGGGATATCTCTGAAAATATCAGAGAAAGTTTAAATATGAATATGATAGTCGTCGAATATCCAGGTTATAGTATTTATAAAGAACAAAAAAGCAGCGATAAAATATTGTCTGATGCTTTAGCAGTTTATGATTATTTAACAGAAAAATTAAATATAAATGAAGATAATATATACATCTTCGGAAGATCCATAGGGACGTCACCTGCGTTGTTTTTATCTTCCAAAAGAAAACCAGCTGGTTTAATTTTAATGTCACCCTTTACATCAATAAGAGACGTTGCAGAGAATATTGTAGGAAATATTTTTAAATTTTTAATTTCGGAAAGGTATATATAATGATAAATCATTAGATTCACTAATGTAGAATATATAAAAGAAGTTACCTGTCCTATTTTTTTCATTCATGGACAGGAGGATACCCTGATTCCATTCAGACATACAATAAAGTTAAAGGAATGTTGCAAATGCCCTTATGATGTTATTCTCCCAGAAAAAATGAATCATAACCAGCTGGATTTCGAAATTGATTTTATTAATAACTTGAAAGATTTTTTAAGAAGACACACTGCATTCAAGAGTGACGAATATTATGAATTTACTCATCATAATATTTTTGATGTCCCACTTAAAATAAAAGAAATCATAAGGGAAATGAAAATGGCCCCTCAAACTATTACATTCAATTGCTTCACTGCAGAGAACATTAATAATCATGTAATAGAATCGAGAGATAAGAATACAGAAATATAACATATTAAGAAATGATTATTAATAGTGTTTTTATGTAAAGAGTGAAACAAATATTATATTATTGCGATATTTTATTAGTAAATATAAGAAATCTTTATTAAACTAAAACTTTTTTTATTTTCAATAAATACAAAATATAATATTATATAAATTAAATTAGAACTGAATGATTTTATTACAAGTCAATAAAGGTGGGAATTTTTTTATCAATTATTCCTGTGCCAAAAACTTGTATTGTCACAAATTTATATGAAGCATGTGGTAGTGTCGAAATCCCTATTTGATCATAAGCCTCATTTAATAAATTAAGTCTATGAGATTTCGTAGAATTGTCATCGTCTATTACCAAATGCAAAATATTTGTAAAGGGGTCTTTATTTCCAAACGAGCAGTTTTCCCCAAAATAAGTCGGATTTATACTATACTTGATTATTCTTGATTTCAAACCAGTACCATCTGTCGAACTATGTCCAGTGGTTCCATTTTCTCCAATATCTTTTGCATGATCTTTAGCAGCTAAGTAGAGAGATTTAGATGGATTCAATACCTTTGTAGGTGTATAATTGATCAATGTTTCGTATGTTTGTAGGTAGCTGTTGTTTAGATTCTTTAAATGAACTAAATACTGTTCCGCAAACTTCCTGGGATTTGAACGTAATTTATTTATAAAAATAATCTGCATTCTTTCATTTTCTGATATGTATTCATGTCCCGATGCTGTGTCAAGCTCGGTTATATTCCATCCCAGTTTTTCTTCTATTATTTCTATAGGTAAACTCTGTGCATTTTGAATGAAAACATTTAATGATCCTTGCGGATCTACCGTAAATCTTGAATTATTTGCAAATAAATAAATAGGACCAGATACTGTAGATTGATAAGTCATTCCGTTATTAACTTCGAAATATTCTCCACCATGCACTCTTCCTATTAAAGCCCCTATAGGTAAATTCCTATACTTTTGTTTAAATTCAACATGTCCTTTGTAACTAACTAAATCCTCTCCAGGTAACAAACTCCATTTACCTTTTACAAATATTTTTATTTTTACATTTTTCTCTATCCATACTGGAAACATATTCTCGGTTGTATCGGCATTAATCTTTAACTTTATAGAATTCTTTAAATAATCAGGTATATCATCATCTGTTTTTTCAGAAAATTCATTTGAATTTCTGGCGATTGTTTCGCTCACTATTTCTTTATCTTTATTGGATTGTGGAGGAATGTTTTTAATGCTTAAGGATGTTACAATATTTTTTTTATTAGTCGACCAGCATCCCATAAAATTATAATAAATTATATTCTTATTTAATTCAATTTAAAATATTTTGTTTTTTTTTTAATATTCTATATTTTTAAAGGAACGTGGGTGCTCCTAATTTTATCAAGATGAAGGGATAAAAATCTTCTGTTTCTTTTAATTCTTCTTTGGTTCCATACCATCCTGAATCACTTGTATCTGAAAAGGCCTTGATCATTTGAGAAACTACTTTAGTTTCTTTTCCATGGACTGTTGAAATGATGCATGAGAAATAAGGTTCAGTTCCATATTTCAACGTAGATTCGGTGTACAGTCTGAGATGCTATTGATATGATATAAAAATTTATTTACTTTTAAATGGAGTAAAGCATGATATACTTCAGAATAACTAGCATCACAGTTTTCGATTAAATTTTTTTTCTTATCATCAATTTTGAATTTAAGAGTTTGCTTCTCCTTAAATTCTTCAGATAATCTATCTATTTCTTCCTTCTCAAATTCTTTTGCTGTGACTCTGTATTTGGTTCTGACTTCATTGATGAAATCGTTTTTTTTGTGCTTCATGACTACAACTCTCCATAAGGAATTCTTTTCATCTTGATTTTTGTCGAGTTGAAGTGCAGATAAAGGGACTACCATACCTTCAGCTAAATCTTGATATCCCTTTAAAAATGCTTCTACCATAGGGCTACATAGTAAATAAAAATTTTATATATAAATACATTGGGACAAAACAGAGAACTGTTGTCAAGTATTCTGTCTGCACCATGCTATTTAAAGATGCTTTCACAATATATCTATAATCTTCTTTCATAAGAGATGCTGCTTCATTTTCGCTTTTCATCATTTGCTTTAATTTTTCACATTCAGATTGATAATCGTCTGACTTTACCTTTAAAAAGTGTCTGGTTGTATTATATTTGTCAAGAATTTTTTCAAGGATGTTTTCAATTAATTTTTGATTTTTTGGGTATTTTTGTTCGTCCCACGAGAAATTAGAAATTGCCTCTTCCAGATTGTAAGGTACATTCTTAATATTTACTCTAAATTCGAATTTGGGGTTTAATTCTAATAATTTCTTCTCAAGACTTTTTAGAAATCCTTCAATTTCCAAATCGTATCGTTGGAGTTCGTCATTAGTTTTTAAAAGAGAATCTAATGAATTCATAATAAGATCTTTCATTGTAGAAAGCTAAAATTTTTGTTTTATTCTTACATCGATAGGGATAATTCTTTTGTAATCTGTTTCAGCAAGCACTGATTTCTTGAGATAACCTGCGAATTCCCTAGTTGATAAAGAAAGATTATTTCTTCCTATTGTCATGAATAGAACTACCATTTATAAAATAATATTAATAATTTAGTTAACAAATATAAGTAATCTTAAATAAGATCAATATAGGCATGAATTAAAAATTATTTGATAAAGAGAAAAAATTTAGCAATGTCATTTTTCATAAATTTTGAATATAAAATAACTTAAATTTTTAAAGATTATATCTCTGTTTACTTATTTAATAATTCAATTCTTATAATCAAAATAAAACTTTTTTTAATTAATTAAATGAATTCCACAAGCACAGATGATTCCTCTCTCACAAAATCAACTGAACAAAAAGACACTAACGAGACTGAAGATAAAGAAGAGAATGGATTCTTTGAGATACGAGATAGGAAAAAGAAAAGGGACAGTGGGACTAAAACATCAATAAAAAAATCTTTTAATGATCAGTGCTTTTTAAGAAACATTTTTGAAAAATTCGGGTCCCTCTATCTATTCGACTCGAATAATCTTATTCTGCTCATTTCGAGGATAAAAATAATCAATTTCCCTATGAATAAGGATATTTTTGAAAAGGGTAAAAAAGAGAAGGCTAGTCATGATATACTCCACACTATTCCTGATATAAAATTTTGGAATCAAAGATATTATTACTATAATAGATTTGATGAGGGAATAAAAATGGACTACGAAAGTAAAATTGTTTATTTAAAATTAGGTTGGTATTCAGTTACTCCAGAAGAATTGGCAAGCTATATCTCTCTTTCAGTGACAGACAAGAATTCAGTAGTTGTGGATGCATTTTGTGGGAGTGGAGGGAACGTCATTCAGGTAAATGTATAATAAAAGAGATAGTTTTCAAAAAATTGTAAATATGTCTATGCAATTGACATCAATCCATACAAGATAGAAATATGCAAAAACAACTGTAAAGTCTATAAATGCGAAGATAACATAGAGTTCATTCAATCCGATTTTTTGAAAATGGAAGATAAAATAAAAGTATCATATTTATTGAGATAGGCAGATTATATTTTCTTATCTCCACCTTGGGGAGGAGTGGAATATAAAGATTCAGAGTATTATTCTATGAAGCATATGATCACACCGAATATCTATGATATAATTAGAGTATGCCTCAAAATAGGAAAAAAAATAATTTTTTACCTTCCCAGAACAATTTTGTTAGGGGAAATCTTTGAAATTTTACAAGATGTCATAAAATATGAAAACCTAAACAAATTCCCACTAGATTATATGTATTTGGATATTCACATTCTTAATTCAGCTAATAAAATAAAAGCTGTTATGTTAATATTTGGTAACGATGTAAAAGAGGTAAGATTAATTAATCTAATCATATAAGATTTCACAATCAGAAATTAAAAACTATCTTCTCTTCAATTACAAATCCATAAAGGAAAATGAATTAATAAAACTATTAAATTTAAATAAAACAATAGGAGCCTGTAAATTTTTGAGAATTGAATATGCATTTAGAAAAAATTATATTGAATCTCACACTAATTTAAATAGTAATTGCGGCTCTAATAATTCACTAATAAATAACCTCATTAATTTTATTGAAATCGAATATTTGAATCATACAGAATTGAAGGAGTATAGAAATTTGAACAAATTTTCTTATATAATTAAAAAAGAAAAACAAATAAAAGAAAAATCTGTAAAATTACCTTGTAAATTAAAAACCTATTTTGTTAATGGTAAGATTATGACAGAGGAAGAGTACCACAGCTTTCGGGATAATAAGATTTGATAATTTCTTGAAATTAATTTTATTCCATATAATTATAAGTATATTTAATTTAGTACAAACGATTTAATATTATATATACAAATAAATATTTTACCAATAAATAAATAAAAATGGTATCATAAACAAATTTATTCATTTATAGGATTCAAAAAATCTTTTCAAGACCAATGGTAGAAAAAAAGAAAAAGAATTGGAAAAATATTTGGAGGATGAGAAGGCTCTGAATGAATTAGAAAAGGATCTTCGATTATTGAAGGAAAGATATGCTTCTATTAAATCTGAAAGGGAAAAAAGCCAAGAGGATGCCGAGTTATTAGAGAAAAGAATGAAATTTTTATTGGTTGAAGAGCAAAAAGCACTGGAAAGAAAAGAAAGAGAAATTTTGAAATTAGAAGAAATACAAAAAAAGAAAATATCTTATCAGACAGAAAAAAACAGACTTTATGAATTGAAATCTAAAAAGGAAGAAGAAGTTTTGTATAAAAAAGAAAAAAATCTCCAAATCAGAGAGAAGATTAAGACTGCATTAAGAATAAAATCACCTTTAAAAATTAAAATTGAAGAGGCTTCCCTAATCAAGCAAATGAGAAAAGAAATAGAGAAAATTTCTAAACAAAAAAGTCAGGATATGATAGTCAAAAAGCAAGAAATTGCAAAAATTATTAAGGTAGAAAAACAACTTGCTGAAGAAAAGAAGAAAAAATCACAAGTATAAATTAATATTTACATATAATTTTAGATCGAAAAGAAGATTAAATTAAAGAAAGAATTAGAAAATATGATAGTTCAGGAAGAAAAAAAACAAAAAAATCTCGAAGCTAATCTTAAAAAGTATAAGTCAGGTGATTACTTGTATGATATAAGTAAAGATGATTCCTCTCAAAACAACTTAAATCAAATATCCAGCCAAACTCTTTCTTCTGATTCTGCGGGTAGTTCTGGTATTAAAGTAGTTCCTTTTAAAAGAAACAGTATATCTAAAAAATAAAATCCTTATTATAATTTAGTGAAAATATGGTAGTAAAATTATTAATAAAAAATCTAAATTTTTATTTTATCAAATAATAACTTTTATTTTGTATTTTTACTTTATAAATTTTCACAATTAAAATATGTTTATTTGCATGTTATAATTTTGCCCCTTGTATTTAAATACTAAATATACTGTTTTTTCTCTCTTACTCGTCTCTCGGCATCTCGACATTTGAGCGACGAGTTAGAGAATTTTCCCTCCTCATTATAATTAAAAATTAGAATTTATAGTAAAATTT